>Ga0208717_1000257_pt1 | contig 19686 bp, 18 predicted proteins | sample NGESurF53shallow_FD_184489 | JGI IMG/M metagenome (GOLD analysis project Ga0208717, IMG submission 184489) | Arctic peat soil microbial communities from Barrow, Alaska - NGEE Surface sample F53-3 shallow (SPAdes) | ecosystem: Environmental > Terrestrial > Soil > Wetlands > Peat ... | reverse complement strand
ATTCCGGACGACGAGAGCGTGCGTCGCGCGATGCAGCGGATCGAGCCCGCGGGAACCGATGTGCCCGACCTGTTCGACCGGGTGGCTGCCGGTGCTCGGCGACGTCGGCGACAGCGTTCCATCGGCGCAGTGAGTGCAGCAGCTGCGGTGGTTGCGGCTGTCGCGTTGGTGCCCGCGCTGGGACGCGGCAACTCATCGACGACCACCCAACCTGCCGGGCCGGGACCAGCGGCTAGTTCGTCTCCGGCGGCTTCCCCGTTGCAGAACGGCAATGAGCACCCGTCGTCGCCAGTGAGCCCATCGGCGTTGGCATCCCCACTAGCGGTGAACTCGCCGTCCCCGCCGCTGAGCAGCACGCCGCCACCGCCGCCCTTGATCACGACGGGCGCGTGCGCTGGCCTGAAGGTGGCGGCGTCGTTCGACCCGGGGCCCCAGGGTCCCGACCAGCTGGATCCCCTCGTACTCGTTGGTCGGGAGTTGGAGGCGGAACCGAGTCTCAACCTACTGACGGTAAGCACAGTGTCAGTCGTCAGCTTCCAGGCGTCCGGGCCGGCGGCGTGCGTCAATCGAGTCGCGCTCAGTGCGGATTCGGGCACCTTTCCGACTGTTACGCCGAGCCCTCAAGCTGGCGAAAGCGGGTTCCTGCCGTTGATAGTTCGGCCGGATGGACCCGGCGTCGAACACGTCGACGTCATGCTGCGACCGTGCGCCTCGGCTGCGACCTGCATTGGCGGCCAATTGCTCGCCACCACGGTCATCGCCGTCGACCCACCCGCGTCATCGACTGCGAATCCGGTGTCGAGCACCTTGGGCGCGTGCCCGACGGTCTTGCCGCTGGTACCCGGATCCGACGCCGCGGCACAAGCAAAGGCGGCCGCCGTCAAGGTGGTGCCGACGATTTACCCGCCCGAGCCCACGAAGGATTTCACCGTCACTGCGATCTACCCGGCCAGCCAGAGCCTCGACGGCGGCAAGGGAATCGGGACCATCGCGTACGGCACCTGTGGCAAGACGATCGGCGACCGTACATGGGTGGTCGAAATCCACTTCCCACACGATCCCAACAACAGCGCGTCGACAGGCAACGGGCAGTTGTTCGTATCGGAGTTCGCTAACGGCGGCTGGCAGGTCTGGTTCCGCAACCACTGAGCTTCGCCGCCATCACGGCGGAGCGATGCAGTCCAGCGCTCGTTCTTGCGTGCGCTGGACTGCAACACTCGGCGAAGGATGAGGGGGACGGCGCGTAGCGGGGGGCGGGCGACGAAACCGCTAGCGGTTGGCCATCTCTTTGCGCACCGCTTCGGCGAAGTCGTCGACATCTTGCTCGGTGGTGTCGAACGCACACACCCAGCGCACCTCACCGGTCGCGCGATCCCACGGGTAGAAGAAGACCTGCTCCTGCAGTCGGGCTGTCACGTCGACGGGCAGGATCGCGTACACCGAGTTGGCTTCCGGTTGGCGGGTCAGTTGCACGCCAGCGATGTCGGCGGTCGCATCGGCCAGCCGGCGTGCCATCGCGTTCGCGTGCGTGGCGCTGCGCAGCCACAGGTCGGTACCGAAGAGCACCTCGAACTGCACGCCGACGAAGCGCATCTTCGACGCCAGCTGCATGCCGGCCTTGCGAAGGTATTCCACCCCAGCCACGGCGTCCGGGTTGAGCACGACGATCCCCTCGCCGAACAGCAGGCCGTTCTTCGTCCCACCCAGGCTGAGGACGTCGACACCGACGTCCGTCGTGAAAGCACGAAGCGGGACGCCGAGTGCGGCCGCCGCGTTCGCAATGCGCGAGCCGTCGACATGCACGAACATCCCCAACGAATGCGCGTGGTCGCAAATCGCGGCGATCTCATCCGGGGTGTAGACCGTGCCGAGCTCGGTGCTCTGCGTGATTGACACGACGCGGGGCTGCGCGTGGTGCACATCACCGAAACCCCAGGCATGGACGTCGATCAGCGAAGGCGTGAGCTTCCCGTCGGGGGTCGTCACCGAGAGCAGCTTCAGCCCGGCGATCTTTTCCGCCGCACCGCACTCGTCGACATTGATGTGAGCCGATTCCGCGCAGATCACGGCGTCCCAGCGCTTCGTCATCGCTTGCAACGACACGACGTTGGCGCCGGTGCCGTTGAAGACGAAGAACACCTCGGCGTCCGTTCCGAAGTGTCCCTGCAGCACCTGAGCAGCGGCGGCCGTGTAAGGGTCGCCGCCGTAACTGCCGACGTGGCCGCCATTAGCCAGGGCTAACGCCGAGAGGATCTCCGGGTGAACACCGGCGTAGTTGTCACTGGCGAACCCGCGGCGGGCCGGATCGTGGTGCTGCCCGTTCAGGTCGTCAGCCATACGCGCTCCCCATTCACTTCGTCAGCTGGCTTGTCCCACAGACCAACGATCGTGTCGGCCAAGTCGATGACATCGGTGTAGCCCTTGAACGCTGCATCGGGCTTGGCTTCACGCATCGCGGGCGTGACGAGTGCTTTCACGACGACGATGGTCGCCGCCGCCTGCGAACCATGGAAGGAATCCGCGACAGCGAGCGTCCATGCTTCTGCCGCCGCTTTCGCAGCGGCATAAGAGGCGTTCTTCGCGGTCGGGTGCGATGCCTCAGCGGCCGACACCAAGACGAGCCGGCCTAGCGGGCTCGACCGAAGCTGGTCGTGGAATGCGCGCGTCGTGTTCTGCACCGTCGACACGAGCAGGCCAGATAACCAATTCCAGTCGTCGAGGTCGGTCTCGGTGATGCCCTTGCCGCCGCGCCAACCGCCGACGAGATGCACGACGCCGTCAACGCGACCGAACCGAGCGGTGACCGAGTCGGCCCACGCCTTCGTGATCGGACCGTCGAGCAAGTCGATGGCGTAGGCGTCGATCTGGCCGCCGGCCTCACCGATCTCGCGAACGAGGTCGTCGGTCGAGTCGAGTGACCGATCCGCGGTCACGACAATCGCACCTGCCGCAGACAACCGGCGGACGACGGCAGCTCCCGCACCACCGCCGGCCCCCGCCACGACGACGACCGCATCGGCCAGGATCATGGGGCCACCGAAGCGGTGATGCCGCGTGTCGATTGGATGACGTCGCTGAGCTTGCGGCGCAGCGCTTCGTAGAACACGTTCAGCGGGAACTCGTCGGGCAGCACGAGATCGACGAGCCCCTTAGGTGGTCCGTCGAGCGGCAACGCAGCGGCACCGCGAGCCCACACCGACACGGGGTTCGGCGCCACGTAACGCGACACGAACTCGTGGCCCGCGAGCCAGTAGCCGACGCGCGACCGATCGATACCGTCGCGATACAAAGTCTCGACTTCGCGGCCGAGATCGGTGACGGCGCAGGCAAGGCTCGACCAGTCGACCGACAGCGTGTTGTCTGTCCAGTGCAGGACGCCGTTCTTGTGCAAGTAGGCAAACAGCAACTGACCGCCGAGGCCGTCGTAGTTGCGCACCCGATCACCGGTGATGGGGAAGCGGAACAGCCGGTCGAACAGCACGGCGTACTGCACGAGTTCGCCGTAAGGCGTTACGTGCTCGGCTTCGAGGTCGACCGCCTGCGCGAACGCCTGCAGGTCGCACCGCAACTCTTCGAGTGAGTACATCCAGTAAGGCATCCGCTGCTTGATCATGAACGGGTCGAACGGCAGGTCACCGTGGCTGTGCGTGCGGTCGTGAATGAGGTCCCACAGCACGAAGGTGTTCTGCGCCAGCGCTTGGTTGTCGATCAGGCGCTCGGCCGCAGGAGGCAGCGCAAGCTTCAACGTGTCGGCCGCCGCCGCACTCACGCGCCGGAACCGGGCCGCCTCGCGGTCGCAGAAGATCGCACCCCAGGTGAACCGCGGCACCTCTCGCATGGCGACCGTTTCGGGGAACAGGACGGCGGAGTTCGTGTCGTAGCCGGCGGTGAAGTCAACGAACGAGATCGGCACGAACATCGAGTTGTCGTAGCGCGTCGCCTCAAGCGCGGCGACAAAATCGGGCCACACAACGCGGATCACGACCGCCTCGAAGTTGCGGTCCGGGTTGCCGTTCTGCGTGTACATGGGGAACACCACGAGGTGCTCAAGGCCATCGACGCGGTGCAACTCGGGGCGAAACGCAAGCAACGAGTCGAGGAAGTCGGGCACCCCGAACCCGCCGTCGCGCCAGCGCTCGAGATCCAGAATCACGGCATCGAGATAATTCGCGTCGTGTTCGAAGTGCGGACGCAAGGCCTCGATCGCGGAGACGACGTTGGCGACTTCTGCGGTCGCGGCCGTGGCAGCCGACTCGCCATGGGTCGCCACGTCGAGCGAGCCGTCCTTGGCCTGCAGCCCGCGCAGCGTGCCCACTGACTCCTTCAGCGCCACCCAACCCGGGTGGTCCAACAACCAAGACGAGGCAGCGGCACCGTCGCTAACGGAGACAGCACCCGAGGCTGCCCAGGTGACTGCGTTGGTCCATAGCGTCAGGTGGTCGTAGTCGCCGATCGAGTCGTCACCGAAGAGGTCGGAATCGGCGAAAACCACGAGCCGGCCGAGCCCGAACTGCAGGGCAACCGCGAGTGGCTGGTCTGCCGGGTCGGCGGAACTGGACGTTTTCGCCAGCACCGCGGCGTCCGGATTGGTGATCGAGAGCACGCCGGAGCGGTAGAAGCACGCATCGGCGACACGCGCCAGCAGATCGGCTTTCCCGCGCTGGCGCGGCAACGCAGCGCGGACCCAGGCCACGACATCTTGGTGGTTGTGCTTGGTGTCTTGAACTGTCACGTTCATGGGCCGCACGCCGAACCGTTCGAGCAGATCCACCAGGTTGTTGCCGTACTTGTCCTGCTCGCATTCGGCGAGAACGACCAACCCGCCGCCGTCGCGAACGAACGACTCGAGAGCGTCGATCTCGTCAGCAGACAGCAAAGCGGATCCAATGCCGGTGACCCGTTCCCAGGTGCCGTCAGACGGATGTGCCACGACCACGACGTCGCGGTCGGCCAATGCCAAGGCCGTTAGCGGTCCAGCCACGTGGGCGTCGACCCGCATGCCGCGTTCGCTCAACGCCGCCGCGGCCTTGAGATAGCCGGCGTCGCCGGGGTGGCGCGGATTCATCTGCGTGACGGTCTCGGCCCTGATGCTCCACGCCTCGCTGTGGGCCTCGTCGAACAACACGCTCGGAAACGCACGGCGGGCCCGGGAAGTAGACGGTGACAACAATGGCTGACTCACAATGGCCAGCCTACAGAGCGTGCCGCTTGGCACGGTTCGACGCAGCGCCAGGCCTCAAAACTGCGGGCGCCCCTGTGCAGGCAGCGGCGGCTGAACGTGGGTCGCGCCGCGCTTCCAGATGTCGCGCAATGCCCACGGCATCACGACGACGACCCAGAGGCCACCACCGACAATCCCGATTCCGCTCGCGACGCCAAGGGCGAAGACGGGGAGCGGGACGACGAGAAGAACGGTTGCGATGATCCTCCCCGCGGGGCCGAAGGTGCCGTCCGTCTTCTTCCAGCGCGAGTAGGTCATGAGGGCTGCTGCCGCCTCGGGGTCCGTGGTCCGGCGCTGCGATGCTGACGAAAGCTCGCTGTCCGACGTGCGCCCAGCGCGGGCAGGGCAAGCGACACACCGCAGCGCCGGGCTGGTCGGAGCGATGCCGCATGGGCATGGGTGCTGGGGCGCCAAAGTCTGCTCGGACGTCACGGAGGTGTCATCGGCAACTTGGGGGCGGGCGTTGAGGGCAGACTTGACGCAACCTTGACGGTCGGCGGCCGCCTGCGCCGAGCGGCTAGGCTGGCAGGCGATGGACACCGTCGACATGCCTGGCGCCGTCTACCTCGACCACGCTGCCACCACTCCGATGGTGCCCGCAGCTGTTGCCGCCATGACCGAGCAGCTGCGGGTGGTCGGGAACCCCTCGTCGCTGCACCGGGCCGGCCGCACCGCCCGTCGGGTCGTCGAGGAGTCTCGCGAGACCATCGCCCACGCGCTTGGTGCGCGTCCGAGCGAAGTCGTCTTCACCTCAGGCGGCACTGAAGCCGACAACCTCGCGGTCAAGGGCCTGTTCTGGTCGCGCCGATCCGCCGATCCGCGCCGGGTGCGAATCCTGGCCAGCGCCGTCGAGCATCACGCGGTGCTCGACTGTGTGGAGTGGCTCGCTAGCCACGACGGCGCCGAACCAGTCTGGCTGGACGTCGATGAGCTGGGGCGGGTGCGTCCCGAAACCGTGCGTTCGGCGATCGATGCCGACCCCGAGTCGGTTGCCCTGGTCACGGTGATGTGGGCCAACAACGAGGTCGGCACCGTGCAGCCGATCGCCGAGATCGTCGCCATCGCGCACAACTACGGCATCCCCGTGCACTCCGACGCGGTGCAGGCCGTCGGCCAGCTGCCGATCAACTTCGCCGCAAGTGGCCTCGACGCGTTGACGATCTCAGGCCACAAAGTCGGTGGTCCGCTCGGCGTCGGGGCGTTGATCGTGGCCCGCGACCTCTCACTCACGCCGGTCTTGCATGGGGGTGGGCAGGAGCGCGACCTGCGTTCGGGAACGCTCGATACCCCCGCGATCGCCGGGTTTGCCGCTGCCGTGCTCGATGCGGTCACATCGCAGCCGGAGCGGGCGGCTGCTCTCGTCGAACTACGCGAGGATCTCATCCGGCGGGTGCTGACCGCCGTCCCGGATGCGGTACTCAACGGCGACCCGGGCGTCGCGGCGTCTGAGCGGCTGCCGGGCAACGCGCATTTCGGGTTCCCCGGGTGCGAAGGCGATGCGTTGTTGATGCTGCTCGATGCGCGCGGGGTCGAGTGCTCGACCGGGTCTGCGTGCACTGCGGGGGTGGCTCGACCTAGCCACGTACTGCTGGCGATGGGGTCCGATGACGAGCGCGCGCGAGGCACGTTGCGGTTCTCACTCGGCCATACCTCAACCGAAGCGGACGTCGATGCGTTGCTCGCCGTTTTGCCCAGCGCCGTCGAGCGGGCGAAGCGCGCCGGTGTGGTGTCGTCGGCGAGTCGGCGGTTGTCGTGAAGGTTCTTGCCGCCATGTCTGGTGGCGTCGATTCTGCTGTTGCGGCTGCGCGGGCCGTCGATGCCGGCCATGACGTCACCGGTGTGCACCTCGCATTGTCGAAGTCACCGCAGTCGCATCGTCTCGGCGCGCGCGGTTGCTGTACGGTCGAAGACGCGCACGACGCTCGACGCGCGGCTGATGTGCTTGGCATCCCGTTCTACGTCTGGGACCTTGCCGAGCGATTTGCCGATGATGTCGTTGCGGACTTCGTCGCCGAGTACGCAGCAGGCCGCACCCCGAACCCGTGCCTGCGTTGTAACGAGCGCATCAAGTTCGCCGCGGTTCTCGACAAGGCCTTGGCACTCGGTTTCGACGCCGTGTGCACGGGTCACTATGCACAACTGGCCGACGGGCCTGACGGCCGCGAGATGCACCGCGCGGTCGATCCCGGCAAGGACCAGTCGTACGTGCTCGGCGTCCTGACAGCGACTCAGCTCGCGCATGCGATGTTCCCGCTCGGTGACACGCCGAAGACTGGCGTTCGTGCCGAGGCGGCCCGTCGTGGCCTTGCGTTGGCGGACAAGCCCGACAGTCATGACATCTGTTTCATCCCGGACGGCGACACTGCGGGTTTTCTGCAGCGGCAGCTGTCGTCGTTGGGTGATGTCGGCGGTTCCATCGTTGACGCGTCGGGTGCGACGCTCGGAACGCACGATGGTGTGTATGCATTCACTGTTGGTCAGCGCCGTGGGTTGCGCATCGGCACTCCCGCATCCGACGGTCGACCCCGCTACGTGCTCGATGTTTCCCCGGTGACCCGCACGGTCACGGTCGGCACGGCGGAAGATCTCGACGTCCGCGGACTTGTCGCCGTTCGCCCTCGCTGGTGTGGGCCCGCGCCAATCGGGCCAGTTGAGTGTCTGGTGCAGTTGCGGGCCCACGGCGAACCCGTGCCGGCGGTGGTGCGGCTGATCGACAGCGATCGTCTCGACGTCGAGTTGATGGTTCCCGCGCGTGGTATCGCGCCTGGTCAGGCCGTCGTCGTCTATGACGGCACGCGGGTCGTCGGCTCAGCGACCATCGACACCACGTCGCGCTGACCAACGTCCCGTGTCACCGCCGGGACTTTTGGATTGCTCGTCTTCAGGGCAGACTCAGGATGCCGCTCTAGATTGCTCGGCGTGCGACTGTTTAGCGTGCGAGCGTTCTGCAGAGACGGAATCTTCCCGTGATCGAAGTACGCGGTCTGACCAAGCGCTACAGCGGTCGCACGGTCGTTGATGATCTCTCGTTCGAGGTCAAGCCCGGTGTCGTCACCGGATTCCTCGGTCCCAATGGAAGTGGCAAGACCACCACTGCGCGGATGATCCTTGGGCTGACCCGAAGTGACGCAGGTGTGGCGAGGATCAACGGACGGCGCTACCACGACTTGCCGCGGCCGCTGTGCGAACTCGGTGCGTTGATCGATTCGGGCGGCGTGAACCCCAGCCGCACCGCGGTTGAACATCTGCGGTGGCTGGCGGCCGCAAACGACATTCCGCGTTCGCGTGCCGACGAGGTGCTGGCGATGGTTGGCCTCGACAGCGTTGCGGGGCGCAAGGTCGGTGGCTTCTCACTTGGCATGCGGCAGCGGCTCGGAATCGCCGCTGCGTTGATTGGCGATCCGCCGGTCTTGATCCTCGATGAACCGATCAACGGCCTCGACCCTGAAGGCATTCGCTGGATCCGCGGCTTCATGCAGGGCCTCGCGGCCGACGGTCGCACGGTGTTAGTCGCGAGCCACCTGATGAGCGAGATGGCGCTGACCGCAAGCGCACTCATTGTGATCGGCGCCGGTCGCTTGATCGCTGCCGAGAGTATGACCGACTTCGTCGAGCGCGCTGTTTCGTCGGTGCGCGTGCGAAGCCCGCAACTCGACGCACTGGAGGCCACAATCGCTGTCGAGGGGGTCTCGTTGTGGCGCGACGGCGACGCTCTTGAGGTCGTCGGTCTGAGCATCGAGCAGATCGGATCGATGGCGTCTCGAATCGGCGCGACGCTGTTCGAACTATCGCCGCAGCGCGCGTCGTTGGAAGACGCATTCATGCAGCTGACCTGTCACACGGCCGAGTTCGCCGCCCGTCGTCAGGCGAGCTGACGCGCGATGCGCACCGCACTGGCGATGGAATGGGAGAAGCTTCGCCCCGTTCACAAGACCTCGCGAACGATCGCTTTGGCGATCGCGCTGGCCGTGTCAGTTAGCGCGCTCGTTGCCCTCGCGGTCGCGTCGTCTGCATCGCACATGTCGGCCCACGACCGACTCACGTTCGACTCCGTCGGCATCTCTCTCGAAGGTGTGAACGCCGCCGTTCTGGCCGTTGCGGCATTCGGCATCTTGTCGATCACCCGCGAGTACGCCACCGGCATGATGGCTGTCACCTTTCTCGCACAACCCGGGCGCCTTCGGGTGCTAGGGGCGAAGCTCCTCACACATGCCGGAGTTGCCGGGCTGGCGGGGGCAGGTGCGTGCGTCGCCGCGTTCGCGGTAGGGCAGACGCTGCTCAGTACGGGTGGCCTCGCAACTGGATGGTCGGCGCCGCAGCTGCCGGCCGCGCTGGGCGGTGGAGTCGTCTACCTGATCCTCGTGTGCGTGTGGGGGATCGCGCTCGGCGCGCTGGTACGAACGTCGGCGTCCGCGATCATTCTGAGTGCGTTCCTGCTCGTGGTGGCGCCGATCTTGGTGCAGATTCTGCCGGCCGGCGTGGTGCAGCAGGCATCGCGGTGGCTGCCGTCACAGATCGGCGTCCAGGCCATGTCGGCGCATCACGACCCGCACGCGTTCGCACCCTGGACGGGGCTCGCCGTACTCGCCGGCTACGCGGCGATCACGTTGATCGCCGGTGGCTTCCGGATGGTTCGCCGCGAACCGTAGCTCGCGGCGAACCATCGTCTCAGCGCTATGCGGCGCCCACGCTCACCGGGGTTGGTGAATGGCTCGACGTAGTGGAGACGCGGCGAGCGGTGACAACTGACGCCGCGATCAGCCATAGCGGCAACAGCAGGTAGATGGCGAATGCCAGTGGACCGAGCACACCAACGACGCCGAGGACGACCGTCACGATGGCGAACCACCGCGGCAAGGTCGCGGTGCGCAGGCCGCCCAGGCCGAGGCCCCAGAATGCGGCGACGAGGCCGACCAGCGCTGGCAGCCATCCGACCATGACGATTTGCCCCAGCGCGTCGGTGGCGCCGGCGTCATGTGCCTTGGCTGCGTTGACCAGCGCGATCTCGACGACGCCGAGAAGACCGAATCCTGCGGCCGCCATGACGAGGCCGCCGTGCGCAACCGACGAGTACGTCGACTCGCCAGCCTCGCCCGAGCGAAGAGACTTGCGCGCTTGCGCCGCGAAGAAGACCAGCATCAACGCGCCGAACAGGAGCGCGAAGCCTGCGACGTAGTCACGCCCGGCAGCGCGGGTGACGAGAGCCATGGCCCCGGCGCTGGCAGGGTGATCAGGAGTCTTCGCGACAATCAGCCACACCGCCCAGAGAAGGCCGGCAACACATCCTGTCCAGGGCAGGAACCTTTCGAATTTCGAGACGGTCATGGCCGACTCCTTCTGTACGAGATGCCGGTGACTCTCACCGGCGCGCCGAGCGTCGGCGACGGAGCAGCCCGGCCGCCTGATTCAGGTGTCCCGGGACGCTCGGGAAGAGTTCCCGGGACGGCTGACATCAGGAGTTAGTCGCGCCACACTTGCGGCGTGCAAACCGTTCTTGCCATCGTCGGCGCCGCCGTCGCGGTAGTGGTCGGCGTGCTCGTGTTGGCCCGGAAGCCGCGGCATCCGGTTGGCTGGTTACTCGTCGTCCATGGGCTGTTCTTCGGCACGTTGGCATTCGACGGGAGCGGGACGAGCCACATCGGGCGTGTATTCGATCAACTGTCTGCGGGCGCGTGGGTTTTCCTGTTCCTCTTTCTGGTTCTGATCGCCTACCTGCTGCCCGACGGCCATCTCGCGAACCGGTTTTGGCGCCGCTGGGTCAGAGTTGGGCTGGTCGGAGTCGTGCTCTTCGTCGTCGGTGCCGCGGGCGATCGTCAGGGGTTCGCCGACAGCCACCACGGGGCACCGCTGCCGGTCCCGTGGTTGCCCGAGGGCTTCTCGGGGCTTCTCGGTCTCATCGGTCTGCTGTTAGTAGTGCTGCTGTTCTTCGGCAGTCTTGTTGCGGTCTGGCGGCGACTCCGCGCAGCGCGCGCAGACGAAAGGCTTCAGCTGCTCTGGTTGGTCTGGGGATCGCTGTCGGTTCCGGTCGCACTCGTGGTGGGATGGGTGAACTACTTCCTACTCGGAAACGGGCCGCTCTTCATTGTGGCGCTTGCGCTGGTGGCCGTTGCGCTTCCCGTGACGATTGGCATCGCGATTCTGCGGCACCGGCTCTTCGACATTCGGCTCGTGCTGTCGCGCACGCTGATCTATCTGCTCCTCGTTGTGGCGGTCGTTGCGGTCTACGCTGCGTTGCTCTTTCTCACCGGGCGGTTGTTCGGCAATCGCACGGTGGGCGGGTTGCTCGCGGTTGGCATCGTCGCGGGAGCAGTTCATCCCGCGTACTTGTTCTTGCGACGTTGGAGCGAGCGGTGGGTCTACGGCCTTCGTTCTGATCCCCGCGCTGCGATACGGCTGATGGCGCAGCGAGCCGAAGCCGCTGACCCCGATGGGCTGGTCGCGGCAGTCACCGATGCCGTCGCAATCGCCCTGCGGGTGAACCGCGTCTGGGTCGAACTGTCCGACCCCGGATTCGACGACGCCGTGGATGCCACCACCTTGCGAACACCGATGGTCCATCGCGGCGAGCAGGTCGGGTATCTCGTGGTTGAGCTTTCGCCAGGGCACGAGTTCGCCGAGTCGGAGCTGGCACTTCTTGGCGACTTGGCCCGCTATGCCGCAATCCTCGTCCGGTCTGAGCAGCTCAACGACGAGTTGCGCGACTCGCGCAGCCGGATCATCGCGGGTCGAGAAGAGGAGCGGCGTCGGCTGCGACGGGATCTGCACGACGGCCTGGGGCCGACGCTGGCCGCCACCGTTCTCAAGCTGCAGGCCGCACAGTCTCGAACCGACGCGCTCGAGCGCGACGCGCTGCTTGCGGAGACGCGCGACGAGGTCAAGGAAGCCATCACCGAGGTGCGGCGCCTCGTAGACGACCTACGTCCACCGGCGATCGACGAGGTGGGCCTGCTCGATGCGATCCGCCAGCGTGCGACGGTGCTTTCCGGAGTCGTCACGTTCGAGGTGACCGGGTCGGACAGTCTGGCCGACCGACGTGCTCCGCTGCCCGCCGCGGTCGAGGTCGCTGCTTTCCGGATCGCGTCCGAGGCGATGACTAATGTCGTGCGGCACTCAGGCGCAAGCCGCTGTCTTGTCAGCGTCGAGTTGAACGGTGCCTTCCAGTTGACGGTGACCGATAACGGGCATGGCGCCGATCGGACTACTTCGAACGGGGTGGGCTGGACGTCGATGCGTGAGCGAGCTGCGGAACTGGGCGGAAGCTGCACCATCACGAGCCAGCCGAACGGCGGACTTATCGTGCGCGCGGTACTGCCGCTGGACCACAACGAGTCGATCGAGGCCGACACATGATCCTGCTGCTCATCGCCGACGATCACCCCGCGTACCGGCGCGGGCTCGAGCTGATGCTGGCTGGCACCCCCGACATCACGATCGTCGGTGAGGCCGACACGGGCGGGCGGGCTGTCGAGCTGGCCACGTCGCTCACGCCGGACGTGATTTTGATGGATCTACGCATGCCCGACCTCGATGGCATTGAGGCGACCCGCAGGCTCAACAAGTCCGGATCAACCGCGGCAGTCGTCGTCCTGACGATGTTCGAAGACGACGACTCGGTTTTCGCCGCGATGCGGGCAGGAGCAACAGGCTATTTGCTCAAAGGAGCTGAACAGCAAGAAATCGAGCGGGCGATCCGGGCGGCCGCTGCGGGCGAGGCGATTTTCGGACCGAAGATCGCGCAGATGGTCGTCGCACACTTCGCCAGCGGCGCTGGTTCAAGCGCCGCTGTTTTTCCATCTCTCACCGAGCGCGAGCGAGAGGTGCTGGAGATGGTAGCTGCGGGAAAGGGCAACGCGACGATCGCGCACGAATTGATGATCAGTCTCAAGACGGTCCGCAATCACGTGTCCAACGTATTTACGAAGCTGCAGGTCTCCGAGCGCGCGCAGGCGATCGTTAAGGCACGCGAGGCCGGCCTCGGCGGAGTCTGATCCGGCCGACGGTCGTGCGCGCGCAAGACAGGCCCGCCCGACGGGGCTGGAGCAAGGCGCGGCACTTTCGCGCTGGGCGTGTGAGCTAGTTCTCCTCGTGCGTGGGCTCTAGGCTGCGCGGATGCGTGTAGTGATCGCCGGAGCCGGTTTTGGTGGACTCGAACTTGCGACCAGGTTATCGGAGGAATTCGGCGATGAGGCCGACGTCGTGTTGATCGACCGTGCAGCGGGCTTCGTCTTCGGATTCTCGAAGCTCGACGTGATGTTCGGCCGAGCGACTGCAGATCATGTGTCGCATCGCTACGTCGATGTCGCGGGCCCTGGCGTGCGGTTCGTGCAGTCGACGGTTCGCGTTATCGACCCGGTAGCACGCACGGTCGTTACTGACGACGGAACATTCGAAGCCGACGTCCTCGTCGTCGCTCTCGGTGCCGACCTCGACCCCGCCGCCACACCCGGGCTTGTCGAGGGCGGGTACGAGTTCTACACCGTCGCAGGCGCTTTCGCTGCTCGCGACGCGATCGCACAATTCGGCGGCGGCCGCATCGTGATCGGTGTGACGTCCACACCATTCAAGTGCCCGCCGGCTCCGAGCGAAACTGCGCTGCTGTCGCACGTCTTCCTGCGCGACCGGGGGTTGCTCGAGTCGTCTCACGTGTCGCTAGTGATGCCATTCGGTGTGCCCATCCCGCCGTCCCCTGATGCATCGCAGGCCGTGCTCGCTGCGTTCGCCGAACGCGACATCGCGTGGCACCCAGGTCAGTTGGTGGTGCGGCTCGAACCCGATCGCAAGGTCGCGGTCTCCAGCGGCGGCGAGGAGTTCGCGTATGACCTGTTCCTCGGCGTGCCGCGGCACCACGCGCCGGCGGTGGTGGTCGAGGCAGGCATGACGATCGACGGGTGGATGCCGGTCGATCCGCTCACGTTAGAGACCGCGTTTCCCGGTGTGTACGCGGTCGGAGATGTGACAAGCGTCGGGACGCCGAAAGCGGGCGTGTTCGCGGAGGGCCAGGCCGCGGTCGTCGCAGCCCAGATCAGCGCGCACCTGCGAGGTGTTGCTCCGTCGGTGACGTACGACGGTCGCGGCATTTGCTACTTGGATTTCGGGCACGACACGATCGCCAAGGTCGACGTCACCTTCCTCAGTGGCCAGCGACCTGCGGGTGTGCTCGAAGGTCCTTCTATCGACTTGGCCGCCGACAAGGTCGCGTTCGGTTCCGAGCGCATTCGCCGCTGGTTCCATCGAACCTGGGCTCCATAGGCCCGATGCAGGGTTTGACACCACGTTTGGCTGGTATGACACCATCATGACTTGACATGACACCACGATGGTGTCACGATGGTGACATGGAACTTGGACCGTACGTCATTGACCTTCGGCGGCAGTTGGTCGACGCCGCGGAGAACGGCACGCAGGACACCCGCGCCGTGGCCGAACGGCTTGCCGCCGGACTCGATGCCGTCGCTCGCCTTGTGCTGCTGGATGTGCTTTCGGCCGCAGCCGGCGAGATCACCCGCGACCTCGCGCCCGGCTCGGTTGACGTGCGGCTGCGCGGCCGCGAGATCGACTTCGTCGTGACCCAGCCGAACAATGAGCCTGACACCGACGACGCGCCGCTGGCGACCGTCGACACAGAGGACGCGAGCACCTCGCGCACGACGCTTCGCCTGCCGGACGCCCTGAAGGCGCGAGTCGACGAGGCGGCGGCGGCCGACGGCCTGTCCGTCAACACCTGGCTGGTCCGTGCGATTGCGGCCGCCGTGCAACCCAAACAACGACGATCTGAGCAGCGCACGCTGCGCAGAGGTGACAACTTCGCGGGCTGGGCGCGCTAGCCGCTCAGCCTCTTACTCGCCACCTCCGCGAACTCGGGGGTCAGCCCATCACGCCCAGAGAAAGGCAGGCGTCGCCATGCCCACCTACCAAACCCCCACTGCCATCGACCTCGCCATCAACCTGCAGGTCGGGGCGATCGAGGTGGTCGCGAGTGACCGCGCCGACACGGTCGTGACGGTGTCGCCGACCAACTCGGCGAAGGCCGTCGACCGCCGAGGTGCTGAGGAAACCAAGGTCGCCTTCGACGGCGAGCGGGTCACCGTCGTCGGGCCGCGGCCCCGCATCAGTTGGTTCGGCCCAAGTGAATCGATCGACGTGAAAGTTGAGCTGCCAACGGGGTCGCGCCTCACCGCCGAGTCTGCGGTCGGCGCCGTGCGTACCATCGGACGCCTCGGCGCCACCCGCATCAAGAGCTCGATGGGCGGCGTGGATATCGACACCACGGGCGATCTCTGGCTGCGCACCGCGCACGGCAACGCGACGCTCGGCACCGCCGAAGGCGGCATTGAGATCACGACCGACTTCGGTCGGATTCGGGTGGGCACGGTCACGGGCGATGCGACCCTCAAGGCGTCGCACGGCTCCATCGCGGTCGAGCAGTCCGGCGGCGACGTCGACGTCAAACTCTCCTTCGGCGACCTCGACATCGCGAAGGCGCTCGCCTCCGTTGCGGCAAAGACCGCCTACGGCAGCATCCGGCTCGGCGAGGTCTCCAGCGGTTCTATCCAGGTCGAGAGCGCCCTCGGCGAGGTCACGATCGGCGTCCGGCCCGGCGTCCCTGCGTGGCTCGACTTGGCCTCGAAGAACGGACACGTGCGCAACGAGCTCGTCAGCGACCGTGCTCCTGATCCGTCCGAGCAGACCGTCGCGGTGCGCGCGCGCACTGAAGTTGGCGACATCAACATTCGGCGCGCCTGATCACCTCAGGCAACACCAGAACGGAACAACGCACATGACCGCCACAGCGATCGAAATCCACGGGCTACGCAAGTCGTTCGACGACTTGGTCGTGCTCGACAACGTCGACCTCAACGTGAGCGCGGGCACCGTTACCGCGCTGCTCGGCCCGAACGGTGCCGGCAAGACGACGATGGTGCACATCCTCAGCACGCTGTTGCGACCCGACCGCGGCACCGCATTCGTGAACGGATGCGACGTCGTCCGCGACCCTGACGGCGTGCGCGCGGTGATTGGCCTGACCGGCCAGTTCTCCGCGGTCGACAAGCTGCTCACCGGCGAAGAGAACCTGCTGCTGATGGCCCGACTGCGCCACCTCGGGGCGAAGCGCTCACAAACGCGGGTGACTGAACTGCTGGAGCAATTCGACCTCGTCGACGCCGCCCGCAAGCCGCTCGCCACGTACTCAGGCGGGATGCAGCGCCGTCTCGACCTCGCGATGACCCTCGTCGCGACGCCGAGTGTGATCTTCCTCGACGAGCCGACCACCGGCCTCGATCCACGCAGCCGACGCACGATGTGGGACATCGTGCGTGGCCTTGTGGCGGAGGGCACGACGGTGCTGCTCACCACCCAGTACCTCGACGAGGCGGACGAGCTCGCGGACCGTGTCGCAGTGTTGGACGACGGTCGCATCGTCGCCGAGGGGACGCCAGACGAGCTCAAGCACCTCGTGCCCGGTGGGCACATCCGGCTTCGTTTCCCCGATGCAACGACGCTCGACGCGGCCTCCCAACTGCTCGACACGTCTGCTCGTGACGACGTCGGGCTCTCGCTCACCGTGCCGAGCGAGGGCGGTATCGGCGCGCTGCGCGTCGTGCTCGATCGCCTGGACGCGGCCAACCTCGAGGTCGACGACCTCACGATCCATACCCCGGACCTCGATGACGTTTTCTTCGCGCTCACGGGGCACGACACGAAAGGAACGCAGTCATGACCGCCATGACCGCCGTACGCCGTACGGCGCCCGGAACTACTCGACAATCACACGTGGTCACCGATGCGATCACGATGCTTCGGCGCAACCTGCTACACATCGTGCGCTATCCGGGATTGACGGTCTTCGTGATCGGGGCGCCGGTGGTGTTCCTGCTGCTGTTCGTCTTCGTCTTCGGCGGTACGCTCGGGGCCGGCTTGCCCGGCGTCGATCCGTCCGGCGGACGGGCCGCATATGTCGCTTACGTCGTGCCCGGGATCCTGGCGATGACGATTGCCGGCACTGCCGGCGGTATAGCGACAACTGTTGCGATGGACATGACCGAGGGCATCACCGCGCGGTTTCGCACGATGGCGATCTCGCGGGCGGCGGTACTTGCGGGTCACGTGCTCGGCAACACCGTGCAAGCTCTCATCGGTGTTGTTGTCGTACTGGCCGTGAGTCTGTTGGTCGGGTTTCGGCCAACAGCCGATCCGATCGAGTGGATCGCTGCCGTCGGCATGCTTGCGCTGATCGCGTTCGCGATCAGTTGGCTCGCGGTCGCAATGGGGATGCAGGCGAAGTCGGCCGAGACGGCGACGAACATGCCGATGTTGCTCCTCTTGCTGCCCTTCCTCGGCAGCGGCTTCGTGCCGACCCACTCGATGCCGGTCGGGCTGCAGTGGTTCGCGCAGTACCAGCCGTTCACCCCGTTCGTCGAGACGATCCGTGGGCTGCTACTTGGCAGCCCGCTTGGCTGGAACCCGGCCCGCGCAATTGCGTGGTGCGTCGTGATCGCGGTCGCCGGTTACGCCTGGTCGATGGCGATCTACGAACGAAAGTCGGTGCGCTGATTCGTCGCGGTTAGGCATTCGCGTGGCTGCCCGCGCGGGCCGCCTGGCGAACCAAGTGGTCGCGCTCGGCCACGTTCGACGACAGGCGGGCTGCCTCGGCATATGCCGAGGCAGCGGCGCCGTAGTCGCAATTCAGTTCGTGCAGGTAGCCCCGGACTGCGTGCCAGCGGTGCCGCTCGCCAATCACATCACGCAGCGGGTCGGTTTCACGCAACCCGGCGGCGGCACCGAGAACGTGACCGACCGCTACCGCGCGTCCCAGCACTGCAGCCGGGTCCTGGCGCACCGGGTTGTCATTGAGACCGACGAGGTCGTCGTACCACGCAAGGATCTGCGACCAGTCGGTCTCCTCGGCACTTTCGGCGTCCGCGTGCAGTGCGGCGATGGCAGCCTCGATCTGGTAGCGGCCGAAGCGCTGCATGGCCAGCGCCGACTGAAGTACGCGCACGCCTTCGGCGATCTCGCGGATGTCCCAGAGGCTGCGGTCCTGCCGGTCGAGTGTGACGATCCGGCCCTCGTCGTCGAGTCGAGCAGCGAGGCGGGCGTGGTTGAGCAGCATCAGCGCGAGGAGCCCGCGCGCCTCCGGCTCGTCGGTGGCGAGAGTGAGTTGACGGGCGAGTCGGATCGCTTCGCCGGTCAGGTCGACGCGGCCTGCATGGCCGGCGGTGTAGATGAGGTAGAGCACGCGCAGCACGACGGCGAGGTCGCCGGGCTGGTCGAGCCTTTGCCCTTGCAGGTCGCGCTTGGCCCGGCTGATCCGCTGGGCCATCGTCGCTTCGGGGACGTAGAAGGCGTCTGCGATCTCACGAGTAGTGAGACCCCCGACCGCGCGCAGGGTCAGCGCAACCTGCGATGCGGGCGTGAGGTCAGGGTGACAACAGCAGAACAGCAGGAAGAGGGTGTCGTCGCCCTCCTCGGTTGCGGCCATTGCGGGCTCGGCAAGCGTCGCCTCTTCGCGGCGTAAGCGGGCGACTTCGCTGCGGCGGGCGTCGATGAGTCGCCGTTTCGCAACGCTGGTCAGCCATGCACGCGGGTCGAGCGGCGGGTTCTCGGGCCACACTCGTAGTGCCTCGATCAGCGCCTCCTGCAGCGCATCCTCGGCGGCGTCGAAGTCTTCACCGCGCCGGACCAGGCCCGCGAGGACGCTCGGGACGAGGGCGCGTAATGCGCCCTCGTCCAGTGGCCGCGCCGGCTCGTCGATCACGCGCCTAGGTCAGTCGTTCGCGGGCGCGTGGGACATGACCTCACGGATGTCGATCCACTCATACAACGGTGCGCCGCCCGGGCCGGGCTCAGAAGACACGTAGGCAGCGAGTTCGACCGCGCGCTCGTACGACGCGACGTCGATCATGTACCAGCCCGCTACGAGATCGCTGGTCTCGGGCAGCGGACCGTCGGTGGTGACAGGGGCAGCGTCGGGGCCGCCATAGCGCACCCAGGTACGCACCGGAGTGAGAGCCTGAGCGTCGACGAACTCACCGTTGTTCTTCAGCAGCTCGCCAACGTGCTTGAGGAAGGCCATATGCGCCTCGACGTCCTCAGGAGCCCACTGGTCCATCGGAGGAAAGGGGTGGTGAGGCGTCGGTCCGCCGCGGTAGTGCTTGAGAAGCAGGTACTTCGGCATGGTGTCTCCTGTGCCCTAGGCCGCGCCTGTCGCGGCCCTTCACCTGTTGAGCGGAGCCGATCAGCGGTTCTCGACATCGAACCACTCTCCATCTTCGAGAACCTCGCGTAGGCCGACCTCCTGCCCTTATGGCCGCGTCGGAGGTGGGCAGCCATACGGGTCGGTTTGAATCTGCTTGGCGATGACGACGCCATCGAGGAATGCGACGTAAGCCGAACCTCCCAGGCAGTGCGTACCTAATGGCGCCGCGTCGAGTTGCACGTACCGCCCGGTCGTGTCGACACGGATG
>Ga0208717_1000256_pt1 | contig 19805 bp, 15 predicted proteins | sample NGESurF53shallow_FD_184489 | JGI IMG/M metagenome (GOLD analysis project Ga0208717, IMG submission 184489) | Arctic peat soil microbial communities from Barrow, Alaska - NGEE Surface sample F53-3 shallow (SPAdes) | ecosystem: Environmental > Terrestrial > Soil > Wetlands > Peat ... | reverse complement strand
CGGCCGGCTCGGTCACCGTGGCCATTGCGGTGCCCAGTCCAGGAGTTCAGCCAGCCGCTTGTTGTGCGGAGCGAAGTGGTCTTCCAGCATGCGCTCGGTCCCCGGCGCCATGGGGGTGCCCGGGCGTGCATTGTGCTGCCCGAAGCTGGTCAGCTGGAAGGACCGCAAGCCGAGGAAGTCCGTCACCTCACGGAACTCCTGTTCGGGACGCTCGAAGAACGCCTCACTGTCCATGACGTGGACCTGCTCGCGGGGGAACAGGCCGAAGATCCGCTCCAGCTGATCGGCGTAGTGGCCGCGGTGCGTGTAGGAGTGGTGCCGGTGCGTGAAGCTCTCGTAGGCCGGGTCGGCGCGCATCCGGTCGATCTCTCCGATCAGGCGCTCGTCTTCCAGCTCCAGCGCCTTCTCGAAGCTCTCCCACTCGAAGCCACGCGCGTACTCGTGCTTATAGGCGGAGAAGGCCCGCTCCACGGGATCGCGGAGCATCACCACGAGCTTGACCCCGGGCAGGTCGCGGGCCAGCCGCTCCATCGCGAAGGGGTGGTACATGTAGTATCCGCTGGCCTCGAAAGTGACCGGGCCCCCGTGACGGGCCGTGGCCGCCTGGGCCATCCTGGCGACCGGGAAATGACCCCGGTACCAGTTCAGGCCCCGGTAGTAGTTCAGGTCGAAGAAGTTGACCCCCTTGCGGAAAGCAGGCCGCACAACCTGCGGATGCGCCATCAGCGCCCGGAAGAGCGACGTGGTGCCACAGCGCTGGGCACCGATCATGATGAAGCCAGGCTGCAGCCGCAGCGGCGCCGTCGCCGTGCCCACCTGCAGGTACGCACGCCGGCCAGCCCTCCGGACTGGCTCAGGTGCGGCCTTGCGCACGGACCTCATGAAACTCCCACCTCGTTTCCTTCTCTGTTGCCGTGGGACTAAGCCAGCCCCCGGCCGACCAGCCGGGCAGCCCGCAGCACTTGCTTGCGGTCCACGCCGGTCACGATGTGCGCCACCGCCAGGTAGCCGTACGGTGATGCGGGCCACCGGGCGATGGCGGTAGCCGCGTAGCGCAGCGCTCGTCCCCGCTGGCCGAGCAGCGACCGGGCGAACGCGATCTGCCCGAGTATCCGAGCGTGCCCGCGTGGTGAGGCCACGATTTCGGGGTGCCTGGCCAGCAGGTATTCCAGGCCCGCGGCCGTGACCTCGGCGTTGCCCGGCCACCAGGACCCGTTGTCCTTCCGGATATCGGCGAGCGGGGTCAGCACGGCCCCGAGCCGGCCGACCCGGGCCACCCGCAGGATCCAGTCGTAGTCCTCGGCGTAGCCGTTCGGGATCCCCTCGTCGTACACGCCTGCCTTGGCGAACACGTCGCGGCGCATGGCCAGCGTCGAGGAATGCAGCTCCTTGACCCGGTTGCGCAGCAGCAGCCGCTGGCTGATCCGCTCGGCGCGCGCTGGCCAGGTGATGATCCGGCCGTCGGGCAGCATGAGCCGGATACCCGAGCCCACTACGAGCAGATCGGGCTGGTCGAGGAGCAGGCCGATCTGGGCCTGGAGTTTGGCCGGGTGCCACACGTCGTCGTCGTCGCAGGTGGCGATGAAGGCCCCGGCGGCCTCGGCCAGGCCGGAGTTACGCGTGCCGGCCAGGCCGGGCGTGCGCTGGTTGGCCATCACCCGGACCTGGTGATCCGCCGTGCCCAGGCTCGCCAGCGCCTGGTCGGGGGGCTCCTGGTCGTGGACCACCAGGCACTCGATGGGACCGGGGTAGGTCTGGCCGACAACCGAGGAGATCGCCGCGCGGACCAGGTCCGGCCGTCCGCGGGTGGGCATGATCACCGACACCAGGGGCCAGGGCTCCGGGCGGGTGCTCACTGGTTCACCCGCGCCGCCGGCTGCGTCCTGGCGGCCACGGCCTCCGGATCTCCCACGGCGAGCTCCTCCGGGGTGCGCGCCGGACCCATGATCAGCCGGGTGGCCAGGACGAACAGCGCCAGCAGCAGGATCCCGTAGAACCAGCCGCTCAGCACGTCAGTGGTCCAGTGCATGCCGAGGTAGAAACGGCTGTAGCCCTCGTCGAAGGCCAGGGCGGCGACCGCGGCCCCAGCCCAGATCGCGGTGACCCGGCGCCCGCTGAACTCACGCCACAGGAAGTAGGCGATCAGCCCGAAGAACACCACGGAGCGCTCGGACCCGCCGGAGGGGAAGGTGCCGTGCGGGAATCCGGGCGGCCCCACCCGGTGGGCGACCAGGTGGATGGCGTGCGTCAGGTAGCGCTGCAGCAGCGTCAGCACGATGAACGCGAACGCCGGCAGCCACTTGTACCGGCGCCAGGTGACCGCCAGGCACACGGCCGCAGCCGCCACGGCCATCCGGGTCGACCATGAGTCACCGGTCTTGGTCGCACTGTTCATCACGCTCTTCCATGCGTGGATCCGGTGCACTGCCACCCAGTGGTTCATGGGCTTGTCGATGGACGGCCCGCCGTGCAGCACGAGCTGCCCGAGCAGGGCCATGATCCCGAAGATCACGGCGGTCCCGACGACGATGATCCCGAGGAACAGCAGGGCCTGACGGATGGCGCCCCGGATTCCCGGGCTGACGTCCGCACCATCGAAGGCCGGGCGGTATCCGAGCCACGGCAGCCGGCCGAGCCTGGGCCCGGCCGGCGCGGCGCGGGCCCGGCGGGCCAGCAGCACCGCCACCGTGAGAATGACTGCCATCCCCACGGGCCAGATCAGGAAGAGCAGTATCTTGGCCACGTCAGGCCACCCCCTCGAATAGGACAGTGCTGAACTCGCCGGGCACGCGTGCGCCCGGGGCGCGGGTCCGGCATCCGTGACGGGCGCGGCAGCAGCTCAGAAACATCTGTCAGTCACCCGCCCGCTGAACGGCCAGGGGCGTACCCCGTCCTGAGAAGATCTTGGCCAGGCGCGACGCGCCCGGCAGGGCCGCCAGCCGCAGGCTGGCCCGGAACCGCCACAGTCCCGCGGCCTGGACCAGGCATCCGGCGGCGATCGCGCTCAGCGAGGCGACTCCCCCCCGGCCCAACCCGGCTCGCACGGCCAGCGGGATCACGGCGAAGCTGAGGACAGCCAGGCCGGCCGCGATGAACGAGCCGCGCCCGAACGGGTGCAGCCGCACCGAGACGGCCAGCTGGGCCAGCGGGACCAGGTTGGTCACGATGATCGCGGCGGCCCATCCGATGGCCGCGCCGGTGATCCCGTACTGGGGAATGAGCAGCACGTCGAGGCCGACGTTCACGACCACGGCCATGAGGCCGTTGGCCAGGCTCCAGCTGCTCCGTCCGGTCGAGATCAGGACCATGTCGACCTGACCGCACGCTGTGGCGAGCAGCATGGTCAGGCCGAGGATGACCATCACCGTGTCCCCGGCCTGGTAGGAGTGCCCGAAAATGCTGAGAACTTCCGGGCCGTAGATCACGGCCAGCAGGTACAACGGCCAGGTCAGCACGATGAGCCAGGCCGTAGTGACCCGGTAGACCACGTTGGCCCCGCTCCGGTCGCTGACCGCGAAGAGCTCGGCGAACCGCGGCTGGGCCGCCTGGCTGATCGCGGAGTTGGCGAACTGGCCCGCGACGAGGAACCGGGTCGCGGCAGTGTAGATGGCGGCTTCCACCGGCCCGCGAATGATGGCGACGAGGACGATATCGATCCGCTGGATCGTGATCTGGGCCAGGTTGGCGATCGCCCGGGGGCCGGTAAACCGCCAGAATCCACGGGAGGTGGCCTGGCCCATGCCCGCGCCCGCGCCCGCGCCGACCATGACCGTGTCTGCGGGCCGCGGGTTCGCTCCGCCGGCCCGGGCGGCGCCCTGGCCCTCCGGGTCGGCGGCCGCGCGGCGGCGGACATGGCGCAGCCAGAACCAGCCGCCGACGGCGGCCGGGATGTAGGGCAGCGCCCACAGGGGCGCGAGCAGCGCCACGCTGCCCGCGGATATCGCGATCAGGACTCCGATGAGCTGGCCAGCGGACCGGCCGATCTTGTCCACGATGACGGTGGGCCGCATCTCCCGGTATCCGCGGCTGGCACCGAGCAGGGTGTCGGCCAGGGCCGCGAACGGGAGGGCAACCGCCAGGGCCCGCAGCGAGTCCGCCACCATGCCCGGAGCCGCTCCCGCCTTACCCAGGTGGCCGCTGAGCAGGAAGTGCGCCAGTGGCCCGGCCAACAACAGCATGCCCGCCATACAGGCCAGCGAGACCGCCACGACCGGGACGACGGCGGCGCGCAGGATTGCGGGCACGCGGTCCTCATGGCCCAGGCGGCGCAACCGGGCGATGAAATTGACCAGCCCGACCCACGCGCCCAGCCCTGCGACGGTCTCCACGATCAGGAAGAGCGAGATCGCGGTGAAGAAGGCGCCCGCGACGGGTTTGCTGTACTCGCGGGCGATCACCACGGTGAGGGCGAGAGTGGTGAACGCCGCGACCAGGGCCCCGATCAGGTTCAGGGCGCTGCCCCGGGCCACGTCCTTCAGCTGCGGCCCGGGCCGGCTGGAATCCGGGGCTGCCGCGGGCGGCGCCGGAGTGTCCGTCGGGGTAGCCCGCGGGGTAGCCGGCGGGATGGCCGCCAGCCGGAGCCTGCTCCTCCGGCCGGCATCCGGCTTGCGGCGCCGCCCAGGGCGTCTCGTGGTGAACCGGACCGGTTCTGCTGCCGGCTGCCCCGCCGCGGCCTCCTGGCGCTGGGCCCGGTCATTTTTCCAGAGCATGGCGAAGGAGAGCATCGTGAAGCCGAGCGGTGCGCCGGTGGCGGTGTAGGAAATCATGAAGATGAACATCAGGAGCAGGACCAGCACCCCGGCCATCCCGTAGGGCGATCTGTCCCGCCAGTACCGTCCCACCCCGTAGGCGAAGAAGCCGATGTATAGCGCGGCGCCCAGGAAGCCGTTGCAGACGAACAGCAGCCAGAGCTGCCCGTTGCCGCCGATGGTGCCGTTACCGCAGGTAGGACACTTGGCTGAGCGCCCGACCGAGACCGACTGCACGCTGCCCTGCTGATGGCGGGTATCGCCGAAGCCGACGATCGGCGACGCCAGCGCGTCCTGCACGGACGTGATGGCCAGCGACCCGCGCCGCGAGTCACTGGCCCCGTTGGCGAGCCGCTGGCTGATCATGCTCTGCAGCGGGGTCGCCCCGATCAGGATGCCCGCGATGACGAGCGCCGTGATCAGGCCGCCGAGCACGGCCAGCCGCCCGGTGGCGGCCAGGCGGACGGCGATGTACACCACGGCGAAGATCAGCCCGAGCCACAGCCCGCGGTCCAGCGAGTAGATAATCGGCACGACCGCGATCGCGCAGCCCGCCAGGGCGATCAGCCGCTGCCTGCGGGTTCCGCGGGTCCACCACCGGGCGATCAGCCAGGGCAGCAGAAGGGCCACGCAGTTACCCCAGATGTTCGTGTAGGCGAAAGGCGCGTCTGGCCGCCCCGAGGTACCCAGCACGCTCTGCAGCTGGGCGAAGGCCGGATGCAGCTGCGCCTGCAGGATCTGGTTGCCGGCCTGCAGCCGGTTCGGGACGATCGCGGCGAGCGGCGACGTGAAGTGAAGGTGAGAGAAGAAGGCCCCCAGCAGACCACCGGCGATGGTGTACAGCCCCACCAGCCCGAGCAGCCAGGCCAGCCGGGCCCGCGGCAGTTCCCGCTCGGTGAGGTTGCCCGCGAAGAGGAGCAGGACCGTGTCGCTCAGATAGCCGAGGAAGCGCTCTCCGTAGGAGAGGACCCGGTTCGAGACCGGGCTGGACAGTGTCCCGGGTGCCTTGGCTGAGAGGGCGGCTGCCCCCACCACCACCACGAGCAGGAACATCAGCCACAGGCCGAAGCCTGGAGGAACCCGTATCTTGCGGTTCCCGGCCGCGCTCCAGGCGTACAGCCGGGCCGCCATGGGGATAGCCAGCAGGATGAATACGTAGTCGCCGAGCCCCAGGGCCCACCACAGCGGGAACCCGGCCAGCAGTGCCGTCACCGGCCACGCCGGATGGCGGGCCAGCCAGCTCGCGCGGGACGGCCGCCGGCGGGCCGGCTCGGGGGGACCGGGGAGCTCCTCCGGGCGGGTCAGGACCGCGGTCTGCGTCATGACCGGCCTCCGCTGGTTGACGTCCGGGTGCCCGGCGGGGCCAGGATCACCCAGGTTGCTCCGCGCTGGAAGCCGATCGGGGTGTTGCTCGCGTCCAGGTAGGCGGTGACGTCACGCAGACCCGGCTTGGACCAGGTGCCCTTGACCGCCGTTCCGCTGCTGCCGGCCGTGATGCCCGTCCCGGACAGGATCAGCGCGGATCCCGAGCCGATGACCCGGGCGCTGGTCGTGGTGAGACCGTACTTGCGGCTGAGGAACACGGTCTTATAGGGGACGTTCTGGACCACGACGTTCGTCACCCGCACCGGCGGTCCGCCGGCCACCTGCTGCCAGGCGTGAGCCCGGCGGCTGAACTTCCACACCTGGGTGGCCTGGCCCGGGGCGGTGATCCGGAGGACAGAGGCCCGCCACGCGCCGGTGCTGGCGAAACTCGGTGCGTCCCCGACCGCGGAGCCCTGGTAGGTGAACAGCTGCGGAGGCGCGGTATCCCGGGCCGCGTGCCGGACCTGCCCGGTGGACACCATCGGGCCCTGGGCGGCTGGGTGGTACAGCGAAGGGTGGCTGGCGTCGCCCACGTCCAGCACCGCGGACTGATCCAGGACCCGGATGAACGACGGCGTCCCGCCGTCGTAGGCCGTCAGCGGGTGCAGGACAGACAGCGCTTGCCCGTCCATGGGCCGGGTCTGCCCTACCGGGCCGACGGACGCGGCGTCATGGGATTGGAACACCGCGATGTAGCGCAGCGGCGAGGCCAGTTCCTCGTAGACCACGTCAGCCGATCCGAGCCCCTGCGGCTGGCCGCCCGAGAGGGGCACGGCCACCGCGGGGCGGCCCGCGGCCCGGCCACCGGAGACGGGCAGCCCGGTGAGCGGCGCCATCCACGTGCGCGGCGCGTTGCTGGGCGAGGCGCTGCCGCCGGGCGCGGGCGTGGCCGTGCTCGCGGCGTGCTGCGTGAGATCAACCGGGCTGGCCTCGCACCCCGCGAGGGCCAGTCCCGCGGCTATGACGACGACCGGCACAGCACCGCGTATCGACGTCGCCCACCCTGCCGCCATCAATCCGTTCCCGCCGCGCCATCCGTGACGTCGACGTGCGCGTGCGCGGACACTACGGCTTCATCGTCCTGTGCGTCCTGGGCCGGGTCAGGCCAGGAACGGCCAGAGCCCGCGGCCGCCTCCCCCGGGCTGGTGACCAGCGTGCGCAGCCGGACCGAACCCGAGGACGGCTGGCCGGGCTCATTGGCCGACGTAGGCAGGCGAACCCGGGGCACGGCGGCCAGGCCGAGTACGGGCGCACCCAGCCGGGTGAGCCGCTGCAGGGAGTCCTCGACGTCTTCCCGCCTGGTGGTGGAGATCTCGACGGCCAGAATCGCCGCGCCGCAGTACTCAGCCAGTGCGAGGCTGTCCGGCCCGGCACTGCCGGCCGGGGCCTCGATGACCGTGTAGTCAGCGCTGATGCGCAACTGCTCGGCCAGGATGCGCGCCTGCGCGTGGGTCAGGTCGTGCAGGTCCTCGCCCAGGACCACGACCCGGAGCCGGGGGAACCCGGCCGGCTGGAGGGCGACCTCCTCCACGGACAGCTGCCCCGCGGCCAGCTCAGCGGCGGCCCGGGCGTCAAGGCGCCGCGACTCGGGCACCCCGAGCAGACCGGTCGTGCCCTGACCGCTCGGGCAGACCAGGATCACCGCCGAGTGGGTCCGGGTCATCGCCACGGCCAGATTCGCCGCGGCCACCGAGGCGGCGGCGCCCGGTGAGGCACCGGCGACCAGGACCAGCTGGTGATCCTCGCCCAGCGCCGCGGTCGTGGAGCGGGCCAGCCCACCGAAGTCCTGCCCGGCCGGTGACCGGGGGGGCGCCAGCGGATCCCGGCCAAGGTCCTTCGCGGACAGGCTGAGCAGCATCGGCACACCGAGCTGCCCCAGGCTCCTGGGGTTCCTGACCCGGGTGTCCCGCTTGTCCCAGGCGAACGCGATGAGCAGGCCGATGAGCAGCCCGGCCAGCAGCCCGCTGGGCAGGATGATCGTCTTCTTGGGACTGCTTGGCTTGGCCGGCGGCGTGGCCTTGGTGATGATCGATCCGCCCGAGGCCGCCGCGCCCGAAGCGGACAAGGCAGCGGACTGGTTGGCCAGCGCCCTCAGCTGGCTGGCCGTCGTTTGCAGCTGGGCTTGGGCACTGGCCCGCTGCGGTGAGTTCACTGGCAGCGAGCGGCTCTGGATGGTCAGCTGCGCGGTCCGCTTCTCCAGGACGTTCAGCTGGCTCTTGATCGTGTTCGCCTGGGCGCTGTTCGTCCTGGCCGCGGTCGCGCTGCGGTTCGCCAGGTAGGCCGCGGCGAAGGCGTTCGCGCAGGCGGCTGACTGCTGGGCAGACCGGGCCGTGCAGCCGATCTGGAGCACCGAGGAATTCGCGGGGACGACGACGGTGATGTTATTCACCAGGGCTGCCGGGGTGAGCGACGAGCGAAGGTCGTGCGCGGCGATGGCCGCCACCGAGCTCGACTGGACGATCTGCACCTCGGTGTCGAGGTTGACCGCGCTGCTGGTGCGCCCGCCCGCTACCGCTCCGCCGCTCTGAGTCTGGCTGCTCCCGGTCGCGGTGACGTTGACCGTTGACGTCGCGGTATAGCCCTTGGGGGACACGGCGATGTAGGCCCCGGCAGCCACCACACCCACGCAGGCCAAGACGAGCACGACCCACCACCGCCGGCGCAGAACACCGAGGTAGCCGGCGAACTCGAAGGACTCAGCCTCCTGTGGCATGCCCATACCGCACAGCACCTCTCCCCCTGGATGTGTCTCCGTGAGCAGGCGGTGGTGCAAGGCCGCCAGTTCCCCGCTCGGTGACAAGTTTGCCAACTGGATGTGAACACTTACGCACAGAGAACTCAATGTACGGAGAATCGGCATTCGTGTCTATAGCTGTATTGGTTAGCTGCCTCACGCAAACGGATGAGTTGCCCGGGCGAATCTTCCCGTCCCGGCGAGTCCGGCCAGCGGGTCCCGGCATTCACGGCCCGCTCTCCGTCGGCCGCGGTTAACCTTCAGCGCAGCGATCACGGGGGATTACTGGCAGTCATGACCTAGCATCGTTCGATCACTTTAAGCATTGGCCTGATTACGTTCCGTGATCAAATTCCGCGCTTTCCCGTGACTCCTGCAGCCCTCTGCTCACGATTGGGGTCCGGAGTCCGTCTCGGGCCGCGAAGTGGCTACTCCACGGATGAGTCGCGGCCTAGCACACCCTGGAGACATTGTTAATAGCTCGTTACATCCTACTAATTCGATCGGAATAATCTAATCCTGGCCGGGGGCTAACAAAACGAGACCGGTCGCCCGGTTCCACCTGGGGAACCCGCCGTTAATTGCGGTCGGCCACCGTTGCGGCACGAACTGTGAACGCCCGGTTACCATCTCCCCCACTTGCAGCAACCCCGGAAACTGAGGGACAACAGTCCCTTATGAAACTCGTGGTGTTTGTCTTACGATGTCGTTCGCTGCGTAAATAGCCGCCTACCTCCACATGTACGAGAGGTAAATGCGGCTTGAGCGGCGAACGAGCGGGGTTAGGGGTGGGGTGTGTCTCGGTCGGTAATCGCGGGGGACCGCGGCCTGACGCGGACGACGGTGGAGTCCTTGCGGGCTCGGGCCGCATCCGTCTGGGTGAGCCGTTATCTAACCGTGGCGGCGTGGGTAGACGTGGCCTGTGCCTTCCTGGCGGGGGCGGCAGCGTACGAGATCCGGTACCACGCACGGATCAACCCGCCGGACGTCTACCTGGCCCTGACGTTCGGCCTGCCCCTGCTGTGGTGGGCCTCGGTCGCGCTGTCCGGCGCGTACGACAGCCGCATCGTGGGCTCCGGGGCGGAAGAGTTCCACCGCATCCTGCGCGCGGGCGTGAGCCTGACGGCCTGCGTCGCCATTTTCTCCTACGCCACGAAGGTAGACCTGGCTCGCGGATACGTGGTGCTGGCCCTGCCCTCGCTGACCGCCCTGGACATGCTCGCGCGGTACGGGCTCCGCAAGCGGCTGCACCACCAGCGGCGCCTGGGCATCTGCACCCGCCGGGCCGTGGTGGTCGGGCCCGAGAGCACGGTGAAGGAGATGATCACCGCGCTGGGCCGGGACAGCTCACATGGCCTGCACATCGTGGCCGCGTGCGTCCCGGGGGGGCGGCGCCGCCGGGCAGAGATCGCGGGTATCCCGATCTCCGGCGGGATGGACAGCGTGACCGCGGCGGTGCACCAGTTCCGGGCGGACACCGTCGCCGTGGTGAACTGCGTGCAGATGGACAGCGTCCGGCTCCGCGAGCTGGCCTGGGCGCTGGAAGGGACCGGCACGGACCTGTGCGTGGCGCCGGCCCTGCTCGACCTGGCCGGCCCGCGGACCACGATCCGCCCGGTTGCCGGGCTCCCGCTGGTCCACCTGGACCACGCCAAGCTCACCGGTCCGCAGCGCATCGCGAAAGGCGTATTCGACCGGACGCTGGCGGCCTCGGCACTGCTCCTGCTCTCACCGCTGCTGATCGCGGTGGCGTGCGCGATCCACTTCTCCGACGGCGGCCCGGTCCTGTTCCGCCACATCCGCATCGGCAAGGACGGCCGGCCTTTCACCCTGTACAAGTTCCGGAGCATGGTGGTCGACGCCGAGGCACGGAAGGCGGATCTGGAAGCCATCAACGAAGTGAACGGCGTGCTGTTCAAGATCCGCCGGGATCCCCGGCTGACCCCGCTGGGCGCGCGGATGCGCCGCTGGTCCGTTGACGAAGTTCCCCAGCTGCTGAACGTGCTGCGCGGGGAGATGTCGATGGTAGGCCCGCGTCCCTGGGCGGCGCTCCCGTACGAGAAGGCGGTCGGCGCCGAGGGCCACGTCCCGCGCAGGCTGGCCGTCAAGCCCGGCCTCACCGGCCTGTGGCAGGTCAGCGGGCGTGCCGACCTGCCGTGGGAGGAATCGGTCCGCCTCGACCTGCGCTACGTCGAGCACTGGTCGCTGGCCCTGGACCTGCAGATCATGTGGAAGACCGCCCGGGCAGTCGCCCGGGGCACCGGTGCGTACTGAAACCGCGATCGGTCACGTGCCGTTGGCCTGCTGGTGCCAGGTGCGCAGGAACGCCTCGGCCAGGCCCTCGGCCCGTGACCGGGTCTCCACCGCGGGCAGGCCGCGCTGGGCGAGCGAGGCCAGCGCGTCGGCCGCCTCGTTCAGCGGATGACCCGTGTGCGAGTGCACGTGCTGAAGCCGTATTTCCGGATGCTGCGCCATGATCCCGGCCAGCCGCACCAGGGTCGGCGCCGGCTGCGGGCCCCGGCGCGGCAGCAGGCTGTAGCCGTCGGGCATCCGCTCGATCCGGCCGCGCTGCCAGGCGCGCAGGTACCGGATCGCGATCGTGCTGTCCAGCAGCAGCTCAGGCGGCCGGGGCTGAGCCGGGCCCTCCAGCAGATACGCGACCGCCCGCAGCTCGGCCACCAGGACCGAAGCGGGTCCCGTCGGGTCGTGGCGGTGCCCGGGCGCCCACCGGCTCAGGGCCCACGCGCCGTCGGAGACCACGCAGCCGATGCCCGCGACGCCGCGCTTGTAACTGGCGTCGGTCGCCGCGACCTGTGGACCGGAGCCGTCGTATCCCTTGACCTTGCCGTACATGGGTGGCTAGCGACTCCGGCCTCGGTTCAGTAAGTCTCCCTGCGCCAACCCTTCATATCTTCACAGATGATCTTTCTGCGGTCGCCCGGGACGCCCTTCTTGGCGTCGCGGGCGACCGCGCCGCGCCGCGTCATCCCAGGCCCGCCGGGGGTGGCCCGCTCACTACTTCTGCTGGAACTCCGCGACCAGCCGCTGGCAGAAAGCGGGCAGGTCGCCCGGATTACGGCTGGTGATCAGCACATTCGGCCCTGACGTGCAGACCTGAACTCCGGCATCCACCCAGGCCCCGCCCGCGTTGCGGATATCCGTCTGCAGGCTCGGCCAGGACGTCAGAGTGCGGTCCCGCACCAGGTCCGCCTCGACCAGCGTCCAGGGCCCATGGCAGATGACCGCTGCGGGCTTGCCTGACTCGAACATGGCCTGGACGAACTGCACCGCGGCCCGGACCGTGCGCAGCTGATCGGGGTTGGCTACCCCGCCCGGCAGGACCAGCCCGTCGTAGTGGGCCGGGTCAGCATCGCTGATGGCGTGATCCACCGGGAAGATGTCCGCCTTGTCGAGATGGTTGAAGGCCTGGGCCTTGCCTTCCTCGGGGCAGAGAAGTTCCGGCGTCCCGCCCGCATCCAGCACCGCCTGCCAGGGCTCGGTGAGCTCCGCCTGCTCGATGCCCTCGTTGGCAGTCATGAATGCGATCCGGCGGCCCCGAAGCTCGTTCGCCATGGATCCGTCCTCTCGTGTGGTGTCCTGACGGCCCGGCCTGATCTGGCCGTTGGCCGCGTTCCACAGGAAGCCGCTGCCCGCGAACGCGTGATTGATGCACCCCATTTGGCCGGCCCGGATGGCCGCGCCGGGTGAGATGGTCGTGCCACACAGATAGTCGACGAATGTGGTGGGAAATGCCGAAGCCTACGGACGTGAACCGTTAGCAACGCTCAAGCGTCTTTACGGTAGGTTGTCCCAGTACTGAATCGGCATGAGCCGGGGCCAGGGTCACCAGGCCTGCCTGGATGACGGTGGGGGGAAGCATGCGGAAATATCTCATTGGCGCGACCGCGGCTGCGGCGTCCGGGCTTATGGCCCTTAGCATCCCGGCCGCCCAGGCCACCGGGGCAGGCGGTGAGCAGCCCCCGCCCGGAGTGGTGTCGGCCACGCCCGCCAGCGGCACTCCCCACCTGAAGGCTAGTGACAACAGTCCACCTCAGCAGATCCGCCAGCTTGTGCAGTGCGGTAACACGATGTACGCGGTGGGCTCATTCTCAGAAATAATCAAGGGCAGCACGACCTACACCCGCGAGAACGTCTTCAGCTTCTCGGCCACGAAGCCCTACACGGTGACGAGCTGGGCTCCCGATGTGGTCGGCACCGAGGGCGATACCCAGCAGAGCAGCGATGCGATCAACACCATCGCGTTCGTCAACGGCAACTGCGCCGACGCCTACATCGGCGGGAAGTTCACCTCGATCAATGGCACCACCGTCAGGAACATCGCCGAGATCAACACCACCACCGGCAACGTGGTCAGCAGCTTCGGGGCCTCGGCAGACGGCTCGGTGCAGACCATGCTCGGCGCGGGCAATCACCTCCTGGTCGGGGGGGACTTCGGCGTACTGAACGGCGATAAGACCGACCCGTACATGGTGAGCGTGAGCCCGACGACGGGCAAGAGCGACGGGTTCCTGCACCTGAACATCTCAGGCAACTACCAGTACCCCGGGGTGACAGCCAACCCGACCCGCGTCTACAACCAGCAGCTCAGCCACGGCGGCACGCTGGACCTGGTCGAGGGCGACTTCACCTCGGTCGGCGGCCTCCCGCGGCAGCAGATCTTCATGCTGAACGTGGGCGGTTCGACCGCCACGGTGACCGGCTGGACCTCGCCCGAGTGGGACGGCAGCGTCCCCAGCCAGCCGTACCAGTGCGCGACCGTCGAGCCGTTCTACATCCAGGCTGCGGCCTGGTCACCGAACGATTCGACGGTCTACATCGCCACGACCGGCTACCACGCGAACGGCTACCCGGTCGGGCAGACACCGCGCCAGGGGCTGTGCGACGCCGCGGCCGCCTTCCCGGCCACCCAGACGTCGGTTTCGCACGACTGGGTGAACTACACGGGCTGCGACTCGCTGTACGCGGCCGCCGCGGACGCCAACGCGGCCTACTTCGCCGGGCACGAGCGGTTCTCGATGAACGCCAACGACTGCGACGCCCTGGGCGCCGGCGGTTACAACGCCCCCGGGATGGAGGGCCTGGACCCGGCCAACGGCAACTTGTACGTCAGTGCCGACGGCAGTGTGGGCTACTACAGCCGGGACCGGGGCCTGGGTGCGGACGACGAGCTGCTCACCAGCGGCGGGCTGTGGATCGCCAGCGACAACCTCGATGGCAGCCAGAACTGCGGCCCGGCCACGAACCTGTCCGGCATCTGCTTCCTGCCCTACAGCGGCTGAGCGGTCGAGCGGGATAGGGGCCCCGTCCCCCGGCATTGCCGCGGAGGCGGGGCCCTGGGCCGTCACTGGCCAGGAACCACGACATCACCCAGGCGCCGGAAACAAGCCCGGCCAGCGTTCACGATCTACTTCAACGGGCGGATCCCAAACACCACGACAGACGCCACAATCCCTTACCCAACTGCCGGGTCTCCCTCAGGAGACTCCTCGCCGGAAGGCAGCACGAAGATAGGAGGCTGTAACGGATGGAGCAATTGGGGCGGTTGATGTTCAATCGTGCCCCAGGATAGAATCTTGCGGTCTGGGAAGTTTTTCCCAGAGTGACGGCCCACAGGTGTCCTAGACGAGGTGGGCTCGGGGGAAGGAAGCTAAATTCAATGGAACGTGTACTGATCACTGGCGGGGCGGGCTTCATCGGTTCCCACCTGGTCGACTTGATGGTGGATTCCGGCGCTAACGTGCTGGTTGTCGACGACTTCCGGCTCGGCCGGCGAGAACACCTCGAGCGGGTCATGTCCACGGGCCAGGTTACTTTGCTGGAAGCCGACATCAGAAGCGCAGACGATCTCCGGCCGGTGGCCGACTTCGCGCCCGACACCGTCTTCCACATGGCAGCGCTTCATTTCATCCCCTACTGCAACGCGCACCCGCAGGAGGCCCTGGACGTCAACGTGCTGGGGCTGGAAAGCGTGATCCGCGCAGTCCGCTCCGCGCCGCTGACGTCATTCGTGTTCCCCTCCAGCGGCGCGATCTACGGATTCGGCGACGAGCGCTGGCCAGAGAACGCCCCGGCTAAGCCCGACGAGATCTACGGCATCTCGAAGTGGATGGGCGAGCAGATCATGGCACGTTTCCACGCCGACCGTCCTGACGTTCGCACCGTGGTGGCCCGGTTGTTCAATACCTATGGCCCCCGGGAGACGAACCCCCATGTGCTCCCGGCGGTCGTAGCGGCCATGCACGCAGGCCAGCCGATCGAGCTCGGCAATCTCTGGCCGCAGCGCGACCTCATCTTCGTTACCGACACCGCGAAGGGGATCATCGCCACGGCCTCCGGGCATGGTTTCGACGTCTTCAACGTCGGGACGGGCACGGGGACCACCATCGGTGATGTCCTGGCCACCATCGAGAGCATCCGCGGAAAGGCGCTGGACGTACGGGAGGACCCCGAACGCAGGCGGCCCGGAGATGGGCACCTTATCGCCGACCCCGGCAAGCTGATGACGGCGACCGGCTGGAAGCCCGAGTACGATCTCAAGGCCGGGCTTCGTGAGCTGCTGACATTCGAGGGGCTCCTGTGAAGCCCGGAGAGGACCCCATCATGACCCAGCCCGCTGGAGACGAGTCGGCCGCGGGCCGCCAGGACGGCGTTCCCGCCAGGGGGGCTGGTCAGCCCCGCACCTTCTCGAAAGAGCTGGCCGCCGAGGCCCGGGCCAGTAAGCGGACCTTCCTGGAGATCGGCTTGTCCTGCCTCACCGATGAGGCCTTCCTCAACGCTATCCGCGAGGCGGTGAAGAACCGGTCTCGGCTAACTGTATCGTTTATCAACCCCGACTACGTGTTGCGAGCTCATCGCACTGCAGGGCTGATCGAGAAGATGAACCGCTTCGACGTGGTGCTACCGGATGGGTGGGGCGTCGTCTTGGGCGCGCACTGGGTCGGCCTCCCCGTACCCAGCCGACAGGGGAATGGCAGGATCTGCCCTCTGGTGTTTGCATTGTCAGCCGAGCACGGATTCCGGAACTTCTTGTTTGGGTGCGGCGAAGGAATTCCGGAGCGAGCGGCGGCGAACGCGACAGAAGCGTTTCCCGGCCTGCCTATCGCCGGAACGCTGCACGGTCATTGGGACATAATGCGCGGGCATCCCGGATCCTTCGACGAGTCCGACGTGTCCATGATGGTTAAGGCCATCAACGCGGCCCAGCCTGACATCCTGCACGTCTCCATCCCGACGCCGATGCAGCAGACGTGGGTGTGGCAGGTGGCCGACCGGCTCGATGTGCCGGTGATCATCACCGGCGGCAGCTACCTCGACCATCTCGCAGAGCGCGTGGACTGGTATCCCCACTGGATGGAGAAGATGCGGCTGAACTGGGCCTATCGCCTATACCGGGACCCGCGTCGGCTATGGAAGCGATACACCTTTGACCTAATGGCGTACGGCCGTATGGTGCTCAGGCAGCGTTTGACCCAGGGACGGCGGGCTACTTCAGCCTGATATGTCGGCCAGGGCGTACGGCTCGATCTGGACGGTGCCCGATGCGGCGGACGTGCTCGTCTCGGTCGATCCGGGCCCGGTCACCTTCGTCGTGATCGACGGCGCGGTGACCTGGGTTACGGTCAGCGCACCCGGGAGGATGGCCGACACATTCAGCGTGACTGGCTGCGCGGACAGGTTCGCCAGCAGCACCTCCGGCCCGCCGTGAGTGGTGAGCACCTCCCCGAGCAGCGCAGGCGCCCCGGTAGTCCCCAGGGCCGGGCTGGGGGAGAACGACAGCATCTGGGCCGCGGAAGCGCGATGAAGCGCGGCCTGGATCATCGACAGCGTGGTCCCCGCCGCGCTGAGCGCGAGCCGGACGGTAGCTGGCCCGCCGCTGCCGAATCCCGTAGTGCTGCTGAAGATGGGGGCAAGGGCGGTGCCGATCGTGGCGTCCAGCCCGGCGTAGGTGATGTCTGGGTCCCCGGTGAACAGGAGCGCCTGGGCGGCCACGAACAGGCCGTGCAGCCAGGTTCCCTGGAACACGTGCCCCGGCGTCACGTCGGCCAGGTTGAATTCGGTGACCCACACCGGAAGCTGGTCGGAGTGGAACAGGGCCAGTTCGTGGGCCTTCAGCTTCTGGAAATGCAGGTACGGGTAAGCCAGCACCGTCGCAGGTGACGACGAAGCGTCGGAGACCCGGAGATTGTCGTGGATGGTCACCGCATCCTCACCTTTGAGCAGCGGCAGCACGGTGGCATTCCAGGTACTTCGCCGCGGCGCGACGCCGATGACGTCGTTCGCGTCGGTCGCCACCGCCGCCACTTTCACCCCCGGGAACGCGCTGTGCAGGGCGGAAATCCAGGCGTTCATCTGCGTGGCATAGTCGGCGGCAGTCGGGAACCGCTCGGTGTAGTCCTGGCCGTCCGGGCCGGTGCTGATGTAACCACTCTGGTACAGCTCGTTCCCCAGCTCCACCATCGTGACCGGCAGCCCGTCCCCGGCGGCGGACCGCAGGGCTTGCAGCTGCTGGTCCAGCTGGGCGGTGTTGTCCGCGGCCGAGCCGACCGCCCCGTTGAAGGTCACGGTGTTCAGGTCGAACAGCGGCACGGCCCCCGCTGCGGCCAGGCCGGTGCCGAACACCGGGAGGGTGTCGTTGACGGCCTTGGCAGGCTCACCCGGCCATCCACCCGGCTGGAACCAGCCGTCCGGCCAGGACCAGTAGTTCGCCACCGTCCCGCCCGGGTAGCGGATCACGCCGGGCGCGAACTTCTTCAGCACCGAGTCGAAGGGGGAGTTGTCCCATAGCGGGCCAGTGGTGTTCACGCCGTTCAGCCCGAGCAGGGTTGGCGTGACGGTCCGCACCGGGCCGGTCGCGGTGACCTGGACCGTGGTGCTGGCCAGGTTCGCGTTCGCGCTGACCCCGGTGACGCCGAATGCGGTGGTCAGCAGGCAGGCACAAGTTACGGCCAGGATCGCCAGCCCCCGGCCGGTTGTTATCCGCATCGGCGACTCCTTCGAGGAGCTGGTCACCCCGTCAGGTGGAGAGTACCTGCGCCTGGACCGGGAGCCACTCAGGCGGCACGCGGGCTGGCCGGCGCCTCGCTCCCGGCCACGCCGCTGGCCGCCTTGTGCCTCGTCGGGACCGCCGCCTGCTCGCCGGCCGCGGCCGCCGCCTGCTGCTGGGCCGCGGCCTCGCGGGCCAGCCGGTGCGCCCTCCACTCCGGGTGGTTACCCGCGTACATCACCAGGCCTAGCCACAGCGCCAGGGCGGGCAGCATCACGATCGGGACCACGATCAGCACCGCGTTCGAACCTGTCATGTCGAGCACTCCCTCCGGGAGGGCCACCTGCGGGCGCTCGGAGTCGGGTCGGCCCGGACGCCTCCCGCAGCTCTCTCCGCCCCAGCTCACCGCCCTGGGCCGGGCCCTGGCTAGGGACGGCCGGTCCTGCCTCCGGGACTTTCGGCCCTGCCTCTCACCGCGGCCACGCCGACCGTTGCGGGGATGAGGGGAGTTATTACGGTTCTCGGACCCCGGACGTCCTTTGCCCGGGATTCACCCCCTCCGCCAGTAACGTCATTGACGCGGCCAGTTCCACGCCGCCTGTGATCGCCCGGGAAGTTCCGGAACGGTCATCTGGACGCACGGAAAGGGATTCTCGGTGAGGACCAGATACGACAGGGCCGACGCGCACAGGCGTGGACCCAGAATGGCGGATCCAGAATGAGTCGACGTATAGTCGTAGCGGCGATCGGCGCGGCTGCCGTCGCGGTGGGCGGAGCGATCGGCGGTGTTCTCGCCGCGAGCAGCAGCTCCAGCATCAGCCTCTCGGCTAACTCGCACCGCGAACATCACGCGCAGGGAATGCACATGATGCGCGGCCCGCGCGAAATGCGCATGGCCCGCGGCTGGTCGTTCAGCAAGCTAAACGACGATAACGACCTCACGTTCAACCAGTTGCTGGGCATCAATAACCGCGGCCAGATCGCCGGTTATTTCGGCTCAGGTGCCGCTGGTCACCCGAACAAGGGCTACGTGCTCAGCCTGGGCCGGTTCTCCTCGTTCACGAACGAGAACTTCCCCGGCGGGATCCAGACCCAGGTCATCGGGATCAACGACACCGGGGTGTCGGTGGGCTTCTGGTCCACCATGAATACCACGAGCATGACCAACAACAACTTCGGCTTCTACGACTGGCACGGCCAGTTCCACAGCGTCAACTTCCCCACCGGCAACAACGCCAGCCCGCCGGTCAACCAGCTGCTCGGCGTGAACGACTCGGACATCGCGGTGGGCTTCTACAACGGGTCCAAGGGCAACAGTCACGCCTACGCGTACAGCATCCCCGGCGGCTGGTTCCACCGGATCCACATCCCCGGCGCGGTCAGCTCGACCGCCTCCGGCATCAACAACCGCGGTGACATCGCCGGCTTCTACACCGGCCGCGGCGGCGTGACCCATGGCTTCCTGCTCGGCGCGCACGGCCACTTCTACCGGCTGAGCGCCCCGGGCGCCTCGTCCACCATGGCCTTCGGGGTGAACGACGAGCGTGAGGTCGTCGGCACCTACATGGTCGGCAGCGGCAACAACGCCAAGTCGTTCGGGTTCATCTGGTCCCGCGACTTCGGGTTCCGGACCGTCAACGACCCGCGCGGTTCGGGCGCCACCACGCTCAACGGCATCAACGACAACGGTGACCTGGTCGGCTTCTACACCGACCGCAAGGGCAACACCGACGGCCTGCTCGTGGCGCACGGCCACTTCCGGGCCCCGTTCGCCCCGCCGCTGACCACCACGACCCCGACCGCGGCCCCCACGGTCACGCCGACGGTGAAGCCAACCTCGACTACCACGCCAGCCCCCGTCCCCACCACGCCGACCCCGGTCCCCACCGGGACAGGCCCGACCCACTTCTAACCCCCCTCAATCACGGCGGGCTGGCCCGGAACACCCTGCTCC
>Ga0208717_1000255_pt1 | contig 19973 bp, 20 predicted proteins | sample NGESurF53shallow_FD_184489 | JGI IMG/M metagenome (GOLD analysis project Ga0208717, IMG submission 184489) | Arctic peat soil microbial communities from Barrow, Alaska - NGEE Surface sample F53-3 shallow (SPAdes) | ecosystem: Environmental > Terrestrial > Soil > Wetlands > Peat ... | reverse complement strand
TTTCAATTCATCATAAGCTTCGTTAATTGCTTTGTATAATTTAAGTGTATCTGCAGGCAACATTTTGCTATTAATTGAAACATAAAAATGCTGCACATGAATGTCTTTCTGGCTTCGGTTAAAAGCCTCATTTACCAGGGCATCTACTTCGTTATCATCCTGTAAATAATTATTTTCAATCTGCGTTCTGAAATTTTGAAGATCGGATTGTAACGACGGAAGAGTATCCAGCCTCATGTCTTTAGCCGCTTGTACCTTCAGTTTAAACTTTATATAAAGATCCAGGTAATCTTTCATTGCCTGTTCTTTATCGGCGGTAACGGTTTTATTTTTATTGTATGCACGAAGAAATTCATCCTTACTAACTGTATGGTTACCGTAAGTAAAAAGTGTTTGGCAATAAGCGATTGAAAATAAAAGAGAAAAGACAGTAAGCAAAAAGAGTTTTTTCATCAGACAGAATTTATTGGAAAGGGTTCTTAAATTTCCTCAATGATTACATCATTATAATTTATTTTTCTTTGTTGATAATGTTACTAACGGGCTTATTATTAATTTTCATTTGAAGCAGATCATCCATTTGTTGCCAGGTTAATTTTTTTGCAATAATGCGTTTATCCTTATCAAGCAAATACAAAGTAGGCGTTTGAGTTACGTCATACAATTGTTTATAAGAAGGTCTTTTTGCATCTTCTTCAATTTTCTTTTGCTCATCGGTTTGATAAACGTTTATCCAGCTTTGCAAATTGTACTTATTCATAAATTCCTTCCATTTGGATTTTTCTTTCGTATCGGTAAGTACTCCATAAATCTTCACACCTTCTTTTTGCCATTTTGCATGAAACATCGAATCCATTTCCGGCACTTCCTGCCTGCAATGGCCACATGTAGGATCCCAAAAACAAACAATAGTATAAGGCGCATTCACTTCAAACAATGGCTGCGGTTTGCCGGACGAATCAACCATTTCGAGATTAGCTGCCTGCTGCCCGATAAGATTAGACATTAACATGTAAGCCCTGTTTGAAATTACTGTCATCTGCTTTTCGTTCAGCCACGATGACACTCCTTTTGAATGATATTTTTCGAACAGGTGAACAAACACGGCATCCTGGCCCATGTACCTCGGATAGATATATTCATCGGTAAGCCAGTTCAATAAAAATTTATACATCTCAGGAGCTGTCCTTGCTCTTAACAATAAATAATCTAATTCGTTAATAATAGAGTCTGGTGCAGGAGATAAAACTTCCCTGAAATACTTTTCAACCTTTGGCAAAAAAAATGGAGTTCGAATAATACGGTCATCCATAAACGTAATTCCATCCCAATAATGTTGCTTATAATAATTGTAATTATTTAGCGAATCTTCCCGTGTAACAGGCCTTGCAATTAAAACCTTTGGCTCCTTCATACTGGTGAGCAATGCAGCCAGCATAGATTCAGGATTATCATTTATTATCTTATCCCTATAGTTGTTAAGTTCTTTATTAAGATCGTTATAATTCTTTTCGTGTAAGACACTATCGTTCTTAGTTTTCGAAGCTTTATAACTATTTATTTCTACCTGCAAATTGGCTCCTTTAGCTGCAACAAATTTTTGATATTGCTGAAAAAGAATATTTTCTTTTGAACCTGTTACTATTATTTTATTGATAAGGTCTGTGGTATCGGCTTTAATGGAAATTACCTGTTCTTTATCCACTAAAAAATCAAACAATTTGTTTTTACCCGGAAACACAATTGAATAAACACCCGGAAGTAATTTTTCATTTTTTTCAAAAACAGCAACGCCTTTATTGCTAATCAGGGCAGAATCTTCTATATTAATATTCTTACCATAATAATAGGTAAGATAAGCCAACCCGCTGGTGTAATTGGGTGTTTGCAAAGTAACTTTAAATCCCTGCGCAACAGCAGCAGCAGACAGAACAAGAAAAAGACTTAAGCTAAAAAATATCTTCATTGATTTTGAATAGGGAGCAAAAATATTCAAATTGATTAAAAATCAATATTCATGCAAAATACTTAACATTTTAGAGTAAACGCAATAACCCTCATGCACATACCCTATTTTTACTTTTCGATGAAATGAAAAGAAAAAAATTTATCCTGGAAAATTTACCTGTAACGGGTTACGCAGCTGAAGGCAAAGCGCTCGGGCGCATTGAGGGTAAAGTTATTTTTGTAGAAGGTGCAGTACCAGGCGATACTGTTGATTTATTAATTACGCGAAATAAAAAAGACTGGGCGGAAGGAAAAACAATTAAAATAAAAGAACTCAGCAAAGAAAGGGTTGAGCCATTTTGTATTCATTTTGGAATCTGTGGCGGATGTAAATGGCAGATGCTTCCGTATAACAAACAACTTGAATATAAACAACAGGAAGCAGCTGATGCTTTTAAAAGAATAGGCAAACTCAATGACATAAATATGCTTCCGATTATTGGTTCGGAAAAAACTATTCATTACAGGAACAAACTTGAGTTTACCTTCAGCAATAAAAAATTTTTAACTCCAAAAGAATTAGAAGAACTGCAAGATGGCTCCTGGCCCGGTGGCGCATTGGGTTATCATGTTCCGCGGTTATACGATAAAATTATTGACATCACCGAATGCTGGTTAATGGATGATGTGAACAATACCATACGCAATTCACTTCGTGATTTTTCTATTGCAAATGACTATAGTTATTATGATATAAAAGAACACAAAGGCTGGTTAAGAAATATTATTATAAGATATTGCACAACAGGTGAGCTAATGGTCAATCTTGTTTTTGGTTATGATGATAAACCAGAAAGAGAAAAAGTATGTAAGCATTTACTGGAAAAAGTTCCATTCATCACTACTTTATTATATACAATAAATTCAAAATGGAACGATACTATTTATGACATTGAAACAAAAATTGTTTCGGGAAAAGGATATATAATTGAAAAGCTTGGTGGCTTCAATTTCAAAATTTCTCCAAAATCATTTTTTCAAACCAACACCAAACAGGCAGAAAGATTATATAGTATTGTAAAAGATTTTGCCGCATTGAATGGAAATGAAATTGTTTATGATTTGTATTGTGGTACCGGTAGTATCGGAATTTTTTTAAGTAGCTCTGCTAAAAAAATTATCGGCGTAGATGTAATTGAAGATGCCATTAAAGATGCCAAAGAAAACGCCGCTCTCAACAATATCAATCATTCATCTTTTTTTTGCGGGGATGTTATTGAAATATGCAACGATGCCTTTTTTATTGAGCATGGCCGGCCCGATGTAATTATTGTTGACCCGCCACGGGCAGGCCTACACGCAAAATTGGTTCAAAAACTTTTAGAAATTGCTCCTGAAAAAATTGTGTATGTAAGCTGCAATGTTGCCACACAGGCAAGAGACCTTCAACTACTCAGCGAAAAATTTTCTGTAGGAAAGTTACAACCGGTTGATATGTTTCCTCATACACATCATATTGAGTGTGTGGCTGAATTGAGGTTGAAATGAGAAATATTATTTTTAAGAAAAATTTTCTCATGCGTCGAATACTGAGCTAATCGCCGCAAAAATTGCCCTAAATATCTACATTTTGCGGTGAATAAATAGTATATTCGCCGCAAAGATTGCGGTAAATGAAATATATTTATCAATTAAAAGAATGGCCGCGTTTTAAATGGGACACGGAAAAACTGGCGAAGCTCTTGATCGAAGTTCGTCATCGGCAGGGAAGATTGCTTGGCCGTATGGAAGGGCTCGGTTTTCACTTACGGGCTGAGGCTACTCTTGAGACACTTACTTTGGATGTTTTAAAATCGAGTGAAATTGAAGGTGAAATTCTTAACCCGGACCAGGTACGTTCATCTATAGCAAGGCACCTCGGAATGGACATTGCCGGACTTATTCCTTCAGACAGGAATGTGGATGGTGTTGTAGAAATGATGCTGGATGCAACACAAAATTTCAGTACCCCCATTACCAAAAATCGCTTGTTTAACTGGCATGCCTCCTTGTTTCCTACAGGACGCAGCGGGATGCATAAGATAGTAGTTGGAGCATGGAGAAATCATTCAAAGGATAACCCCATGCAGGTTGTATCAGGAGCAATGGGGAAAGAGAAAGTTCATTACGAGGCTCCGGCCTCCGAAATTCTTGCTAATGAAATGAAAGCTTTTCTCAATTGGTTTAATTCCGAAAACAAAATTGATCCCGTTATAAAAGCTGCCATTGCACATTTATGGTTTGTTACCATTCACCCGTTTGATGATGGGAATGGGCGCATAGCCCGGGCAATAACTGATATGCAGCTTGCACGTGCAGATGCCAGCAGGCAGAGGTTTTACAGTATATCGGCGCAGATAAGAAAAGAGCGGAATGATTATTACAACATACTTGAAAAGACGCAAAAAAATACGATAGATATTACAGGCTGGTTAGAATGGTTTCTTAGTTGTCTTGACAGGGCTATATCTGCCACTGATGAAACTCTTGCGGCTGTGATGAAAAAGGTAAGATTTTGGGGAAAGCATGTTTCCATTTCTTTAAATGACCGCCAAAAAATGATGCTCAATAAATTATTAGATGTCTTTGACGGAAAACTCACTTCATCCAAATGGGCGAAGATCGCAAAATGCTCCCCAGATACGGCGATAAGAGATATCAATGATTTGCTCAATAAAAAAATATTAGATAAAGAACCCCAGGGCGGCAGAAGTACAAACTATATATTGGTGAAAATTTAAGTTGTTTAACTAAACAATTCTTTGCGCCTGAGACTGCTCTTAAATTTTATAGAAAATTACAGCCTGTCTATATGTTTCCTGATACACATTATATTGAGTGTATTGCAAGATTAAAGCTGAAAATAATTGTTTGATTCATTTGTTTATTAAAAGTACTGACTAATCCTTATTCCCGGAGTTACTCCTTTAAAAAAATTATTAAAATATAACGAAGGCTCTATGGTCGTCTTCGCTACTGAAAGTTTGCCTGCACCAAAGCGGAATGTATTTTTCTCAAAGTAATCTCCATTCCGGTTAATAAGATAACCCAATGAAAGCACCGCACTGAAAGAAAAATCTTTCCTTGGGTCATAATCTTTAGTTCCACCCTGCCCATAAGTAAATGTTAGAAAATCGTTTCGGTAGGTATGCAATTTATTCTGATTATCTTTTGCAAACAGGAAATGCGGTTCCCAGAATAATCCTGGTTCCCACTTAAAAGTTCTTTCCCGATTCGTTAATGTAAATTTCATCCCCAGGCTGAAAGACGGAACAAAATAGTTCTTATAATTCTGCACATTTACGGTAGCATTAGCAACAAGAAAATCTCCCGTTCCAGCTGGTGTAAATCCTTTTGGCTTATCTGCAGTTATAGTCCGGTCATTTTTAATATAATGAAAACCACTACCCAAAACCACAGGCCATTTACCGTTGATATTATTTTGGATAACTCTTATTTTTTCTGCCAGAATTCCATTCATATAACCAGTTAGTTCATTTACAGTATTCAGATAGAAAGTAAAATGATAATAGCGTGGATTTTTGAGACTAATTTTTTCTACAGGCTTTGGGGGATTAGCTATTATACCAATTATATTTATCGTGTCCTGCTCAGTTCTTAACGAAGCTAAGTCTCCGTTATTTATAAGAAAGCTTGCTCCTTTTGGTTGAAACTGCTGGAACCTTATTTTTTTTCTGCCTTGTGCATCTGTAACACAGTCTATGCGTTTTGAAGTCAAGGGATCTGCAAGCGAATCTTTTAACGGAGCTATATCATTCAAAAATATTTGCAGCAGCGAATCAATATTTGCAACGCGGTTAAGATCTGCAATGTCACTAACCTCGATCACCATTTTGTTGCCCTTCTCCAGGTTTACGTAGAAGCGTCTAGTGATTATAATGTTTTCGGGTACTTCAAAAGTTTTGTCGGATGCAGTGGTAGATTGAGCACAAAGATTTACCGTGATGCCTGTTACAAGCATCAACATGCTAATTATTTTTTTCATTTTATTTTAGTTTGCTGTAAGGTTTTTTGTTGTAAAAATTTTAAATCCCGATTTGGTAACGGTTGATGAGGATCGTGTATAAACTTCCTGGCTCATGAACTTAAATTGAAAAGAATGTTGTTCGTTATACCTGGCAATGTTTGGAGATTCTGAAACAGGATCACCTAATTCATTTATATGAACAACTTTTAATTTTTTCTTTTGAGGTATATTAGTAGCAATGCTAATCACACTATCCACAGGTGTTACAGCGATAATGTTTACTTGCGGAATAGTATTTTCTTCATTTTTATTCTGAATCATTTCGTTCACAATTATATTATGATCTACATCTGTATTTCTTTTGTTCGTTGCGTGAATTGAATGAACAGTCAGTTCATTTTTATTTGATACAGAAGAAACAACTTGCGACGTGTCCTTATCAATCATTGGTATACGTTGAACTAAAAATGGATTATTTTTATTTGAGTCCAAATTATTTTTTACCAAAATATTTTCTTTTTTATGCGACATAAATAATGATATGAATAACACAAAAAATAAACACGCTGCAGCAAGCCAATACCAAATTGCTTTCCTGTTACCTCGTTTTGAATAAAGTCTTTCATGAAGTTTATTCCATGAAGTTTCCTTATTAAAAACTTCGCCCTGGATACTTTCTAATTCATCCAGCTTATTTCTCCAATCACTATTACTATTGAGTTTTTCGTTTGTCATAATCCATATCGTTTTGTAATAACATTTTTTGCAATAAAACTTTTGCTTTGCTTAATTGCGATTTCGAAGTACCTTCTGAAATATTTAATACTGCCGCAACTTCTTTATGTGGCATCCCTTCTATAACGTAAAGGTTAAACACTGTTCTGTAACCAACAGGAAGCTGTACAATCAACTTGAAAATTTCTGCAGCAGATAAGTTATTAAGCGCTTCTTCCGGCATTGCAATATCCTCAACATCGGTTTCTGTAACCATGTTGAAAACATGTTTTTTGCGAAGAAACATAAGGCATTCATTTATCATTACTCTTTTAAGCCACGCATGTAAGGCGGCATCACTGATGTAATCAAAAGAAGATATTTTTTTAAAGAACTTATAAAAACCATTAAGCATCAGTTCTTCCGCATCTTCATTACTTTTTACATATCGTCTGCATATCATCAGCATTTTTTCTGAAAACTGGTCGAACAGGTAACGCTGTGCTGCCGAGCTTCCCTGTTTTGCTTCCTTAATCAGTTCTGAAGTTTCCATGTAAAAAAATGAACGATGCTATAGTGGTTTACTAAATTATAAATGCAGTTTAGCAATAGAGCGTTGCCTGGTCAAATAAAAAATTCTAAAATTTTTCCAGCTTTTGCTAAAATAAAAAAGCCATCCTTTTTAAAGATGGTCTTCAACAAATTTCTTATTAAATTATGCGGCAATTACATCAGCTATTTTCGCTCTTATTTTCCCTTCAAGCTCTGTGGCCAATTCAGGATTGTCAACAAGAAGTTGCTTAACAGCATCGCGGCCCTGGCCGAGTTTAGTAGTATCGTAACTAAACCAGCTACCACTTTTTTGAATAACGCCCATTTCCACTCCCATATCAATTATTTCTCCGGTTTTTGAAATACCAGTACCAAAAATAATATCGAATTCAGCAATGCGAAAAGGCGGGGCTACTTTATTTTTTACCACTTTTACTTTAACCCGGTTTCCGATAGATTCGTCTCCGTCTTTTATTTGCGCCATGCGCCGAATATCGAGCCGAACGGATGCATAAAATTTCAATGCATTACCGCCCGTAGTTGTTTCCGGATTTCCAAACATTACACCTATCTTTTCTCTCAACTGATTTATAAATATGCAACAGCAATTTGTTTTGCTTATGGTCGCGGTCAATTTTCTCAAAGCCTGACTCATGAGTCTCGCCTGCATGCCCATTTTACTATCGCCCATTTCACCTTCAAGCTCACTCTTTGGAACCAGCGCAGCAACAGAATCTATAACCACAACATCCAAAGCGCCGGAAAGTATTAACCTGTCCGCAATTTCCAAACCCTGTTCACCATAATCAGGCTGGCTTATTAAAAGATTATCTACGTCTACGCCTAACCGCTTGGCGTATGCGCTGTCAAAAGCATGCTCGGCGTCAATTATAGCACACATGCCACCTTTCTTTTGTGCTTCTGCAATTACATGAATGGCCAGCGTTGTTTTACCTGAAGATTCGGGTCCATATATTTCAACAACTCTTCCTTTGGGCAAACCACCAATTCCTAATGCTACATCAAGCCCAATAGAACCGGTAGAAATTACCGCCTGCGGTTCCTGCGAACGTTCATTCATCATCATCACACTGCCTTTTCCAAAGTCTTTATCTATTTTATCAATAGTAAGCCTGAGCGCCTTAAGTTTCTCAGAGCTTTTATCAGTATTTTTTTCAGTATTTGCCATAAAAAATTAATTGAGCTTTTATAATTCTGTAAAGTTATTAGTTGTGCAAAGATATATATTATAAGTTATCAACACTAATTTGTTTAGTATTTTTTGACAAATAAATTAGTTATTTTTCATCATTAGTTTGCTGTTTATGCTTCCGGGCCGCAAGGAGTTTTAAAAGTAAATTCTTCAGATTTTTGGTCTATTTTCATAGGAAATTCAGCAAATGAAATTTATCGCCACCATCACGGTCATTGCAATAATTTTCTTTTCATGCAATGGTGGTTCTCAAAATGAAAAAGCTGTTTTTGTAAATGATACTACGAAAATTAAGGATACCATAATTGTGAGGGATTCTCTGGAGATTTCAGCAATTGCTGATAGTTTGCCTTTAGGTGCTTACCAGGGAATATTTCCATGCAAAGATTGTGATGGAATACAACAAACCATTCTTTTTAATGTTGACAAAACTTTCAGGGAAGAACAAATGACCTGGAGTAAAAACGAATCGCCAAAAATAAGCGAAGGATACTGGGAAAGAAAAAATGGTAAAATTGAATTAATTCAAAATAATAAAACGGTAATAGATTTAATTAAAAAGAAAGACACCTTACTGGCAGTTAATATTGATGGTGTTCCAATTAATAATTCATCAAAATATATTCTTGCTAAAAGAATTCTTGCTAAAAATAATCCTCTTTGGGACAAGAAGCGATTGCAGGGTATAGACTTTGCAGCAATAGGAAATGAGCCTTTCTGGAATCTTGATATTAATTATGAAAAATCTATTTCATTCAGGCTGGCCGATTGGAATAAACCTGTAATTACTGGTATAGAAAAACCTATAATAAGCAAAGATAGCACGACCTATAAGCTTAAATCGGATACAACGATGTGGACCATTTCTATTTATCCGCAGTTTTGCAATGATGGAATGAGCGATTATTTATATCAATATAAAGTAAATGTAAAATACAACGGCATACTTTATAAAGGTTGCGGAGTAATGCTTTCTAAAAAAAATTCTCAATAAATTTGTAACATATCATTACTATTATCAATAGTATATTTTAATTTTTAAATTATTTAATTATGGAATGGCAAGGAAGGGAAGAAAGCGATAATGTAGATGACCGTAGAGGTATAACCGGTGGTCACGTGGCAGTTGGCGGAGGAATTATTGGTGTTATTTTTATACTGGCAAAATTCATTTTGGGAGGCGGAGATGTAAATCAGTTGCAGCAGGATTTGCAGCAACAACAACCTCAGCAACAGGAAATGACTACAGAAGAAAAAGCAGCAGATGATAAAGAAGCTTCGTTTGTAAAAGTGGTATTGAAAGATACGGAAGATGTATGGACGAAAATTTTTGGTGATATGGGTAAAACCTATACCAAGCCGACCCTCGTTCTTTTTCGCAATGCAACCACTTCCGGATGCGGAGAAGCAAGTTCCCAAAGCGGCCCGTTCTACTGCCCTGTCGATCATGATGTGTATATAGACCTTTCATTTGCGCAGGAATTAAATCAGCGTTTTAAGGTAGCGGGAGATTTTGCAATGGCTTATGTTGTTGCTCATGAAGTAGGCCACCATATTCAATATCTTCTTGGAACTACACAAAAGTTACAAAAGATTCAGCAACAGGTAAGCGAAACCGAATACAATAAATATTCCGTAAGACTTGAATTGCAGGCGGATTTTTATGCCGGAGTTTGGGCTCATTACGATCAGCAAATGAAAAATGTAATTGACTCTAACGATATAGAGCAAGCGCTGGTAGCAGCCAATGCCATTGGAGACGACAGGTTGCAGAAAGAAGCAACAGGAACCGTAACACCCGATGCTTTTACACACGGAACATCAGCTCAAAGAATGTATTGGTTTAAGAAAGGTTACGATACAGGTGACTTAAGCCAGGGAGATACTTTCTCGGCAACTAATTTATAAGGCCCTAAATAAATTTAAATTTTTAATGTACCAGGGAGTTGGGGTGGAATTGTTTCAAAAAGATGAATTGCTTTTTCAGAAAATATTTCAAATATCAGGTATTAATCCAGGTAATAGGTTTTATATAACCAGCAATATTCTTCCTGGCAATAGTATAAAATTTCAGACAGTGATGATTAAATTATAAAAAGACAGAAATTATTCTGCTTCCTCTGTAGTTTCTTTTCCCTTCTTTTTTGGTGTAGATTTAATAGCCTCAGCGGAACTTACATTTTTAATCGACAATTGAAATTTGGTATTAAGGCTTATCTCGTAGTTATTTTCGTTTATAATTTGTTTTGCTCCATCATCTTCCAATATTACGGCTGCCAGATGCATTGCGAGTTCGGAGCCACTAATTACATTGCCCACTTTGCCGTCAGTAAACTCAATAGTAAACTTATATCCGGCCTTTCTCCCGGTACCAGCCCTTTCAAAATCTACTCTGTTTAAATCCAATACCTGGTCCCCCGCCGCAGATTTTTTCATTAATATTTTAATAATAGGTAAATATTTTTTCCAGATGTGATTGTACATTAAGAATTCTAATTTAATTTTTATTTTGGGGTAATGTCCGGAAAAGGAAAACCGGGAACCTAGTGTAAAGATATGTTAACTGCATTTACAATAAAATTAGTATAATTTTTTTATCAAAATGAATTATTTCAAAATGGACCTCAAAGAAAAATTGCTGAAATACTACAGCAAACATTTTGAAATCTGTTTAAAGGATTCGATTTATAGCAATAAAAAACTCCCGGACAAACATGCCGGGAGCCTCCTGATTAAAAACTACACACACTTTTATATTCCAAGAAATCTGTTATTATCATTTATCAAATCCACTTTGTATCAGTTGTGCTTTGCAAAAAAATGGATTCACAAATAATTTCGAGTGCTAAGGTTTATATTTTTTTTCAATAATTTTCTTCCATTTAGCAAATGGCAACTTCCACTTATCAGGCGGCAAATTTTAATATATTTGTAACCAGCTTACGGGGTATCAACCACTTATAAATTAATATTACACGGGCGTATAGTATTTACTAAATTTGTCGCAAGTCTCAACTTACTAATTGAATGGCATTAATAGAATTCAAATTACCAAAATCGGTTTCAAGAGCATTGAACATACCTGTGAGCTCCCCCAAGAGGCAGCAACTGAAAGTTTTAATAAAATTGCTGAGAAAATCGCGTTTTACAGAATTTGGCCAGAAATACCTTTTCGATGAAATTCTTTTAAGCCGCCATCCTGGTAAGGCTTTTCAACAAATAGTTCCTACGTATAATTATAGCAAAATTTTTAATGAATGGTGGTACCGGGCGCTTGATGGAAAACCGGACGTATGCTGGCCTGGTATTATTAAATTTTTTGCTTTAAGCAGCGGCACCAGCGATGCTTCAAGTAAATATATCCCTATTACGAAAGAATTAATTCGTGCTAATACTTTAACCAGTATCAGGCAATTAATAAGTCTTGCTACATACAGCAATGTACCAAAATCTTCGGTTGGTAAAGGATGGCTTATGCTAGGCGGCAGTACGCATTTACAAAAATCTACAACCTATTACGCAGGAGACCTTAGTGGCATACAGGCTAAAAACATTCCATTTTGGTTTCAGGGTATGTATAAGCCAGGAAGAAAAATTGCAAAAAATACTGATTGGTCAAAAAAATTAGACGAAATAGTTGAAAAGGCTCCGGAATGGGATATTGCATTTTTGGTAGGCGTTCCCGCATGGGTGCAGTTATGTATGGAAAAAGTGATAGAGCGTTATAATCTTAAAAACATTCATGAAATTTGGCCCAATCTTGCTTTTTACGTACACGGTGGTGTGGCGCTGGAGCCTTATAAGAGAGGCTTTAATAAGTTATTGGGTAAGCCCATTACTTATATTGAAACTTATTTAGCCAGTGAAGGTTTTCTTGCTTATCAAAACAGGCAGGATGCTAAGGGAATGAAGCTTGCTCTTAATAACAATATCTTTTTTGAATTTGTTCCTTTCGATTATAACAATTTTGATAGCGAAGGAAATATGGTCGCAAATCCTGAAGTATTGATGATTCACGAGGTGGAAGAAAACAAAAATTACGCAATACTTATAAGTACCAATGCAGGTACATGGCGATATCTTATTGGTGATACAATTAAGTTCGTTGATATTGAAAAGAATGAAATAATTATCACGGGACGTACAAAACATTTTTTAAGCCTTGTTGGAGAACATTTAAGTGTAGATAATATGAACTGTGCGATCAAACTCGTGAGTGAAGAACTTAACATATCTATCGGTGAATTTACAGTTGCGGGTGTTCCTTATGGCAATTTTTTCGCACATCACTGGTTTATTGCAACAGACGATAAGGTGAACTCCGAAAACTTAAAAATCAGGATTGATGAAAAGCTTAAAGAACTTAATGATGATTATGAGGTAGAAAGAAAGCATGCTCTCAAAGAAATTTTTGTTGATGTGTTGAGTGAAAAAACTTTTATGAACTTTATGAAAGCAAAAGGCAAGGTTGGAGGCCAACATAAATTTCCCAGGGTGCTAAAAGGAAAAATGCTTGAAGACTGGCAAAAATTTTTAAAAGGCGAAAAAGTTGAAATTTAAAATTTTATTGACTCTATCCTGCACTAAGGTTGAAAATTTAATATTGTAGTTTTACATTCCTTCTTTTTCTAAAAAATTAAATATCTCTCCTCTACATGGCAGATGTTCTTGAAGCAATACTCAAAGGTCTTGCAATGGGCCTGCTACTGGTAATTTCCGTTGGGCCGGTAATATTTACAATAATTAAGCAAAGTATCAATAATGGAAAAGAAGGTGGTTTTAGTTTTGTTATAGGAGTTTGGGTGAGTGATTTTTTACTGGTAGTTTTGAGCAATGCTTTTTCTGAGCTGGTTACTCATCTTCTTGCTTTTGAAAAACCAATTGGTATTACAGGGAGTATTTTCTTAATAGGTATGGGAGTATTCTACCTTTTTTTTAAAAAGGTGCCATTGCATCCTGAAGATGTTTCTTTACCGCCGCTAAAAGCAAGCGATCACGCAAAAATTGCAATACAAGGATTTTTGCTGAATACATTAAATCCGGCAGTAATAGCTTTCTGGCTTACAGCAGCTACTGCAATAGCAGTTACACATACTGTAAAAGAACGAATAATTATTTTTGCAACTACCCTTATTATTAATATGAGCGCAGATGTGGCTAAGGTAAGACTGGCTGGCAAATTAAGGTCAAAACTTACTGTGCATAATATCAGACTAATTAATAAAATTTCTGGTTTAATCCTACTCATCTTTGGTACTGTTTTGCTTATGGGGGTTTTATTCTTTGTAAAAAAACACTTGAATCCATGAAAACTTTATTTATTTTAGTTATAACAATTTTTTCTTTCGTTTCCGCTATAGCTCAGGCCTCTGATTTACTTATTCTAAAAAAAAATAACCGAACGCTGCAAACTTTTTTTCCCGGCAATGAAATAATTTTTAATACTTCCACAAGATATTTCGATGCATATATACAATCAATCAATCACGACTCGTTATTTCTAATTCAATATGATGTAAGGCAAGTGCCCACGAGCCTTGGCATATATATGCTTGATACTGTAGGCACGTATCCATTTGCTATCAATTATAAAGAAATAACAGGTTTTGGAAAAAACGGAAATAAAAAATTCGATTGGTCTGCTTCAGGAGGAGCCTTATTGGGTGGAGGTGCGTTATTAACAATAGTTGGTTTGGGAACATGGATCTTTACAAAACCAAATACTCAATATTATGCAAGTCCATATCTTGTTGGCGGAGCAGCCCTGCTTGCCGGCATTGGCTATCTTCTTGCAAAATCGGGTGGTAAAAAAATGGCGCTTGGTAAAAAATATTCGCTGGTATATATTCCCGTGAAATAAAAATTGATTTATTGGATACAAAAACAAATAAAAGAGGATTGATAAAAAGAATCCTGCGCATTATTTTAAAAACAGTTATTTATTGCTTTCTATTCTCTATTCTATACATCTTATTTTGTAAATGGATAAATCCTCCGATAACGCTCACGCAAATGGCAAGTGTAATTGAAGGCCATGGACTACATCGCGATTATGTAAGCCTTAATGAAATGAATCCTAATGTGAAACTTGCTGTGATGGCCAGTGAAGACCAGCTATTTCCTGATCACAATGGCTTCGATTTTAAAAGTATTCAGAAGGCAATGAAACACAATCTGAAAAGTAAATCATTGCGGGGAGCAAGTACCATAAGCCAACAAGTGGCCAAGAATGTTTTTCTCTGGCAACATGGTGGCTATTTTAGAAAAGGACTTGAGGTGTATTTTACTTTTATGATTGAAAAATTTTGGAGTAAAAAACGGATTCTCGAAATGTACCTGAATGTTGCAGAAATGGGAGAAGGTGTATTTGGAGTTGAAGCCGCTTCCGAATATTATTTTAAAAAACATGCAAAAGATTTATCAAGGAAACAAGCAGCACTCATAGCGGCATGTCTTCCTAACCCGAAAGGCTATACGATAAAACCTTTATCTGCTCATGTAGCTTCCCGGTACCCGTGGATATTACGGCAAATGAATAACCTGGAGGCAGACCCTGATATTAAAGAGTTAATCAAATAAAGTTTTGTTTTATCCCATTTTGCTGATAAAAAATTTTGCTTTCTCAAGTCTTTCTTCATAACCGCCGCTAATATCCGTCCACGGTACGGATTGATTTACTAATAAGTCTTTATAATAATGATATAATTTATTTCTCGTTTCCGCATCAGGATATTCTCTTAGATCATCTTTAACCCATGGCAGATCTGTATTGCAAAGAAGATAGCCATCATAACTTCTTTCTGCTATCCGATTCAAAATCCAGTTGTGGCATTTATTAAAAACAAATTCGCACCAGACTTTCATTACGTACATGTCGGTGTCAATGAAGAGAAGTGGTGAGTCGTGAGTTACAAGTTTCAAAGCCAAAGATTCTTCTGAACCAATTTGGCCTTTTGCAATGGTAAGCAAGTCATCATAAGAATAATCTGTACCGTTTTTCTCTAGAAATTCCCGTGCATATTCCGGCACCCAACTGGTTTTATAATACGCTGCAAGTTGGCTGCATAAAGTACTTTTCCCTGTAGACTCCGGGCCGATAACTACAAATTTTTTTATTGCTTCCATTCGGGTATTTCTTCTTTTTCAACTCTATACTTATTGGCTCTTTCCCTCCATTCTTTCAGTCCCCAAAAAGCCATTATCAATAATATAATATAGTAAATGCTTGTAAATACATAATGCTTCACAAAGTATAAAGGAATAGAAGTCACATTTGTTGCGATCCACCAATACCAGCTTTCTACTTTTTTTCTGGCCATCAGCCACATGGCTGTAAAGGCTGTAGCGCTGGCGAAAGAATCTGCCCATGGAATTGCGCCAGGACCAAAACTTTTTTTTAAATAAGTAAGTGCAATAAAAAAAGAAATATAGAAGACAGCGAAGAAGAGCACTTGTCGTAACCACTCTTTTTTATCAGATCTTGTTATTAGCACAATATGCTCTTTTTTTTGATTTTTTTTTGCCCACAACACCCATCCATAAATGCTCATAACTGTATAATAAAAATTAACCGAAGCCTCCCCAAATAAACTCCCATTTATACTAATGAACACATAAGGAATAGTATTGGCTAACCCTATAGGGTAGACGAGAATATTTTCCTTACGGCTATACCACACACTTGCAATTCCAAAGAACACAGCAATATATTCCAGCAAAGTAGTATGCTGCATATCGGAAACAAACTGTTGATAGATTTCTGAAAGACTCAAATGATAAGTTGATGATCAAAAATAGGCTACATCACAATAAAAAAGGCACCTGGTATAAGATGCCTTAAATAATATTTTGTAGAAACCCTTAGTCTGCTTCTGCTACTACTTCCTTCACTTCCGGGATCATGCGTTTCATCATTCCTTCAATTCCGGCTTTTAGAGTTATCATGGAGGAAGGACAGCCACTGCAGCTGCCCTGCAGCATTAAGTTAACTCTTCCGTCTTCATAACTTTTAAATTGTATAGCCCCGCCGTCCATTTCAACCGCAGGCTTTACATAATTTTCGAGTAATTCTTTTATACGCTTTACTACATCACCATCATCAAGACTTACTTCATTGGAGCTGACAGTTTTTCTTGAAGCGATTTCTTCTTCGTTAACTATCGTTTTTCCTTCTTCAAGATATTCTTTTAGAAATTGTTTGATTGAAGGTATAACGTCCTGCCAATCCTCAGTTTCATTTGTTTTTGTAAGTGTAATAAAATTGCTTGCAATAAACACAGACTTTATAAACGGAAAACTAAATAATTCCATTGCAAGGGGAGAAGCATTTGCACTTTCTTCATCCTGGAAGTCAACACTTTTGCCAGGATATAAAAGTTTATTGGCAACAAACTTCATTGTTTCCGGGTTCGGCGTCATTTCAGTATATATACTTATAACCGGGTTTCCTGTTTTAATCATAATAAAAAATTAAGTAAACAAAGTTAAGAATATTTGGATTGAATAGTATTATACGCCTTTTAAGAAACGTAAATAAGCCGCTTTTTTCCGCTTCCCGAAAAAGCATTTATTGTGATGTTATTCCACAATCCTCAGCTTTGCGTAATTCAGCATAATTTTCTTCTCCCCATTGTGTTCAAATTTAACAGTAGCTACAGGATTATGGGCAGCTCCTTCCATTTTTATAACTTCTCCAAAGCCAAATTTTTGGTGTTCTATTTTTTGACCTGTCTGTAAATTGCTTGTATCGCTTGGGGCAAATCCTTCGGTAGGTATGTGTTCTTTTATTTTTACCACAGGTGATGTAACAAGGTATGCAGGTTTTTCAACTGCTGGTTTTCGGTTTTCTTTGGGCTGACTGCTAAAACCTCTGTTACCATTATTAAATGAGTTCCAATTATTCGTTTGATTATTACGCATGTTGCCTCCGGCAAAGGCTCTGTCTAATCTTTCTTCGGGTAGCTCATCAATAAACCGACTTGGATCGTTTTGCGTGAGATTTCCAAAACGATATCGTGTATTCGCATACGTTAGCCAAAGCCGTTGTTTGGCTCTTGTAACTGCTACATAAAACAATCTCCTTTCTTCTTCCAGTTCTTCCCTGGTATTTATTGACATTGCGTTTGGAAATAATGTCTCTTCAAGGCCGCCAACAAATATTACCGGAAATTCCAGCCCTTTTGCCGCATGTATCGTCATTAGTTTTACCACATCACTTTCTCCTTTATCATCATCAGCATCTGTTAAAAGCGTTATTTGCTGAAGGTAGCTTCCGAGGCTTTTATCTAATAGTTCGCCATCTTCTGTTGGCGTTTCTGTAAATTCTTTAATTGAATTCAATAGTTCCTGGATATTTTCGTAACGGGCCAGACCTTCTGTTGTCTTATCATTAAAAAGTTCTTTTACCAGTCCTGTATTTTTTCCTACAAGAATAGAAAGATCATACGCATTTTTTTTCTGCAATTCACTTTGAAACATTTTTATCATGATAACAAAGTTGCTTATTACTTCAAGCGTCGATGCCTTATAACCAAATTGGGATGCACGTTCGAGAACGTTCCACATTGATATATTATTTTCGTTAGCAAAAAGAACTGCCTTTTCAACGCTCGTTTTTCCAATACCTCTTGCGGGAAAATTTATAATTCGTTTTAATGCTTCTTCATCTCCCGGATTTAAAATTATCCTCAGGTAACTTAAAAAATCTTTAATTTCTTTTCTCTGGTAAAAACTAATGCCTCCATAAATTCTGTAGGCAATGTTCATTCGCCGCAGGCTTTCCTCAAAACTCCTGCTTTGTGCATTGGTCCTATATAAAATGGCAAAATCATTGTTGCGATAGTGATTGCGTAACTTCTGTTCCTGTATAGCATCTGCAACATATTTACCTTCATCATTATCAGACGCGGTTCTTACTAATTTTATTTTCTCTCCTTCTTCATTGCCCGTCCATAGCTTTTTGGGTATTTGCCCTTTGTTATTTGCTATTACATTGTTGGCAACATGAAGTATGCTTTGCGAACTCCTGTAATTCTGTTCAAGCATTACAATCTTAACTTCATCGTAATCCCTTTGAAATTGTAAGATATTTTCTATAGTAGCGCCCCGAAAACTATAAATACTTTGTGCATCATCTCCAACTACTGCAACATTTTCGTGCATGGCCCCAAGGAGTTTTATTATTTGGTATTGGGCAGTATTTGTATCCTGGTACTCATCAATCATTATATATTTAAACTTACGCTGATATTTGCTCAGGCTTTCAGGATGTGTTTTCAAGAGAAGATAAAATTTCAAAAGCAAATCATCAAAATCCATTGCGCCGTTTTTGAAACAGCGCTTGCAGTAAGCATCATAAATTTGCCCTGTCATTGGGCGATTGGCCCGCATATCTTCCTGTTGCAAACCGTAATCGTTAATATATTCATCAGGAGTTATCAAAGCATTTTTAGCGGATGAAATTCTATTGTAAACAGTGTTTGGCTTGTAATGTTTGTCATCAAGACCTAATTCATGTACTACGGTTTTTACAACACTTTTTGCATCATCAGTATCATAAATAGTAAAGTTGCGGGGATAACCAAGCTTCTCTGCTTCTGCACGTAATATTCTTGCAAATACCGAGTGAAAAGTACCAATATAAATATTACGGGCTTCATTATTTCCAAGTATATGTTCTACCCGTTCCTTCATTTCCCCGGCTGCCTTATTGGTAAATGTAAGGGCTAAAATATTGAATGGATCTACACCTGTTGCCAGAAGATGAGCAATGCGTGTTGTAAGTACTTTTGTCTTGCCGCTACCGGCTCCTGCCACAATCATAATCGGACCGTCGCGATGTAATACAGCTTCCCGCTGCTGTTCATTTAAACCCTCTAAATATACCTGCATAATACAAAGTTACTGAAACATAAAAGGTTTTTAAAGATGTGCTATCTAATGGAAAAGTTCTTTACGTGAAATGCCATCTATCCTTATTTTCAGAAATACTATTTATTGATTTTCATGTTTCAGAGGGTTATTAATACGTGTTTACTTACTAAAATTGTGACTTCAGATTCCATTTTCAATGCTTCACCGTTTTCCTTAACGTTATATTAACGGAACCCGCATCCACACTGCATTGCCGGTAATAACAAATCATTTGTTTACTCCTATAATGACTTCTAATTTTATTCCCGATTCCTTAACCAATAAAAATAAAAAATTATGAAAAAGATCATTTCTGTATGCCTGATAGTCATCATTTCGGCAACATCAGTTTTTGCTGCTCCAAATTCACTGGTAACTGAAAAAGTTTTAAAAGTTTTTCACGAAGCTTTCCCCGAGGTTAAACAACCAGTGTGGTATGCTTTCGACACTTATTATGAAGTGTATTTTGCCAACCCGGATAACTCTTCTTGCAGAATCGACTACAGCCCGGATGGAATTGTAATAAGTACAACAAGATATTATACTGAGAAAGATCTTCCTCCGGCTATCAGGGCAAAAGTCAACGAGAAATATCCAGGCAACAAAATA
>Ga0208717_1000254_pt1 | contig 20138 bp, 19 predicted proteins | sample NGESurF53shallow_FD_184489 | JGI IMG/M metagenome (GOLD analysis project Ga0208717, IMG submission 184489) | Arctic peat soil microbial communities from Barrow, Alaska - NGEE Surface sample F53-3 shallow (SPAdes) | ecosystem: Environmental > Terrestrial > Soil > Wetlands > Peat ... | reverse complement strand
CAGCTGCCGATTGCCGATTCGCACTTGACATTCGGACAATCGCGTCGCCACGTAGCGGACGCACGCTAAAGGACGCGAGCGCAGAGAAGTCCCCGGCACCCGAACTTCGAGATGCCGGGGACTTCGCGTTCGGGTTATAACCGCGCGGCGACGAACTCGGTGAGGTCGACCAGCCTGCTGGTGTAGCCCCATTCGTTGTCGTACCAGCCGAACACCTTGACCAGCGGCCCGCTCGCCTGCGTAAGTTGCGAGTCAAACACGCAGGACGCTGGATCGCCGATGACATCGCGCGAAACCACGGGGTCGCTGGTGTAGCGCATGATGCCTTTGAGCAGTCCGTCCGAGGCTTGCAGGAACGCGGCGTTCACCTCGTCAGCGGTGACCTCCTGGTCGAGCATCGCCGCTAAGTCCACCAACGAACCATCTTCGACGGGCACGCGGATCGCGACGCCATCAAGACGGCCGGCGAGCTCGGGAATCACGATGCCGACCGAGCGGGCGGCGCCGGTGCTGGTCGGGATGATGTTCACGGACGCAGTGCGGCCACGGCGAAGATCCTTGTGCGGCGAATCGAGGGTGACCTGGTCGTTAGTGAACGCGTGGATCGTCGTCATGAAGCCGCGCGCGAAGCCGAATGCGTCATCGAGCACTTTCACCATCGGCGCAATGCAGTTGGTCGTGCACGATGCGTTCGAGATGACGTAGTGCTGACTATTGTCGTAGGTGTCTTCGTTGACGCCGAGCACGATGGTTGCGTCGACGCCCTTGCCGGGCGCTGAGATAATGACTTTGCGGGCACCGGCCTCCAGGTGGAGTGCGGCGTCGTCCCGGGTGCTGAAGTGCCCGGTCGACTCGATAACGATGTCGACGCCGAGGTCTTTCCAGGGCAACCGGCCGGGGTCGCGCTCAGCGAGCGCGGTCACACGTCGCCCGTCGACCGAGATCCAGCCGTCGCCATGCTCGACTTCGTCCCGCAGTCGTCCGAATGTCGAGTCGTAGGTGAGCAGGTGCGCGAGCGTTGCGACGTCCGTCACATCGTTCACGGCCACAACTTCCATCCCGCGCTCTTGCGCGATACGGAAAAAGACTCGTCCCACCCGACCAAAACCATTGATGGCTACCCGGACGGTCATAACCCACTCTCCTCGCTGTTTGGACTTGATTCCTCGTGTACGACAAGCACAGGGCAGTGGGCGTGTTCGGCGCACGCGGCGCTCACGGACCCAAGTAGGAGCCCGGCAAATCCGCCGTGTCCCCTGCTGCCGACGACCAGCATCTCTGCGCCTTTGCTGGCCTCAAGAAGCAGCGTTCGGGCAGATCCATGTCGGCAGATGGCGAGCAGGTCAGCGGGCCGATGTTGGCCGAAGGCCTGATCGAGCGTGCGGTGCAACGTGGCAGCTGAGTCGTCTTCCAACGGCCAGCCTTCCGGCGCCATTACCCAGCCGTAGGCTGCCGGGTATTCCCAAGCGATGATCGCGTCAATGCCGCATCCGGTCGCAGACGCAATGCGCGCCGCCCATCGCAATGCCGCAATCGATTGCTCGGACCCGTCAACGCCAACCACTATTCGCTTCGCCGCCACGTCGCTTTGAGCTGTCATAGCTAACCCTTCCAGTTCCAAGTTCCTCGCCGGGTGCAAGAAGCGATAGGGACCAACTACTCCGACGACACATGCCTTGGTCCTCGCGGCGCGGGTGTTTGGGAAGGGACGTACCTGCGGATCGCTGCCGGGTTAGAGGTCGCGCGCAAATGAGCGGCCCCACGCGGCAGCCCGTTCTTCCTCTCCGGCAAGAAGCATGTTGTTCTTGTCTACGAAGAAGCTGCCGGCGTCGCGCACGTCCGCAAACTTGCACCTGCGTAGACGGCGTGCGATTCCGCGCCCCGCGCGCCCGGTGACAGAAACGGGCATCGCCACGCGGGTGTCGAAGGCCACGGCGATCGCGTGCGGATGAGCCCCGACTTCCGTGAACCATTCGCGTAAGCCGGGCCCTTCTACCGACGCTTCCAGCGTTAGTGCCTTTGCGCGCGCAGTGTCGGCGGCTGCCGTACGTGTCGAGGCACGGGACATCGAGTGAACGTGAGTTGGGCCGCCGACGACGACAAGGTCGGCATCTTTGATGAGGGCGACCGTTGCTTTTTCGACGGGAACAACGCTTGTGTCGAACACCCAACGCAGACCGTCGCCGAGCGCCTCGGCGACGGTGCGCGTGTTTCCATACATTGACTCGTAGACGACGATGGCGCGCATCTTCCACCTAGCCCTCGTTGTTCGCAGCCCTGGCTACACGGACGGAACCACCAGCACCGGCCGATGAGCGAGGTGCAACAGTTTGTGTGACACGCTGCCTAGCGCGAGCGATGCGACGTTCGAGCGTCCTCTTGATCCGACGACGATCATGTCTGCATCGAGATCGTCTGCGGTCCCCGAGAGTGTCTGCGCCACCTGCCCACAGGTTGCGTCACGAGTTTGCACCCTGGCGTCGATACCGGCCCCCAAAAACTCCTTCACGACGGATTCAGCGAACGCATCGCCGGTGTTGTCATCGACGCGCATGCTGCCCCAGCGGCCAACCGCGAGTTCGTGGACATGGACGACAACCACCTGGTACTTGGTGAGCTGGGCCAGGTCCTTCGATACGTCGGCGGCGCGCTGCGAGTGCGCCGAGTCATCGACTGCCAGCAGGATTGTGCTCGTCATTGCAGCCTCCTCAATCTTCCCCGTGAGCTCACCCTTCGCCGACGCCGAGCTCAACTGCAGGGCACAATGTCGCCCGGTGCTAGGCCCTTGTTCCTGTGCCGCGGTTCCCGCCGATGCATCTCGGACTAGCTGCGAGGATTGGACTCGCGGCGAATGATCTCCGCCAGCGGACGGCGTGGGGTTGCAACGTCCGGCGGCGCATACCCCAAGCGCATGATCATCTGAGGGTGCCCGTAGGGGAACAACTCGCTGCGGATTTCTGCGGTCTCTAGCGGCTGGTTAAGGAACGACGCTGAGAGGCCTCGCACGGTGGCGAGCAACAACACGCGTTGCAGCGCCTGGCCGGCACTCAGCCACGCTGTCGGCGTGTCCTGCGTAGTCGACAGGATCGCTATGCAGGGGTCGCTCGGATAATTCTGGCGGGGGACGAAGATGCGGCGATTCGCGTGTGCAAAGTCGCGCATCGGTGGTGATCCGCTGACCGACGTCGTGCCGAACGAGCTGGGCGGAATGCCATCATGTCGCCGCGAATCGCCGTCGGTCCAGCGGGCGAGATCGCGGTCGTACCTGGGATCGTCGACGAGTACGGCGTCCGAGAGCGCGATCAGGTCGAGCAGCCATTCCCGCTCACGCCGAGACATCACAAAGAGCGCCGCTCCCTCGAGTCGGGCGGCTTCGGCCAGTTCACGGACGATCGCGCCGGGGACCCCTCGGCGGCTGAACGCCCGACGATGTGTGTGCCGCCGCCGAATCGCTGGCTGCAGGATCGCGTCTTGGCCTCGAACTGGTACGCGTGCTCCGATCGTAACCGTCGCGAGGAGTAGCGGCTTTGCTGGATCGGGGAGGAGTGTCACCTCGATTGCGCGACCGAGGTGTGCTGCCGTGACTCGCATGTTGAAGAGCGCGGCGCCACAGCTGATCGTCAGTTGCCTCCCGGTGGGGTCTATGCGTCGCAAAATTGCACGGTCAGGGTCCTCGTACAGCTCGACGGTGTGGTCACGAATCTCAAACGACCAAGGCTGCGTATTGAGGATGGAAGGCGCCGTTGCTGCCGCTGCAACGAGTGCATGTAGCGCGCTTACTCGCGTCGGGACGACGGACGGCTTCATGGCTTACTCCTTCGGACCAATCTCCTACACCCAAGCATCGGTAGGACGGCGGGCGATTGGCCGAGGCGATAGTCCCGGGTTGTTGTGACAACCTGCCCTGCGCCGCGAAGGCGCCCCGGCGCAAGGGCCTGCGCACCGTTCGGGTTGGTCCTGTTGGACTGGGGTCTATGGCAGTGCGGGGTCGGGACTTTTGTCGCTACGCCGGGTGGTGGGCTGCGACGAGCATCGTGTTGCAGGGTTCGACGGTTGATTGCCGGATGGTCCGGCTCCTATGAAGGAGGTCGTCATGCGCCGCAAGACTTTTGATGCACTTATGACTACAGGGGGCCTGGTTCTCGCGGCCGTCCTGATCGTGGCCGGGGTGTTGGGTTTGTGGGCCCACAATTTTATCGACAACCAGGTCAAGTCGCAGCTCTCCCAGCAGCAGATCGTGTTCCCGGCGGCGGGTTCGGCGGCGATCTCTGACCCGGCGATCAAGCCGTATCTGACCAAGTACGCCGGTCAGACGATGACCAACGGTGCGCAGGCTGAGGCGTTCGCCGATCACTACATCGCGGTGCACCTGCTCAAGATCGGTGGCGGGAAGACGTATTCGCAGCTGTCCGCGCAGGCTCAGGCTGACCCGACCAACACCAAGCTCGCGGGCACCGTGGAGACGATGTTTAAGGGTGAGACGCTTCGTGGTCTGCTGTTGAACGGGTACGCGTTTTGGAAGATGGGCCAGTACGCGCTGATCGCCGCTGTGGCGTCGTTCATCGGGGCCGGGTTGTTGCTGGTGCTGGCCGGGTTCGGCCTGGTGCACCTGCGGCGTACCGATCCGAGCGCAGAGTTGCTCCCCAAGCTCGGTGCGCGGACCCCGGCTCCCGTCGAACCGTAACGGCGACCGCACCGGCGATGAGGGCCCCCGCCCACGCGAGGGCCCTCATCTGCGCCCGCTTGCGTTCGGTGGCTTGGTGCCTCGCGCGCTAGGACGTTCGACCCTCACGGCACCTAAGACTGGCAAATACGTTTGGTGTCACAGCGATTTCCGCTACGGAGGCTCAGATGTTGGTCGCAGAAGATCGCCCGGCGATCGCGACGATCGACGGCAACGAAGCCGCTGCTCGGGTTGCGCACGCGCTGTCGGAGATCATCGTGCTGTACCCGATCACGCCGGCGTCGCCGATGGGCGAATTCTGTGACTCCTGGACCGGAGCGGGTCGGCGAAACATTTGGGGAGCGGTGCCCGACGTCGTCGAGATGCAGTCCGAGGCTGGCGCCGCGGGTGCCCTGCACGGAGCCGCGATGAAGGGCACGCTCGCCACCACCTTCACTGCATCACAGGGCCTGTTGCTCATGCTTCCGAACATGTTCAAGATTGCCGGTGAGTTGACGCCGGCGGTGATTCACGTTGCTGCCCGCGCGATCGCTACGCACGCGCTGTCGATCTTCGGCGACCACAGTGATGTGATGGCGGCTCGGTCGACCGGCTGGACCATGCTTGCAGCGAGCTCTGTGCAGGAGGCGCACGATTTCGCCCTGATTGCTCATGCGGTCGCATTGCAAACGCGCGTGCCGGTGCTGCACTTCTTTGATGGCTTCCGTACCTCCCATGAGGTCGATAAGATCGAATTGCTTTCCGAAGAAGATTTGCGGGCCTTGGTGCGCGAGGAGGACGTGGTTGCGCATCGCCTGCGTGGCCTTTCGCCCGACCACCCTGTGCTCAGGGGGTCGGCCCAAAACCCTGACGTCTTCTTCCAAGGCCGCGAGGCGGCGAACCCCTTCTACGACAGGGTGCCCGCCGCCGTCCAGGCGACGATGGACGTGCTGGCGGCTCGCACCGGCCGGGCGTACCAACTGGTGGAATACGAGGGAGCAGCCGACGCGGAACGTGTCGTCATCTTGATGGGGTCGGGAGTCGGAGCTGCGCAGGAAACCATCGAAGAGATGAACCGACGCGGCGAGAAGGTCGGCTTGCTCAAGGTCCGTCTGTACCGTCCGTTCCCGGTTTCCGAGCTGGCCCGCCTCTTGCCTGCGACCGCGCGCCGCGTATGCGTGCTCGATCGCACCAAGGAGCCGGGTGCGGTCGGCGACCCGCTCTACCTCGACGTCGTAGCCGCACTCAACGAGAGCGGACGGCACGGAATACACGTAACGGCCGGTCGATACGGGCTGGGAAGCAAGGAATTCACGCCGCAGATGCTGAAAGGTGTCTTCGACGAGATGCGCCATGTAATGCCACGCCGACACGTCACCATCGGGATCGTCGACGATGTCTCGCACACGAGCATCGCGCCAGACGGCTCCTTCGAGGTGCCGACCAAGGCGGTCCAGGCGGTGTTCTACGGCTTGGGCAGTGATGGCACCGTTGGCGCGAACAAGGCCGGTATCAAGCTCATCGGGGAGCTCACCGACCTGTACGCGCAGGGCTATTTCGTGTATGACTCGCGCAAGTCAGGGTCCGTCACGGTTTCACACCTGCGCTTTGGACCAGAACCAATCAGGTCGACGTACCTAATTTCTCAGGCCGATTTCGTCGCGTGCCACCAGTTCGCACAGCTGCGGACGGCACCTGTGCTCGACGTTGCGCGGGACGGTGCAACATTTCTGCTCAACGCTCCGTACTCAGCGGACGAGGTTTGGGCCCATTTGCCAGCCGTCGTGCAGCACCAGATTCGTGACAAGAAGCTTGACTTCTGGGTGATCAACGCCAACCACGTGGCTCGTGAGGTTGGCTTGGGCGGTCGGATCAATACCGTCATGCAGCCGTGCTTTTTCGCACTGTCGAATGTGATACCGGCGGACGAGGCGCTCGTTGCGCTGAAGGAAAGTATCGAGCACAGCTACGGCCGCCGTGGACCCGAGGTTGTGGAGCGTAATCTCGCGGCGATCGACCGTGCCCTCGACGCCCTGGTGCGGGTCAATGTCCCCGCGGAAGAAGTTCTTGAGTGGGATGCGGCGGCACTGGAGCTCGTCGTCGTCTCGGCGGCCGCGCCAGCGCTGACCCGCGAACTCGTGACCGCCCATGGAGAAGGGTTGCCTGTCAGCGCGCTACCGGTTGACGGGACATTTTCGACAGGCACCTCGCGCTGGGAGAAGCGTGCGATCGGTACCGAGCTGCCGATCTGGGACCCGTCGATCTGCATTGACTGCGGCAAGTGCGCGATCGTATGTCCGCATGCGGCGATCCGCATGAAGGCGTTCGAACCCAATGCGCTGGCTGATGCCCCGGACGGCTTCCAGTCCAAAGACTGCGCTGGCCGTGACCTCCCTGGCTTCAAACTGACGGTGCAGGTATCTCCCGACGATTGCACGGGGTGCGGTCTGTGTGTCGAGATTTGCCCTGCGCACAGCAAGGAAGCCGTCAACCACAAGGCGATCAACCTCGGTGATGCCTTAATCCATCGCGACGTCGAGCGGCCGCGGTGGGACTTCTTCGAGCAGATCCCCGAACTCGACCGTTCCCTGGTTCGACACGACACCGTGAAGGGGTCGCAGCTGCTGCAGCCGCTCTTCGAGTTCTCTGGGGCATGCGCAGGCTGCGGCGAGACGCCGTACTTGAAGTTGTTGAGCCAGCTCTTCGGAGACCGCATGGTCGTAGCGAACGCCACGGGTTGCTCGTCGATCTACGGCGGGAACCTGCCGACGACACCTTGGGCACAGGATGGCGCCGGGCGCGGTCCGGCGTGGGCGAACTCGCTCTTTGAGGACAACGCTGAGTTCGGGCTCGGGCTGCGGTTAGCCTCCGAGCAGCAAGCTGCCGAAGCGCGTCGGCTGCTCGCCGAGCTGAGGCCCGCACTCGGCGACGAGATTGTCGGTGCGCTCCTCGGCTCTGATCAAGTCGGCGACGCGGAGATTGCTGCACAACGCGAGCGAGTGGGGACGCTGAAATACCTGCTGGCTGAGCTCACCGGACGGCAGGCAGCGCAGGCTCGCCGCTTGGCGAGCCTGGCGGACGAGCTCGTCGACAAGAGTTTTTGGATCGTCGGCGGCGACGGTTGGGCATACGACATCGGGTTTGGTGGCCTCGATCACGTGCTCGGCTCCGGACGCAATGTCAACGTCCTAGTGCTCGATACCGAGGTGTACTCCAACACTGGAGGGCAAGCGTCGAAGTCGACGCCCCGAGGTGCAGTGGCCAAGTTTGCCGCGTCGGGGAAGGAGACGGCAAAGAAGGACCTCGGTGCGTTCGCCAGGTCCTACGGCAACGTCTACGTCGCGCAGATCGCGCTTGGCGGGAATGAAATGCAGTCCGTGCGCGCCCTTCTCGAGGCCGCGGCGTGGCCTGGTCCGTCGCTGGTCATCGCGTACAGCACCTGCATCGCGCACGGCATCGAGATGTCGACGTCAATGACGCACCAGAAGGACGCCGTGGGATCTGGTTATTGGCCGCTCTATCGCTACCACCCGAGCCCGCAAGAGGGCGCGCATCCGTTCCAGCTCGATTCGAAAGCGCCGACAATCCCGGTCGCAGCCTTCGCGTTGGCGGAATCGCGATTCTCGATGCTCGCCCGTTCCGACCCCGAGCGTTCGCGGCACCTGCTGGCCATGGCTCAGTCCGATGTCACCGAACGCTGGCGCTACTACGAGCAGCTCGCCCACGTGGAGCGCGCCTTGCCGCACGACAACGGCGTGGCGCCGGCAGCTTCAACAAGAGATGCAGACCAAGGAGACGCGTCGTGATCGATCTTTCATGCAGTTACCTCGGATTGTCACTTCGCTCGCCGATCGTCGCATCGGCGAGTCCGATGACGAACGGTCTCGATCGCTTGCTAGGACTGGAACACGCGGGTGCCGGCGCAGTTGTCCTGCCGTCGCTATTCGAAGAGGAGGTCAACCGCGACGCGCTGCGCCTAAGCATCGACCTCGACGCCGGTAGCGACTCTTTTCCCGAGTTGGGCAGTTTCTTCCCGCCGATGCAGTTCGATCATCTCGGCCCGCTCAGTCACCTGAAACTCCTCACTGCAGCCAAAGAGCACTTGTCGATCCCGGTCATTGCCAGCGTGAACGGCGCGACGGCGGGGTGGTGGCTGCGCAATGCCGAGCTTCTCGCCGCAGGCGGTGCGGACGCGATTGAACTCAACCTCTATTCGGTACAGGCGAACCCGGAGATGTCGGCGACAGCTGTTGAAGACAGTTATCTGCGGTTGATCGACGACCTGCGCTTCCGGGTGAGCCGTCCGCTTTCGGTCAAGCTCAGCCCGTATCTCTCATCGACCGCGAACTTCGCGCGCCGTCTCGTGGATGCGGGCGTCGACGGTCTCGTTCTGTTTAACCGCTTCTATCAGCCCGACATCAACCTTGACACGCTGGACGTCGAAAACCGCGTCGACCTGTCCACGAGTGAGGACATCAAGCTGCCACTGCGCTGGATCGGTCTGCTGCGTCCGCTCCTTCCACACACATCTCTCGCGTTGACCTCCGGAGTACACAGCGGGTTGGACGTCGCAAAAGCCATCCTCGCCGGCGCCGACGTGGCGATGATGGCATCGGCGCTCCTGCGGCGTGGGGCCGGCCAGATTGCGTTAGCGGAGGCAGAGCTCGTGGCTTGGATGAGTACTCGCGAATACAGCTCCGTGGGACAGATGCGCGGCAGCATGTCGAGCCGCACGGCGCGTGACGCCGGGCCATACGAGCGGGCGCAGTACATTCGCACCCTGGCGAGCTACCCGATGAGCCGGCCCAGCTAGCAGACAGATACGCCGTCGACGTCAGGACAGCGGAACGGAGCCACCGATGCCATTGATGGCTATTCGCGCGGAGGCTCTCACCAAGCGCTACGGGGGCGTCGCTGCTCTTGACCATCTCGATCTCGAAGTGTCCGCGGGCGAAGTGGTCGGCTTCTTGGGGCCGAATGGTGCTGGCAAGACGACGACTATTCGGCTCTTGCTGGGTCTCATCCGTCCGACGGCTGGGCGCAGCGAGATCTTCGGGCTCGACTGCGAATGCCAGTCGGTCGAGGCGCACCGGCACTTAGCGTTCGTTGCCGGCGAGGCAAACCTGTGGCCGTCACTTACCGGCGCCGAGACGCTCCATCTGCTCGGGCGTGTCCAGGGTCAGGTCGACGAGGTCTACCGGGACGAGCTGATCGAGCGTTTCGAGCTCGATCCCAGCAAGAAGGTCCGTGCGTACTCCAAGGGGAACCGCCAGAAAGTCATCCTGATCGCGGCGCTGATGGTCAGGCCGGACCTGCTTGTCATGGACGAACCGACCAGCGGCCTTGACCCGTTGATGGAGCAGGCCTTCCGGCACAGCATCGGTGAAGCACGCGACCGTGGGCAGACGGTGTTCTTGTCCTCGCACATCATGAGCGAGGTCGAGGCCGTGTGTGACCGGGTCGGCATCCTGCGGGAGGGCAAGCTCATCGAGATCGGCACGCTCGCACAGCTGCGGCACCTTAGCGCGCTCACTGTTGAGGCGACCTTCCATGGCGCAGTGCCCGATCTGTCGGCTGTCCACGGGGTAAGCGCGGTGGCCATTGAGGGACAGGGTGTTCGATGCCAAGTGCGCGGATCGGTCGAGCCATTGCTGAGGGTCCTCGCAGCGGCCGACGTCTCCCAGCTGTTGAGTCGCGAACCCTCCCTGGAGGAGTTGTTCCTGGCTCAGTACGGCGGGGATGACCAAAGTGGTGCAACGTGATCGCTGGTCTCACAGCACGCAAGGCCGCGCGTTCCGGCGTTATCTGGGGCTACATTTTCGGGGCCTCGATCGCTTCGTCGGCCCTCAGCTACACCAAGTTGTACAAGACCGTCGCGCAACGAGACGCCTTGGCTGCCGCATTCGGTTCGAACAAGGCAACCAGCGCGCTCTTCGGACCCGCTCCACAGCTCCAGACCGTGGCGGGCTTCACGGTATTCAAGATCTCCATGGCGTTGATCATCATGGGTGCGGTGTGGGGCATCTTCACCAGCACGAGGCTGTTGCGCGGCGAGGAAGACAACGGTCGCTGGGATCTTCTTCTCGCCGGCCCGACCACCCGAAGCAGGGCCACGTTAGACGCATTGCGCGGCCTCGGCGTCGGTGCCTTCGTATTGTGGGCGCTCACCGCCCTCGTCACTGTCGTCGTGGGACTGGACTCGGCGGTGAACATCGGGTTCGGGCCAGCACTGTATTTCGCGCTCGCGATGGTGGCGACGGCAGTCATGTTCCTAGCTGTTGGTGCAGTGACAAGCCAACTGGCAGCGACCCGCCGGCAAGCTGCCTCCTACGCCGCGCTCGTCCTCGGCTTGGCTTACGGCGTGCGCTTGATCGCCGACGCCGGAGTCGGCATGCAATCGCTGATTTGGGCATCTCCACTCGGTTGGGTCGAGGAGCTCCGGCCGCTCACCGCGCCGCGGCCTTTCGCCTTCTTTCCGATTGTGGCGTTCACCGCTGTCCTCACCGTCGCGGCCGCGCGCCTCGCAGGTTCACGGGATGTCGGGGCGAGCGTCGTACCCGACCGAGTCCACAGCGAGCCACACGTGCGGCTGCTCTTTGGCCCTATCGGACTCGCGATGCGGATGCTGCGATCCACCGTGGTTGGTTGGTGGAGTGCAATCGCAGTCTCCGGTTTGCTGTATGGGCTGATCGCGAAATCGGCCGGCGCGACGATATCTGGCTCGTCGGTGGAACAGGTGTTCTCGAAGCTCGGTGCGCCGGGGACCGGAGTTGATGCCGTACTCGGTGTCTGCTTCCTCATCTTGGCTGTTCTCGTTGCCTTTGTCGCCGCGGGTCAGATCATGGCGGCGCGTTCGGAGGAGTCGGACGGGCAACTCGACCACATAGTGGTTCGCCCGGTTTCTCGTGGCCACTGGCTCGCGGGAAGGCTCCTCGTCGGTGGGATTGTCGTCCTGGCGAGTGGGGTCATCGCGGGGCTCTGCTGCTGGTTCGGAGCTGCCAGCCAGCACGCTGGGGTAAGTCTTGCAACGTTGCTGGACGCAGGCGTGAACCTGGTCCCGCCCGCGATCGCGATCGGCGGTATCGGCGCGTTCGTGTTCGGGATCCACCCGCGGTCGACGTCAGTCGTCGTCTACGCCTTGCTGGGCTGGTCGCTCGTCATCGCCGTTGTCGGTGGCATCGGTGCCACAAACCACTGGATCCTCGACACCTCCGTGTTCCATCAGATGGCTTCTGTCCCGGACGTTTCGCCGCACTGGGCGGCGAATGGCGTCATGACGGGACTCGGTCTTGCGAGCGGATGCCTAGGATTGCTCGCATTCCGGCGCAGAGATCTACAAGGTGAATGACCGACGGTCGTGCGGCGACGTCGGCTCAGGCTAGCCCGTACGGCAGCTCGTTTTCGGCTTCGATCTCGATCAGCCGGTTGTACTTCGCGACACGTTCGCCGCGAGCAGGTGCACCGGTCTTGAGCTGACCGCACCCACTACCAACGGCAAGATCCGCGATGAATGTGTCTTCGGTTTCACCGGATCGGTGGGAGACCATTTGTGACCAGCGAGCCTGGCGGCACAGTGCGATCGCGTCGAGCGTTTCACTGACGGTGCCAATCTGATTCACCTTGATAAGCGCGGAGTTGGCGGCGCGGCGCGTGATCGCTTCGCTGATGATCGACGGATTGGTGACGAGGAGGTCGTCGCCGACGATTTGAACACGGTCACCGAGTCGGCTGGTCAGGTCAACCCAGCCATCCCAGTCATTCTCAGCGAGACCATCTTCGATGCTCCATACCGGAAACCGTGCGACGATCTCCTCGTAGCGGCTGATCATGTCGCTGGTGGAGAGCGCTTCTCCCGCTACGCGATACGCATTGTCCCGGTAGAACTCGCTGGCTGCTGGATCAAGTGCGATCGCGACGCCGTCGCGGCCCGCACGGTAGCCGGCATCGTCGATGGCGTGGACCAGGAGGGTCAGGACATCCTCTGGTGCGTCGATCTCGGGCGCAAAGCCACCCTCATCGCCGAGGCCAGTCGCGAAGCCCTTCGCTGCCAGCAACTTACGCAGCGAGGCGTAGATCTCGGCACCGGCCCGAACCGCTTCGGTCAGAGTTGGGCTGCCAAGTGGAGCGATCATAAATTCTTGGAAGTCGAGGCCGTTGGGAGCGTGCACCCCGCCGTTCACCACGTTGAAGTGCGGCACTGGCAGCCGCGGCGATGTGCCCGAGCCGCTCAAGAGTCTCCAAAGGGGCAGGCCGGCGCTGGTGGCAAGTGCGCGCGCGTAGGCGATCGACACTCCGACAATTGCGTTGGCGCCGAGTCGAGACTTGGTACTCGTCCCGTCGAGTTGGATCAACAGCCGGTCGAGCTCCGCGAGGTCGGTCAGTCTGCGACCCACCACGTGTTCGGCGATCTCGCCGTTGACATTCGCGACCGCAGATCGAACGCCCTGCCCTCCGTACCTGGCAGGATCGCCGTCGCGCAACTCGACGGCTTCTCGAGTTCCGGTTGAGGCACCTGACGGCACGCCGGCGCGCGCAACGGTTCCGTCGGCGAGCGTCACGGTCACTGCCAAGGTGGGACGCGCGCGTGAGTCGAGGATTTCAACTGCCCGTAGCCCTGAAATCGTTGGCACCGATCTCGCCTCCGTAGAACCTCTGTGCCACAAACATCTGTCAAGACTCATTTTCCCGGCAGCACACCCGCCGTCCAAGGGGTCCTCGGCCCGGCCACAACGGACCTTCGTCCCTGTCGGCGCTGCTGACGGAGGGGTTCGCTTGGATCGTGACGATCACAAAGCCGCCGACGCCCAGTGATGACAAGCGCTGGCGAGCCGTCGATGCACGCATGTTGCGTCTCGGCTACTCGCCTGACGCGCTCATCGAGGTGTTGCACACCACCCAGCAGTCCTTCGGCTACCTCGACGGCGTCGCTCTTACGTACGTGGGCGAGACCCTCGGCGTGCCGCTGAGCAAGGTCTACGGCGTCGCGACGTTCTACTCCCTCTTCACCTTGAAGCCCCAGGGAGAGCACACCTGCGTCGTCTGTACTGGCACGGCTTGCCATATCAATGGCGCGACAGGGATCCTCGCCGCAATTCGTGCGCGGTTCGGGATCGGACCCAAGGAGACGACTCCCGACGATCGGATCTCGCTAGTCACAGCACGTTGCCTGGGAGCGTGCAGCATCGCGCCCGCAGTCGTTTTCGACGGCGAAGCCAAAGGCAAGCAAACACCAGCCGCGGTCGTTGCGACCTTGGAGGCATTGTGACCGAGGTTCGGTCAGAGACCCCAGCAGGTCCGGCGCCACGACACAGCCGACGGATGACGGGCCCCCCTGTCGTGGGCCGGGCCCGCGCAACCGCTTGCGTATGCCAGGCCGCGGGGTGCCTGTCTGCTGGCTCTGACCTCGTGTTTGAGCGCGTCACCGAGCAGCTTGTGAGTGACGGCGTGACCGACGTGGCGGTCAAACGAGTGGGCTGTCTCGGCCTGTGCGCTGCTGGGCCGCTCGTGGAGATACCGGAGACCGGAGAACTGTTTCGCGGCGTAGAGCCTGAGAACGTCAGCGCTCTCGTGGATCGGCTGAAGGTAGCCGAAAGGGTGGCGACAAAGCCTGAGCGTGAACCGTTCTTTGCGCGGCAAGTCAAGATAGTGCTGGAGAACTGCGGTCAGATCGATCCCGAGAACATCGATGACTACGTTGCGCGGCAAGGCTATAGCGGCTTGACCAAAGCCGTAACACAAATGTCGCCGCAGCAGGTCATCGACGAGGTCACCCGCAGCGGCATGCGGGGTCGTGGTGGCGCTGGCTATCCGACCGGGTTGAAGTGGGCGACTGTCGCTAAGCAGATTGCCACTCCGAAGTACGTCGTCTGTAATGCGGACGAGGGCGACCCAGGTGCGTTTATGGATCGGTCGGTGCTCGAGAGTGACCCGCACCGAGTGCTCGAAGGGATGGCGATTGCCGCGTACGCGGTAGGCGCTACGAAGGGCTACGTCTATTGCCGTGCCGAGTATCCGCTTGCGGTCCAAAGGCTGAAAGCGGCTATCCACCGCGCTGAGAAGGCCGGCTACCTAGGGGCGTCGATCAGTGGCTCCCCGTTCGCATTCCACGTGGAGCTTCGACTCGGTGCAGGCGCGTTTGTGTGTGGTGAGGAGACCGCGCTGATGGCTTCGATTCAGGGTGGTCGCGGTACGCCGGTGCCGCGTCCGCCATTTCCGGCCGCGCACGGTTTATGGGGCAGTCCGACCCTCATCAACAATGTCGAGACATACGCAAGCGTGCCTGCGATCGTACGCAAAGGTGGCGAATGGTATTCATCGATCGGCAGCGGCAAGAGCAAGGGTACAAAGGTCTTTGCGTTAGCAGGCCGGATCGTCAACAGCGGCCTTATCGAGGTGCCGATGGGCATCCGGTTGCGTGACGTCATTTTCGATATCGGCGGTGGGATCCCCGACGGCGGAACCTTCAAGGCCGTGCAAACTGGCGGTCCCTCGGGCGGCTGCCTGCCCGAGGAATTGCTCGAGATGAGCCTTGACTATGAGTCGCTGGTTGCTGCCGGATCCATCATGGGCTCGGGCGGCATGGTGGTGATGGACGACACGTCCTGCATGGTTGAGGTTGCGCGCTACTTTATGGACTTCTGCAGGGAGGAGTCCTGCGGCAAGTGCGTTCCGTGCAGGGTTGGCACGACGCAGATGTACCTGTTGCTGACCAAGATCACCGAGGGCGTCGCAACACTCGAGGATCTCGAGCAGTTGGAGAAGCTCGGTGACATGGTGCGTAGCACCAGCCTGTGCGGGCTTGGGCAAAGCGCACCGAACCCGGTGTTCTCGACCTTGCGCTACTTCCGCAACGAGTATCTCGCGCACATCGAGGATCGCGCGTGCCCGGCCGGAGTCTGCCGAGTCTCGATCAAGGAGCCGGTGGCATGACCGTTCATACGCTGCGAATCGATGGAGTTGAATGCGCAGGTAGCGCCGACCAAACCGTGTTGGAAGTGGCCCGCGAGAACGGCATAGCGATACCTACACTGTGCCATCTCGACGGGTTGTGCGATATCGGAGCATGCCGTTTGTGCGTCGTCGAGGTGCGAGGAAGCACGAAGCTGTTGCCAGCTTGCACGACGCAAGTCGCCGACGAGATGGACATCGAGACTGCGTCGCCGAGGCTCCAGGAGTACCGGCGGACGATCGTCGAGATGCTCTTTGTCGAGCGCAACCATGTGTGCGCGGTATGCGTAGCGAACAACCACTGCGAGCTCCAGGCTCGCGCAGAGGAACTCGGGCTAACCCATCTCGACTTGGCGAACGTGAACCCCAAGCTCGATGTCGACGCGAGCCACGAACGCTTCGCGATCGACCATAATCGCTGCATCATGTGCACGCGATGCGTACGCGTTTGCGACGAGGTTGAAGGTGCGCATACCTGGGACGTCATGGGACGGGGAATCGATGCCAGAGTCGTAACCGACCTCGGTATGCCGTGGGGGGAGTCACCGACATGCACCAGCTGCGGCAAGTGTGTGCAGGTCTGCCCGACCGGCGCGTTGTTCGAGAAGGGCCGTCCAGTCGCCAGCACGAAGGCAGGACGCCCATTCCTTCCCTACTTGAAGAGCCGCGAAGAAGGTCGGCACTCATGAGCCGCCCAACGCTTGCGACGATCTGGCTCGATGGCTGCTCGGGGTGCCACATGTCGTTTCTCGACATGGACGAGCGCTTGCTCGAGGTAGCAAGTCGAGCCGATCTCGTGTACAGCCCGCTGGTCGACACGAAGGTGTATCCAGAAAGCGTCGACATCGTGCTCGTCGAAGGCGCCGTCTCTACCGACGAAGACATGGAGCGGGTTCGCCTGGTGCGAAGTCGAACGAAGATACTGGTGGCTCTCGGCGACTGTGCCGTAACGACGAACGTGCCGGGTATGCGCAACGTCTTCGCAGATGCACAGCCGTTGTTTCAACGCGCTTACGTCGAGAACGTCACAGTCAACCTGGGCATGCCCTCGAAGGGGTTGCCTCACCATCTGCCGAAGACGCTACCCGTTCACAAAGTCGTCACAGTCGATGTCTTCCTGCCGGGCTGCCCTCCGTCCGCCGATTTGATCTTTGACACCGTCGTCGCGCTGCTTGACGGACGTGTGCCGGAGACCGCCACTCGTGCGCGGTTCGGCCGATGACATGTCCCGTAGTCGAATAGGAGTCTGATGGCAAGGGAGATCACTATCGATCCGGTTACAAGGATCGAAGGCCATGCACGGATCAGGATCAGCCTCGGTGACGCCGGTCAGGTCGCCGATGCGCAGTTCCAGGTCACGCAGTTTCGCGGCTTCGAAAAGATCTGCCAGGGCAGACCGTTGGCTGAAATGCCATCACTCATGGCGAGAATCTGCGGGATTTGTCCGGTCAGTCATCTGATCGCTTCCGCGAAGGCCTGCGATGACATCTTGGCCGTGAAGCCTCCCAAGGTCGGCGAAGACCTGAGAGCGCTGATGAACCTCGCCCAGATTGTGCAGTCGAACGCGCTGAGCCTTTTTCACCTGGCCTCGCCAGACCTGTTGTTCGGCTTTGATGCTGATCCCGCGATGCGCAACATTGTCGGCGTAGCCAAGTCGAATCCACAGCTGGCGATGGATGGCATCTACCTGCGTAAGTTTGGCCAGCACGCCATCGAACTGCTCGGTGGAAAACGGATTCATCCGGCGTGGATCGTGCCGGGTGGGGTCGAGTCAGCCTTGACCGCCGAAAAGCGTGACGAGATCCGCGCAATGATTCCTGAAGCTTACGCAGCGGCGGACCGTGCGTTGGTCTGGTACAAGAGCAACCTGCTGAACTGGGCTGAGGAGGCGGAAACCTTCGGGGCCTTCCCGTCGGCCTTCATGTCGCTGGTCGACGCTGACGGCAATGTCGCCCACTACGACGGACGGTTGCGTGTTGTCGATCACGACGGCACTCTCCTTGCGGACTTCGATGCGCACGACTATGCCGACTACATCGGCGAGTACACCGACGAGGCATCGTTTCTCAAGCCCACGTACTTCAAGCCGCGCGGTATCGAGAACGGTCTGTATCGGGTTGGCACGCTAGCGCGAGCGATCGTTGCCGAGCGATTCGGAACACCCAGGGCGGACGTAGAACTCGACGCATTCCGATCGCGGTTCGGGCGCTATCCGAGCAGCTCGTTCCATTATCACCAGACGAGATTGTTCGACATCTTGTACGGCATCGAGCGGATGGAAATGTACCTCGACGATCCCGAGATCCTTGCAACGCGGGTAGCGTCACACGCCGAGGTGAACCGCAACGTTGGCATTGGGGTAGCCGAGGCCCCGCGTGGAACGCTCATCCACCACTATGTGGTCGACGACGACGGGATCGTTCAGACAGCCAACCTCATTATCGCGACCGGTCACAACGCGGCCGCCATGAACGCCAGCGTTCTTCAGGTCGCGCGTCACTTTGTCAGGGGTGAACGAATCGAGGAGGGCATGCTGAACCGCGTCGAGGCCGTCATCCGATGTTACGACCCGTGTCTATCCTGCTCCACTCATGCGATGGGGCAAATGCCATTGCATATCTCCCTGGTGGGCTACGACGGTGAAGTACTTGACGAGGTGCGTCGATGACTCTTCATCGCCCGCTTGTCATCGCCTACGGTAATCGCCTACGCGGCGACGACGCCATCGGCTGGGTTGTCGCCGATGCATTGCGGGACGACGTCCGGATGGAGCCGGTAGATGTTCTTGCCGTCCAGCAGCTCACACCGGACCTCGCGAATGAGATCACGACCGCGTCGCGCGTCGTGTTCGTCGATGCGCGTCTCGACCCGGCGTTGACACCCGGCGTCGTCGCTGTGGATGTCGTCCTGCCTGAGTTCGACGCCGGCTTGATGACACATAACGTCGGGGCCGGCACTATCCTGTCGCTCGCCGAAGCGTTGTACGGCGTCCATCCGCCCGCGGTCGCAGTGACTGTTGCTATTGAATCGGCCGAGCCGGGCGCGGATCTCTCCGGTGCGGTGAGTGCATCCGTCTCGCAGCTGGTCGAGACTGTCATTCGGCTATGCACCGAGACTTCAAATGCATGAGATATCGCTCGTCGGCGAGCTGCTCGAAGAAGTCGAACGGCGCGCAGCCGGGCGCCCCGTAGCGCTCGTAGTCGTACGGCACGCGTCGACTATTGGCGAGGAGACCATTCGCCAAGCGTTCACCATGCTCGCAGCGGACGGCGCGCTTGCCAACGCTCGTCTAGTCTGTGAGGAGTTTGAGATCGTCCTGACCTGCCCTGCGTGTGGATTCACCGGTGCATTGGATCACGATCATCTCGCCGGACACGTCCGGGTCTGCCCCCGGTGTGGCGACATTACCGGCGACTCAGGGTTGGCCGAACTCGAACTGGAACGCGTCATCATCGACAACTGAGTTCGTGGCGCGGTAACGCGTGCTTCCGGTGCCAGGAATCGCGCTGCACCGGCCCACAGGATGACGGGGGTGTTGGCCGGTGCAGCGGTATTAGTCCAGCGGTATTAGTCCAGCGGTGCGTCGTCGTCGGCGGAGCGGGGCACGACAGGGGCAGGGCTGGGAATGACGAGAACGGGGCAATGCGCGTGCCGCGTGCATGCCTCCGCCGTTGAGCCGAGCACGCGTGCGAGCGGACCTGAGTGACCGCGCGCACCGACGACCAGAAGGTCGGCGTCCTGAGCGCTGCGGGTCAGTATTTCGTGCGCAGAGCCCTCGAGTGCGATCAGCTGAACTCCAACGAGTTGCGAACAGCCGAAGGCGGCGTTCATCGCGTTCGCGAGACTGTGACGCGCATCGACTTCGGCGTCCATCACAACGCTCACGAGCGTGTTCCCATCGTGGGCACCCTCAGCAGACAGGCCGTACGGCGGCACAACCAAGGTGAATGGGTACTGCGGCTGCACGTATGGGTGGTACGCACATATTGCGTCTACGACACCGCCATCACGCCCCGCGAGCCCCACCGCGAACCGCAATGCTGCGATGGAGTTTCGGGAACCATCGACGCCCACGACCACTCGCCGGAATCGTGTCGCCAGAATTGCGCCGGCGATCCGGGCATCGTCAGGGCTCGCTATAACTCCCCAGTTCGACGTGTCGTGACAAGCAGTCATGGCTCCTCCTCCTGCTCGAGCGCCTCACTTGCCTCGTTATGGCTTCACGGCCATCCCGCGCGTGCGCCTGTCGTCCACAACTGAGCGTGCCTTGTACGCGCGCGGGCAGCCATGGCCCAAAGTCTCGCCGCAGCGGGACCGAGGACTCAGGTCCACTTGGGGCAGGGCTAGCAGGTGGCAGGCTTCGATCCCAGCCAGTGAGGACTTTCGCCCCTTCGAGGCGCCGCCACGCCATAAGAGCATGGATGCATGTCAGCCGAACTATCAAACTTAGGCGCCTTGTCCGAGTCCGACGCGCTCGCGCTGCTGGCGACCGTGCCAGTGGGGCGCCTTGTCTATTCCGACCGCGCGC
>Ga0208717_1000253_pt1 | contig 20146 bp, 20 predicted proteins | sample NGESurF53shallow_FD_184489 | JGI IMG/M metagenome (GOLD analysis project Ga0208717, IMG submission 184489) | Arctic peat soil microbial communities from Barrow, Alaska - NGEE Surface sample F53-3 shallow (SPAdes) | ecosystem: Environmental > Terrestrial > Soil > Wetlands > Peat ... | reverse complement strand
TGGAACGAACGCTGCCAACCATTCACCTGGACCAAGACCGCCGACGACATCCTCACCAAAGCCGCCGCAGGTCAAAGATCATCGTTCACGCGACACTAGCTGCGCCAATTGCATTTCTCGGCGGCTACTTGAAAGGCACGGTGACCGGAGTGATGAGGGGCGTGTAGACGGCGAAGAAGTCACGGTCGTCGGGCACGAGGTAGCGGTTGGCGGACTGCTGCCAGTTAGGCACGATCTTGTTTGGGACCAGACCGGGCTGATGGCGGTAGGTGATCAGGGACGGCCATTCCGGGTTGATGTCGAGCTGCATCGCCTTGACCGCCCCCGCGTGTTGCAACAGGCGGGCCAGTGAATCGACCGTCTGCCCGTTGGCGGCGGCGTAGATCAGGTTGCCATTGCTGTCGATGCCGGCGCCGGTACGCCATACGCGTACCGCGTTGCCCAGCGTTGCCCCCCACAGGCTGCCGTCTTTCAGGGCCGGGTTCAGCTGGTTGTTCCACACGATCGGGGGCAGGCTTTGCCGCGTGAAGGCGTACTGCGGCCCGGGGTCGGGGCCACCGCGCCATACGACAATGTCGACCCTCCCGTCGCGGTAGCCAACTAACGTCGCCAGCCCGTCCTTCAACGGTTCGTTGGTCAGCCCGTTGTCGGAGGACCCATTGCGCCCGTCGGTGAAAATGAACCCGGCGTTGAAGGTCGCCACCAGCCGGCTGCGTTGCCCGACCGGCACCTGCGCCGATCCGCGGACTGCTGCCTTCGGAGGCTCGTAGCGGCCGGGGTAGTAGGCGAGCTGGGTGCGGGTGTGGTCGAACCATGCGACGTAGGCCACCGTCCGCGGATATGCGGCCTCCGGCCGGAAGTCCGTGACAAGCACTGGCGGACCCCCAGCCACATCCGGCCCTGTCGGCTGCCAGATCCCCTCATTCGGCAGCGCGGGTGAGATCACCGGCTGCACCGCAGGCGGCGCCCCAGACACAGACGACCCTTGTGCCGCGTCCGCGGCCGGCGTCGCTGGGGGTGGTGTCGCGGGGGGAGTGACGGAAACAGTCGGCGCTGCGCTGTCCGAAGGGGTAGGCGGGGTAGGCCTAGGCGTAGCGGGAGGGGTAGTCGGCGGCAGTCCGACCGCAGGCAGCTTGGCTAGTGCTGGACCGCCTTTGCGCGGAGCCTCAAGCCACCCGTAATACACATGTTCAGTCTCGTCAACGAGCCAACTTCCGTGATGCGATCGAACCCACTCGACGCTGCGCACCGCGAGCGGCAAGCTCGACGGCTGCTCCATCGTCGCCACGTATGAATACAGGGCCGGCGAAAAGAGAACGACGAGCACCGTGACCCACACCCGCCATCGGCGACGCGATCGAGACCGTCGCAAGGCTGAACGGGAGTTCGCGGCCGCAGTCATCCTCAACGTTTCGACGGCTGGGTCGGCGCGGTGCCGTCGAGCACTGGAAAGTCGGTTCCGTCTGGCGTATACAGCAGTCCTGGAGGCGTCCAGGGCAGGTCGGCGCCATATCGCCCGACCACGGACTTCGCCTTCGGGTCGATCAACACGACGCGATGCCGGTGGTCGTCGTCGATGCAGACCACTGCGATGGGCCAGCCGGGATTACCGCCCGGCCGAATCGTTGACATCACGAATTTACGATGCTCGTCCCGCCTGACGAATGTGTGACGCCCAGCTGATCCGGGAAAAAAGATGCGTGAGTTGATGGCACAAACGGTCGCGTCTTGGGTTCGAGCCACCGGCCCGCCTGCCGCTTTGGCCCTCTAACTCCGCCGGCGCCCTGACTGTTCAGACCAGCCCGAGGATCGTCGCCGTCGCATCGTATTCGCTCGTTGTGAACCCGAATGCCGTGGCGACGGTTGCACCGCCAGGCCACGTGTGACCGCCTCCTTTGACGGTCACCAGTTGGGCGCCGCACGAGTACGTCGTCGTGACAATGTGCGGGGCGATCGAACTGGTCGTCGGGTGAGCACAGCCGTCGATGGCTGCCCATGCGGCTATGGCGGGGATGGCCGGCGGGGTCGGGGGATACCCACGGCGACCGTCAGGGCCACCACCGTACGGATCCAGCGGGTCGGCGTCGCCATGGACGGCGATGATCCGGATTGGGCGGCAGGCAGAGCGCGGCTCGGTTGACGCCGCCACGGTAACGACTGCGCGAAGCCTGACCGGCAAGCTACAGGCCGCGAAGGCCGCCATGTCTCCGCCATCGCTAATGCCGGCTATCACGATGCGGGCCGCGTCAGCGCATTCGGTGGCGACCAGCCGCGCGATCAGCGCGGACAGGAACGCCAGATCGTCGTAGCCGGTCGTGCCGGAGAAATTCCAGGATCTCGCTGGACCTGCGCCCTGGGGCAGCACCGCCAGCACACCCGCGGCCATGGCCCGTGCCAACAGCCTGCTCTGGGCGGCGAACTGCTCGGGAGTCTGACCGTAACCGGGCAGCCCGATCACCAGGCCGAGTCTGCGTTGTCCGGTGTCACCAGCGGGGACGGCGATCAGCGCCCGCCGGCCACCCGGCAACGCGAGAACCGTCGTGCCCGCGGCGCGGCCAGCGCCGCAGCCAGCCGAGGCGCTCGGAGTGGGGCGGCGAGTCGGCAGTGGCGTCGCCGTCATCGAGGGCAGCGGGCGCGACGTTGTTGCCACCGGCGGCAGCTGCGATGCCCCGGTCGACACCGCATGCGGAGGCATCGCGCTCGATGCCAGCGCGGTCGGACCCGCCAATGTGGGCGCCGTGTCCAAGTCCGAACTCGCCGCATGGGGCTGTGGTCGCCCGCATGCCGAGAGCGCGAGGAGCAAGACGATCGCACCTGCGCAAAGCCGACGGCACATGCCCTTAAGCATGGCCCCAAGCGCGACCGTGTACCCGGCACGCCTCAAACGTGAGGAGGGGACCCCCAAACGGAGTCGGGCTCTGCAGCGCGATGCGCTTTGTCAGTCGGGGTAACTACGCTGCCGTCAAGTCCGCGGTGCGCGGACTTCTGACGCAGGCACGGAGGCTGGCATGGCGAACACCGTCGACTACTTCGAGATCGGCACACCCGACGCAGCTGTGTCGACCGCGTTCTATACAGGCCTGTTCGCATGGGAAATCGGCGCACCCAAGGGACCAGCAAATTACGCCATGGTCCAAGGCGGCGAAGGCGGTCTTTGGGACTCCTCCGCGATGGGCGGTGCCAACTGGGCGATCTTCTACGTCCACGTCGAGGACGTGCAGGCGTCGATCGACCAGGCCGTGGCCCTGGGAGCCACGATCGCGATCCCCTTCACCGACAACGGGCAGATCTACTTCGCCCATCTCATCGACCCCATGGGCAACCGGTTCGGCATCTGGCGTCCGAAGCCTGAGTAGGCTGCGGCGTCGCGAGCAGCGCTGACGTAGCGAGGGCTACGACGATGCTGGCGAGACATCGCTCACCTGGTTGCCGCCGAGGGTGTAGACGTCCACTTGTCCTTGTACTGGTTGAGGGCTGAGCTTGGTCCGCCGAGCGTGGTCAATGTTCCTTTGATCTCCCCTTTGTCGGGCGTCAACACGGAATCCGTGGTGTTCTCGGCCCTCGAATCCTCTGGCCCGCAACCACTCACGCCGAGCACGACCAGCGCCGTCGCCATCACGCGGCCGATGCGAGCCTTCATGCATCGAGAGTCTCACTCCGGTGCGTGCTCGGCGAGTTCCCTGAATCCGTCCGGCACATGACCGACGTCCGCGAACTTCACGCTCGCATAGCCGATGGCGTCACGACCGAAGCGCGACCGGATCAAGTCGACCGACCGGTCGACGACCCATCGGGCGGCGCCGGTGCGAGTGCCTGGTCGTCGCTCCGCATCTTGCAACTCCAACGGCAACTCCAACTGCAGCGATGCCTGATCAACGAGCTGCGACACCGAAATCGCGAGCAGCGTGATCTCTCGTTCGCCCGGGTGATCTGCGAGGGCGGTTTCCGCAAGTGCAGTGGCGACCTCCGTCAACGTCAGCGTCGCCGACAGCGCGGCCGGAACGGTGATCGACCGCGTCACCGCGCGCAGGTCGGCAAACCGCACTCGAACCGTGATCGTGCGACCAGCCACCCCAGCAGCACGCAACCGGCCACCCACCCGATCCGCGAGGTAACCAAGGGTCGTGCGGATGAGATCGGTCGTGACCACTCGTCGTCCAAGCGCTGCTTGCGCACCAACCGAATGCGCGGACCTCGTCGTCTGGATGCGTCGCGGGTCGACGTTGGTTGCCAGTGACGAGAGCTTGTCACCCGCGGCGGTGCCGAGCAGGTGCCGAAGGTAGGAGTTCGGCGTCTCAGCGAGTTCGCCGATCGTGCGGATCCCGACGCCAGCCAGCCGGGTGCGCGTGACGGCCCCGACACCCCAGATGAGTCCGACCGGGAGTGGGTTGAGGAATTTCCGCTCCTCGCCGATCGGGACGACGACCAGCCCGTCGGGCTTCGCGACCTGCGACGCGATTTTCGCTAAGTGCTTCGTGCCCGCGACGCCGATCGAGATCGGTAAACCGATCTCGTCCTTCACCCGACGCCGAATCGACGTGGCGATACCGATCGGCGAACCGAACAAAGTGATCGCGCCGGCAACGTCGAGGAAGGCCTCGTCGATCGAGATCCGCTCGACGAGTGGCGTGAAGTCGCGGAACACCGCCATGACCTGATCGCCGAGGCGCTGGTACTCGTGGAAGTGGCCGCCGACGAACCGCATGGCCGGACACAGTTGGCGCGCGCGACGGCCCGACATCCCACCCGTAACGCCGAAGGCGCGCGCTTCGTAGGAGGCCGCGAGCACGACTCCGCCGCCGACGGCGATCGGTATCCCTCGCAGCGTGGGATCGAGGAGTTGCTCGACGGAGGCATAGAACGCGTCGAGGTCAGCGTGCAGGATGGTCGGCTGCCCGCCGGGCGTCATGCCCAGTCATGTTAGTCGAACATACGTTCGAGTAGGTAGATCCCGGCCGACCTACGCTGGGCTGACCTCGGCGATGAGTTCGAGCTCGACTGGCGCGTCTCGAGGCAGGACGGCGACGCCGATCGCACTGCGCGCATGCGCGCCGATCGGGGTCGGGCCAGGACCGGCGGTGCCGAACACCTCGAGCAGCAACTCGCTCGCGCCGTTAATGACCTGCGCCTGGGCGGTGAAGTCGGGTGCACTGGCGACGAAGCCGAGCACCTTGACGATCCGCACGACCAACGACAGCTCCCCGACAACGCTCCGCAGCGCGGCGAGCGCGTTCAGCGCGCAGATCCGGGCTGCCGCGTTTGCTTGCTCGGGCGTCACAGATGCGCCCGCACCCGTGCCGACCTTGCCGACTGCGACGAGCTCACCGTCAACCGTCGGAAGTTGACCCGACGTGTAGACGTAGTTTCCCGACCGCAGCGCCGGTACGTAAGCCGCGAGGGGCGCTGCCACCGCGGGCAACGTGAGGCCCATGGCGCTGAGCCGATCCTCCGGCGTCGTTAGCTCTGGGGTGCTCATTCGACCGGCCGCTTCAGATATGCCACCAGCTGTTCGGAATTCGGCCCCGGCACGATGGCCACCAGCTCCCACCCGTCGCTGCCCCAGTTGTCGAGAATCTGCTTGGTGGCGTGCACCAGCAGTGGCACAGTCGCGTACTCCCACTTGGTCATGAGCGGGAGCCTAACGAATACGCTCGGCGGGTGAACGCGCAGCGAGGCAACAGTGGGCGCGATCGCGACTGGGACGGCGTCCGCCTCCACATCGTGACCGGCAAGGGCGGCACCGGCAAGACCACCGTCGCTGCCGCACTTGCGCTGGCCCTGGCAACCGGTGGGAAGCGAACGCTTCTCGTCGAATGCGAAGGGCGCCAAGGCCTCGCGCGACTCTTCGACAGCCCGCCGCTGCCGTATGCCGAACGCCGGGTGGCGGTCGCGCACGACGGCGGCATCGTCTACGCGCTCGCGATTGATCCCGAAGAGGCCCTGCTCGAGTACCTCGAGATGTACTACCACCTAGGTCGCGCCGGCCGCGCACTGCGAAGACTTGGCGCCATCGACTTTGCGACCACGATCGCACCCGGCGTGCGCGACGTGCTCCTGACCGGCAAGGTCTACGAAGCAACACGACGACGAACAACACACAAATCAACGCGGACGTCGCCGGGCGATCGATCAACAGATGCAACCGATGACTTCGTCTACGACGCGGTCGTGATGGACGCACCACCAACTGGGCGCATCGCGAGATTCCTCAACGTGAACAGCGAAGTCGCGAGCTTGGCTCGCGTCGGGCCGGTGAACCGCCAAGCCGAATCCATCATGCGGCTGATCAGATCGCCCCAGACCGTCGTCCATCTCGTCACGACGCTTGAAGAGATGCCGGTACAGGAAACGCTCGACGGCATCGCAGAATTGCACGAGTTCGACCTTCCGGTCGGTGGCATCTTCGTCAACCGGGTGCTCGAGCCGCTGCTGCCGAAGGCCGAGTGGAAGGCGGCCAGTACCGGCGCCATTGATCTGACGGCCCTCGCGCGCGGACTGAAGTCCGCAGGTTTACCGGCGGGGGACGCGATCACCGCAGGATTGTCTACGGAAGCGGCAGATCACGCGCTCCAGTTGGCGATCGAACGCAAGCTGCGTACCCGCTTGCGCGCAGCCGCAAGGCCAACCTATCAACTTCACGACCTCGACACCACCGATGTCGGACGCCTCTATGCGCTGGCCGCAGAACTCGTCGAGCAGGGTGCCGCGTGACCTACCTCGATATCGAAGCGCTGATCGCCGACCGCGGCACCAAAATCATCGTCTGTTGTGGCTCCGGTGGTGTGGGCAAGACGACACTGGCGGCTGCCCTCGGCGTCCGCGCTGCCGAACAGGGCAGGCGCGTGGTGACCCTCACGATTGATCCGGCTCGACGGCTTGCACAGTCGCTCGGCCTGCAAGAGCTCGACAACGTGCCACGCAGGGTCGCTGGCATGAAGCTCAAGAAGCGAGCGGACGGCGCAAAGAACGAGGGCGAGCTGCACGCGATGATGCTCGACATGAAGCGCACGTTCGACGAGATCGTCGAGGCGCACGCGTCACCCGCGAAAGCGGCACAGATTTTGGCGAACCCGTTTTATCAATCGCTGTCATCGAGTTTCGCCGGTACGCAGGAGTATATGGCGATGGAGAAACTCGGCCAGCTACGTGCCTCGGACCAATGGGACCTCATTGTCGTCGACACGCCGCCGGCGCGGTCGGCGCTCGACTTCCTTGATGCGCCTGCCCGATTGGCGCGCTTTCTCGACGGCCGATTCATCCGGATGCTGCTGGTGCCGGCGAAGGTCGGCGGCCGCGGCTACACGAGGGTGATGCACGCCGGGCTCGGTCTGGTCACGGGAACGATGATGAAGCTGCTCGGAACCCAGCTGCTGACCGACGTCCAGACTTTTGTTGCTGCCATGGACACGATGTTCGGCGGCCTGCGGCAACGAGCCGACGCCACCGCGAAGCTGCTGCGCGCGCCCGGCACGGTGTTCGTCGTGGTGGCGTCGCCGGAGCCTGATGCGTTACGAGAGGCGTCGTATTTCGTCGATCGGCTGGTCGAAGAAGACATGCCGCTTGCGGGTGTGGTCGTGAACCGGGTGCATCGAAGTACGGTGCCGCAGATCACCGCAGTGAACGCGCTTGCGGCAGCGGAAACCCTTGAGGACGCCGAACAGGCCGGCGATGGCGATGCCGACAGCGCGCTTACTGCCGGGGTGCTTCGGGTGCATGCACAGCGGTTGACGATGCAGGCGACCGAGCAACGCAGAGTCGATGGTTTCGCCCTTGCGCACCCGAACGTGCTGTTGACGTCAGCGCGGGCGCTGGCTCAGGACGTGCACGATCTGAACGGTCTGCGCACGCTCGGCGATGCGCTGGCAGAACGCGCGTAGTCCTCAGCCGGTGGCGGAGTAAGTCTCGGCGGATTCTCGCTCGAAGTCCGTCATCGCTGTGCTGAGCAAGTTGGCCCACGAGGTGACGTTCGGACGGCGCCGCAGGAGGGCGCGACGCTCGCGCTCGGTCAGGCCACCCCACACGCCGAACTCGACGCGGTTGTCGAGAGCGTCTGCCAGGCACTCAGCCCGGACCGGGCAGCCGAAGCAGACAGCCTTCGCCCGGTTCTGCGCAGCGCCCTGGACGAACAAGGCGTCCGGATCGGCGTTCTTGCACCCTGCGCGGGCGGTCCAGTCAGTGGTCCAAGCCATCGGGAGCCCCGTCCGTTGCTGTGGATTTCTCGAGCTACCGTCCCCAGGTAGGCTCGATCCCCCGACGTTACGGAGTTAGGCGTGGCCCTCAACAGCCTACGTACGGCCCGTTCACGCTCGTCCGGATGGACAACCGCCGAGCCATCTGGGTGAGCGGCCTAGTCATCCCTGGCCAGCGGTTACGCTGCAGTAGTGCCAGATGGGCGGATCAACTTCGGCGGGCGCCTGGCGCGCGCGTTCATGCTGGGGGTGCTGTCGCTCCTCGTCGGGCTCCTGGTCGCCGGCCTGGCGCTGCCTGCCGCCGCTGGCCTAGGGGTCACCACTAAGAACGCCATCGGCGATATCACCTTCTCCGACCTTCCGGCGTCCCTGCAGTCGCCCCCGCTGTCACAGCTCTCGGTGATCAAGGCCGCCGACGGCACCCCCCTGGCGACCTTTTACTACGAGAACCGGCAGTCGGTGAGCCTCGACGAGGTGTCCCCCACCATGCGGCAGGCGATCGTGGCGATAGAGGACTCCCGCTTCTACGAGCACCACGGGGTCGACCCGAAAGGCATCCTGCGGGCGCTGTTGAAGGACACCTCCTCCGGAGCGGCGGTGCAGGGAGCGTCGACGATCACCCAGCAGTACGTGCGCCAGGCGCTTGTAGAGACGAACGCCCAAGACAACAACACCGCAGCGGCCGCAGCGGCGACGTCGAAGAACCTGACCCGCAAGCTCACTGAGGCGCGCTACGCACTGGCGCTCGAGCAAAAGCTGTCGAAGGACCAGATCCTTGAGGACTACCTCAACACCGTTTACTTCGGCGACGGCGCGTACGGCATTTCGGCCGCTGCGCAGCACTATTTCGGCGAGACGTCCGACCAGTTGACGCTGGCACAGTCAGCCTTGCTCGCCGGCGTGATCAACAACCCGAGCACATTCGACCCGCAGGTGAACCCAAAGAACGCGCTGGCCCGCCGCAACGTCGTGCTCGACCGGATGCTGGTCAACTACCCCGACAGCTACACCGCGGCTCAGATCATGGCGGCAAAGGTCGCGCCACTGGGCCTCAACGTCGTTCCCGTCCCGAACGGATGCGCGACGTCGTCCGCCCCGTTTTTCTGTGACTACGTCGTGCACGACATTCTCAACGGCTCCGAGTTCGGTGCGACCGTCGCCGATCGCGCGAACTTGCTGCGTCGCGGCGGCCTCGTGGTGACGACCACGTTGCAACCCGCCGTCCAAAAGGCCGCGCAATCCGCCGTCGACACGGTCGTTCCCGAGAGTCCGGCCCTCAACGCCGGGCTGGCGGCGGCCATCGACATGGTCAATCCGCGGACGGGCGCCATCGAAGCGATGGCGGTCGACCGGCCGTATGGCACCGGATTCGGCCAGACCGAGGTCAACCTGGCCGCCGACTACGTCAACCACGGCGGCTCGCAAGGCCGCAACGCCGGGTCGACGTTCAAGATCTTCGTCCTCGCGGCGGCGCTGGAAGAAAAGATCCCGACCGGGACCACGATCAAGTCGCCGGCCAAGATCACCATTCCGAAGGGCAGCACCACGACGTGCGACGGACTGCCCACGTCGGTGTGGAACGTGGTGAATGCCGAGGTCGCCGAGGGCGGCACGTTCAACATGGTGCAGGCCACCGCGGAGTCGGTGAACACCTACTTCGCCCAGCTCGAAGTGAAGACCGGGCTCTGCGCCCCGGTCACGATCGCGCAGGACCTTGGCGTCCACAAGGCGACCGGCGGTGACCTCGACCAGATCCCAGCGTTCACTCTCGGTGCGGAGCCGGTCGACCCGCTCAGCGTGACGGGCGCCTTCGCAGCACTGGCCAACAACGGCACGTTCTGCACTCCGCAGTCGATCACCAAGGTCACCTGGCAGGTCGGCGGCGTGACGACGAACCGGCCGGTGCCACCACCCAACTGCGGGAAGGTGCTCGACCCGACGATCGCCGAAGGCGTCACCACACTCCTGCAGGGCGTCTTGGCCAAGGGCGGCACCGGCTACGGGCTCGCACTCGGCCGGCCGGCCGCTGGAAAGACCGGCACCGACGACGCGTTCAAGAACGCGTGGTTTAGCGGCTACACGCCGAACCTGGCTTCGTCGGTGTGGGTCGGCAACCCCGACTCGACTGTGCCGATGCGGGCAATCACGGTCAATAACAAGAAGTACGCGGAGGTCTTCGGCGCGACCCTGCCGGGGCCGATCTGGCAGCTGGCGATGAAGGGCGCGCTGGCAAACCAACCGATTCAAAGCTTCATCAATCCACCGGACACTGTGTTGCGCGGCAATGCGATCACGATCCCGAATTTGCAGGGACAAGACCCAACAGCGGCGGCAGCGACCCTGACCAAGCTGGGCCTGAGCCCGGCAGTCGACCCGACGAAGGTCACGTCGAGCCAGCCACTCGGCAAGGTCGAGAGCACGGTGCCCGCGGCCGGAACGACCGTGTACGCCGGCGCGCTGGTCAAGCTCGAGTTGAGCAACGGCATCCCGCCGTTCGTCTCGCCGCCGCCAGCATCGTCGCAGCCACCGAGCTCAGAGCCGCCGAGCTCACCGTTGCCAGGCTCCCCGTCGCCGATCACGATCACGGGCGGCACCCCGACCCCGACCCCGACGCCCGGACCGCCGAGCCCAACCGGCACGCCGACTAAGAAGAACGGGCCCTAGCCGGCGAGTTGCCGCTTCACCTCTGCGGCCACCCGCCCGCCGTCCGCACGGCCTGCGACCAGCGGATTCACGACCTTCATGACCGCACCCATCGCTTGCGGGCCGCTCGCCCCAGCGGAGGCGACAGCCTGCGTCACGAGGTCCCGCAGCTCGTCGTCCGATAGCTGCGTTGGCAGGTAAGCGGCGATAACCTCACCCTCCGCGCGCTCACGGTCAGCCAGCTCAGGCCGGTTGCCGGCCGCGAATGCCTCCGCCGCCTCGCGCCGCTTCTTGCCCTCGCGGGTGAGCACCTTCAGTACCTCGTCGTCGGATAACTGACGAGCTTCGCTGCCCGACACTTCCTCGTTCGTGATGGCAGACAGCACCATTCGCAACGTCGCGGTGCGCAGCTCGTCACGACCCTTGATCGCGGTTGTCAGGTCGTCGTGCAGGCGGGTCTTCAGGGACATGTCCGCAGTCTCTCACCGCGGAGTCTGCGAAACTCGAGGGTATGCGCCGACTCACCGCCGTCCCGCTTGGTGCTCTTGCCCTTGGCAGTGCTGCGATCGGATACGCGTCAGGCATCGAACGGCGCTCACCGCGACTGCGTCGGTTCGAGGTGCCCGTGCTGCCGCCCGGGTCTTCGCCGCTGCGGGTGCTGCACTTTTCCGACGCACACCTGACGCCCGGGCAGACCTGGAAGCGCGACTGGATCCAGTCGCTGGCCGCCCTCGAGCCCGACCTGGTGATCAATACTGGCGACAGCATCGCGCACGTCGGTGCGGTGCCGGTCTTTCTCGATGCTCTCGGAACACTGCTCGAAAAGCCGGGGGCGTTCGTTTTCGGGTCGAACGACTACGCCGCGCCGGTGTTCAAGAACCCGGCGCGATATCTCTTCCCCGACGACGGCGCGCGGCCCAAGGGCGCCGAGTTGCCGTGGCGTGCGCTTCGAGAAGCGATGCTGGACGCCGGTTGGCTCGACCTCTCAAATGCCCGCGGGTACGTGAAGGCTGACGGCCGGCAGGTCGAGTTGGTCGGTGTCGACGATCCGCACATCGGCAAGGATCGGTACGAGGTTGTAGCCGGGAATGCTGACCCCGACGTGCTGCTGACGCTCGGGGTCACGCATTCACCGGAGCCGCGGGTGCTTTCTCGGATGGCGGCCGACGGCTGCGGGCTGATCCTGGCCGGACACACCCATGGCGGCCAACTGCGGGTGCCGCTGTATGGGGCGCTGGTCACGAACTGCGGTCTCGACCGCGGGCGGGCTCGCGGGCTGTCGCGCTACGACGGCACCTGGTTGCACGTCTCTGCAGGGCTCGGCACGTCCCCGTACGCGCCTGTGCGGTTCGCCTGCCCGCCAGAGGCGACGTTGCTGACGCTGGTCGCCGTTCACTGACTCGGGGTTCGGCTGGTTAGGCGGGGTCTCGGCGTCGGCTAGACTCACAGTGTTTCCAGACTTGCAGGGTTCCATCGGGGTGTAGCGCAGCTTGGCAGCGCGCTGCGTTCGGGACGCAGAGGCCGTGGGTTCAAATCCCGCCACCCCGACCAAATGAACGACAGCGCGACTGCGTAGCAAGCCGGCGGCCGGCCCGTCGAGCGGCTAGTAGGTTGCTCGGCCGCCGCTGATGTCGTAGACCGCGCCGGTCGAGAAGGTCATCTTGTCGGAGGTGAGCCACGCGACGAGCTCGGCGACTTCTTCAGGTCGGCCCATTCGCTTCATCGGAATCAGGTTCGTCATATAGGCGAGCACCTCCGGCGTGTTCTTCTCATTCATCGGAGTTGCGAACACCGCCGGCGCTATTGCGTTCACCAAGACACCGGTCGTGGCGAGCTCCTTGCCGAGCGACTTCGTCATCGCGATCACCGCGCCCTTGGATGCGGAGTAGGCCGACAGATTCGGGTTGCCGTCCTTGCCGGCCATGCTCGCGAAGTTCACGATGCGACCCCACCCCGACGCTCGCATTCCTGGGACGAATGCGTGGCACAAGTTGAAGGTGCCGAGCACATTGACGTTGAAGACCACAGTCCAGTCGTGGTGGTCGATCTCCCACAACGGCTTGTTCGGCCCAACGATGCCTGCACTGTTGACGAGAACGTCGATGGGTCCGATGCTGTCGGCAACCGACGCGACGGCAACGGGATCAGACACGTCAACGACGAAGTCGGCGCCCGCGTGGATGTCCATCGTGATGACCTTGATGCCATCGAGTGCGAGCCGGGCCGCGCAGGCGGCTCCGAGGCCGCTTACGCCGCCTGTCACAAGTGCTATCCGTGCCATCGTCGAGCCCTTCCGTTTGCGCAACGCGCTCAGGTCCGTCGTCCGATAATCTCGCCCTACGGGTGGCAACGGTATAGCTACCACACGCGATCGAGGGACACGTCATGCGAGCGTTGGTGATCTCCGCCCCTGGAGTTGCCGCTGTCGAAGATGTTGCGCCGCCAGTTGCCGGTACAGGTGAGGTGGTCGTCGACGTTGAACGCGTCGGCGTGTGTGGCACCGATGTCGAGTTCTACACGGGCGAAATGCCTTACCTGCACAACGGGATCTCGTCTTACCCAGTGCGGCTCGGACACGAGTGGTGCGGCAGGGTCTCTGCAGTAGGCGAAGGCGTCCCCAATTCATGGATAGGTACGCGAACGACGGGCAACACCCAAATTGGCTGCGGCCATTGCTATCTGTGCCTGCATGGTCGGCAACACGCGTGCGAGAACCGCTCCGAAGTTGGCCTGCGCGGACACTACCCCGGGGCTCTGGCCGAGCAACTCGTCGTGCCGGTGTTTTCGCTGCACGCATTGCCCGACCACGTCGATGCGACGGCGGGCGCGATGGTCGAACCTGGTGCTAATTCATTGCGAGCAGCGTGGGGGGCGGCCATCGTGCCGGGTACTCCGGTGCTCGTCTTCGGTGCTGGGACGATTGGGCTACTCGCTGCACAATTCGCTGTGGCGCAAGGTGCCGAGGTCACGGTGGCGGACCGTTCGCAGCGGGCCCTGCGTTTCGCGGAGTCTCTCGGCGGGTTCGCCGTCCACGACGCAGAGCAACTACCGGCCGTACCGTATGACGCCATCATCGATGCAGCGAACGATCCGCTGCTGCCTGCACGGGCAGTTGATCTCGTCCAGCCTGGTGGACGAGTGGTGTTCATCGGCCTCGCCGGGTCACCGAGCATGCTCGACACTCGATCGATGGTGTTCAAGGACGTGACCGCCGTGGCTATCCTCAGCGGCTCGCCTGCAATCGCGTCAGCGGTCGAACAATACGCGTCGGGTGCGGTGGATCCGCGGCCACTCGTCGCCGCAACGATCGGTCTGGACGACGTCCCTGCGCTGCTCGCGGGTAATCGGCCAGCAGGTGCCGGCCCGGGTCCGAAAATGCACATCGACCCGCGGATTTAGAACGGTGGCTAGTGAGATTCGCGAGACACCTTGTCGCCGCTTGACCCGCGCAGAAAGTCGAGGTCCGCACCGAAATTTGCTTGCTGCACGGTCTGTACGTACAACTGCTCCCAGCCGCGCGTGGGCCGCGCGTACGCATTGACGGTTGCATCATCGGGCAGTCGTGCGCCTAACTCTGTGGAATCGATCTCGATGTCCAGGCGCCGAGCGACAACGTCGAGCACAATCACATCGCCAGTACGGACAAGCGCGAGCGGTCCACCCGCCGCTGCCTCAGGTGTTACGTGCAACACGACGGTGCCATACGCCGTCCCGCTCATCCGACCGTCGCAGATGCGGACCATGTCGCGTACGCCTTGTTCGAGCAGCTTCGTCGGAAGGGGCAGGTTCGCGACTTCGGGCATGCCGGGGTAGCCCTTGGGACCACACCCGCGCAGTATCAACACCGAGTCAGCATCGACGTCCAACTCGGGATCGTCGATGCGCGCGTGCATGTCCTCGACCGAGTCGAACACCATCGCCTTGCCACGATGTTGCATGAGATGTGGTGATGCGGCGGATGGCTTGATCACGGCTCCGTCGGGTGCCAGATTTCCATACAAGATAGCGATTCCGGCGTGCTCCTGCAGGGGCTCACTGCGCGGACGGATAACCTCGCGATCCCAGATCTGCGCGTCCGCCAGGTAATCGACGAGTGGTTTGCCGGTGACTGTCAGTGCGGCCGGGTCGAGTAGATCTTGAACTTCGCGAAGCACCGCGTGTAGACCACCGGCGCGGAAGAAGTCCTCCATAAGGAAGCGGCCTGCGGGCTGAAGATCGACGAGCAGGGGAACCGCGGAGCCAACCGAATCGAAGTCGTCTTGGCGAAGCTCAATGCCGAGCCTGCCGGCGATCGCCAAGAGGTGCACGACGGCGTTCGTTGAGCCGCCGATCGCCGCAAGTGCCACGATCGCGTTGAGGAATGATCCACGAGTGAGCAGGCTCGACGGAACCCGCCCCGCCGCGACCATCTCGACCGCGAGCCGCCCCGTCTCGTGCGCACTCTCGAGTAACCGACTGTCTGCCGCGGGAGTGCCGGCCAAGCCGGGCAGCACCATGCCCAGGGCCTCGGTGACCAGGCCCATCGTCGACGCCGTCCCCATGGTGTTGCAGTGGCCGCGGCTACGGATCATCGACGACTCAGACTTGATGAACTGCTCGTTCGACAAAGTCCCCGCACGCACCTCCTCCGACAAGCGCCACACGTCAGTGCCGCAGCCCAGCGCTACACCACGGAACGTGCCGCTGAGCATCGGTCCGCCAGGAAGCACGACGGCCGGCAGGTCGACCGACGCGGCCGCCATCAGTAACGCGGGAATCGTCTTGTCGCAGCCGCCCAGCAGTACCACGCCGTCGATCGGATTCGCGCGCAGCATCTCCTCGGTCGCCATCGCGGCCATGTTGCGCCACAACATCGCGGTCGGGCGCACGAGCGTTTCCCCGAGTGACACCACCGGCAGATTCAGCGGTATTCCGCCAGCCTCATACACGCCCTGCTTCACGCTCTCGGCGACTTCGTTCAAGTGCGCGTTGCACGGCGTGAGATCGGAGGCGGAGTTGGCGATGGCGATGTGCGGGCGGCCATCGAACGCATGCGCAGGTAGCCCTCGACGCATCCATGCCCGGTGAATGTAGGCATTGCGACTCGCGCCGGCGTACCACTGGGCGCTGCGCTGTTCGACGCGCTGCTCCACCAAGAGTTTGCCCCTCGCTCTGCCTTTGCTTTGGCAAGTGTCAGGTAGGCACTAGGCACTATTCCTTGCCCCCGATGGTAGACGGGCACCCTTCAGTGCCGTCCGGTGGTTGCTTATGATCGGAGCAGGATCGCTGATCCGGAGGCTGTGCTGTCGGCGATACGGCGTTATCTGTGGCGACTGCGTGACGAACTGCAGTCGTTGCTACATGACGTCGGTGCGGCCTGGAGGTCCGGGCGTCGGCCCTGGCTGGCGACGCTGGCTTGCCTGGTGATCGCGGGGGTCTACGGAGCCTGGCATGAGACGCAGAGTCATGAAGCGCTGGTCAAGGTGGGCGACGCGTACGCCGGGCAGCCTCTGAACGTGGAGTTGGTTCGCGTGCCCGCCTCAGTCTTCCTCCCCACCTTCGACCTTCCGTGGTGGGCGGCGGTCATCCAGGTCGCTGCAGTCTTGGGCGTCGCGGAGTTGCTGCTAGGTCGGCCCGGCCTGACCCTGGTCGGCGGCCTTGCGCAGTTCGCCAGCACGATGCTCGCTCGGGTCATGATCATCTATGGCGCTGCGGTGCACATCGGACTACCGCTCAGCCAAGCCGGCATCCTCGACACCGGCCCGTCGGGGATCACGACCGCGATCGGTGCATGGCTGCTGGCGCGCCGACATGCCTACGCAACGCTGGCGCTGCTGATGGCGGCACTCACGGTTGCTGCCATTGTTCAACCGAACATCGATGGCCGAGAACACGAGACAGCAATGTTCGTCGGGATCATCACCGCCCTATTGCAGGCACGTATTCGGGTGCCCTTTCGACAGCGAGTTCGAGAGCGCGGTGCCCAATCAACGCCGTCATGACATGTCGAGGACCAGACTGCTCCACGAGAAGTCCCTCGCTCCGTGTCCTCTCGCGTCGTACGGGTCGTAGCAGTCGCGTAGTCCTGACAGCCCGCGGACTCGACCATGACGGTGAACTCGTGAGCCGCCCAGGTGCGGAACTCGTCCTGCAGAACGCCAGGTGTGGCAATAAGCCTGATGGCTGTTTGGCGGCCAAGAGGGTGGTGATCTCCGCTTGAGCCTGATCGGGTCGTAGCGCGCTAGCGCAATCACATGGAATGCGGAATCCCAGTCGGCGGGTGACCGGCGAGTGAGTCGGCACGGGTCGGCGACGAAACGAGTGAGCGTCAGGCGTCGATCTCGAACTTGTCGACGTTCACCCAGACGTAGCGCGAGTTCGGGTTCGATTCGGCGAGCACGGTGAGCACGCAGACATGTTCTCCGCGCGGCAGAACCTCGCTTTGCCAAGCAAGCCCGCCCTGCTCGCGTTCGGGCGCGTACTGGTCGATGGTCGCTGGCTCCTGGCCGTCAATGGCGATCGAAGCCTTGCCGTGGTTGGCCGCAACGACACCGTAGAACCGGATGCGGGTGCCGACAAATCGAACTGTGCAGGTGTCGCCGGGCATGCTGGAGTGTGCGTTCGAGCCGTCCGACTCTAGGTTGGCGGCCGCGTGGCCCCAGGTGCCTTCGAAGTTGCACTGGTTGAGTCCGGTGCCCATCACTTCGTTAGGTACGACCGTCACTCCGTTCACGGTGGTCACGCCTCGCATCGGGCCAGTTTCGACGTCCACACTTGTGGCTTCGACGTGGTCGAAACGAAAGCGCTCCACAAGAGAGTGCAGCGTCTGTTCGATGGTCGCGACCTCGGCCGCAACGGTGCGTGCCTTGGCTCCTGCATACGCACCGAGTCGCACGGCATTCGTAAGCGACCGCACGCTGGAAGCCAACGCAACGGACTGATCCGCGGCGTCTGCCGTGCTGCGGGCGATGGCTTGAGTCGTCGACGTCTGTTGCTCAACAGCCGCCGCGATCGAATGTTGCCGTGTGCTCATTCCGTAGATCGTCTCGCTGACACTATGCATCGAGGATCCCGCGTGCTCGGATCCCTCGTCGATCTCGCGCATCGTCGCGGCGACGTTGCCGGTAGCTGACGCGGTCTGCTCGGCAAGCAGTTTGACCTCACTCGCAACGACAGCAAACCCGCGGCCGTGCTCACCGGCGCGGGCCGCCTCGATCGTTGCGTTCAAGGCGAGCAGATGTGTCTGGCGAGCCACTCCGTTGATGAGTCGAAGGACCTCCTCGACGCGCTTCGAAGCTCCGCGCAGGTCTTCCACGCTCTTGCCGGCGACAGTGATCTGTTCGACGCCGGATTGGCCAAGGCCGGACGCGTCGATCGCGTGTGCGGCGACTTCGCGCATCGTCGCCGTCGTCTCTTCCGTGGCGCTCGCGATGAACTGGATGCTCTGCGAAACCTCAGCCGCCGCGCGCGCCGCAGCGGCGACCTCGACGACCGTGCCCTCGGACGCATTCATCATCGACCAGGCAACCTCGTTCATGGTCTGCCAGCCGCCGGCGAGCAGTTCCGCGCAGCGGTCGGCGGCGGAGACCAATCCGCGCATCTCAAGAACGATGGCGCGCACCGCAATCTCGAGTTCGCGCAGCTGTCCTTCGGACGTGACCTCTGCTCGCACGCGCAGGTCGCCGCCGATTATCCGCTGCAAGTCGCTGATCACCACATCCATGGATGCATTGCGGCGGCCGCGGACAACACCGGATGTCAGCCCGCACAACCCACTGATCAGCGCGACGGCGAAAAGGTCGGACAGCCATGACACGGAGCGAAGAGCACCGGTGATCGCTAACACCGTGAGCGTCGCTGCGGTCGCTATCGCTGGGATCAGGTAGTCGGTGACCCGGACGGCGATGGCGAAAAAGGGCACCCCGTGCGACGCCGAGCCATCGGACGCGGCGCGTGACAGCGGCATCGATGGCTCCAGGTCGAAGGGTGGACTCCCCCGTTAATCGACCGGAATTGCGCCTAGTTGAGCCTGGGCGCGCTGCGCCACACGAATGGGCGCCCTACGAATGGGCGCGCTGCGCCACGAGCGCCCGAGCCAACGTGGCATCGGTGACGAGGCTGTTGACGTGCCCGCTGAGGATCACCGACCGCAGCGCCGCCAGCTTCGTCGGGCCGCCGGCGACGGCAATCACGTCGTCGATTGCCTTCAACTGCGTGCTGTTGATCGAGATGCAGCGGTCGGTGAAGTCCTGCGCGACAGTGTTGCCCTCCGCGTCGAGCAGTGTGGCGCAAACCTCCGCCGTGACGCCGCGCCGGAGCAGCGCCGTCCGCTCCTTTGCGGGCAGTGCGTCATAGAGCTGGGACGACGGGGGGTTCCACGAGCCGACCGCGACGACCGCTTTGGTGACAGTGGGGAATCGGCGGTGCGCCTCGGCAACCTCCGGCTGCCGGCGCAGCATCGCCGCTGTCGCGGCGTCGGGCAACACCTGAGGGATGTACATCGGGAACGCCGGGCCGCCATTGCGCGCCGAAATCTGGCGTACAAGTTCGACGCTGTTCTCTTCCGCGTTGACACCGAGCAGGGCTCCGGTGAGCTGAACGACCGGGCAACAGGCAAGTGAGTCCATCGTCTGCGCCATGATCGTCAGGGTCCGCCCGTAGCCCACGCCGAGGACGTCGTTCTCAGTCACGAGTTCGGAGACCAGCGCCGTCGCGGTCTGCGCCAGCGCCGTCCGCAGGTGCACCTCGGTCGCCTCGCCGGTCTCGACCGCGACGACGTGTCGCAGGTCGTAGGCGCGGCGCAGCTGCTCAGACAGTGCGTAGTCGATGTTGTCCGGCGCCGAGATCTCGATTCGGACCAGACCGGATTCCCGCGCCTGCTCGAGGATCCGGGCGACCTTGAAGCGATTGATCCCAAGTTCGTCCGCGATCTCGCTTTTCGACTTCGATTCCAGGAAGTAAAGCCTGGCCACAGTCGCGGCTCGCACCAACTGGGCCGGCCGCAGCCGGGTGGGTTCTTCGGGCGGCAACTCACGTCCTCCACGTAACGAGTTGGCCACAAGAGTGGCACACGGTCTTGACGTATTCGAAAGTCCACGGTGAACTTGAGGCGCTCAGGGGAGCATACTACATGCTCATTTGAGCACAGGTCAGTCGGGATCGCCATCGCTGACCGCACACGGGCATTAACCGAGGAGGAACCAGTGCAGGTCCGTCCACTAAGGCATCGCGGGGCGTTAGTGCCGCTGATCGCGATCGTCTCCGTAGGCTCGATCGTTTTGTCGGCGTGCAGTTCGAGCAAGCCGAAGGCAGCGTCGACGAGTGCTCCTGCGGCG
>Ga0208717_1000252_pt1 | contig 20194 bp, 17 predicted proteins | sample NGESurF53shallow_FD_184489 | JGI IMG/M metagenome (GOLD analysis project Ga0208717, IMG submission 184489) | Arctic peat soil microbial communities from Barrow, Alaska - NGEE Surface sample F53-3 shallow (SPAdes) | ecosystem: Environmental > Terrestrial > Soil > Wetlands > Peat ... | reverse complement strand
CAGGTACGGCGAGTTCTTCCACAGCCCGGTCATCCCGTCGGCGTGGATCAGGTTGAACGCGTAGGCCAGGTAGTTCTGCGCGTCGCCGGGGGTGAGCCGGAACCCGGTGGTGGACGGCGGGTCGAAGCTGTCGATGTCGTCCAGTTCGACCGCGGAGAACCCCTTCCGCGCGCACATGGCGATCCGCTCGCGCAGCATGGGCTTGAGCGCGTCCAGCTGCCGGAAGTCGACCCACCGCTCTTCGGGGTAGCCGTAGTACACGTTGCCGAGCGTGGCGGCCGGGAAATAGCCGCCCCGCGACGACGGGCTGGCGTCCGGGCGGTAGTCCTCCCAGGCCAGGTCCAGATAGCAGACGGTCTTCGGGTGCGCGAGCGTGCTGGCCTGCCAGCGGGTCGCGATCGCGTGGACCTCCGCGCGGGTGCTGAGGAACCCGTCGATGTCATACATGTCCACGGCGCGGCGGCCGGTCCGCTGCACCGGCGTGGTCAGGCCGATCTGCCAGTCCCAGCGCATCGGCTTGTGGTCAGCGGCCAGGTGCGGCGGGTACCAGCAGGGCTGCCCGGCGCGCGGCTGGCAGGCCAGCGGGGCGGGCAACGGCACGACCCGCCAGCCGAACCGGGTCTCGGTCGATCCCGCCCGGTTCGCGGTGCGCACGCTCACCTGGTGCGGGCCGACCGCCAGCTTCCCGGTGTAGAAGACGTGATTCGCTGGCATCGGCCGCCACGGGCCCCGGTCCACCCGGTACTGCTGGACGGGCTTGCTGTCTCCGGCGTTGTAGTGCGGCGCGCTGACCTGGAAGTACTCTTCTGCCGAGGCGGTGTGCTTCTCCGGGGTGCCGTTGCGGAAATAAGTAGCCGGGCGCAGATGCCGCCGGTACGCGCGGACGGGGACGCTGGCCAGCCGGCTCACGGAGCGCCGGAGGACCCGGAACGTGAAGTCCCGCGCCTTCGTCTGGACCACTTCGGCCGCGGTCTCGGTGACCCGCAGCCGACGGCCCGTGTCGGCGTGCCCGGCGCGGTACTGGCGGGCGGCGAACGGCGTGGCCGTCGAGTCCGCCGCCGCGGCGCAGTGCCGCCCGCCCGGCGCGCAGCTCTGCCAGGTGTAGGCGACCTCGAAACTGAGCAGCTTCATGCCGCGGGGCAGCCGGGGTGCGTGCCAGGCCAGGCCGGACGCCGTGACCAGAGCGCCGTCACGGGGCTGGCCGCTGATCCGCAGCGTGCCCTCGTGGACGGGCGGCGGGATCTGCGGGCCCGCGCTGGCGGTGGCGGAAGCCGCCGCGGCCCCGGTCGCCGCAGCGGCCGGGATCCCGGTGAGCAGGGGCACGGCCGTGGCGACCGCTGCGATGAGCGGGGCAGCACGCATGACAGCTCCAGTCTCCCGGGCTCAGCCGGCGAACGCGGCAGGCAGCAGGTCCCGGTGGGCAGCGAACAACTCGTCGCACATGGCCACGGTCTGCGCGGTGGTCAGCGTGGCCGCGGTGTTCGGGTCGAGCAGCGCGGCCTGGTACACGTGGTCCCGGGACTCCTCCAGCGCGGCCCGGACAGTCAGCTCCACCACGTTGAGGAAGGTGCGGTTCAGCGCGGCCAGCTGCGGCGGCAGCACGCCGACCGGCACCGGCTGGGGGCCGCCCGCCCCGACCACGCAGGGCACCTCGACGCAGCACGCGTCCGGCAGGCTGGTGATCAGGCCGCCGTTGCGGATGTTCACGTGCAGTTCACGCTCGGTGCCGGTCTCCAGCGAGTGGATGAACAGCGACGCGAGCTCGTGGCTGGGCTCGAGGTCGAGCGGCGCGTCCGAGGCCAGGGCCTTCTGCAGGGACTCCAGCTCGCGCAGGTTCTCCTCGGACCGGGCCAGGTAGTCGCCGACGAAGATGCGGAACTGCTCGATCTGGTCGTCGTGGCGCATGAACCAGGGCACGTACTCGGCGGAGTGCTCGCTGGACTCGGTCGGGAAGTAGCCGAACCGGCGGTAGATCTCGACCCTGACCCGCCGCTGCAGCTCGGGCGAGCCGTCGATGACCTCGGCCAGCCGCGGGTAGAGGGACTGGCCGTCCTGCTCGAACCGCAGCACGAACGCCTGGTGGTTGAAGCCGGCGGTGAGGAACCGGACCCGATTGGTGTCCGCGCCGACCAGGTCGGTGAGGAACGCCTGGGTGTCCCGGACCGAATGGCACAGCCCGTACACCCTGGTGAACGGGGTGCCCTCGTACACGGCCCAGGGCAGCATGGCCATCGGGTTGCTGTAGCTGAGCAGGTAGGCGTCCGGGCAGACGTCGTGCATGTCCCGGGCGAGCGCGGTGGTCACCGGGATGGTCCGCAGGCCGCGGAAAATCCCGCCGATGCCCAGCGTGTCGCCGATCGTCTGGCGCACCCCGTACCGGGCCGGGATGTCGAAGTCAGCCCGGGTCGCGTCGTAGCCCCCGACCTGCACCTCGTTGATCACGTAGCGGGCGCCCGCGAGCGCCTCGCGCCGGTCCCGGGTCGCGCTCACCGTGGCCCGGGCGCCGGACTGCGCCGCGATCCGCCCGGCCAGCCGCTCGGCGTGGGCCAGCCGCTCGGCGCTGATGTCGTACAGCGCGAGATGCAGCTCGCCCTGGAACTCCGGGTAGCCGCACAGGTCGGTCACCACGTTCCGGGTGAACTCGATACTGCCTGCTCCGACAAAGGTCACCTTGATCACAGCTCGGTAGTGTTCCATTGCCCCGGTTTGCGCGCAAGAGCGCGCAAAGATACTCCGCAACGAAGACCTCACTCGGCCCAGTGCCCCGAGCGCCGGGCTGCCTTCCGGGCTAGCCACCCGTCCCGGCGTCGTAACGCGGCCGAAGATTGTCCGTTACGTCCGGACTTCTGGGCCAGGCAGCCGCCGGGACGGGCCGGCGCGAAGGGCTTGACACCAGACGCCCGATTGCTCACTATTGCGGGAAACATCACGACTTCATGCATCTTCGGTCGTCTGGGCGCGGTGCTTATCCGCCCAGGACCTGCACTTGATCCTCACTGAACTTGAGCGTCACCGAACTGTGGCCGCCGCCGGGCGGACCGGAAAGTTGAGGGCAGCATGGTGAGGCACCGGCTGCGTATCACCCTGGCGGCCCCGCTGGCCGCCGCCGCGGCGCTCAGCCTCGGGCTGGCCGCCTGCGGCACCGACAGCAACAGCGGCGGAGGCGGCGGGACCACGGTGCAGATCTGGGAGGGCTTCACCGGGGCCGAGGCCAAGACGTTTGCACACATGGTCACCGAGTACCAGAACCAGCACCCGGGCGTGAAGGTCAGCAGCCTGTTCGTCAACAACGACGACACGCTGCAGAAGGTGCTGACCGCGGTACGCGGCGGCAGCCCGCCGGACATTGCCTACCTTTACGGGTCATGGGCGCCGAACGTGGCGCAGATTCCGCAGGTGGTGAACCTGACCAACGTGATCAAGCGGCCGGGGGTCGACTGGAACGACTTCTGGGTCGGCGAGCGGGACGTGGCCACGGTCAAGGGCAAGGTCATCGGCATCCCGGCCCTGGTCGACAACCTGGCCGTGGTCTACAACAAGACGCTGTTCGCCAAGGCGCACCTCACGCCACCCGGTCCCGGCTGGACCTGGTCACAGTTCGTGGCCGACGCCAAGAAGCTGACCGACCCGGCCAGCAAGCAATTCGGCACCGCGTACGTGACCCCGGCGTCCGAGGACTCGGTGTGGCACTGGGAGGCGCTGCTCTGGGAGGCCGGCGGCCAGCTGCTGACGGCCGATAATAAGAAGGCCGCGTTCGACTCGGCCGCCGGCCTGCAGTCGCTCAACACGCTGCGGACCATGGCCGTCACGGACAAGTCCATGTACCTGGACCCGACCGACAACGCGTACGCCAACCTGTTCAACTCCGGCAAGGTCGGGATGCTGGTCACCGGGCCGTGGGACTTGTCCGCGTTCCCCAACGTGCACTACGGCGTCCAGGTCATGCCGTCCTACCCGGGCTCGTCCGCCGGCCACCAGACCATCTCCGGCCCGGACAACTGGGTGGTGTTCAACAACGGCGCCACCCGGGTGTCGGCCGCGGAGAAGTTCATCCTCTGGCTCACCGCCCCCGCCCAGGTCAAGTACTTCTCGCTGAAGACCGGTGACCTGCCCACCCGGCAGTCGGTGGGCAACGCGCCGGGCTTCAACGCGCAGATGGACTCCACGCTGCCCGGGGTGAGCGCGTTCGTGGCCAACCTGGCCAACGTCAAGCAGGCCCGGCCGCAGATCCCGACCTACCCGAAGATCTCCACGGTCCTCGCCAACATGGTCATCTCGGTGCTGCTGGGCAAGAGCCAGCCGCAGGCGGCGCTGAACTCTGCCGCGCAGCAGGTCAACCAGATCCTGGCCGCCGGCTGACGTGGCAGCTTCTGGAATCCTGCTCCGCCGGAGGCGTCCGGGGCCGGGCCGGCCCCGGCGTCCCGGCGGGGTCGGCGCGGCACGACGGCGGGTGACGGCCTCTGAGCAGTTCGCGGGCTGGGCGTTCGTCACCCCCGGGGTCGCGATCATCCTGCTGTTCGGCGCGGTGCCGATCGTCTGGTCGGCGATCATGTCCTTCCAGCGGTCCAACCTGCTCACGCCGAGCACCCCATTCGTGGGGCTGAAGAACTACCGGCAGATGGTGCACGACCCGATCGTGGGGCAGGCCATCCAGCACACGCTGATCTACACCGCGCTGTTCGTGCCTGGGACGATGATCGTCGGGCTGTTCCTGGCCGTGGCCATGAACCGGAAGATCCGCTTCATCTCGGTCTACCGGACCGCGGCCTACGCGACGATGGCCATCTCCACGATCAGCGAGGCGATCGTTTTCATCTGGCTGTTCGACCCCTCCTACGGGGTCGTCAACTACGCCTTCAGCCTGGTCGGCCTGCCGCAGCAGCAGTTCCTGAACTCACCGTCCGAGGCGCTGTACGTGATCGTGATCATGACGATCTGGGGCTGGACCGGGTTCTCGGTCGTCATCTACCTGGCCGCGCTCCAAGGCGTCCCGCAGGCGCTGCTGGAGGCGGCCTCGATCGACGGCTGCACCGCGTGGCGGAGGTTCCGCCGGGTTACCCTGCCGCTGCTCAGCCCGGCGTCGCTGTTCCTGGCCGTGTGGCTGACGATCAACGCGCTGCAGCTGTTCGACGAGGTCTACCTGAGCACCCAGGGCGGCCCGCTCAACGCCACCACCGTGCTCGTCTACTACCTCTACGACCAGGCCTTCCAGAACTTCAACTTCGGCTACGCCTCGGCCATCGCCTACTTCCTGTTCGTCATCATCCTCGTGGTCACCGCGATCCAGTTCCGGGTCGGCCGGCGATTCACGCACTACCGGTCCTAATGGCGACCTCGGCACCCGCCCGCAGCGGGATCCAGTCTTCCGCCGGCGGCCGCGTCCCGGCTGCGCGGCGCCGGTGGCGGCTGCCGTTCAGCCCGTGGCACCTGGTCCTGATCCCGGCCACGCTGATCCTGATCTTCCCGTTCTACTGGCTGCTGATCACCTCGGTGGAGACCCCGTCCGAGGCGCTGCACTTCCCGCCGGTGCTCGCCCCGCACACACTCCGGTTCGCCAACTACCCGGACGCGCTGAACACCGCCCCGTTCGCCCACTTCTTCGTCAACAGCGCCGTGGTCGCGGTGCTCACCGTGCTGCTCAACCTGGTGCTGTGCTCGCTGGCCGGCTACGCGTTCGCCCGGTTCCGCTTCCTCGGCCGCGCGGCCCTGTTCGTGGTGATCATGGCCACGCTCATGGTGCCGTTCCAGGTCACGATGATCCCGCAGTTCATCATCACCAAGTGGCTGGGCGTGCATGTGCTGGCCGCGGTGGGGATCAACCACATCGGGGCGCTCATCCTGCCCAACGCCGCGACCGCGTTCGGCATCTTCTTCCTGCGCCAGTTCTTCCGGACCCTGCCCCTGGAGTACGAGGAGTCCGCCCGGGTGGACGGGGCCAGCCGGCTCACCGTGCTGATCAAGATCGTGCTGCCGCTGGCCACCCCGGCGCTGGCCACCCTGGCCGCGCTGACGTTCCTGGACTCCTGGAACAACTTCCTCTGGCCGCTCATCGCGATTACCTCCACGAACCAGATGACGCTGCCGCTCGGCCTGGCCACCTTCCAGGGTGCGCACGCCACGGAGTGGACCCTGCTGATGGCCGCCAACGTGATGAGCCTGGTCCCGATGCTGGCCATCTTCTTCCTGGCCCAGCGCTACTTCATCCGGTCGGTGGCCTCGACCGGACTGGCCGGGACCTGAGCGGAGCCCTGAGCCAGCATCTGACCGAGAAACCCGAGCCAGAACCCAAGCGAGCGCCTGAGCGAGAACCCCGAGCAAGGGCCCCTAAAGAAAGGCGAGTCAGCATGGGCGAGGAGGCCCCAGCGATGCAGGAGGACGTGACCGGCGGCAGCCGGACGGAGCAGGAGGTGGCTTCGCAGCCCGCCTGCTGGCGCCGGGCGGGCCAGCTGGCCGCGGACGTCGCGGGCGTCCTGCCGGCGGCGGGTGAACGGGTCGCCGTCGCGGGCTGCGGCACCTCCTGGTTCATGGCCCAGTCCTACGCGGCGGCCCGCGAGGCCTCCGGGCACGGCGAGACCGACGCGTTCGCCGCGTCGGAGATGCCTGTGGGCCGGGCTTACGACCGGGTCGTGGTGCTGTCCCGGTCCGGGACCACCACCGAGATCGTGCAGTTGCTGGACCGGCTGCGCGGCGAGGCGCCTACGGTCGCGATCACCGCGGTGCCCGGGACGCCGGTGGCGCAGGCCGCCGACGCCGTCATCGACCTCGGGTTCGCGGATGAGGAGTCCGTGGTGCAAACCCGGTTCGCCACCACCGAGCTGGCCCTGCTCCGCGCGAACCTGGGCGTGGATCCCGGCCCGGCCGCGGACGCGGCAGAGCGGGTGCTCGCCGCGCCGCTTCCGGCGGAGATGCTGGCCGCCCGCCAGTTCACGTTCCTCGGCACCGGCTGGACTTACGGCCTGGCCAACGAGGCGGCGCTCAAGCTGCGGGAGGCGGCCGGCATGTGGACTGAGGCCTACCCCGCCATGGAGTACCGGCACGGCCCGGTCGCGGTCACCGGCGAGGGCAGCATCGTGTGGCTGTTCGGCACCCCGCCGGACGGGCTGGGCGGCGAGATCGCCGCGGCCGGCGGTACGGCCTGGTTCAGCGAGGAGGACCCGCTGGCCGAGCTGGTCCGCGTGCAGCGGGTGGCTGTGGCGCTGGCCCGGGCCCGCGGGCTGGACCCGGACCAGCCGCGGAACCTGGCCCGCTCCGTCATCCTCGCTACGGGCTGAGAAGGCGTCACGTGATCGGAATCGTCTGCCTCAACCCTGCCCTGGACGTCACCCATCACGTGCCGGCCGTCGACTGGGCCGGGGTGAACCGGCCGGACGTGGTGCATGCGCGCCCGGGCGGCAAAGGGCTGAACGTGGCCCGCACGCTGCACGCGCTCGGAACCGATGTCCTGGTCATGGGCCTGGTCGGCGGGCCCACCGGGGAAGCGGTGACGGTAGCCCTGGCCGCCCTGGGCGTGCCCGCGGCGTTCACCTGGACGCGAGCGGAGACCCGGCGGACGTTCACCGTCGTGGACGGGCAGACCGGGGACGCGGCCCTGTTCAACGAGCCCGGCCCGCGGATCGCCGCGGCGGAGTACAAGGAGTTCCGTGCCCGGCTCGCCTCCATCCTGGCCGGGTGCGGGGCCGTGGTCCTGTCCGGGAGCCTGCCGCCGTGCCTGCCCGCCAGCAGCTACGCGGAGCTCATCGCGATGACGGCCGCCGCCGGGGTACCGGTGCTGCTGGACGCGCACGGGGAGGCGCTGCGCCTCGGCGCCGCGGCCGGGCCGGCCATCGTCAAGCCGAACCTGGCCGAGCTGGAGGCCTTCGCCGGCCGGCCACTGTCCGGGCCGGGTGGCTCGGAGGGTAGTGGCCCGGAGCCGGACCGGCGGGCCGTGGCCATGGCCGCCGGGGAGCTCCGGGAGGCTGGCCCCGCGGCGGTCGTGGTCTCGCTCGGCGCGGACGGGCTGTACGCCGACACCGGCGACGGCCGCTGGCAGGGCGTCCCCCCGGTCGTCCAGGCTGGCAACGCGACCGGGGCCGGTGACGCGGCCGCCGCGGGCCTGGCCCTGGGACTGGCGCTGGGGCACCCGTGGGATGAGCGGCTGCGGCACGCGGTCGCCCTCGGCACCGCGGTGGCCCTCTCCCCGGTGGCCGGGGAGTTCAGCCCCGCGGACTACGCCATGGTGCGGGCCGGGGTCACGGTAACGCGCGCGGGGGATGGCGTGGCGGCCAGCGGGGGACGCGGTGAGCCTGGCCAGGCTCGCCAGGCGCGCGGGGAGGCCGGCTGATGCCCGCCGCCGGAATGAGCGAGATCACCCGGTCCGCCCGGGCGGCAGGCCGGGGCGTCGGCGCCTTCAACGTGATCGGCATCGAGCACGCGGAGGCGATCGTGGCCGGGGCTGAGGCCGCCGCCTCGCCCGTGGTGCTGCAGATCAGCGAGAACTGCGCCGCCTACCACGGCGCGCTGGAGCCGATCGCCCGGGCCTGCCTGTCGATCGCGGATTCGGCCGCCGTGCCGGTCGCGGTGCACCTGGACCACGCCACCCGCGAGGACCTCGTGCACGCCGCGGCCGGGCTGGGCGTGCGGTCGGTCATGTACGACGCGTCCGCCCTGCCCTACGCCCGGAATGTCGAGTCCACCGCGGCGGTAACCCGGTGGTGCCATGACCGGGGCATCTGGGTCGAGGCCGAACTCGGTGAGATTGGCGGGAAGAACGGCGTGCATTCGCCGCTGGCCCGCACCCGGCCGGACGAGGCGGCCGCCTACGTGGCGGATACCGGGGTGGATGCGCTGGCGGTCGCGGTCGGCAGCTCTCACGCGATGCTGACCCGCGATGCGGCACTGGACCTTGGCCTGATCGCGGAGATCCGCCGGACGGTCAGCGTGCCGCTCGTGCTGCACGGCTCGTCCGGGGTCCCCGACGCCGGCCTGGCCGCGGCGGTCCGCGCGGGAATGACCAAAATTAACGTGGCGACGCAGCTGAATAAAGTCTTCACCGCGGCCATCCGTGCGTGCCTGAATGCCGATAGCGGAATGGTCGATCCCAGGCGGTACGGTTCGGCGGGACGCGATGCGGTCGCCGCCGAGGTCGCCCGCCTGCTTGACGTGATCGGAGGCGCCGATGACCCGGTACCGGCGGTGGAATGAGCTGCTGGAGCTGCTCGCGGCGGCCGGGCAGCTCCAGGTCGAGGAGGCTGCGAAGGCACTCGGCGTGTCCGAGGCCACGGTCCGCCGGGACCTCGACGAGCTCGCCACCCAGCAGATGCTGACCCGGATCCGGGGCGGCGCGGTGGCCCAGGGCGTCACCTACGATCTGCCCCTGCGGTACAAGAGCGAACGGCATCCCTCCGAGAAACAGCGCATCGCCGCGGTCGCGGCAGAGCTGGTCCGGCCGGGCCAGGTCACCGGCCTGAACGGCGGCACCACCATCACCGAGGTGGCCCGGGCCCTGGCCACCCGCTCCGACCTGAACGGCCAGGTGCCGCCGCCCGCGCTCACCGTCGTCACCAACGCGCTGAACATCGCGACCGAGCTGGCCGTCCGCCAGCACATCAAGATCGTGGCCACCGGCGGGGTGGCCCGGCCGCAGTCCTATGAGCTGATCGGGCCGCTGGCCACCGGCGTGCTGGAGCAGGTCACCCTGGACGTGGCCATCCTGGGTGTGGACGGGATCGACGCGGTGGCCGGCGCCACCGCCCATCATGAGGGCGAGGCGAGCATCAACCGGCTGATGGCCCGGCAGGCGACCAAGGTCGTGATCGCCGCGGACAGCTCCAAGGTGGGCCGCCGTGCGTTCGCCCGGATCTGTACCGCCCGCGAGATCGACGTGCTGGTCACCGACACCGGGATCGCCGCCGAGGATGCGGCCCGGCTCGAGGACGCGGGAGTCGACGTTGTCACCGCCTGACGCCGCGCCGCCTGGCGCCGGCCTCCACCCGGACGCCGCGGCCGTCCCCCCGGAGCGGCCCGTCGACCTGGTCGTGATCGGCGACTGCAACCCGGACGTGCTCGTCCTCGGCGACGACGTCACCCCCGCGTTCGGCCAGCAGGAGAAGCTGGTGCCCACCATGTCGCTGGTCGTCGGCGGCTCCGCGTCGATCACCGCGGTGGCCGCGGCCCGGCTCGGGCTCAGCGTCGCGCTGGTCGCCGCGGTCGGCGCCGATCCCGCGGGCCAGTTCATGCTGGACCAGCTGGCCCGGGAAGGGGTCGCCACGGACGCGGTCGCCGTCCGCGGGGACGCTCCGACCGGGATGACGGTGGCCCTGTCGAACGGTGGTGACCGGGCCATCCTGACCGCCCTCGGGGCGGTGGGCTCGCTGACCGCCGCCGATGTCCCGGCCGCGCTGCTCGGCCGGGCCCGGCACGTGCACATCAGCTCCTACTTCCTGCTCGAGGACTCACTCGGTCCCGGCCTGGCCACGGTGATCTCGGCGGCCCAGGCGGCCGGGGCGACCGTGTCCCTGGACACCAACTGGGATCCGTCCGGGCGGTGGGGCGACGACCGGCTCGCCGCGGCGCTGGCCCGGGCGGACCTGCTGCTGCCCAACGAGGCCGAGGCGATCCATCTGAGCGGCGAGCCGGACCTGGCCGCAGCGCTGCCGGTGCTCACCGCGGCCGGTTCCCGGCTGGTGGTCAAGCTGGGCGCCCGCGGGGCCTTGTGTGCCGAGGGCACCCGCCGCTATCGCGTCAGCGTCCCACCGGTGACGCCCGTCGACGCGACCGGCGCCGGCGACTGCTTCAACGCCGGCCTGATCGCCGGACTGCTCCGGGGCCTGGGACTGCCCGAGGCTGCCGCCCTCGGCTGCGCCGCCGGTGCCCTGTCCACTCGCGCGCCAGGTGGCACCGCCAGCTGTCCCGACCTGCCCTCAGCCCTGGCCGTGGCGGGCACCGCGACCGTCACGACCCCCAGCCCCAGCACGCTGGCGTGAGTCCGTCACGCTGATCGCCGCCGTCCCGCGGCCCGCCGGGCGCGGGGGCCCAGCACCGGCTGGCCCCCGCGCACGCCGCGGTAGGCGCGGCCCCATGGCCACTGCCCTGCGTCGTCGGCGTGCACCACTTGCAGCGCCCTGATCTGCGGTCCGTACAGTTCCACAGCCGTGAGCAGGTGCGCCGTGGGCTCGGCCACCCTGACGATCTCGATGAGCGGGCCGCCGGTCAGCCGGACCTGCACGCCGGGCCGGGGCGGCTCCGCGTGCAGGACGTGCGCGGCGATGTCGTTGAGCAGCCGCCCCGCCCGCCGCACCGGCATCCCGGTGATCACTAATTCGGGCCGGCCGTAGGTGGTCAGCCCGGTGGTGTAGGCCCACGGCGGGTGGATGCGGTCCCGCTCGACTCCCTGCACCGCCCAGCCGAACTTGTCGATGAGGCCCCGTAAGTGGTTGAGGTAATCGTCGTGCGTGGCCTCGGGGTGATCGCAGATCCAGCACATGTCTCCTCCTCCGGATCGGACTCCACCACGATCCCGCCGCCTGCCGACAGAACGCGGGGACGGTGAGTGGCGGCGGCGGGCTGAACGGGCCAGGCTGGAACCGTGAACGAGGAGCTTCGCGCCGAGCTGCTGGAGCGCGCCGGCCGTGACCAGGCCGCCCGTAATTCGTTATCGCCCCAGGGGAGCCCCGAGGAATGGCAGGCGATCGTCGCCCCGGTCGATGAGGCCAGAACACGGATCACATGACGGCGAGTTGCCCGCCATCGATGACGATCTCGGCGCCGGTGATGAAGGAAGCGTCGTCCGAGGCCAGGAAGGCGTAAGCCGCCGCCACCTCGGATGACTGGCCAGGGCGGCCAAGCGGGATGTGGTCGTCGGCATACTGCCCGGCGAACTCATCTCCGCCCTGGTCCGCGCGGATGGCCGCGTTCAGCGGTGTCTCGATGTACCCGGGACACAGGGCGTTGACGCGGATGCCGTACCGCCCGAGCTCGACCGCCATGGTCTTGGTCAGGAGCAGCGCGCCCCCCTTGGACGCGTTGTAGTGGGCGTAGTCCGCCTCGCCGCCCAGGCCGTTCGTCGAAGACATATTGACGATGACGCCCCCGCCACCCTGGTCCACCAGCACCCGGGCCACCGCCTGCGCCACGAGGAACATCCCGCGCAGGTTCACGGTGAGCACGCGGTCCCAGTGAGCCGGGGTAATCGTGAGGAAGGGCTCCCGCCAGGCAATCCCCGCGTTGTTGATCAGAACGTCGATGCCACCGAGCGCCGCGCAGGCCGAATCGACCAGCCGTGTCACTTCATCGTCGCGGCTCACGTCCGCCGGGAGGCCAGTAGCGGTCCCGAATTCCCGCAACTCGGTGACGGCCGTCTCCACCTCTTCAGGGTCGAGCCCGCAGAGGACCACGCGGGCGCCTTCCTCCAGGAAGCGCTGGGCGGTGGCCTTGCCGATTCCGCTGCTGCCTCCGCTGATGAGAACTCGCTTATCCCGGAGCCCGCGCATGGCCCGCTCCTTCCGCTTCGCCTGAGCCCGCCGCGGTCACGACGAAGGCCAGGATCCCGGCCTCGTAGCGAAGCTGGTCGTAGCGGCCCGCCGGGCCCACGTGCGCCCCGGCGCCCAGCTCGGGACGGAACAGCACCTGCCCGCCCGCGCCGCTGTGGGTGGCCCGGAGCCGGGCCACCCACTTGGCCGGCTCGTGGATCAGCACCCGCGGGTCGTGCAGGCTGCCGGTGACCAGCAGGTCAGGCCGGGGCCCGGCGGGCACGTTGTCGTACGGGCTGTACGAGCTCAGATAAGCCCGCATGGCCGGGTCCCTCGGATCACCCCACTCGTCCCACTCGGTGACGGTCAGCGGGATGGTCGGGTCGAGCATCGTGGTCACCACGTCCACGAACGGGACCTCGGCGACCACCGCCCGCCACCGGCCCGGGGCCAGGGAGAACACCGCGCCCTGGAGCAGCCCGCCGGCCGACAGGCCACGGGAGGAGATCCGGTCCGGGGCCGCCCACCCCTCACCGGCCAGCATGTCGGCGGCCGCGATGAAGTCGGTGAACGTGGTGCGCTTGCGGTCCAGGTGGCCCCCGGCCCACCAGCGGCGGCCGCCCTCGCCGCCGCCGCGCACGTGCGCGACCGCGTACACGAACCCCCGGTCCAGCAGGCTGGGCACGCCCACCTCGAATTCCGGCCAGGAACACGCCTCGTACGCGCCGTACCCGTACAGCAGGGCGGGCGCCGAGCCGTCGCGGCGCAGCCCGCGCCGGTAGGCCACGGTGACCGGGATCGGGGTGCCGTCCGCGGCGGGCGCGCTGACGCGTTCCGTCACGTACCCGGCCGGGTCGTACCCGGGCACCTCCTGGCGCTTGCGCAGCTCCCACCGGCCGGTGGCCAGGTCCACGTCGTGCCAGGACGGCGGCTCGGTCAGGGACTCGGTCCGCACGGTCACGGCGGCCGCGCCGTACTCCTCGTTGACCGCCAGGGCCAGGGACCGTTCCGGGCCGCCCGCCCCGATCAGGTACCAGGCCCCGGTCTCGCGGTCCACCACCCGCAGCTGGGTCGCGGCCCCGCGCCGCTGCTCCACGACCAGGTACCGCCCGAACACGTCGCAGCGCACCAGCCGGGTGTCCGCGGCGGGCCCGATGACCTCCGTCCAGCTCAGCTCGGACCACGGGGCCCGCCCGGGGGCCGTCACCGGCGCCCGGACCAGCCGGAACTCGGGCGCCCCGGCGTTGGTGACCAGGTAGAGCTCGCCGCCGCCCGGCCCGTCCGCATGGTCCGCGCAGTACTCCGTGCCCGGCCTTCTTTTTTCCGCAACGATAGGATCGCCGCGGATGTCCCCGGCCGGGATCATCAGGGTCTCGGTGGTGTCCCGGGACGCGGTCTCGATCAGCAGCCAGGCGCCGCTGCGGGTGGCCCGGACGGTCAGCTCGAACCGCTCGTCGTCCTCCCGGTACGCCAGCGTGTCTGCGTCCGGGCCGGTGCCGAGCTCGTGCCGCCAGACCTCATGGGGCCGGTAGGCCGCGTCGGTCACGACATAGAGCAGCGCCCGGGAGTCCGCGGCCCAGCCCAGCCCGTAGTAGGTGCCCTCGATCCGCTCGTCCAGGTCGCTGCCCGTAGCCAGGTCACGGACCCGCAGCTGATACACCTCGTCGCCGTCGAAGTCGACCGAGTAGGCGAGGAATCGCCCGTCCGGGCTGACCTCGCGGACGCCCAGCTCCGCGTAGTTGCCGGTGCAGGCCGGATCCGCGAGCAGCAGGTTCTCGTCGAGCAGCACCTCGCCCGTGCCGGAGGGGGCCGCGCCGCCAGCGTTCGTGGCCCGGCAGAACTGCTCCAGCTGCTGGCCGGCGACGGTCCTGGTGAAGTACCAGAACCCGCCCTGGCGCCAGCGCACCGACTCCTCGGCCGGCGGGAGCCGCGCGGCCATCTCGGCGAACAGCTCCTCGCGCAGCCCGTGCAGCGGCGCGGTCTGCTCGTCGTAGTAGGCGCGCTCGGCGGCCAGGTAATCACGCATCTCCGGCCGGTCCCGGTCACGCATCCAGGCGTACGGATCGGCGTCCGGTCCGCCGCCCGCCGCGGGCCGCCTCGGCGCGACGGGCGGGCCGGAGGCCGGTAGGCCGGACCCCGCCGATCGTGATCCCGGTCGCCCGGTCACGCCGGATCCGCCGTGTGCCCAGCGACCAGCCGTCGCAGGGCCTCGGCGGACAGCCCGTAGGAGGTGTGGCCTTCCCGGCCGGTCACGGTCTCCGCCTGCAGCAGGCTGTTCAGCACGGCCTCCTCGGTGGCCTCGACCACGGCGGCGAAGTAATCGTCCAGCGCGCTGCCGCTCACCGGGGACCGCGACGGTGCCTCCCCCCGTCGTGCGCGCAGCCCGGTGGCCAGGGCCAGGAAGATCTCCCCGCTGGCGTGGTGCGCGGTGCTGCCCACCCTGGCCAGGCCCAGCCCCGCCCGGCGGGCCAGCCGCTGGCAGGCGGCCGCGTCCAGCGGACCGTCGGTGAGCACCACCACGATGCACGAGCCCGCCGGTCCTGGCCGGGCGCCGGCCGCGGGGCCGGGCAGCAGCTGCCCGGCCGGCACCCCGGCCACCGTGAGCCGTTCCCGGTCGCCGAAGTTGGTCATCGTGACCACCCCGACGGTCGCCCCGCCGGGCACCACCCGGGACGCGGTACCGATGCCGCCCTTATAACCCAGGCAGCTCATCCCGGTTCCCGCGCCGACGGCACCCTCGGCTGCGGGACCCGCCCCGGCGGACGCCCTGGCCGCCGCCAGCGCCTCCCGTACGTCGTCCCGCTGCACCTGCATCCGGCGGCTTTCGCTGAGGAAGCTGTCGTCGCACTCGGCCACGATAGGGATGATCACGTCCTCGGCGCCGATCGCGGGCTGCTCGTCCATGAGCAGCTCGCAGGCCGCGTCGTAGACGCGTCCCAGTTGCATGGTCGAGGTCAGGAACACGGGCGTCTCGGCTAGCCCCCACTCCTGCGCGGCCAGCATCCCGGTGCACTCCCCGGCCCCGTTGAGCACGGCGCCGCCGGCCGGGACAGGGAACCGGAACAGGTCGCCCCCCGGGTCGATCACCGTCACCCCGGTCCGTGCCGTGCCCCGGCCGGCTGGCGGGGGCGGCTCGTCCCGCCACACAGTGGCGTGGCCCAGCCCGGCGCCGGGTACGTCGAGCACCGACCCGGCCGGGCCCGGTGGCAACAGCCCGACGGTGATGCCAAGATCAGGAACGCGCGGCATCCCGCGATGGTAACCCCGCCGCGCCGCCCTAGGGAGAGTGCCCGTGAGCCTGCCGGTGCCGGTGGTGTGGAGCGAGGACTGCCTGCGCCACGAGCCTGGGGGTGAGGTGTGGCTCGGCCTGCGTGAGCCCGGCGCCGAGGTCCCGGCCCGGGCGCTGGTGCTGCGGGACGCGCTGGCCGCGGCGGGCGCGCCGGTCACCGCCACCCGGGAGCACGACGACACGATCCTGCGCCGGGTGCACGACCCCGCGCTGCTCACCCACCTGGCCTCGGTCTGGGCGGACTGGGAGACGGCCGGGCTGCCCGCGGAGCACGGCCGCGACCGGGTAGTGCCCTACGTGTTCCCCACCCCGGGGCTGCTGGCCGGCCTGCCGCCGCGGACCCCGCCGGCTGTGCACGGCCGGGCCGGGCTGTACTGCTACGACACGATGACGCTGGTCGGCCCGGGTAGCTGGGCTGCCATCCGGGGCGCCGCGGACGCCGCGCAGACCGCCGCGGACCTGGTCGGCTCGGGCACGCCGGTGGTGTACGCGCTCTGCCGGCCACCCGGGCACCACGCCACCCGCAGCGCCTACGGCGGGTCCTGCTACCTGAACAACGCCGCCGTCGCGGCCGAGACGCTCCGGGCGGCCGGGGCCGCCCGGGTCGCCGTCCTGGACATCGACGCCCACCACGGCAACGGCACCCAGATGATCTTCTATGACCGGGCCGACGTCTGGTACGGGTCACTGCATGTCGATCCGGGCGCGGGCTGGTTCCCGCACTACGCGGGCTACCCGGACGAGCGCGGCACCGGGCCGGGCGCGGGTTTCACCCGGAACCTGCCGCTGCCCCCGGGGACCGGCGACGACGGCTGGCTGGCCGCGCTCGGCGCACTGTGCGCGGAGGCGGACGCGTTCGCCTCCGAGGCCGTTGTGGTATCGCTGGGCCTGGACGCGGCGGCGGCCGATCCGGAAAGCCCGTTGCGGGTCACCGAGGCGGGATACCGGGCCGCGGGCCAGCGGCTCGCCGCGCTGGGCCGCCCGGCCGTGCTGATCCAGGAAGGCGGCTACCACCTCCCCACCCTGGGCGGCTACGCAGTGGCCACGCTGCAGGGTTGCGCCGGCCGCTGACCGGGCGCCTGCCCCACGCGCAGTCCATGATCGTGGTGCATTTTGCCCCGCGGGCGGGGCAAAATGCACCACCTTGATGCCTGATGACTCCGGTCAGGCGAGGAGGCAGGCGGCTTCGTGGCCGGCGGCCGCGGCGGCGGCCGGGGGGCGCAGGACGGGGTCCTCACGGCGGCACCGGTCCTCGGCGATGGGGCAGCGCGGGTGGAACCGGCAGCCGGGCGGCACATCGACCGGGTTCGGGGTCTCACCCTGGAGGATCTGCGGCGTGCTGCGCTGCCGCGGGTCTCGGTGCGGCACCACGGACAGCAGCGCCCTGGTGTAGGGATGCTGCGGGTTGCGCACCACATCCCGCGCTGGCCCTTGCTCCACGATCCGGCCCAGGTACATGACCGCGATCCGGTCGGCGAAGTGCGCCGCCGTGGACAGGTCGTGGGTGATCATGAGGATGCCCATGTCACCGTCCCGGCGCAGCCCGTCCAGCAGCGACAGCACCCCGGCCCGGACCGACACGTCCAGCATCGACACGGGCTCGTCCGCGAGCAGCAGGTCCGGGCCGAGCACCAGGGCGGCGGCGATCGTGACTCGCTGCCGCTGGCCGCCGGACAGCTCGTGCGGGTAGCGCTCCAGGAACTGCTCGGCCGGGGCCAGCCCGGCCCGTTCCAGGGCGCTGATGACCAGGTCGCGGCGCTCGGCGCGGGACCGGCCGATGCCGTGCACCAGCATCGGCTCGGCCACGGCGTCCTGGACCCGGAACCGGGGATCGAGCGACTCGTACGGGTCCTGGTAGATCATCTGCAGCTTGCGCCGCAGCGGCCGCATCTGCGGCTGGGACAGCCTGGTGATGTCGGTCCCGTTCAGCCGGATGGTGCCCGCGGTGGAGTTCACCATGCGCAGGATGGTCTGCGCGGTGCTGGTCTTGCCACAGCCCGACTCCCCGACCAGGGCCAGCATCTCGCCGCGGGCCAGGGAGAAACTGACCCCGTCTACCGCGTGCACCTGGAGGCGGGGCTCGCGGGCCAGCCGGCCGGTCAGGCTGCGCCGGACGGGATAGTGCGTGACCAGGTTGTCCACCTGCAGCAGGGGTGCCTCACTCACTGGTGCTCCCCGGCGGGCTGGCGGGTGAGATGGCACGCGGCCTCGTGGCCGGCCCCGACCGGCAGCAGCACCGGGCGCTCGTCCATGCAGGGCGCGAACGCCGAATCGCAGCGCGGCCGGAACGGGCAGCCGGCCAGTTCCCGGTCTAGCCGCGGCGGGGTGCCGGGGATGGACACCACGTCATCCTCTCCGTACAGGTCGGGAGTGGCCGCGAAGAGCAGCCGGGTGTACGGGTGGCGGGGCGAATGATAGAGCTCCTCCATCGGCCCGGATTCCACGATCTCGCCCGCGTACATGACGGCGGCCCGCTCGCAGACCTGCGCCACGACCGGCAGGTCGTGCGTGACCAGGACAAGAGCCAGGCCCAGCTCGTCAGACAGGCGGGTGAGCAGATCCAGGATCTGGGCCTGCACCATGACATCCAGGGCCGTGGTCGGCTCGTCGGCCAGCAGGATCTTCGGGTCGCAGGCCAGCGCCATCGCGATCGACGCGCGCTGCCGCATGCCGCCGGAGAACTCGTGCGGGTACCGCTCGCCCGCGGCCGCGGGGATGCCCACCATCTCCAGCAGTTCGCCCGCCCGCCGCCGGGCGGCCGCGCCGTGCGCGATGCCGTGGAAGGCCATCGGCTCGGCGATCTGCCAGCCGATCTTCTTCACCGGGTTCAGCGCGTTCATCGCGCCCTGGAAGACCATGGCGATGTCCGTCCAGCGGTGCGCGCGCACCGAGTCCTCCCCGCCGGCCAGGATGTTGCGGCCGTTCACCCGCACCTCTCCGGCCAGCGACGCGTTGGGCGGCAGCAGGCCCATCAGCGCCAGGATGGTGGTGGTCTTGCCGCAGCCGGACTCGCCGACCAGGCCGAAGCGTTCCCCCGCCTCCAGCGCGAAGCTCACCCCGGCCGCCGCGTGCACCTGGCCGCCCCCGTGGTGGGAACGCTGCGGCAGGTCGAACCAGACGTGCAGGTCCTCGACTTCGAGCAGGCTCAAATCGCGTCCGGCCCCCTTCCGACGAGCGGGCGCAGCCGCCACCGGTGCACCGACAGGTTGGCCGCCTTCAGCCGCGGGTTCAGCGCGTCCTCGACCGCCTGGCCGAATAGGAAGCAGCCCACGATGACGGCGGCGATGACGAACCCGGCGGGCACGATGGCCCACCAGGCGCCCGAGGAGATCGCGGTCCGCTGGAACGCGTTCTCCAGAATCGTGCCCCAGGTGGTGACCGTCGGATCCTCCAGGCCGAGGAAGGCGAGCGCGGTCTCCAGGTAGATCGCGATCGCGATGGTGAGCACCGTGTTGGCGATGAGCAGCGGGCCGACCTGGGGCAGGATGTGCTTCCAGATGATCCGCGCGTTGCTGGCCCCGAGGGCCCGGGTGCGTTTCACGTACACCCGCTCACGCAGGCTCATGACCTGGGCCCGGATGATCCGGGCGGTCGAGGTCCACTCCAGGATGCCGATCACCATGATCACGTGGAACAGGCTGGCTCCCCAGACATCGGCAATGACGATCATGAGCACCAGGTCCGGGATGACCAGCAGGTAGTCGGTGATACGCATGAGCCCGATGTCGATCCAGCGGCCGAAGTACCCGGACAGGATCCCGACCCCGCCACCGATGATCATCGCGACCAGGGTGGCCGCGAAGCCGACCACCAGGGAGATCCGGCCGCCCTGCATGAGCTCGCTGAGCATGTCGATGCCGCCGTCGTCGCAGCCGAGCCAGTGCGCGCCGGACGGCGGGGCGTACACCGCGCAGGTCTGCTGGGTGATGCTGTACGGCGAGATGTACGGTGCCACGATCGACAGCAGGACAAAGAAGCCAATGATCGACAGGCCGACGACGGCCGCCTTGCGCTCCCGGAGCACCGCGGCGAAGAAACCGCCGCGGGTCGACGGCTGGCCCTCGGCCTCGACGGCGAGCTGCGGGTCCTGTAGGGGCAGGGTCACTGCGAGATCCTCGGGTCCAGGCGGAAGTAGAGAAGGTCGGCGGCGAAGTTCAGGATGATCACGGCCACGGTCAGGATCAGGAAGCCGCCCTGCAGCATCGGGTAGTCGCGCTGCCCGATCGCGTCGTACATGGCCAGCCCGATGCCGGGCCAGCTGAAGATCACCTCGATCAGCAGCGCGCCGCCGACGATGTAGCCCAGGTCCAGCGCGACCAGGGTGACCATCGGGAGGAGCGCGTTGCGGAACGCGTGCCGCCGTACGATCCGGCGATCGGGCAGCCCCTTGGCCCGGGCGGTGAGCACGTAGTCCTCGCCGAGCGTCTCCAGCATGGAGGACCGGACCACCAGCGTGTAG
>Ga0208717_1000250_pt1 | contig 20228 bp, 20 predicted proteins | sample NGESurF53shallow_FD_184489 | JGI IMG/M metagenome (GOLD analysis project Ga0208717, IMG submission 184489) | Arctic peat soil microbial communities from Barrow, Alaska - NGEE Surface sample F53-3 shallow (SPAdes) | ecosystem: Environmental > Terrestrial > Soil > Wetlands > Peat ... | reverse complement strand
TCGAGGACGACGAGGACTTCGACGAGCTCAGCATCGAGGAGCTGTTCCTCAATGTGACCGCCATGTGGTCCGTGCTCGGCGCGATCGACTCCGACGACCGGCTGACGCCGCTCGGCTGGTGGGGGCTGCCCGAGGCGATGAGCCGCGCGTGGACGGAACCTGAGGCCGACTAGCCGGGCCGCAGAGGCCGACTAGCCGCGCTGCACGAGCCGCTGGCTAGCGGCGCTTGGCCGCGGCCGGGTCCGCCATCGCGGTCTCGGTCGCGCCTCCCGGCTGCGGCTCGTCGGCGGCCAGGTCCTCGGGGTCCTCCGGGCGCGGGCCGATCTTCTTGAACTGCTTGTTCATCGAGCGCAGGATGAAGACGAGCGCGACGCCGAGCGCGGCCACCACCAGGAAGCCGAGCAGCCCCGGCTCCACGTTGCTGATCGAGGACGTGGAGTTGCTTGGGCTGCTAGCCAGCACGGCGAGGAACGTCACAGGGTCACACTCTCCCGGATACCCGCGAAAAGGTCGTCTTCCGGCAGCTCGGTATCGACGAGCGACCTAGCAAGATGATAGTCCTCGGTCGGCCAGGCGACGCGCTCGACCTCGCGCGGGCACGCGAACCAGGAGCTGTCGGGGTCGATCTGGGTCGCGTGCGCGCGCAGCGCGTCGTCGCGAACGCCGAAGTAATCGGCCGCCGCGACCCGGGTGGTGATCTCCAGCGTCCGCTGGCCGCGCTCCAGGCGCTTGCGCGCGCGCTCCTCCCACTCGGCGAAGATCTGGGTGTACGGCGACTCGAGGTCACGGCGGAGCAGTTCCTCGTGCAGCGCGGCGTACTTGGCCTGGTGGAAGGTGACGAAGTAGTACATCTTGGACGGCTGCCAGGGCTCGCCGCCGACTTCCGGGTAACGATCCGGGTCGGCCGCCGCCTCGAACGCCTCCACCGCGACCTGGTGGGCCTTGATGTGATCCGGGTGCGGGTAGCCGCCCGACTCGTCGTAGGTCAAGATCACATGCGGCTGGAATTCGCGCACCAGCCGGACCAGCGGCGCCGCCGCCTCGGCCAGCGGGACGAGGCCGAAGCTGCCCTCGGGCAGCGGCGGCAGCGGGTCCCCCTCCGGCAGGCCCGAGTCGACGAAGCCGAGGAAGCGCTGCTCGACGCCGAGGATCTCCCTGGCCCGCGCCATCTCCGCCCGCCTGATGCTCGGCAGGTCGGCCAGCACCTCGGGCCGGTCCATGGCCTTGTTGAGCACGCTGCCGCGCTCGCCGCCGGTCATGGTGGCGACGAGAACCTCGACGCCCTCCCTGACGTACCGCGCCATCGTCGCGGCGCCCTTGCTCGACTCGTCGTCCGGGTGCGCGTGCACCGCCATGAGGCGCAGCTTCGCGTCTGCTGCCCGACCCTGCCCGGACCCTTGGGATGACACGCTGGTCTCCATCCGCCTGCTCTCGCTATCTAACCGGAACACCTACAGCGGAACGCCCACCCGGTTTATCTGCATTCCCGCCGGGAACGCTGGGTCGGAGGCTTTCTAGACCGACACGCCGCCTACTGGGAGCACTTGACTAGTTCGCGCCAGTGGCCGAACCTTGTTAGCCTCAGAAGATTACCCCCGGAGACCGGCTGGCTGCTCGGAAGGCACGTAAGCCCTCGCACCCAAGCAGCGGCCAGCACGCAGCGGCCAGATGAGTCCTGCGTAGTACTGAGGAGTGCCCGTGACCGAGACGCGCAATGAAAGCGTCACCTGGCTCACCCAGGAGGCGTTCGACCGGCTTAAGGCCGAGTTCGACTACCTTTCCGTGCAGGGACGCATCGATATCGCGAAAAAGATCGAGGCGGCCCGCGACGAGGGAGACCTGCGCGAGAACGGCGGTTACCATGCGGCCAAGGACGAGCAGGGCAAGCAGGAGGGCCGCATCCTCCAACTCCAGTACATTCTGGAGAACTCGCGGGTCGGCACGCCGCCGCGCACGGATGGTGTGGTCGGTCCCGGTATGACGGTGACCGTCCGATTCGTCCGCGACGACGAGGAGGTCACGTTCCTGCTGGCCTCGCGCGAGGAGAGCGGCGCCCCGATCGACGTGTACTCGCCGAAGTCCCCGCTCGGCGCGGCGATCACCGGCAAGAAGGTCGGCGAGAAGGCGAGCTACTCGCTGCCCAACGGCCGGCAGATCAGCGTGGAGATCATCGACGCCGTGCCCTACGCCGGCGCCTGAGATACGCAGGAAAAAACGGGCGTCCGGCGGCTGCTCGCCGCCGGACGCCCGTTTTGCGATGCTTTGCGCCCGCTAGCCGATCAGCGCCTCGGCCTCGGGGGCGGGCGCGTTCTCGCTCGGCGCCCGGCCGCGCAGCGGCACCTGCTTGATGAACAGGGCGAGCACGAAGACCACGATCGAGGCGGGCAGCACGGCCAGGAACACCGCGTCGACCCCGTGGGTGACCGCGCGGAAGACGATCTCCTTCACCGCGTGCGGCAGCGCCGACACCTGGGCGGGGTCGAACGACGCACCGGTGACGTGGAATTTGGAGCCCGCGCCGCCCGCCGACGACATCACCGAGTTCAGCCGGCTCGCGAACACGGCTCCGAACGCGGCCACCCCGAGCGAGCCGCCCATCTGCTGGAAGAACATCCGGGCGCTGGTCGCCACGCCCATGTCCCTGACCTCGACGCTGTTCTGCGCGATGAGCGAGACCATCTGCATCAGGCAGCCCATGCCGAGGCCGAGGACCACGAAGTCGACGCCCAACTCCCACCGCGTGGTGGTGACGCTGAGCCCGGTCAGCAGGTACATCGCGACCGCCATAACCGCCCCGCCCACGATCGGGAACAGCCGGTACTTGCCGGTCTTGCTCACCACGATGCCCGCCAGCACCGAGATAGCGGCCGAGCTGACCATCATCGGCGTTAGCAGCAGCCCGCTGATCGTCGGGGTGGCGCCCTGCACGGTCTGCTGGTAGAGCGGGAGGAACGTCAGCGCGCCGAACAGCCCCAGGCCGACGAAGAACGCCAAGGCCATCGACAGGGTGAAGTTCCTGACCTTGAACACGTGCAGCGGCAGCATCGGCTCCGCCGCCCGGCGCTCGACCGAGAGGAACCAGGCGAACGCGATCACGGCGACCGCGATCAGCCCGAGTACCGGCGCCGAGACCCACCTGTACTCGGTGCCGCCCCAGGTGGCGACCAGGATGATGGCGGTCGCGATCACCCCCAGGAGGACGCCGCCGAGGTAGTCGATCCGGTGCTCGACCCGGCGGACCGGCAGCTTGAGGGTGGTCCACATGTAGACCAGAGCGGCCCCGCCGACCGGCAGGTTGATGTAGAAGATCCAGCGCCAGGAGAACGCGTCGGTGATCCAGCCGCCGAGCAGCGGGCCGCCCACGGTGGCGAGCATCATCGCGGCCATGAAGTAGCTCATGTACTTGCCGCGCTCGCGCGGCGGCACGATCTCCCCCAGGGTGGCCATCGCGCCCACCATCAGGCCGCCCGCGCCCAGGCCCTGCAGCGCCCGGAACGAGATCAGCATCGCCATCGACGTCGACAGGCCGGACAGCGCCGACCCGATCAGGAAGAGCACGATCGCGAAGATGAAGAGCTTCTTGCGCCCGTACATGTCGCCCAGCTTGCCGTAGAACGGCGTCGTGATCGTCGAGGTCAGAATGTAGGCCGTGACCACCCAGGACAGGTGCGAGACGCCGCCCAGGTCGCCGACGATCCTCGGCAGCGCGGTGCTCACCACCAGCTGGTCGAGCATCGCGAGCACCATCGTCAGGATCAGGCCGGGCAGCACGATCATGACCTGCCGGTGGGTCAGGTACCCGCCCCCGGTGCCCGTCGACTCGCTCACGTTCTACTCCTCAGGCCCGAATGAAAGCCATCTTGCCGCCCAGATACTCCAGTTTCACATACTAAATTGGTATTCCTCCATGAGCTGAACGGCGTCGTCAGCTGAACGCCAGGTCGTAGCCGGCCGCCCGGAGCCCGTCCTTGACCCGCTCGCAGTGCTCGGGGCCGCGCGTCTCGACCTGGAGCACGACCTCCACCTCGTCCACCCGCAGGGTCGGCGCCAGCCGCTCGTGGCTGACCTCGAGCACGTTCCCGCCGAGCTCGGCCACCAGCCCGAGCAGGGTCGCGAGCGAGCCCGGGTAGTCCGGCACCCGGCAGCGGAAGCCGAGGAACCGCCCGGCCGCCGAGAGACCGTGCCGCAGCAGCTTGGACAGCAGCAGCGGGTCGATGTTGCCGCCGGACAGCACCACCACGATCGGCGGCTCGAAGGCACCCGGCTCGGCCAGCAGCGCCGCCACCCCGGCCGCCCCGGCCGGCTCCACCACCTGCTTCGCGCGCTCGAGGCAGAGCAGCAGGGCGCGCGCGAGCGCGGCCTCGGACACGGTCACGATCCGATCGGCCGCCCAGGCCAGGATCGAGAACGGGATGTCGCCCGGCCGCTGGACCGCGATCCCGTCGGCCATCGTCGGCTCGCCGACGCACTGCACCGGGTGCCCCTCCGCCATCGACGCGACCATCCCTGGCACCGCCGCCGCCTGCACCCCGACGATCTTGACCTCGGGGTCGAGCGAGTGCACGGCGACCGTCACCCCGGCCGCCAGCCCGCCGCCGCCGACCGGGATCAGGATCGTCCGCACCTGCGGGCACTGCTCGATGATCTCGAAGCCGAGTGTGCCCTGGCCGGCCACGACGTCCTGGTGGTCGAACGGGTGGATGAACACGGCCCCGGTCTTGGCCGCGAACCGCAGCGCCTCTTCCAGCGCGTCCTCGACCGACGCCCCGTGCAGGATCACCTCCGCCCCGTAGCCGACGGTCGCCGCCACCTTCGGCAGCGGCGCGCGCTCGGGCATGACCACGGTCGCCGACGCCCCGAGCAGCCCGGCCGCGAACGCCACCCCCTGGGCGTGGTTCCCGGCGCTGGCCGCCACCACGCCGCGGGCCCGCTCCGCGTCGGACATCCGGGCGATCCTGGTGTACGCGCCGCGGACCTTGAACGACCCGGTGCGCTGGAGGTTCTCGCATTTCAGGTAGACCGGGCCGCCCGCCAGTTCGGACAGCACCCGCGAGTAGAGCACGGGGGTAGGCGAGATGACGTCGCTGAGCAGCTCGCGGGCCGCGACGATGTCGTCGGACTGCACGAGCGGGGAAATAGATGCCACAACAGCGAACATTAGCGCCCGCCCGACCCGCCTCAAGATGCGAACACGCGGTAACCCGACATAGTGTCGGAAGGGTGCAGCAGAGCAGCGATCATCCCAACGCAAGCGCTTCGCACGGCAAGCCGGCCACATTGGGCCAGCTGAGGGCGAGCGGCCACGTCTATCGCACGGTCAAGCAAGAGATCAGAGAGAACCTGCTGGCGCGGATGCGCGCCGGGCAGGAACGCTTCCCCGGCATCGTCGGCTTCGACCAGACCGTGCTGCCGCACGTAGAGCGGGCACTACTGGCCGGGCACGACATCATCCTGCTGGGCGAGCGCGGCCAGGGCAAGACCCGGCTGATCCGGACGATCGGCACCCTGCTCGACGAGTGGACGCCGGCCGTCGAGGGCTGCGAGATCAACGACCACCCGTACGCGCCCGTGTGCGCCCGCTGCCGCCGCCTCGCCCGGGAGCAGGGCGAAGAGCTCGCGGTCAGCTGGCAGCACCGCAGCGAGCGGTACGGCGAGAAGCTCGCCACCCCGGACACCAGCGTCGGCGACCTGATCGGCGACATCGACCCGGTCAAGGTGGCCGAGGGACGGACCCTCGGCGACCCGGAGACCATCCACTTCGGCATGGTGCCGCGGACCAACCGCGGCGTCTTCTGCCTCAACGAGCTGCCCGACCTGGCCGAGCGGATCCAGGTGGCGCTGCTCAACGTGCTGGAAGAGCGCGACATCGGGGTGCGCGGGTACTCGCTCCGGCTGCCGCTCGACATCGTGCTGGTGGCGAGCGCCAACCCGGAGGACTACACCAACCGGGGCCGGATCATCAGCCCGCTCAAGGACCGGTTCGGGGCCGAGGTCCGCACCCACTACCCGCTCTCGCTGACCGACGAGCTCGCGCTGATCACCCAGGAGGCCGAGATCTCCTGGGCCGGCCGGGACGCGGGGGCGGAGCTCCCCGACCACCTGATCGAGGTCATCGCGCGGTTCACCCGCCTGGTGCGGGAGTCCCCGGCGGTCGACGGCCGCTCGGGCGTCTCGGCCCGGTTCGCGATCGCGGCGGCGGAGTCGGCGGCGGCGGCCGCGGTGCGCCGGACCGCGCTGATCGCCGAAGCGCGCGACGAGACGCCGGTCGCTCGGGTGGGCGACCTGCCCGGCATCGTGCCCACGCTCCGCGGCAAGGTCGAGTTCGAGGTCAGCGAGGAGGGCCGCGAGGAGGAGATCCTCGTCCACCTGCTGCGCCGTGCGATCGCGGAGACGTTCCGGGCCCGGCTCGGCGGGGCCGACCTGACCGGGCTGCTGGCCAAGTTCGAGGACGGCGGCACGATCGAGTCGGGCGAGCTCGTCTCCGGCACCGAGCTGCTCCGCCGCACCGGCGAGGTCCCCGGCCTGGCCAAGATCATGAGCAGGCTCGGCATGGAGGGCCACGAGTCGTTCGGCGAGGCCGCAGCGGCGGTCGAGTTCGTCCTCGAGGGGCTGTACCTGATCCGCCGTCTTTCCAAGGACAGCAGCGATGGAACCTCCACCTACAGGACATAACGACAAAGGCAGTCATATCGAACGGACGCGTGGTTCCACAGGAGCGGCACATGTCTAACTACCTCTACGGGCCGTACGACGACGGTCCGGACCCGCTGGCGGCGCCCTATGACGTCCGGGAAGCGCTCGACGATATGGGCGAGCGCATCCTGGGCGGCGACAACACCAGGGACGCGCTCCGTGACCTGCTCCGCCGCGGCTGGCAGGACCGCCAGGGCCTCGACGACCTGATGCGCCGGGTCCGCGAGCGCCAGCGCGAGCTGCGCAACTCGGGCAGGCTCGACGGAATGCTCGAGCAGGCCCGCGAGCTGCTCGACGAGGCGCTCGAGACCGAGCGGGGCGAGCTGTTCCCCGACCCGAGCGACGACGCCCGGCTCCGCGAGGCCGAGCTCGACAACCTGCCGAACGACACGTCCCGTGCGATCCGGCAGCTGGCGGAGTACGACTGGCGGTCGCAGGCCGCCAGGGAGAAGTTCGAGCAGCTCCGCGACCTGCTCCGCCGGGAGGTGCTCGACAGCCAGTTCCAGGGCATGAAGCAGGCCCTCGAGAACCCCGACCCGGCCGCCATGCAGCGGGTCAAGGACATGCTGGCGGACCTGCGGCAGATGCTCGACGCCGACACCCGGGGCGAGCACACCCAGCAGGACTTCGACCGGTTCATGGGCGAGTACGGCGACATGTTCCCGGACAGCCCCCAGAACCTGGAGGAACTGGTCGACTCCCTGACCCGCCGGATGCAGGCCGCCCAGCGGCTGCTCGAGTCGCTCACCGATGAGCAGCGCGAGGAGCTCGCGAACCTGATGGCGACGGCGATGGAGGACGCCGGCCTGGCGGCCGAGCTGTCGGCGCTGGGCGACGCGCTGCGGGCCAGGCGGCCCGAGCTCGGCCAGCGCCAGCCCGGGGTGCGGATGTCTGGCGGGCAGCCGCTCGGCCTCGGCGACGCCACCAGCGCCGTGGCCGACCTGGCCGACCTGTCCGACCTGGAGTCCGCGCTCGGCCAGGACTACGCCGGGGCGAACCTGGAGGACGTCGACGAGGAGGCGGTCCGCCGCGCGCTCGGCCGCCAGGCGGTCGATGACCTGCAGGCGCTCCGCCGACTGGAGCGCGAGCTGCAGCGGCAGGGCTACCTCGCCAGCGACGGCGGCAACCTGGAGCTCACCCCCAAGGCGGTGCGCAGGCTCGGCGACACGGCGCTGCGCCGGGTGTTCGCCGGCCTGGCGGACGGGGTGCGGTCCGGCGATCACGACCGGCGCGACGCCGGCCAGGCGGGCGACACCACCGGGGCCACCAGGGAGTGGGAGTTCGGCGACGAGCAGCCCATCGACGTGCCGGGAACGGTCCGCTCGGCGCTGCTGCGGTCGGCCGCCGAGGGCGTCGGCCGGGGCCGCGTGCGGCTCACCGCGCAGGACTTCCGCGTCGCCGAGACCGAGCGGCGCAGCGCGGCGGCGGTCTGCCTGCTGGTCGACCTGTCGTACTCGATGGCGCTGCGCGGGACCTGGGCGGTGGCCAAGCAGACCGCGCTGGCGCTGCACGCCCTGCTGCGGTCCAAGTACCCGCAGGACGCGATCCAGGTGGTCGGGTTCTCCAACTACGCCAGGGAGCTGCACGAGACCGAGCTGGCCGGGCTCGGCTGGGACATGGTGCAGGGCACCAACCTGCACCACGCGCTGATGATCGCCGGCCGTCACCTCGACAAGCACCCCGAGCACGAGCCGGTGGTGCTGATCGTCACCGACGGCGAGCCGACCGCGCACCTGATGCGGGACGGCAGGCCGTGGTTCGACTGGCCGCCCGCGCCGGAGACGATCGAGCTGACGCTGGCCGAGGTGGACAAGATGACCAGGCGGCACGCCGCGCTGAACATCTTCATGCTGGCCGACGACGACCGGCTGGCCGCTTTCGTCGACAACGTGGCCAAGCGGAACGGTGGCCGGGTGCTTCGGGCCACACCGGAGCACTTGGGAGAATACGTAGTGAACGACTTCCTTCGTACCCGCGGAGCCGGGCGGCGACGGTAGATTTGCGATACACGTTTGCGTGAACGCCATCGGCGTTTGCTAGCCGTCAGGAGGATTGGGTGAGCCGCTCGAAAGGATCCGGCGCCAGCGGGGGCCGGATTGCATCCGCGGTGATCCTCGCGGTCGTCGCGATCGCATTCATCGTTGTCGGCATCATGTTCTGCGTGGAGACCGCTGGATCCCTGCCCCGCTGGCTCGGCGGCCAGGAGACGATCTGGGTGAACAACCACAACGTGCCGTCGACCAGCTACCATCCGCTGCGTGCGGTGGGCAGCCTGATCGCGGGGGTCGTGTTCGCGATCGGGGCGTGGTTCACGCTCAGGTACAAGCCGGCGACGCCGACGGGCGCGGCAACGACGGCACGCGTACCCGAGCACCAGTAACGCACTAGAGTCCCAAAGTCCGGGTAGGCAGCTCCAGGCCGCGGGCCAGCCGGTCAACGCGCTTGAGCGCATCGGGCAGCCGGAACCGTCCGTCCATCTCCGCCACCAGGCCGGCCGCGTCGGCGATGGTCATCCCGGCTGCTGTGACGTAGAGGGGCCGGGATGACTGCCCGCGCAGAACCGGGGCGGCGTGGGTTGCGGCCCCGAACGCCGTCTTGGCCACGCCGATGACCGGGACGCCGAACTCGGCCTGAACATGCGCGCCGAGACCAGGCCGACCGTCGGGATCGAGGTCAACGTAGCCGTCGACCACGATCAGGGCCAGTTCGCCGGCCGCCGGGAGGACGGCCCGCAGCGGCGGCAGCTCCCGCCGGTAGAACTCCCCGGGCCGATATGGCGCGGCCGCGGGGACCGTTACGGCTCTGGTCCTGGTAATCAGGGAAAAGCGCCGATCGTCGGCGCCGACCAGCGCCGCCCGGGCGCCGGCGTCGTCGTAGTGCACATCGACGGCGACGAACAGGCCACCGCAACCCGATCGCGGCCGGGCCGGGAGCGCGCCGATTTCCTTCCGCCCCGGCCGGTCAGGCCGTTGCGTTGAGAACGGCGACGACCTTGCTGGGGCGGAGCCTGACTACGAGCTCACCAGGAGCGGCGTTGCGCGTGCCGAACTCCTCGGCCCGGTCCGGCCCCATGTAGCGGGCCGCGATCGCGGTCGCGGTTCGCAGCAGCTCGCCCGGATCCTCGGAAAGCTCGGCGTTGCCCTGCACCTGGACGAACGCGTAAGGCGGTTCCTGCAGGTCCACGCAGATGGTGGCCCGGGGGTCGCGGGCCAGCGCCCTGCCCTTGGCAGTTTCCCTGCCGGTGTTGAAGACGAGGCAGCCGTCCTCGACGATGAACCACACGGGCGTCACCAGCGGCCTGCCGGCGGCGCTGGCGAAGCCGACCTTGGCGGTTCGGGTCCCCTCGCTCAGGAACGCGCTGATTTCCGGATCGGTAACCGAAGTCATGCGATCACTCTAGTGAACCTCGGCCCGACTGGCTCACTGGCGCTCGGAAGGGTCAGATCCGCATCGCCTGAGCAGGCGTGCGGCCAGCGTCCTGATCAGGCCGTCAGCGGACCGGAAGCGCGGGCAGTCAAGGCAGAGCGCGCATTCGGTGCCGCCGCGGTAGTGCCGATGCGCCGATCGCGGGTGTCCGCAGTGGCAGTGAGGGTCTTGTCCCGAGTCCCCGACCATAGGATTCGAATGGTATCCGCAGTCGGCTACCGTCCGCAGCGCAGCGTTTACCCGGAACTCGGTCGGGTAGTACAGCGCGTCACGCACGTTATCGTCGAGCCCACTACGCACAGGAGAATGCAAGCCAGCGCGGACATCCCGGCCAGCACGGCCTGCCCATCCCCTAGGATCGCACCATGTCATTTGCCGACCATGCCGTCCTGTGGCTCCACCTGGTGGCCGCGATTTTCACCATCGGGCCAGGTACCGCGGCGATCATGTCTACGCCCCGTTATATTCGCAGACAGAACACCGTCCTGGTTGGCTATCTGTACCGGACCACGCGGATTTACTCGATTGCCGCGCTGCTCACCCTTATCTTCGGCGCCGTTCTGGCTGGTATGACCCACAAGTTCAGCCAGTGGTGGATCTCGGTCTCGCTCACCCTCTTCGTCGTCGCGTTCGTGCTCCTCATCCTGATCATCCGCGACCAGCGGACGGCGCTGACCGCGCTCACCACCGCCGACGACACCGTCGCGGCCGGTCAGAGCGAAGTGGCCCGGTCAGCCGAGGTGGCTCGTGCATCCGACCAAGCGGCTAGTGCTCCGCAAGCGGCACCGGAAGGCCAGCAGGCCGAGGCCGCAGGCGGCGAGCAGCCGGCCACGGCAGTCGCCTCCGACGCGCGGCCGGCCCTGAGCACCGATCCGAAGACGGGCCTGCGGCTGGCGGCGGTCGAGCGCGGTCGGATCGCCATGATGGGCGGGATCACGGCCGTGATCTGGCTGGTGATCCTGGTGCTGATGGTCTGGCACTAATCTGCGGCGGCCGGCCCGGGCTGGCGACGGCCAGCCCGGGCCGACCGGGCTAGCCCAGCGCCTGGGTCAGGTCGGCCAGCAGGTCGGCCGGGTCCTCGATGCCGACCGAGAGGCGGATCAGATCCGGCGGCACCGCCAGCGGGGACTCGGCGACGGAGGCGTGCGTCATCCGCGCCGGGTGCTCGATCAGCGACTCGACCCCGCCGAGCGACTCGCCCAGGCTGAACAGCCGGGTGCGCCCGCAGACGGCGACGGCCGCCTCTTCTCCGTCGCGCACCCGGAATGACACCATTCCGCCGAAGTCGCGCATCTGCGACTTGGCGATCTCATGACCCGGGTGCCCGGCCAGTCCCGGGTAGAACACCGACTCCACGGCCGGATGGTCGGCCAGCATCGCCGCGACCCGGGCGGCGTTGGCGCAGTGCCGGTCCATCCGCACTCCCAGGGTCTTGATGCCCCGCAGCGTCAGCCAGGCGTCGAACGGCCCCGCCACCGCCCCGGTGGCGTTCTGCGTGAAGTGCAGATCGGCGCTGTGCGCCTGGTCGCGGACGATGACGGCGCCGCCGACAACGTCCGAGTGACCGCCGATGTACTTGGTGGTGGAGTGGACCACGATGTCCGCGCCCAGGTCGAGCGGCCGCTGCAGGTACGGCGACGCGAACGTGTTGTCCACCACCAGCAGCGCGCCGACCTGGTGCGCGAGCTCCGCCAGCGCGCGGATGTCGACGATGGACAGCAGCGGGTTGGTGGGAGTCTCCGCCCAGATGAGCTTCGGCCGCCATTCGGCCGCGGCCGCGGCGACGGCGTCAAGATCGGTCTGGGTGACCGGCCGGTACTCCACCCCCCAGTTCCTGAGCACCTTATCGAACAGGCGGAACGTGCCGCCGTAGGCGTCACCGGGGATGAGCACCCGGTCGCCCGGCCGGCAGAGGGTGCGGATCAGGCAGTCCTCGGCCGCCATCCCGGATGCGAACGCGAGCGCCGCCGCGCCGTTCTCGAGCGCGGCCAGGCAGGTTTCGAGCGCGGTCCGCGTCGGGTTGGCGGTGCGCGAGTACTCGTAGCCGCCGCGGGTACCGCCCACGCCGTCCTGCTTGTAGGTCGAGGTCTGGTAGATCGGCGGGACGACCGCCCCGGTAATCGGGTCGGGGTCCTGGCCGGCGTGGATGGCCAGCGTCTCGAAGCGATAAGTCTCTTCGTTCACTATTCTCCTCCGGTGCTTGCCGCGCCCGCGGCGGCGGCGCTGGTGGTTGCGGTGCCGACGGCCGTCGCGGTGGCGTAGAAGGCCAGCAGGTCCGCCCGGGTGAGCACGGCGGCGGGCTTGCCGTCCACGTGCACCAGGGCCGCGCCCGACTTCTCGAGGACCGCGGCCGCGCTGCTGACCGGCTCGCCCTGGCCGAGCACCGGCAGCGGCGGCGACATGTGCCCGCTGATATGGTCCTGCGGCGTGGCGCGCCCGCTGACCAGCGCGTCGAGCAGGTCGCGCTCGGCTACCGAGCCCATCACCTCGGCCGCCATCAGCGGTGGTTCCTCCTGCACGACCGGCAGTTGCGAGACATCGTACTCGCGCAGCAGCTCGATCGCCTGCGCCACGGTCTCGTCCGGGTGCACGTGCACCAGCGCCGGGATCCGGGTCTGCCTGGCCGCGAGCAGGTCCCCGACCGTCGGCCCGGCGCTGCTTTCCCGCAAGAATCCGTAGTCGGCCATCCAGTCGTCGTTGAAGATCTTCGACAGGTAGCCGCGGCCCCCGTCGGGGAGGATCACGACGATAACGTCGTCGGGATCCGCGTTGGCGGCAACCGTGAGCGCAGCGGCGACGGCAAGGCCCGACGAGCCGCCGACCAGCAGCCCTTCCTCGCGCGCAAGCCGCCGGGTCATCGCGAACGAATCGGCGTCGCTGACCGCGATCACCTCGTCGGCGATCTCCCGGTCGAAGGTGGTCGGCCAGATGTCCTCGCCGACGCCCTCGACCAGGTACGGGCGGCCGGTCCCGCCGGAGTAGACCGAGCCCTCCGGGTCCGCGCCGATGATCTTGACCCGGTTGCCGGATTTTTCCTTCAGGAAGCGGCCGGTGCCCGAGATCGTGCCGCCGGTGCCGATGCCCGCGACGAAATGCGTGATCCGGCCGTCGGTCTGCGCCCAGATCTCGGGGCCGGTCCAGTGGTAGTGCGCGGCCGGGTTGTCCGGGTTGGCATACTGGTCCGGATGCCACGCGTTGGGCGTCGTCCTGGCCAGACGGCGGGCGGTGCTGTAGTAGGAGTCCGGGTGGTCGGGCGGCACGCTCGTGGGGCAGACGACGACCTCGGCCCCGTAGGCGCGCAGGACCGCGATCTTGTCCCCGGCCACCTTGTCCGGGCAGGTGAACACGCACCGGTAGCCGCGCTCCTGGGCGACGATCGCCAGCCCGACGCCGGTGTTGCCCGACGTCGGCTCCACGATCACGCCGCCCGGATGCAGCTTGCCGTCCCGCTCCGCCGTCTCGACCATGCGGAGCGCGATGCGGTCCTTGATCGAGCCCCCGGGGTTGAGGTACTCGACCTTGACCAGGACGTTCGCCGTCCTGGCGACGTCCGCGACGACCGACTTGAGCCGGATCAGCGGGGTGTTCCCCATCACATCGGTCAGCGAGTTGTGGACCTGCACGTGGCTCTCCCCCTGGTTAGCCGCTAAATAGCGGGCACCGCAAGCACAGACGGTATCGGCTGCGGGTCGATTCGGCTGTTAACGTGTCTGTGACACGTGCACAAGGAGGCCCAAATCATGCCAGAAGCCGTCATCGTCGCGACCGCCCGCTCCCCGATCGGCCGGGCCTTCAAGGGATCCATGATCTCGATCCGGCCCGATGACCTGCTGGCGCAGATGGTGTCGGCGGCTCTGGCCAAGGTTCCGGCACTTGATCCCGCCTCTGTCGAAGATCTTATCGTCGGCTGCGGGCTGCCCGGCGGCGAGCAGGGATTCAACATCGCCCGGGTGACCGCCGTCCTGCTCGGCCTCGACACCGTGCCCGGCACCACCGTCAACCGCTACTGCTCCTCCTCGCTGCAGTCCACCCGGATGGCGTACCACGCGATCAAGGCCGGCGAGGGCGACGTGTTCATCTCCGGCGGCGTCGAGTGCGTCTCCCGGTTCGCCAAGGGAAGCAGCGACTCCCTGCCCGACACGCAGAACCCGGTGTTCGACGCGGCGAAGGCCCGCACCAAGTCGACCGCCGAGGCGGAGAGCCCGTGGCACGACCCGCGGGCCGACGGCGAGCTGCCGGACGTCTACGTCGCGATGGGGCAGACCGCGGAGAACGTCGCCGCGATGCGCGGCATCTCCCGGCTTGAGCAGGACGAGTTCGGCGTCAGGTCGCAGAACTTCGCCGAGAAGGCCCTCGCCAACGGGTTCTGGCAGCGCGAGATCGTGCCGGTGACGCTGCCGGACGGCACCGTCGTGGCGGCCGACGACGGCCCCCGGGCGGGGACCACGCTGGAGAAGATCTCGACCCTCAAGCCGGTGTTCCGCGAGCACGGAACCGTGACCGCGGGCAACTGCTGCCCGCTCAACGACGGCGCGGCGGCCCTGGTCGTGATGAGCGACACCAAGGCGGCCGAGCTCGGCCTCACGCCGCTGGCCCGGATCGTCGCGACCGGCGTCAGCGGGCTGTCACCCGAGATCATGGGCCTCGGGCCGGTGGAGGCGGTTAAGCAGGCGCTGGGCCGGGCCGGGATGTCCATCGACGACGTCGACCTGGTGGAGATCAACGAGGCGTTCGCGGCTCAGGTCATCCCGTCGGCCCGCGAGCTCGGCATCGACCCGTCGCGGCTCAACGTGAACGGCGGCGCGATCGCCGTCGGCCACCCGTTCGGCATGACCGGCGCGCGGATCGCGACCACCCTCGTCAACAGCCTCCAGTTCCACGACAAGACCATCGGCCTGGAGACCATGTGCGTCGGCGGCGGCCAAGGCATGGCGATGATCTTCGAACGGCTTAGCTAACCCGCTTGACAAACGGGACATTACGGGAAGGTTGCAGTTTAGGTCTTGCCAGTGGCCTCCGGGTGAGGCAGGCTCGGTGAAAAGCGCCGTCAACCCCGGAGGTGCCAATGTCACTGACCCACTCTCCTGACACGCACAAAAGCCTCATCGCACGCATTCCGTTCGTAACCGGCCGCTCGCTCTCCGAGTGGTTCGGCCACCTGGAGTCCGGCCCCGCCTTCTTCCGCCGGGAGGAGCGGTCGAACTGGCTCGCCGACGAGCACGGCATCTGCGACCGCTACGCCGTGGCCATCGTCCGCGAGTACGAAATACAGCGTCACCTCAGGCGCTTCGGCGTCTAGCCAAAAGCCACGCGGTCGAGATGAAAATGTAGTTGCAATTCTCATTTCAGACCTGCACGCGCAAACGCGGATGCACGTTCGTCTGCGTTAAAGCCCCTCTGACCTGGTCCGGTGCCCCCGGTCGGGTTCGAACCGACACTAGGGCCCTTTTAGGGGGCCGGCCTCTTCCCTTGGGCTACGGGGGCGGACTAATAGTACCCCGAAATTGCTATCTGTCCCCTTAGTGCGACACCTGCGAATATCGGCGAGTTCCGCCGTCAGGCCGGCGCAGCGCGGTTGCGTCCTGGCGTGCTGCCGGTGCCCATGTCGATTACCCGGACGCCCACGCCGGGAGTGAATTTAGCCATGCGCATATGCATGATCAGACCACGGGAATACTTGCTGTAGCTCATGTCGTAAGCGGGGAACCAGTGCGCAAGTATTTCGCCGCCGCGCAGCCCGAAGTGGGCGGCGACCGGAGTTTCCTCGACCTGGCCGGTCCGACGGCACTGGGTCGACTTCCGCGCCAGCAGAGCGCGGGATTCGGATGCATCCCGGGAATCGAGCATGCCGAATGGGTGCTGCCCGGCCGACCTATGTCGCTCGAACGGGAAGAACCCGACGACGGAGGATCCTTCGCTTAACACGGCGACCCGGATGTTCGGCCGCAACTCTCCGACGATGACCACGAGCTCCGGGGAAAGGAATGGGTTGGCAAATGCTGGGCTACGTTTATACCGCTCGGCTTCTCGAAGCAGCAGAATTTTCCGAAATCTTCCGCCAGGTTCCTTTTGCCGCTATCGTGCTCCTAAAGAAAACCCTCTTCACTGCCAGCCTGCCGGGGCTATCGCGCTGCCCGAATACAATTCGGGGAAGGGCCATGATCCCCAGGTCGGAAGTCGGAGTTATCACAGAGCACGCGTAATCGTATCCGGCATCCCGAACGGCGCGCCTGGCGGAAGCATCCATGGCGCCATATGGATAGGCGAATCCGCGGACTGGGCGCCCGAGGAGCTCGCTCAGCTTTGACCTGCTCTCGCTAATCTCTGCCCGCTGCCGATGGGCGTCGAGGCCCGACAGGGGTATGTGCGTGACGCCATGCGAGCCGATCTCCATCTTGGCCGCGGCCACCTGCGCGACCTGCTCGGCCGACATGAGAGGCCACACTGGTTCTCCATCCCACTCGTTGGTTCCGCCGAGCAGGCCGGAGACGATGAACATGGTCGCCGTGAAGTCATGCTGAAGCAGCTCGGGCACCGCGTTCTCGAGCACGTTGACGTAGCCGTCGTCAAAGGTAATGCCGACAAGCCCGCGCGCTTGCCCGTCCCGCATCGCGGCGACGAGGGTTTCTATGCTGACGCCGCGAAGTCCCCGCTCGGCGAGCCATGTCATCTGCTCGGCGAACCGGGCAGGGGTAACGCAGAGCTGGTACGGATCTTCGGCGACTTGTTCAACACCGTGGTACATCAGTATGAGGGGCACGTGACCAAGGCGGAGCCTGCTCAGGTCTCGTGTTGATTTCTGTTGTATCATTCGACGATTCCAGCCACTTCCGTCGTTTCACTTGCGTTTGGCGCACGCGCAATGGCGCACGCGCATCTGTGTTGCCCGCCGGTCAGCATGCAGTTACGTCCCTCCTGCCCGATAGCTTAGAACTAACAAAGTGCTTTTGGTGTTAAATAGTACCTCCGGCTGCCCGTCCCGCGTTCATTCCCGGCTTCTTAAGAGGATTCCCCAGACGGGCCGATAGAATCGGCCCTGTGGATCCGCTTGGTATCGATGGCGCCTGGACGTTCACCCCCCAGGTGCACCTGGATGATCGGGGCAGTTTCGCCGAGGCTTTCCGCGGCGCGGAGTTCGCGGCCGCCCTGGGGTACGAACTTAACGTCGCGCAAGTGAACTGCTCGGTATCCCGGCGGGGGGTGATCCGCGGTATCCATTACGCCGACGTCCCGCCCGGTCAGGGCAAGTTCGTGATGTGCGCGGCGGGCGCCGTGCTCGACGTGGTGGTGGACCTGCGGGCCGGGTCGCCCCGGTTCGGCCAGTGGGAGGCCGTGCACCTCGACGACCGGGGCCGGCGGGCGGTGTTCGTGGCCGAGGGGCTCGGGCACGCGTTCATGGCCCTCTCCGAGCAGGCGACGGTGCTGTACCTGTGCACCACTGCGTACGCGCCCGGCCGCGAGCACGGCGTGAATCCGCTCGACCCGGCGATCGCGATCGACTGGCCGCTCAACGACGCGGGCGGCCCGGTTCTATCGGCCAAGGACGCCGACGCCCCGACGCTGGCCGACGCGCTGAGGGCGGGCGCGCTCCCGAATTACGATGAGCTCCGTCCGCTAAGGCCGCGCTCGTAAATCGCGGTTGCTAATGCGACGATCACTGTATCTACGGCCACTTTGACCGGCTACCGTGTTTTTCATGAAGGCTCTGGTGCTGTCAGGTGGCTCGGGTACACGTTTGCGACCGATTACGCATACCTCGGCGAAACAATTGCTGCCAGTCGCAAACAAGCCGGTGCTGTTCTACGGTCTTGAGGCTATTGCCCACGCGGGGATCGTCGATGTCGGCATCGTCGTCGGCGACACCGCGCCCGCGATCGAGGCGGCGGTCGGCGACGGCTCGGCGTTCGGCCTTCGCACCACCTACATCCGCCAGCAGGCGCCTCTCGGCCTGGCCCACGCGGTGCTCATCGCCAGAGAGTTCCTCGGCGACGAGGATTTCGTGATGTACCTCGGCGACAACTTCATCGTCGGCGGGATCACCAGGCTGGTGGAGGAGTTCGCGGCGGCCCGACCGGACGCGCAGATCATGCTGACGCGGGTGCCCGATCCGCGGGCGTTCGGCGTGGCCGAGCTCGACGGCGATGGCTGCGTGGTCGGCCTGGAGGAGAAGCCGCAGGCTCCCAAGAGCGATCTGGCGCTGGTCGGGGTCTACATGTTCACCTCCGCCATTCACGCCGCGGTGGGCGGCCTCAAGCCTTCCTGGCGAGGGGAACTGGAGATCACCGAGGCAATACAGTGGCTGCTCGACAGCGGGCTCACCGTTAACTCGACGATTATCACCGGTTACTGGAAAGACACCGGGAACGTCGCCGACATGCTCGAGGTGAACCGACTCGTGCTTGAGTCGATCGAGCCGCGCATTGACGGCATCGTGGAATCCAACTGCGAGGTGATCGGGCGCGTCGTCGTCGAGGCCGGCGCCCACGTGGCGGCCTCCCGGCTCGTCGGCCCGGTGGTCATCGGCTCGGGCAGCAAGATCACCGGCTCCTATGTCGGCCCGTACACCGCGATCGCCGAGCACTGCACCATCGACGACAGCGAGATCGAGTACTCCATCCTGCTGTCCGGTGCCTCAATCCGGGGGGTGAGCCGGATTGAGGCCTCCCTGATCGGCCATGACACCGAGGTGACGCCCGCGCCCCGGGTGCCGAGAGCGCACCGGCTGGTGCTCGGCGATCACAGCAAGGTGCAGATCAGCTCGTGACCAGATGGCTGGTCACGGGGGCCGGGGGAATGCTCGGGACCGACCTCTCGGCCGAGATCGCCGCCGCCGGCGAACTCGTCATCCCACTGCGCCGTGACGCCCTGGATATCAGGGACCCGGCCGCGATCGGCGCGGCCGTGCAGGCGGCCAAGCCCGACGTGGTCGTCAACTGCGCCGCCTGGACGGCGGTCGACGAGGCCGAAGAGCGCGAGGAGGAGGCTCTCGCGGTCAACGGCCACGCGGTCGCCGACCTGGCGGCTGCGTGCGCGTCGGCGGGCGCGATCCTGGTCCAGCTCTCCACCGACTATGTCTTCGACGGCCTCGCGACCGCGCCTTACGCCGAGGACGCCGCTCCCGCTCCCCGGACCGCCTACGGCCGGACCAAGCTGGCGGGCGAGCGGGCGCTGTTGGCCGCCCTGCCCGACGCCTACCTGGTCAGGACCGCCTGGCTGTACGGCGCGCACGGTCCGAACTTCGTCCGCACCATGATCAGGCTGGCCGCGGCCGGCGTCAGCCCGGCCGTCGTCGACGACCAGCGCGGCCAGCCGACCTGGAGCCTCGACGTCGCCCGGCAGATCCGCGCGCTGGTGGCCGGCGGCGCGCCGCCGGGCGTGTACCACGCGACCAGTTCCGGCGAGACGACCTGGTACGACCTGGCGGCCGAGGTGTTCAGGCTCTCCGCCGCCGAGTCGGCCGGGGCCCGCTCGGGACCGGGCGCGGACGGCGGCGAGCGCCTGGCGCCGACCCCTACCACCAGCGAGACCTACAAGCGCCCGGCCCCGCGCCCCGCCTACAGCGTCCTCGGCCATGCCGCCTGGGCGGCGGCGGGCATCGCCCCGATCGGGGACTGGCGCGACGCCCTGCACCGCGCCTTCCCGGCCGTGCTCGCGGCCAGCCGGCCCTAGTCAGTCCCATCCCGTGTGAAGGCGGTGGCGCGGGTGAAGATCTGGTCCATCATGGCCGGGGTGAGGCGGCCGGTAAACGTGTTCTGCTGGCTTGGGTGATAGCAGCCGAGGAGCAGCACGTCCGGCTGCCCGTCGCTGCGGAGCGCGGTCTCGGCGCCGTGCGCGAACGCCGGGCGCGGCCTCGGCACCTCGTAGCCGGCCTCCGTGAGCACCGGCCAGAGCGCCTGCCAGGCGAACCCGCCGAGGCAGACGATCACCCGCAGGGTCGGGGTCACCATCCGCAGCTCGGCGGTCAGCCACGGGATGCAGCGGTCTCGCTCCTGCGGCGTCGGCTTGTTCTCCGGTGGCGCGCAGCGGACCACCGCCGCCACCCGTGCCCCGATCAGCCGCTGGCCGTCCCCGGCGGTGACGCTGTCGGGCCGGGCCGCGAGCCCGCAGCG
>Ga0208717_1000249_pt1 | contig 20249 bp, 51 predicted proteins | sample NGESurF53shallow_FD_184489 | JGI IMG/M metagenome (GOLD analysis project Ga0208717, IMG submission 184489) | Arctic peat soil microbial communities from Barrow, Alaska - NGEE Surface sample F53-3 shallow (SPAdes) | ecosystem: Environmental > Terrestrial > Soil > Wetlands > Peat ... | reverse complement strand
CGCTTGAGCGATAGTGATGAAATAACGATCCCAGCCCATACGCCCGTCAGTCATGATCTACAAAGCAACAACCATCGCAACCGTGAACACCAAGAGCTTGTCCGGTGAAGATATTTGAAGGAAGAACACTCTCAAGATGATCCAAGCTATCAGGGTCTGGATGCCCGATTCCATGATCACACACACGTTCCAGAAATGGCACCAAACGATCATCACGCCACAAGAAAGGAGCTTTGTTGAGACGATGGTCGCTTGGATTATGGATGCAACAATATCGTCCATCACAATCACCATGATCATGTACGGCCAGTGTACGGCCATCTCCCAATTTTAACGTTTCCATGTCTGGTTTTTCCCTTCTTTAATTTCGTACACAGTGTTAGATGTGCTGATCGACTAGCCGCTATCTGTCTCTTAAGCAAACCTGCGGGCGTTGTAGATGCAACATTCACGGGTTCCTTCAAGCCTACACCACAATGAGCGCAAAGTATACTCAGCCAACCATCGCCACCGCTCCAGATGGAGCAATGTTGACAGGAACGGTTTCGGCGAGGTTTCGAATCTGCTACTTTCATCCCGAAAACACGCAGTCTGTCACGTAATCTATTAAGGATTCAATCTCGTGTACACGTTTCATTATAGCTGATACCTGCATCTGCAATGATCCACGTTCTTCGATGAATAGCGCTCTCATGTGGGGATCATCAGAGTTCTGTATAGAAACCGATTTAGCAATCAAGGCATTAGCTCGGACTAATAAATCATCTATTACATCTTTTGGGAATATCTCAGTTTTGTTGAATTCTTTAGCTCGTTCTCGTATCAAATGTGCATAAGGTACAATGGTGAGGTCACGGTAGATAAGCCCCCGAAGATTCAATTGATTAAAAAGGCAATCATCTATAAATCTAACAAATAAACCTAAGTCAAGTGAAAGCAACATCCATGTGTCGGGACCAATAACAAGCATATCGGGCATGATGTAAACAAATCCCATATCTAAACAATCGTGCAAATAGATACGTCGACCCTGATGAGTCATAGAATGTTGACGTCTTTCAAAATTGACTTCTGAAAGTGTTTTAGTAACGATGTCACTCTTAGACACAGACTGCTACTTTCGTAAGCTCTTCAATGGCCTTACGGTACTTTTTATCGAGACGATCACGAGTTTCCTTATCGAGACGCGCCGTACGAGCCGGGTCCAAGTTGTCAGCGATATCAGCTAGCTTTACAGAAATTGCTGCTGAAGATGTAGCTCGGATGTTTGCATAGTACTCTTCGGAAGGCTGATGTGGCTTCCGAGTCAAAGCTACAACGTCAGCAATAGTGGATTCGAAAATACCGGCTGAACGCAGATCGGCTACAGTCAAATCCGAATCCTCTAGGCAGTCATGCAACCACGCAGCTGCCTTCTCCCAGGGCCAGACGCATCTAGCCACAACACGCCTCGGGTGGTCAATGTATGGCTCACCGAGTTTATCTACCTGGCCGGCATGGGCTCGGGTAGCAATATCACGAGCAATCTCAACTTGAGTACGACTCATCGGTCAACCTGCTCAAGATGCAATTTCTGTTGGATCTGCCGTAGGATTTCATCGGCAACGTCGCCATCAGCCCACCAATTCTTTTCGCTTTCGGTATAACCATGGTGCCAAAGGATATCTTGTCTACGTACCAGATATCTCAATGCACCAAGAAGCGCTGTGGTCTCAGTTGGACCATAATTGACGATTTCGTTCATGCTGTTATACACACTACTCCCAACATGATTTTGAGGCATCCCAGGCTGAGATCCCTGCCCCACCATCATACAGCGTTAAGAACGCTTTGTCTTGTATCGCCGCCGAATAATCTCGCGCATGTCCGAAAAGTCCCGTTACGTTATGAAATGTGGTATCCAGAAACCCGTATGCACCTGACGCCGTACTGTGTGGATTCTGGGCTGTATAGTCTCCGCGCGATTCACACATTTTAATAGAATTCATGATTGGCAAAGACGTATTTGAGATGTAACGTATTTTTTGTGGTAAATGTTTTGAAAATGGTGGAACTTGTACAATCTGTAAAAGAGAAGGTCGAAAATCACTTCTACTAGCCTGCAAGAAACGATTTTCTGTACGTACAATTTTGATATCATGTTTAGGGGTCTTGTGGTTCACATGTGACACACTATGTGCTTTGATGACTCCAAATTGAGCTGTAAAAATGATTGCAAAAACTAGAAGAAAGCGGCGCAAAACTAAACCTCGAAAACTAGTTGACCTTCACAGTCCTTGCGTATTTCGCGTTCTTCTGGTTGCGGTACGCTCTTAGAAATCCTGATCGTGAAGGTACTGTCGGCTGGAAGTTGGGTTATCAGGTCGTACTGGCCCTTGAGAACTGTCCTGCCGAGCTTCTCGAAATGGGACCACGCAGACATTTACGTCCTGCCTCGTGGTACGAAGAAAAGAAAAACAAGAGCCATAAGAGCAAGAATGAAAAAGAAGTGATTGAACAAACCACAAACTAATCCAACAAGAATAAGAAAGATTAGAACTAGAAACATCATACACCCTTCTCTGTTACTAAGAAATTCCCATCTGAAGCGGTTTCAATCTTTTTAACGTCATGAATCGCGTCCTGCCGTGTTTTTCCACACAAAATACAAAAGCTAGCCTTGCCTGTAGGGTCTAGGCTGTTATGCCCAAACGCATGAGGCAAGTCCGGTTCATGCGTGGCCTTCTCGCGCTCAAAACTATCCATAATTCCTCTTTCAAGATTATATAACAGAAAGCCAGAGGGTTTAATCCGCAACTGGCTTTCTGTTATGGTTTACTTAACTCCAATGCAAAGTACGGTTCCAGCGGAAATTCGGCTCGATATTCATATGATGCACCCCCTTTCGGACTAGTCACAAGTTGGCTCAGACCAATCCTACACAGTAATCCTACAAGTGTCTAGACTGGGCTGGCACATCTCCATATGCGCCCCAAGGGTGACTCTGCTGGGGTGCTAGGGCGCCTGGGTGGTTTGGATGCAATCCATCCTCGTATATGTTCGTCACAAGACGCTTGTCCTCGTCTGCTACGGGTTTCTGCTTCCTGGTCTTCTTGGGAGTCTCTGCCTTCTGTGCCGTAGCGACCTCTTCTACTACGGAATTGTCACCTTCGTTGACGTCGTCATCGACACCGGGGTCATCAACGTCATCTTGAGGGGCAGAATCACCAGTGGGCAAACCTTCATCTTCTGCTGCACGCAAAAGTGCCAACTCTTCTGGGTCTAATCCATCCATTTCGTCCTGATTCATGCGTTAGACTACTTCCTGATCGGGGACATGTACCGGCTCCGTGACCGTTACGTGCTCAACTGTAGCACCATCGACGCCATCAACAACATTGACAACATCAACGTTAGGCACAATGGGCACAACTGGTTCCGCGTCAACTACTGGCGCAACCGCAACAGCTGTGGTAGGGTCATCAACATAGCCAGGCGCACCAACACCAAGCGTGACAGTTTTCTTGCTCATCCAATTTCCTCCTGTATGTGTACTGATTTAATCGACCCTAACTGGTCGAAAATGTATGTGAAAATACAATGTTCAACCGAGCGGAGCTAGAATGAAGAATACCGGACAGGCATCCATAAATGCTATATGCCCCACCTGTGGGGAATGCAAACTCACACCAAGCGCTTTGCATATGACCGTTTATGATACGGGAACCAATGGTCGGTATACTTTCTTTTGCCCAAAATGCTATGAGCAAATTGAGCGGTCCATGGATATTGAATTGGTCAAGATGCTTAAAGCCTGTGGTGTAAGGTTTACGATAATCGCCGTTCCAGCTGAATTCAAAGAACGTAAGCCAACCGATGACGAACTCACAGTTGATAATCTCATGGACCTGCATATTAATTTAGAGAAAACTGACTTTTTAACTCAGGGTCTTGTTGAACTATGAAAGATGTCTAAAGATAGTTTAACGATCTATACGTCCGGGGACGCCTATTGTTATGCTAAATAGACGAGAAGCAAAGACGTTGCGTAGGCTCCAGAAAGAAATAGAGCATACGCAAGAACAACTTGCTCTTCTCAGTATACTCATCAATAAGATGATGGAGAAAATAGTCTAATTACTACCAGATTTCTAGAGACTCGTCAATCTCAAGCACCTCTTCGATGATATCATCGAGTTCACCGCCAGGGGGAGACATGCCAGAAGCACTGAGAGACATGCGAGAAAGTTCTGCGCCGAAATCCGTGCGGCCATCTAGCCCTTGCCATGCTGCACGAAAGAGCCCCTCTAAATCGGACACGATACCCCTTAGACGAAACGTGCCGAGAAAAATGGCCGTTCCAGGAGAGCAGCCAAGGCAGCTTTGCCATCAACGCCAAGAGTCCAGTCGCCTGCGCTGTCAACGCCATCATAAATACCAATAGCGCGCAATAGTGGGTACTGACCAGATTCAAGAGCAGTTTGAAGTCCCTGAAAGACCGCAACCTGATCGGCAGCGGGAATACCTAGTTCAGCGATCATAATTGGTTTACCGTATGTCGCCATGTGATTATACCAATTCGTGAACTGGTCATTCAGGAACTCAGCACCGTACATCTTACGGTCACGCATGTTAACCGCAATGACATCGACTTGGTCATCACCCGGATAATAGCTATCAGCCGTAGGAAGCTGCTCCAGGCTGGGACACCAGATGAAAGATGTTTTCGCCCCTATGCTAGTAAAGTGCTCTCGAATATAAATCCAGGCGTTCTTGTAGTTATCAGGTGTAATGTTATAGAGACTATTACCTGTATCAGATAAATTCATGCCCCAAAGCCAACGACGGGCCGGCGTAACCGGAAGCGTCATGTCTGCTTGTGCAAGCGCGGTTAGTTGAGCGTCAAAACTGCCACTAAGAATCGCCAAACAGTCCGCACCGCGCCAACTGATCATAGGCACCGATAGGGCATCAAGACCAGTCATGGTTGCGGAAGAAACTGGCGTTGTGAAATCGACCGTGTAAATATTCTCCCAAGCATACGTTGAACCGGCCAGTTCTGCCAGTTCTTCATCGTTGCGCGTCTCGTTGCTCGGAACGGGATTTTCAGCAGTCCAAATGCCCATACAAACACCAACAGGTGGAAAATTCATCAATCCTGTCCGATCAGTTTCGTGGGATCTTGATCACAGATACTCAAGGCTGTCATGAGTCCGTTAATCATCCCGAGACGGTAAGAATCATGACTGGGCTTGGGCTTGTGTGACTCCCAATATTTAAGACGCTTGATCTGAAAAATGATTAAAGCTATTTGATCCTCAGTCATTAGACTTCCAGGTACCTCACGTCTTGTGCAGCTGAACCAGAAATGATATACAATGGTCCACCATCTTGATCTAATTGCCGTGCGATCGTTAGGGTCCCGTTTGTGGGAATCTGTACGCCGCTTGAATCAGTTACGGCAGCATTAAAATCAACATAGACGGCTGCACTACCCAGGTTTTGGAGAAAGAGACCATTCTCGGGTGAGTAGGGGATGATTTGCGCTGTAGTACCCGCTGAAATATTAGCCATACTTGATTATCGGCCTTTCTCATAGTAAAGTTCAGTTGTAGAGTCACCTAAACCACCATTGTCCATGTCACGATACTTATTTCCGCGACAATCTAAACATTTACCGGCTTTCTGAACTCCTCCATTAAATCCAGTACCATTACATGTACGGCAACCAATTTTCTTCGTTAATCCAGAACCATTACATTTAATGCATGCATGGTTAAGTCCGCGACAAAAACATTGAACATCAATCAATTTTGGTTCATACATTATGAATCCTCAGGTTCTAAGTCATAGAGGTCAAACCAACCAGAATTACCAGTATCTAAAATTATGAAACAATGATTATTATCATTACTATATTTTACTGTACCAGAAAAATCTTTGCCGTGGCGATGAACGGTCAAGCGCATGTCCTTGAGTCCCAAGACGTCCGGTCGTGTTGTGGGACCCCAAATAACGTGTTTCGCGTCAGGATGCAAATGTGATTCTGCGACATATTTCATGAAAACAGTGTAACACACTCAGGTTATGATGTGTTTCCTGAGTGCAACGGCAACACTGGCAGTCCTTGTCGACTCACAACCAGATACGCGAAGCTTCTGAGCAATAGTACGCGCGTGGCGCATGACCGTACCGCCCGAGATGTCCAAGAGGAGCCCAATCTCCGCATTGCTAAGACCATCTGCAATGAGAGTTAAGACTTCCTTCTGGCGTTCCGTTAGTGGCATCATGAGCTTGATGCGCTTTGCGTAAGGACCCCGAATCTCCCCCTGATAGGCAGCACCCGGCCTACTCACTGAAAGCTGCCGTCCATGATTGCATCCCAACTATACCATCCACCGTCAATTTCTTTGCCTCCTGAAACTTCTTTGTAACAGCCTCAGATAGTGGACCAAAGTAACCATCGCTGACAAGAGGGTAGCCGAGCTTAGTCATTTGAATCTGCCAGTACTCTACGGATGTATTATGCATCAAGGGGGTAGTTAAATGCAGTAAGTAAGGTAACTTTGGAATCGGTGCATCATGAGCAATAGCAACTGGCGCCGGTGTTTTTTGAACCGGAATGGGTGCACTATAGGTCGGACGATAGAAACCAAGAATCAAAGACGCATTTCGATTGTGATAGGCAACCTCGTCACCAAGACCATCAAGAGGGGAAGATGGCGAATTGCCTTCAATGGTCCTATAGCTACCATCACTATTGCGAGAAACGACCATGCCAATATGGTCACCATCGGCATCACTGCCAACGCCGCCCCAAACGAAAATAGGAAGGTCGCCCGGTTCTCCAGAATTACGATCAATGAGACGCTTTTCGGTTCGCCCCAGGTTCGTCACGTAGGGAACGTAAGCAATACCATTGATGAACTGATGACCGTAAAAGTCGTCTATTCCTACGTCGCTCAAAACACGACTGACGCACTCACAACACCAGGGAGACGCGCCAGTGCCAGTACCGTTAGCGGTGTGGAGGAAATTGGTGATTCCTGGAACGTTATTTGAGCCAATCGGACTCTCGTGCGTTCCCAGCAGTTGTTCAAACCTGTTAATAGCCATAATCGCAGTAGTCATGATCTATGTATCGACACAGGGGTATAAAAAAGGTACCGCTTAACCGGAGTAGTGGCCAAGCGGTACCTTTTAGATATTTTTAGAACCAGTGACCGTGTAGTGCTGCCACGAGAAACATGATATTCAAAATCGCCAATAGAAGCGTATCAACGGAGACGAAGTTATTGGAGTTGTTCACAAGAACCTCCAATCTATCCAATCAGTTAGCCTGGTTATTCGCCGGAGCCGGTGCCGTAAACGGTGAGCCAGCTGTACCCTGCTTAGGTGCGTTAATAACACCCTTCTGTGGGTATACCACCGGATCGAGTCGCCTAAACAGTGCACCAGACGCTAAATTAGCTGGCGTGATAGCGATATCCTCGACATACTGGTCAAAGTTGTAATCACCATCAGGCTGAACATAATCTTCAACCGTCGTTGTACCGTACGTGAAGACGTTTCCACTAGCCGTTGCGCTCGTACCCTGTGGTGAAATAACCGTAATGTTCGTAGCACCAGCAGAAGCGGCAGGTGAAAAGGCTGTAATCTCCGTAGCGCTATCGATCGTGAAGCGCTCGGCAGCCGTGGAACCGAAATGCACAGCCGTGACGGTCGAGAAGCCCGTACCCGTCAAATGTACTTCATCGTCTCCACCAAGACCGCCTGTGGCAACATCGAGTGACGTAACAACGGGTGCAACATCAAAAGTGAAGTTTACATTTACCGTAGAGGCACCGGTGCCGTTCGTGACGACGATAGCAGCGGAACCGGCAGCGTGAGCAGGAGTAACGCAGGTTAAGTCGGTGTCACTGACAACAACAACGCTTGTAGCGGCAGTACCACCAACAGTAACGCCAGTTGTTCCAGTGTAACCAGTACCAGTTAGCGTAATCGCAGTTCCGCCAGCAGCTGGGCCGTTATTAGGCGCAACAAGCGTAGTGGTTGGGACAGCCATAATATATCTCCTTAGGTCTTTTTAATAGTATCGGTTGCATCAACAGGTAATCTTAGAGACAGCTGCAATCCGTTGTGTAACCGTCATCAAGGCTTCTATAGAGTTGATTTGGGTTTAAGCACGGTTTGCTTGGGTAAACTTTTTGTTCCATAAAAGCGATGATAAATCTGTTTTGCTCGGCAATAATCTCTATCATGGCTTTACAATTAACACACAGTTCGGACATTCTTTCCCTCTTTAGGTCGATAAAGCAATATGGATGAAAATGATATCATAAAAGCCATTAAGAATCTTCGGAATAAAAAGATTAGTCCTCTTGACAGGATACTAGATTTATCAAATTCCTTAGAAGACGATTCTCAATCCGTGGTACCACCTGAAGACGGCTTAGCCTCATAAACCATCCGTTTCACGTCGGCAACAGTAATATCGAACATTCGAGCTACCTTAAGAAAAGCAGCATCAGGAGTATTCTTCTTTTTGTACGAATCCTTCTTGTGAACCTTAAAAGCATTTACTACTCTATCGGGATTAACTTTAGACATTTTACTCCAATGAAATAGTCTTGATGCCCATCTTTTGGTTAAAGCTAACTTGAGGACCCCTCAATCCAATCAGCTGACCCTGAAAGACGAACGCAAAGGCAGGTACTGTAATATCGGTCTCCAAGAAGTCCCAACCAAGGTCCGTCAGTGCCCAGGTGGTCTCACCACAAATGACTTGTGACCATGCAAGGCCCCAAAGGGCCAGTTTGCCCTGTTCTCGATGTCCTGCGGATAACTCACGAGGTGTCATCCATGCATTACCGGTAGTACGCTGATGTTCCGCCATGGCCTGGAGCGTATTGAGGATGTATGGCGTTAATGGACGCTTGTATACCTTCACATAATTGTCACAAGCTGGACACTGTACACCGTGGGTTGCTTCAGATTTAATCCAACTGCGAACATCTTTTAACTTGGTGTTAGGAGTTATCATGCATACTGCCCTTCTGTCTTGACTTAACCCGTGACTTCATGTTAGCGTTCGTGGAAGTTCCCGTCAAGCCGCCAAGGAGTACTGTTGTGGAAAAATTGCCTGTCGAAGTTGACAATCAAAAACTAGTCGGTTTTGTCGTAAAACATCTTGGTATAGTCATTTCATGTGAACTGGGTGACATGACGCTGATGCATCTAAATGACATACTGGACGGACGAGCCTCCCTTAACTGCGGTGAAGAAATGAAACTAAGAATGGCATATGCCATTCTTCAAGTAAGACAAAAATATGGAGATCTTGAAGATTCAAAACTGTGGTTCCAATGTATGATCTCCAGTGGATTAACTCCTGCTGAAATAATCTCGAATTTCCATTACTATAATTACGCATGATTGCAATTCGTTAACATAGATAAAATTGTCTTGTTTGGGGTTAATTGTCCGATTTGCGTGTTGGTTGTTGCTGTTTACAGTTCGTTGTGGTAGGATTTTTGTCGGCCAGAAGTCATACATTTTGTCGGTTCAAGGAGGCTCAATGCTACTGTCAGACCTGCTCGATCCAGATGAACTAGATGCTGCCATTGCGGATGGTTTGGTGCGCGTGCAAACGCATCCAGCTGATTCCAAGCTGCGGATTTACAACTATACGGAACGTTGTCAGTTTGATAGGGTCTGGACTGACGTTACCTTGACATGTCGCGGCCTTATCGTTGATGACGGCGTTGTAGTTGCTCGCCCGTTCATGAAGTTCTTTAACTATGGTGAACATGATGCTGGGTCCTTGAATCTATTCGCCCCCGTTGAGGTGACAGATAAAGTTGACGGTTGTTTTCCGCGAGGGACCGCCTTGAATCTATGGGGCGGTGGGACCATTACGATTGATCGAGTTGTACGTGACAAGCTTCCTGTCACTCTCGTTGGTATGAATGAAGTAGGACAGCTCATACCAACACTAGTAACTGATTGGCACAACAATGGGCGCAAAGATAATTGGTTGGATCTTGAGATTGACGCACGAGTGTCTCGACGTAGTGGCGCAGGGGGAAATGCTAATAAGTTACGGGTAACCACTAATCACCACCTATACCTCAATGGTGAATATGCCCCGGCACAACAGGCGCAGCCCGGAGACTTCATCGTAGCCCAAGAATGGGATGCCAGTCAATCTGTTGTAAATCTTGTCCGTGCATCATTGCTCGGTGACGGGTGCTTGGTGAATGCTGCAAGCCGCTACGGTGCGGCCAAATACCAAGAAGCTCATTCAGAAAAACAGGAAGAATATGTTTTAGCAATTCGCAAAGCTCTTGGTGATTGTTCAATCAAGAGCAAAGACACGGTATCTGGTTATGGTAGTAAGATGGTATGGGCTCGATCCAGAGAGTATCCAGCATTTGGTCGCTTGCGTGACGAATGGTATACTAATGGTGTAAAGCATATCCCAGATGACCTTTCATGGGTAGATGATTTTGCGGTCGCTAAATGGTTAATGGATGACGGTATGCGGCAGAAATTCAAAAGACAAGCAGATCGAATTAGTTTTTCTACTCACTCTTTTACCAAAAGTGATATTATTCGCCTTGGTGACAAACTTTCTGAAATGTATGGAACAAGCTACCATGTGGTTAATGATGGCGGACGTGGATACGTGTTAGTTATTAATTCTGGGCGCAAGCAGCAGATTCGGCGACTCTGGCAATCTGTAGCGCCACACGTTCATCCTTCCATGCGATACAAAGTACCAGAGGAATTTAAAAATGTTCCATATATTGAGATGCCCATAGGTAACGAAATAACTTATACACGGGAAGTGCGAATCCTATCGGTCGAAAAAGTCGAGCCGACAAAGAAAAATTTCCCGTCAGGGCGAACTGGTTTCGATATTACTACTGAAACCGGAAATTATATGGCACGAGGTGTAATCGTACATAATAGTCTTGGTGTTTTGTTCATGGCACCTGACGGACTACCGGCCATTGCGACCCGTGGCTCTTTCGCCTCCGAACAAGCCATTCACGCTACTCAGCTGTACCGGAAGAAGTATGCTGGACGGTGGACGCCGACGTTTGGGCTAACCTATCTATTCGAGATAATTTATCCAGCCAATAGAATTGTGTTGGATTATAAAGAGTTAGATGATCTAGTTTTACTCGGTGCCGTGAACATTGCTACCGGAGTTCAGTACGGTCCTGACGAGTTAGGCGAGTGGACTGGACCCAAGGCGCGCGTTTTCCAGTATGACACGTTAGCTTGGGCTCTAGCTGCCCCCGATCGGCCTAACTCTGAAGGCTTGGTCGTTCGTTATCTTGATACCAATGTTCGTGTAAAAATCAAGCAAGATGCGTATGTTACCCTCCATCGCTTAGTTACTGGGTTAAACGAGCGCGTCATTTGGGAGTATCTCAAAGATCACGATAATGTCAATGAATTGCTACTTGACTTGCCGGAAGAATTTTACGAATGGTCTGTTAGTGTTCAATATCGCTTATGCGAGGAATCTCGTATAGCTTTGGCAAAAATCTATAAAGACTACAATAGTATTGTTGGATTACTAGAATCTGATTACTCACGGAAAGAGTTCGCACAGGCAGCGAACAGTTGGGCTTCCCGAGATTCTTTCTACGACAATGCTGGATACTTCTTTCGTATAGAAGACAAACAAGACATAATTGCCGACGTTTGGAAAACTTTGAAACCTTCTGCCAAAAATTCTATGTTTGCCGACCGAACAGATGCCGAATGACAACTTTGGTTTTAACGCGCGGTCTGCCGGCTAGCGGCAAGACTACCTGGGCACGCGTATGGGTCAATGCTGAACCTAATCGTGTTCGAGTCAATCGCGATGATTTGCGCATGAATCTGTTTGGTGCACCATGGCTGCACCATGAGGAAGAGAAGATCGTCACGATTGCACAGTATGCTGCCGTTCGTGCACTCCTCATCGCTGGTCAGGATGTTGTTGTTGATGACACTAATCTGCGTCGGAAGTTTCGTCGTAACTATGCTGACATTGCCGTCGAGTGTGGTGCTCAACTTTTGGTCCTCGACTTTGATGCCAGTCTTGAAGAATGCATGAAGCGCGATTCGGCTCGTGAGCGTGTCGTTGGAGAGAATGTTATCCGTGAGATGTACAAGAAGTTTTTCCCACTCAAGTCAGAAACAATGGAAGACCTAATCTTCGATAAGAATGCGAAGAATGATCCAGGGTTACTGATTGAACCATATGTGTCTCCTAATAAAAATTGGTTGCAGACGTGGATTTTTGACATTGATGGCACCATCGCCCTGATGGGTGATAAGCGTGGACCATTCGAAGAAGATAAAGTTCTAGGTGATGATCTTAATATCCCCGTTGTAAAGATTCTGAAATCTCTTTCCGATGCAGGGTATCGAATTATTTTAATGTCGGGACGTACAGAAGGCTGTAGAAACTTAACGGAGGATTGGCTCACCAAGTGGGCGATTCCACGCAGTGAACTCTTAATGCGTAAGGCAGGAGACCAAAGGCAGGACTCCGTTGTAAAATTAGAATTATTCAATATACATCTAAGGTATAAGTATAACATTGTTGGGGTAGTAGATGATAGAATGCAGGTTGTTAACCTGTGGAGAAGTCTAGGATTGATGTGTGCGCAAGTCGCACCCGGCCGATTTTGAGGGAAAAGTGTCAGACATTGTTGACGAGATAGACGCGGTTATCTCAGCTGACAACTCAGTCAGTCATGACGCCATGCGCTGGTGTCCCCAAGAAGACTTCGAAGAACCCGATTTGCCAACCTTACTAACCCGTCAAGCTGTTGAAGGTTTTTCGTCACGGCGGAACGATATTCATCTTATGCTCGCTGAGCGTGACGAAGCTCTTTGGTGTCTAGATCTATCAAGGATTCAGCCAAGATGGACCGAATGGGAAACGAGTAGAGATTTACGTTTTCTTCCAACAGTATTTCACGGTAATAATTTTGTCTTGATTGCGGGAGTGGTAACGTGAGGGGTTTAGCGCTACAAATGGCTCTTCCAATCTTTAATAAGTATGAGGCCAATGTTTATGCTTCACAATCCTTTCTTCTGTGTGTAGAAGTTCAGAATGATATGAGTGAAAACGACCAGAACACATTGCAAGAACTTGGTTGGGATTCTTACGAGCCAAAGATCTGGTTTCATCGTTGATCTGTCATGCTTGACACGATGCGACAGGGGCGGTATCTTAAGTACATGCAATCTACCGACTGGCTCAATCCAACACCCTGTGATCATTACGAACCGGATTCCAACGAGCAGGCACGCGAAGGGCAGATGTGTGCTGGTTTTGGATGGAGACCGCACTGTATAACGTGTGGATTCAAACAAATCTTTCACGAACGGTACAATGATGAACTCTCTTGATCTTGCTATCGAAGTCGTTGAGCGAGCGAAGGCTGACTTTGGCCAGCTCCTTCTTCAAGCAATGAATCATCGTCAGATCGGTACCTCGCAACTAGCTTCGATGCTCAAGGTTCCAACGCAAGACGTGTCGGACTTTCTTAGAGGTTACGGGACAGACAGCATTGCATTTATTACATGTGCACTATTTGCACTAGATTATACGCTGGACCCGATAGCGTACCCACATGAAAACCTTTTAGATCAAAAGGGGCACAATGACAGCGAATGAGCAATTCTTCATTATATGCTTCATCTTAGCATCATTGGCTTTTCTGCCATGGGCATGTGTCAACGTCTATGATCGATTCAAAACCATTGACCGTAACGATACGTGGCCAAGTCGGATTCGTGACATCATCATCATGACACTGCGGCGAATCCGACGTAGGTGTGAATGCTGCGGTTCATGGTCTGGCAAAGTGGCACAATGCAGCTCTTGTTGGTTTCTTATTCAAATGCTAAAAGAGCCATTTAATATCGAACGAGATTGCGTAGAAGCCAAACGCCCTGAAGAGAAAACCCGAGATGATATTATTTTTCAACAGATCATGAATGGCAACTACAAATTTCCTGGTGATAAGTAATGAGAAATGATAAAAGTCAATTAGCATTTTCGGTTAGTATTCACGATTGTACTGTACAAACCTTTCGTGCGGGCGGAAAGGGCGGACAACACCAGAATGTAACTGATTCTGGTGTGAGGGTCATCCATGAGCCATCTGGTGCACGCGGCGAATCGCGCGAGGAAAGGTCGCAGCTACAAAACAAGAAGACGGCCTTTCGACGCATGACTGAAACGATGAAGTTTAAGATCTGGATTAACCAGCAATTGGCCAACAAGACTCCCGAACAGCGAGTTGAAGAGGATATGGCCGAAAAGAATATCCTGGTTGAGGTGCGTGGTTCATCTGGTTGGGAACCGATTCACGATGAGGGACTATAATGGAACAAGTTTGGGGTGTCTTCAGTGAAGACATTATAGAGTCGTTTTACGTGACGTATTCCCTCCTGGGAATCTTCAGCAGCCATGAGGCCGCCATGGAGGCAATTAAGACATTAGTGGAACCAAAATTTCTTAATGCAGAAAAGTATTACGAATATGATCGTCGTGAACTGTCCGTAAAGGAACTTACTTTAGATAGGTTGTGCTGATAGTGGCTAGCCATTTGTCGAACCTTCTTGGCTTGAAATCCGAGAAGAAGGTCTATAAGTATTTGCTGAGCAATAACATTAAGGGGCAACGTGGTCAGCATTGTGATTGTCCCATTGCTAATGCGCTGAAACAAGATGGTTTCAAACTGGTGCGTGTAGATGGTCGGTATATTACAGGATACAGATATGACGATCATTATGAGTTAGGCATTATGACTCCTGTACACATACGGAATTTTATAGGACATTTCGATTCGGGTAAGTATAGTGATCTTTCAGATGAGCCGTTGTGTGCGGCAGGGGATACGGTATGATGGTTGGGGGTGAACCGCAGGATCGGGTGTTGCAGTTTTTGCAGGTTAATGTTCGGGATGTGTTGGGTGAGTTTGCGGCTCATAATGCATTGTTTAGTTGGCGGGATGATCAGTTCGGCGGTTTGGTGTCGCAGTTGTCAACGTTTGTGTTGTCTGAGCCGCTTGAGTCTTATGAGGTTTCGGATGTGGCGTCGTTGATTGTTGAGTTTCCTGGTTCTACGTGGCAGATGTTTAAGTCGTGTCATGCTGGCCGGTGGTGGTTGGGGTGGTTCGTGTCACGGTTCCCGGTTCGGGTGCAGAAGCGTGAGCAGTCTGCTACGCTTACTTGTGTGTTTAGGACGAGTGCGGTTTTCCCTCATGCTGATGTTGTTGCGGATGCCCGGTTGGGTCAGCCGTATTATCGGGTTGTTACTGGTAGCCCTGGTCTCATTTATAGGAGTGTGTCGTGAGTGGTCATTTGAAATGTATTATTTGGTCTGGTTTGTCTGTTTTCTTCTCGTTGCTTTCTTTGGGTTTTTTTCTGGCTGGGATTTGGTCTGTTCAGGATAAAACTCAGTTGCTTCAGACGGGTGGGATTTTCATTCCTATTGCTTTTGCTTGTTTTATCGTGACAGCTATATGTGTGCCGGATTGGAATGAATGGTGACCGTTAATGCGATTTACACTATCCGGTGCGAGTTTGACCGTTGCTATGTTTGTGCCAGTTCCGATGAGCGCAATATTCGTGCGGTTCGCCGTGTCGCCAAAAACAATGGTTGGACATTTGCGGCAGGGAAAGATTTTTGCCGGAACCACGGGACGTCGGGTAAGGCAACGGAGACCAAAATCAAAAAGTCCAGTACGCCTGTAACGAGTCGAGTAGAATGGTGGGATTGAGATGACAGACAGGTTCGCGTACGTGCTTTACTATCCAGGTATCGGTGATGGTGATGATGACATTTTGGGTATTTACACTACGATACCATTGGCTAATGAGGCGAAAGCAAGATACCTTGAATTACATCCACATAACACACTGTTCGTTACTTCGTACGAATTAGATGAGGATAAATGGCCGCTGGGATGATTAATCATAAGCATCCGGCCAATATTGCTTTGCATGATAAACGTTCATCGGGCGATAAGGCAGCTGATACTGTAACGAAGAATTTTGGGTCATGGAAATATATCATGATTCAAACGGTCTTTGTGGTCATATGGTTATCGTTCAACATTTGGGCCGGCCCGTTACGGTTTGATAAGTTTCCTTTCATTCTGCTGAATCTAGCTTTCTCGGCCCAAGCTACTTACGCAGCGCCAATAATTTTGCTGTCACAGAACCGTTCATCAGAACATGACCGGCTGAAAGCTGAGCACGACTATGCAGTTAACAGTATGTCGCTGAAGTTCATGGTAGCTATCCACGAGCAGCTTCATGGTGTAGACTGTGACTGTCCACCGAAGCGTGACGTTGAGGCGTTGCTACAAACTATCAACCCGGAGTTGACTGGTGTCTAGTTGGGTTATTCCTTACGATATCGGCTTTGCAGTTGGATTTTTGACTTTTGCTATTATTTTGAAAATCTCTGACTGGCGAGATCGTAGGAGACATAGGGTAGCGAAGAAAGGCGCCCAGAGACAACGAGGTGGAGCGCATCCGGTTAGTGTTCCCGGTAGTCCAACGACTAGCCCCAAGATAGGACCAACCGGCTTTGCTGGACAGTCCAAGCTCTCATGCAAATGTGGCTGGTGTATCCAACGATGCCGCTGACTGAATCCGAGCACTATTGTCTTGAGTTGACAGCCAAACTGTACAGGACTATGATCAATGAAGTGATCGGTCATGATGTTACCCGCGATTTCGACATTGCCGAGCTGGCAGCGCAGATACACGTTATCCAGCATTCAATCATGGCTCAAGCTGCCGGCCGCTCTCATCCCGATTTGTATCGCACGCTGGGTAATAGGCTACCGTTGCCTCACGAGAAAGAGCATCCTCATGGACAAGGTGTTCATGTACAGGAAACTATTCAGAGACGAGGAGCAATATGAAAGTCCATGAACTCTTAGCTCGCCTAGAGGCATGCGATCTTGACGCCGATGTTTCAATCGGCCTGGACGTTAACTACAAGGATGTTTCTAGGTGGCTGGAAAAGGTTAAGACTGATTTTGATGGTACAGTTATGCTTGTAGATGAGTGGTATGATATTTAGAGGAGGGAGATTGTTCAAATGGTAAAGACCAATGATGAACTTGTCAAACTTGTCACGGTGGCAGTCGGCAAAATTCGTGAAGCGAGCGATGATATTGAGGACACATGCGCATTGTCATTGAAAATTGGTGACAGTAAGATTCGTGCTGGCTGTCTAGCAATGGCAGGCACGATTCTCGTAGCGATTGCTGCAATGCTCGCTGAAACAGTCCAGGACGATAAAACCGATAGTGCTGTTTAAGAAGAAGATCCACTAGGGATATAGGAGTATCATGTCCGTCGAACTAGCTGGGCAGTTTATCGAAACTGCCATAGAGAACGTAGATGCAGCAATCGATCATCTAGAGAAGGCTACCGCCCATATGCACGTAGCTGGTAATAATCTGATCAAGGTCGGCTCTCTTGCCATGCTGGTAATGCAATTAGATGATTTAAAGACGAGCATTGAAGTCATGCTTGAATTGGGCACAGATGATGTCAGCCTTCTAGGTTGGCAAGATCTCTGATGAGTGAGTGCGTCATGGAAGGACTAACACCCATAGACGATCTTGGCTGCCTTCTGGTAGACTGTGAAGCGCATGGTGCAGTTGGCACCGTCCCAATGGGCGAATGGGAATATGGAGATGCCACAGAACTATTTGCCCAGCATGTTCGAGATTATCAAAAGTTAGCCAGAATGGACAACCATGTCCTTTAAGGATCTGAGTCGAGAAAAATGGTGGGAACTAGAGCAGCTACAGATGGATGCTAATTTCATCTTTGTTGATGCGCTTGCGTTAGCGGACCAATGTCATGCTCTTTTCGAAAAAGTATTTCAGGAGTTTCCTCGGTCCGAAGACCAAACCTGCCTTGTTGACATTATTAAGGAACTAGAACGAGCGTCATTGCACCTTCTTGATCAATCTACTGAAAGCATGGATGCGATTCTAGAGGCCGTGAACAATCAAAATTCTTAGCATTCTTCTGGATGAACAACTGAAGGGACGGGCGTGACAAAAATAACGGAACCAAAGCTTGGCGATTTCGGTCTTGTCAGCATTCCGGGTGACGTAGGTAACCTGATTCGCTTTGGCCAATTCCTTAATGGGGATGGTTGGTCTCGTGAAGAACATGCGTTCGTGTACGTTGGTGATGGACAGATTGTTGAAGCTGAACCAGGTGGTGCGCTTCTATCGGCAGTTAGTAAATATAGCAACGTGCTTTGGAGTACGGACCATATTCCGTTGGCTGATGAGCAACGAGCGGCAATCGCCGAATACGCAAAAACGCTCATCGGCACACCGTACTCCGCAGCTGACTACTTTGCTATCACAGCTCACCGACTACACTTACCATTCTCGCCACTGTTAAAGAAGTTCGTTTCTGATCGAACTCACCTTATTTGCAGCCAGCTGGTAGACTGTGCGTATGAACATGGTGGTGTGAACCTATTTCAGGACGGACGTTGGAATGGCTACGTTACTCCAGGGGATTTAGCTAAACTCCTTGAGGGAACAAGTGCCTAATGGGAGTAAATGTAAATGAGTAACAAAACAGCAGTTCAAAACAACGCATCACAAGGCATCGGGCTCAGTGGCATTCTTGGCATCGTATTCATTATTCTGAAGTTGACGCACGTTATCAGCTGGGCTTGGTGGCTCATACTGCTTCCATTCTATATTGGATTCATTCTTATTGCGGGGTTCTTGCTGGGCGTTAGTATTGTGATTGGTATTTCCTTTCTGGTCAAGAAGTTATTTAAAATCCGTTGAAGACGACTTGTTTCTTGGTGGGATATGTGGCAGCCCCGCATGAATGTAAACTGCCAGGGTTCTTTTGGCGCTATTGGCATAGGGTACATTACGGCTCAGTAATCAAATGCCATGATCCTTGTAATTTCTATTATCAATGGAAGCGTGCAGGCCATGCATTCCTTGGTGGCTATTGGAGTTCGGATTACCCTCCCGTGGACTGTAATGAAGAATACGCACGCATTATGAAAGAGGGCTAGATGGGTAGTTTCGAAAAAGCTTTTAATGATCGTTGTCGGTCATTGGCGTCGCAAAGATTAGGTATAGATGCAAAACAGATAACAAATCTTTATGTAGATGTAGTAGATCTATTTGAAAAATACGATCCCACTGATTTAGGAAATGAAGTACAACTGCAAATCGAATTCACTATTGACGGCATTACCCGTTGCATCGCATTTTGCTTTTCTCATTTCCACGACATGATTCATCAACTTGATAAAGAACTTCTGGACGAGCAGGCACGCTAACCATAATAACAATGTGAGGAGAGCTACAATGAGGGTAGGAAGCATTAAGTTTTGGGTAACGAAAATTATCCATGAAGCGTCTGGTTCAAAGGTCGAATTAGAGACCGAACAGTCACCCGTGAGGGAATCTGATGGAACCATGACTCTCGTCATCCGTAACAATTGGATAGATGCATTCAAGGTGGGCGCAGAAATTCGAGTCGATCTGAACTTCAGTGCTGATGATGACAAAGAAAACGCAGAAGGAAAGCACGAACAGAACGATGTTTGAGGATGATGGCACGATGCCCATGAGTGGACATTAGAATTCTGAGGGCCGTTTCCTATTTTCCGGTCATCAGATACAGGGTACTAACTACCTGGGCATTACCGCTATCTAAATACCGCTACCTAAAGTTTAGCAGTATTTAGATAGGCTGCATGTTTCGCAAGAAAGATGGTAGCTCAGTAGGCAGAGCAATGCGTAGTGTATTTCCGGGGCCGGAATACATGAGGCTATAGCGCAGGTTCGAGTCCTGTCCATCAAAAGAATCCCCATACTCTTTGCCGCAAGCAAGGGTATGGGGATTCTTCTTGCGCTCAAGTAATACATGCCAATTAGTTGCACATCAGGCAACACCCCAAAAAAACCCACCACAATACCTTACACATTTTAGATCAACCTTACACATAATCTGTCGCTACTATAAATCGTCATGTATCAAACAATACACCACCCCAAATATAGCAACACCAACACACAAAACAGCAAATCAGAAACCGATTCCCATATTTTTTCAGAAACACCCAAACCCAATACGTGACCAATCAGTCACTAGTTTTTTCGAAGTACCTATGATTTTACAAGCAACTTTCAAAAACAAACCTATCGCGTGAACCAAACGGGCGTTGT
>Ga0208717_1000248_pt1 | contig 20264 bp, 12 predicted proteins | sample NGESurF53shallow_FD_184489 | JGI IMG/M metagenome (GOLD analysis project Ga0208717, IMG submission 184489) | Arctic peat soil microbial communities from Barrow, Alaska - NGEE Surface sample F53-3 shallow (SPAdes) | ecosystem: Environmental > Terrestrial > Soil > Wetlands > Peat ... | reverse complement strand
GGTTGTCGGGCAGGCGACCGCAGCGACTCTCGCGCAGGTCCAGGCGACGCTCGGGGGCTTGCCGCACTGGTCGGGACGGCGGAGAACTGACCCGGTGGATGTTCATGGCTGCGTGAACGTGGTGTTGGTGAAGTCAGACGCTGCGGCGCTGGGCGTGCACGGGATTGCGGTGCAGCGTGTGGGATCGAAGGGCAGGTCGAGCTGGCGGACGGACGTTTTTGCCGAGCCGCAGGGGCTGCCAACAAGGCACGCCGTTATGCGCATGGTGGGTGATGCGCTACGTGAGTGCCTTGACGAGGGTGCCCTCGCCCTCCACGTTGTGGTCCCCGATCGACCGACGGCCGACCTACTCGTGTCGATGGCGGACTCCCTCGCCGGCGTGGAGTTGAGCCGGCTGCGATGGGCGCGCGACGCGCAGATGGAACGCCCAATACTCAGCTTCGATGGCCGTCCGGCCGAACCACCCGACGCCCTCGACGCCTACTCGCGGCTCGCCGTCAGCTTCTTCTTGGAGGAGGACCGTGCACGAGCGATGAGCCTGCGGCATCCGGTCGTAATCCTGCAACGGACACTGAACGAGCATCTGGTTGCAGGCGGCCCGGCGACCGATAGCGGTCGTCTGGACTATCTGGTCACGTGGGCCGGCGCAACCGAACCGCTGAACCACCGCGCTGTGACTGACTCGATCGCGAAGTCGCCCGACACCCCAGGTGCCCGATTGTCGAACGAGCTCTCGGACAAGATCCACTCGGCCCACCGTGGTCGAAGCGACGACCCGAAGAGCTACAGAGAGCTGGTGGAGGGGGCGCTGGAGTACCGGATGGCGATGTTCGACGCCGCATGCGAAGTCCTCGCGGCGCTAGCGGTCTCGGCAATGCGGCCAGTCTACCGAGCGCTCGAGATCGAGGCCCAAACCGTGTGGCGGCGGCGCCTCGACCTTCAGGCGTCTGACCTGGTCAGGTTTTCCCGCACCTACCCGCGGTGGCGCGACGATCAGGTCACCATGCTTGAAGCCGACCTCTTGTGTGCGCGGCAGTTGGATGCAGTTGTCGACGCCGACGCGGCGCGTGATGCCGCGGCGGACGCAGGTACGCGCGAGTTGGTTCTCGCGCACGTCCTGAGCGTGAACCCGATACGCCTCGAGGTGGAGTCGCGTCGGGTCGGGGCTGGGACAGGCGTCGTGGCCCTCCACGTCAATGGGCGGCCGCTCATCGAGGAGGCTTCTGCTGAGATCAGGATCCAAGGCGGCAGTTTCAAGCTGCGGAACATGCCAGTTGGGCCGCTCATCGACGACGGCGAGAAGGGCTGGCGCTGGGGGCCTAGCATCGTTCCTCAGCTGAAGCTGGGCGACGAAATTGTCCTCGCCAGCCAAGCGTGGTTTGGCAAGCCGCTTACGTCGGGCCACGAGTTCAACATCAACCGCCCAAAGCTCGATACCAACACCGCGCCGAAACCGACCTGCACCGCGACGTCCTACGCCGACGACCCGGTGAACCATCGTTGGTGCTGTCGCCCTCACACGGCTTCCGAGGCTGAATGGTCAGATGAGATTGCCGTCCGCCGGGCTCGGAACGAGCTCAACCCGGAGACCTGGCCTCCCGTGATCGATGAAGACCGTTTCGATGTCGCGGCAGATGAGACGCAAACGCCCGCAGAGTCGACGCCACCGTCGGAGTTGACCCTGGACGACCTCGAGTGACCGCGAAGAAGCGGATCAGCTTCCGGCTACCGCCCGCCGACCACACATCCGCCGTCCATCACGAGGCTGCCGCCGACCAGAACACGATCGCCGTTGGGAAGGCCATCCGCGCAGTGTCGAGAGCCCTCGACGGCGCCAACGAGCACGACAAAGTCCTGTTGCGTGCCGCAGCCGGCGCGGGTAAGAGTTACGCACTGCGCAGGATGGTGAAAGACGCGCTGGACCACCCCGGCTGTAGTCGCGTGGCGATCACCGCCTTTGCCAACAAACAGGTGTTCCTGCTTGCCGAGGCTCTTGGCTTGGAACTCGGCCGAGACAAGGTCTGCCTCTTCGTCAGCGCCGCGCGCATGGCTGATGTTCCTATCAGCACAGTTAGCGCGGTCATGGTTGAGACGCAGGGTTCTGCACTGCCCGTTGACGCCAAGGTGGTACTCGGGACGTCGCACCGGTTGGGCGCGTTCGGCGAGTACCGACGCATCGTCGACCATCTAGGGGCTGCTTCGAACGGTGAACGTCCTTTCGACCTGCTGTTCGTCGATGAGGCATGGCAGCTGCCGCTGCACCGATTCACTACCGTGGAGAACCTGGCGCCGGTCGCTGTCGGCGTGGGGGACGTCGGTCAGCTACCGCCGATCGACCCCAGTCAAAACCCGTGGCGCGGGGACACCGGCTACAACCCCTACCGCGCGTGGCCGACGCAGTTCGAAGGCCACGCCTCGACCTTCGCGGTGGATCTCCCCGCTGTGTGGCGCCCAAACGTCGCCCAATTGCCGCTGTGGCGCGCGTTCTACGACGAGTGGGACCCGCTGTACTGCGTCGCCGCGGGCGGTGACCGCGCATTAATCCTGCCGGAGCTTTCAGGCGCCGCGGCGGATATCTGGGCGTCGGTGGCAACTGGTGTCCCGACTCTGGTCGAGGTCGATGGGCTCGAGGATCCCGAAGCTCCCGACATCGATGCACCTCTACTTGGCGTTCTTGAAGACATGTTGGATGTACTGCTAACCGAGGGCTTCGAGATCCGGTCCCGCGTCTACGACGATGCCGGCAGGCCTGGGGCTATGAAAAGCGTCCACTCGTCGACGCCATCGGGCGACCCACTTATCGTCGTGCTTGCGACGAGGAATCAGGCAGTCGACGATGCTGCCGACATGGTGGAGCGGTTGGTCGCGAAGCACGGGCTGGCTGACGGGGTGCTCGTCGCATCGACCGTGGACTCGTGGCAGGGGCAGACCAATGCGGTCACCGTCGCGCTGCATCCACTTTCCGGTGCGAGCGAGCTCGACGAGTTCAACTCGGCGTTCGGCCGGCTTGCCGTGACATGCACGCGCGCCACTCACGGTCTCCTGTTGCTCGCACGATCCGGCCTGAACGAATTGCTTGACACCGCCCCGCCGCGGCAGGGGACGCCATTCGGCGAGCCGGGAACTCGCGCCTTGCCGCGGCAAACGCACCAGCGAATCCTGCGTGCATTCGCGACTGGCACTTTGCGACGCTGATTGTTCTCGCGGACACCACGGAGAAGTCAGCGTCGCATAGGAGGACTTCTCCGGACGTCCTGATGGTGAGAAAATAACCCCAGGGTCCTAGAGGCGATACCGGGGCCGACATTTGGAGTGAATCCTTCGCGAGCCCTGGAGACACGCATGACGGCGTACACCGCCGCTCAGCAGGAGGCGATTGCGTGCCTCGACGAACCACTCCAGATCATCGCCTGCGCCGGCTCGGGGAAGACGCAGGTCATCTCTCAACGGATCGCGGCGATCCTCGCGCAGCCTGACACGGGTCCCCGAAACATCATCGCCTTCACCTTCACTGAGAAGGCCGCGGCAGAGCTCAAGGAACGAATCCTGTCGATCTTGGAGAACGAGGGCGCCGGAACACTCGGTCTCGCCGAGATGTACGTCGGCACTATGCACGGCTACGCCCTCGACTTGATCCAGCGACTTGTGCCGGAGACGTTCAAGTTCTCCGTGCTCACCGAAATCACGGCTCGAATGCTCATCGACCGGAATAGTCGGAAGTCGGGTCTGACGGTATGTCCAACGAGTTCGGCCGGCACTCCGTTCCTCCGCCGTTTTCTGCACTCACGGCTGTTCATGCAGGCGACCAGTGTCCTTCGCGAGGACACTGTCGACTGGGACCTCGTTCCAGCGGGCGTCGTATCCGCGTTCGGCGACTACATGAAGTTGCTATACGGGAACGCGTACTTTGACTACACAGAGATGATCCACTTAGCGGTGCAACTGCTCGAGGGCGACGTCGATGAGGACGCCGCAGCCAAAGCGATCCAGCACCACATCCGAGCCGACATCCGGTACGTCGTGGTAGACGAGTACCAGGACGTCAACCCGCTCCAGGAGCGGCTCGTCCGAGGCCTCGTTCAGTTCGGAGCGAACCTATGTGTGGTCGGTGACGACGACCAGACGATTTACCAGTGGCGAGGTAGCGAAGTCTCGAACATCGTCACTTTCAACGGTAGGTATGCCGGTGTACGGCAGGTGATCCTTGCGGAGAACTTTCGATCGAGCGAAGGCGTGGTGGAGGTCGGCCGCTCTATTGCCGAACGGATTCCCGACACCAACAGGCTGCCGAAGGCGATGGTCCGGTCTGGACATCAGATCTGGCAGCGCGGGGACATGATCGCCCGAGAGTTCGCAGATGACCGCGAAGAGGCGGCGTGGATCTGCGATCGAATCGAGGCCATGAAAGGCTTGGCCTTCAGCGAATCCGTCGAGGGTGACACACGTGGCTTGTCCTGGTCGGACTTCGCTGCGCTCTACCGATCCGTGGCCAATGACGCGGGTCCCCTGGTCGAGGAGATGCGCCGCCGCGACATTCCTTACATCGTCAAGGGTCTGAACAGACTGTTCGACAGCGCGGAGATCCAGGCAGTGGTCGGAATTTTCCGGTACATGGCGGGCATCCTCGCATCATCTGACCTTCGAGTTCTCTGGGATGACGGCAACCTTCTGCCGGCTGATGGTGCCACCTGGGAGAAAGCTCTCGCGGTCCTACAAGAGGGACTCGACTTTGATCGCGGTGCGCGTTGGGGCGTCTACAACATTCAGCGCCTCTACCTGGAGTTCTTGGAAGCGCTCGGTCTGCGTGAGGAGACTGTTCCGGGCGACCCTATCCGACGAGAGCTCGTCTTCTACCAACTCGGGAAGTTCAGCCAGGCGATCTCTGACTTCGAGGAGATCTACTTCAACACCGAACCGCGACGAAAATACGAGACATTCGCCAGTTGGCTTGAGTACCAGGCACCTGGCTACTACGCAGAATCAGACTCGGACGTCGGCTACGCCACGCCAGACGCCGTCACTCTGACGACGGTCCACCAAGCCAAGGGCATGCAGTGGCCCGCCGTTTTCCTACCGTGCCTGCGGGCCAACCGGTTCCCAGCAAAGCGTCAGGGCGGCCTCGGGCTTTTCCACGTCATCCCTGACGCCGCAATCAGCGATCCGGATCGCTACAGGGGCACCCTAGATGACGAGACGCGCTTGTTTTACGTTGCCGTGACACGTGCGCAGAAGTACTTATTCGTCTCGTTCTCGCCAGGTGGCAACCAGCTCTATCGACGACGCTCGGCGTTCTTCGACCATTGCGCCACGCAGCAGTGGTTTTCAACCCGCGACACTGGAGTTCCCGGCGACGCGGCACGCCTCGAGCCCCGCGCGCGACACGAGATTCCGAACGTGACGTTGTCGTTCTCAGAGCTGAAGTACCTCTTCGAGTGCCCGTACCAGTTCAAGCTGCGCTTCCTCTACGGATTCAACCCTCCGCTACACGAGGCACTCGGGTACGGCAAGGGTCTCCACGACGCGCTCGCGGAGATGCACAAGCGCGCGTTGGCAGGCGATGTCGTTGTCAAGGCGGACGCCGAGGAGCTCGTGTCGCGCCATCTCTACACGCCGTACGCCTACCCGGAGTTGAGGGCCACCCTGCACCGTGCGGCGGTGAAAGCCATAGAGCGCTACTTCGATGAGCACGGTCAAGAGCTCGAGCGCACTATTCATAGCGAGAAGCAGATCCAGGTCCATGTGGCGCCGGGCATCACCGTCGACGGCCGCATCGACCTCGTCCGTCGACTCGACACGGATGAGGTCGCGATCGTCGACTTCAAGTCGACGGCGCGGGCGCAAGACGAGGACGTGACCCGGGACCAACTCCACGTCTATGCGGTGGGCTACGAGGAGTTAACGGGCGAGCGCCCGGATGTCATCGAGGTGCTCAATCTTGATGAGGAGGGCAAGACGATCCGCGAGGAAGTTGAGGACCCATTGTTGGTGGCAGTGCGGTCCCGGATCAAGGAGGCGGGCGACTCCCTCCGCCACAATGAACTTCCGCGACTGCCCATCTGGACCCAGCAGTGCGACAAGTGTGACTTGGCTGAACTGTGCCGTGACGTCCCCGCAGAGGCGAAGCGTGATCGGCGCGCGGCGTCCGGTCGCTAGTCGTCGTCTGGAGTCGGTTGTCGACCGCCCGGTGACAGTCCGAGCAATCCTCGTGTCGACCGTACGGCAGGCGCTCCCTGAGCGTCCAGTTCGATGTCGGGCTCCCGCATCGCCTCCCATCCCTTGTCGAAGCCGAAGAAGTCGATCCGGTTGGCCGGATCTTGGATTCTGTGGATCCGATGGAGCTCGTCGTCCTCGGCGTTCTCCACGATGTAGAGCCAGAACTGGTCGCCGTGCTCTTTAGCCTCACGGAACTGGCGCGCAGACAGCATTACGCCGCGAAGCGTCCACTCGCTTCGGATCGACTTGATCTCGATACGTCGAACGAGCTCGCCGTCCTGGCCGTGAGACAACACGTCGAAGCCCGGGTTCGTGTGATCCTGCACCTCGGGTTCACGGCCGTGGGCGCGTTCGTATGCCAGCACCCGGGCGACGCCGGCTCGATCGATGTCGACTGCATCGGGCGATTCGTCGCCGGTGGTCCCTTGAGCCGCGTCGGCACCGAACAGCACGTACGAGCGCATACGCGTTGCGGCACCTGACTCGCTCCGGCCTTGCTTGCCACCGCTGCTACCCCGGCCGCTGCGATCCCGATGAGGCAGCGATTCTCTCGTCCCCTGGCTCCCGGTGGCGTTCTCGTCGATCACTCGCGCGTCTTCGTCATCCGAAGTAGTGACGGCAGGATCGTCATCCTGAAGCTGGCCGCGTTCGGAGCCTGTTCCAACGTCGATGTCGATGTCGGCATCTTCGTCGCCGACGTGGTCGCTCGCCGTTCCTTGTCCGAGGACGTCGACGGCCGCGGACGACGCGACGGTCTCGACGTCCACCTCTTCGCCGCCGACGTGGTCGCTCGCCGTTCCTTGTTCGACCACGTCGACGGCTAACGACGACGCGACGGTCTCGCGATCGACGTCGATGATCGAAGGGGCTCCGTATTCGTCAAGTCTGAGCATCGCGTCATCGACGCTGCTCGCCTCGAGCACCGTGACGATCAAAGGGGCGAGTTCCAACGGATCAAGGTATGGCGCGATCGCACGGGAGATCTCCCTGGCCACCGGAATCATGGTCGCATTTCGTGTGTGGACGACCCGGAACTCGTTGGCAAAAAGCATCGCGTCGATCACCTGCGGCGGTGTCACGAAGTGTTGACTGCCGATTGACGCATGGTAGATCACGGTCAGCGTGCTGGCGCTGTGAATGTCAAGATCCTTGATTCGCGCCGAGTCGATTTCGATCTCCGGGCGAGTCGCGGCTGCTCCGTCGATGACGCGCATCAAGGGAATTTGCCTAGCCATGAGAAGTGCCAACAGCTCGGTATCTCTTGTGCTCTCGACTTCGGCGGGTTCCACCTCAATGACGTCTTCGGCCCTCGTCACGCCAGCGCATTCGAGCGCACGTTGGGTCAGTCGTTCGCGATCGATTACTTCATTCACCAACAGGGATATTTGGTCGACCATCCTTCGTGGGTCACGGAAGATTAGGCGCTCGGGTCTCGCGAGGACGCCGCGCCGGTCAGGAAAGCTCGGGCGTCGCCCGATCAGCTGGAGCGTGCGAGCCGTGGCTCGCCCCCCGGTAAGTAAGGCGTCCAGCATTGACCAACACTCGCGGACAACGAGCTCGTCATCCGGGTCGAGCGGACTCGTCCCTACCTCGGCGGCGACGAGCTGGAGGATGAAGTCCAAGTCACCCGTGGTGGGCTCCTCGGCAACTCCTACACCATCCAAGAACTCCTGGTAACGCCGCATCTCGTGCGGCAGTTGCGAAGCCCATCGGCCCAATCGCGTTGGCTGCCAGAAGGCCTGGCGCGGATGGATGAAGTTGCCCGGGGATACCTGGATGACCGGTACGTCAGCGAGTGCTTTCAGTGCGGGTCCATCGAGTTCGCGGCCGAGCCATACGTAGACCTCGTTGTGCATCGCCGCGGCTTCATCTGCGCAATAACGAAGGTGCGCTACGACCATCGCGCTTGTCGGCGCCGTCGGCATGCCTAGCCAGTAGAGTGCGTCCGCGTTCTTGGTCTGGGCGGGGCCAGGAAGGCCAAGCCTTGGCCCTTGGGACTCGAACAGGTAGCTCTGGAAGGTCGGGTAGACGTCGGAGGGTTTGCCCTTGCCTCCGCCCTCGAATGGCAACCAGGGCATGTCGCGTACGTTGGCGAGGTCCATCGGGACAGACGCGAACTCTCTGGAGACAGCGGTGATCGCCTCCAGAATGGCCGCGCATACCGCGGTGTTGGGGTTGTCGGGGTCCTGGGCCAGCCGCTGCGCGGCCTCGTTTATGAGGGACCGACTCGGGGCGGTTGAGGCGCCAAGCCAAACAACGGTGTCATGCAGATAGGAGGAAATCGCGTCGAGATCCGCGATTGGCGTTTCGGGATCGATCATGAGGACGATGGGATTTGGCATGTGAACCTCGGATCCGCAACGAGCTGCACCGTCGGTGCACATCACCAACGGAGCGGCTCGAAGCGCCTCGATCGCCCGGGGTGCCTCATCGAGTTCCCGACGCGCGTTGTACGCAAGATCAAGGACGAACTCAAGATACTGCGGGTCTGAAGCTAGCTCACCCAGACGCGGAAGGAGGTGCTTCGTCAGATACTCGACTGCGCTCAGTAGCTGTGCCCCAGCAGCCTCGAGTAGAGGCCAGTGGTGCTGAGCGAAGTCCCCGTCGATCAGGTCCGCGAAGCCAAACATGTCCTCGAAGTCCGACGGGATTGACAGATGCTCAAGCGAGTCGCGCCCACTGGTGGACCTCGGAAATATCGGGAGCGCTCGGACCTTCGATTGGGCGGCGGCGCTTGACTCCAACGTCTGACGATGACTCTCGAGCCACTCGATGAGCAGTTCGGCGTTTTCGGTGAGGATGCTTGAGGCCGAGTTGCTTACGGACTCGAGCCCGGTTTCCAGATCCAATGCGCCCACGAGCCCGAGCAATGTTGGGCTCAGACGCGTCAGGCGGTCGCTGTCGACAACCAACAGATCTGGATCAACTCGAGTGAAGAGTTCCCTGTCAGCGTCGCTATCGAGCCTAACGGCGTCTTGCGCTGGCGCGTACCGAGAGGCGTTGCATGGGATGAGGGCCAACTGACAGGTCTTCTCGTCCGCGATCCACGATTTAGTGCGCCCGAGGAGTGATTCCAACAGCTCGAGAAGTAGGTCGACATCGCCGTCCTCGAGAACGAAGTCCTCGGACGCCCAAGTCTCCGCGAGTTCGTCGCAGTCGTTCAGATACTCGATGAGTCTGGACGCTGTGAGCTGGGTGATGCCATACCTCGTGTATTCCGTTTCGAATATGATTGACCGCAGATCCGCGTCCACGACAGGCAACCCGAGGTCATGGACGACTCGGGCTGCTGAGTAGTGGCTCACATCTACGGGCAGCACCGCTCCGCTCGGGGACTGGACGCTCCCGTCGACGACACGCAGGATCGCCGCGTGGGCAGCAGCGACGGAAACCTTCGCGAAGAGTTGCTCGAAGCCTTGCGGTAGCCTGCCGTCGCTCACGTCACGGGCGACCCGCTGGAGGTCCCGCAAGATCTCCCACGTTGGCGACACACCGATGGCCTCCGCAACTCGCTCAAGATTCTGTGCCACAAGATGGGCCGCTGAGTCGAGTAGGTCGAGGTTCCACTCCGACCGGTACGTGCCGTCGGCGAACTCGAACGACTTGCGGTCGGTCCGCGGGTAGAAGCTGCCATTGATGTGTCCGCCCCAACCTGTTGGCATTTGGGACGGCAGCCCGGCATAGAAGCGACCGGAAATCGGGGCGTCGACCGGAATCGCCACTTGGACGACGGCACTGCGATCCGGATCGATATCGCGGTAGCGGTCCTTGAGCTCCACGGAGGTGTCGTACTCGCCAGCGAGGACCAGCCATTCTTGGACATCGCTTCCCTTGATCACCCGGACGATGTCGTCGGCGACCTCGCGCTGAACGGTGAGAGTGCCTGGTCCGGAAGACAAATCGATCGTCGAGACGCGCTTGAGAAAGAGCAGTGTCGCTGCTGCGTCCCGCCGAAATGCCTCCTCGAGCCGGGCTATCCGGTTGTCGTCGACAGTCTCCACCTCCAGCTGCTGTCGCAACAGTGATTGGCTTCTAGCCCAGGGGAGCACAAAGGTCGTGCCGGGTGCCTCGTGCGCTCGTGAACAGTTACCCAGCCGGCACACCTTGATCCGCTGATCCTCGGACGCGCTCTCGTCCAGCAGTAGATGCGTTCCGGCAGTTACCAGCTCGGGGTGATCTGTGAGGTGGTAGACGCAGGTGAATCCGACGCCAAAGGCGCCGGTCGTCGAAGCGTCACCGCTCTTGTGTCGACCCGAGAAGAGTCGGAATGCGTGGAGGTCGCAGCTGCGGCCATGCTCATTACGCCATCTGCATAACTTCTGTTCCTGGTCCCCGCAATTGGAGAACACTCCGTCGTTCCACACTGTGAGCGCGTCTGCGTCAACCGAGAACTGGATCCTCGTAGCTCCTTCAGCGTCGTCCGCGTTTTGCGCCAGCTCGTGGAGGATCGTCTCGTCGCCGCCCAAATCCTTCAGGACGTTCGCGAGAGAGCCGAGATGGTCGGCCGACCGGGACAGGTGGTCGAGCTCACCCAATTCCCATTTGCTCATTCGCAACTCCTGCTCGTCCTCGGCGAATTTGCCAGTGTGCGCCAGTAGAACCGTGGACTTCGCGCAAGCGGTCTAGAACTCCTCGTTCGTTCGCGCCGCGCCGTTGGTTGGCTACCGCTTCCCAAGTCCGACGGCGCCGCCGTTCAATATGGCCGGACCATGAAAGTATTCCGGCCGCGCGACCAGCAGCTGATATGCAGCCAACCTTGCGGATCGGAGGTCGCTCCTGCCCGTTAGGTAGACCAAACTAGCGGCAACACTTACGACCCGAGCGAACTTCTCCCGTGCGTTTATCGACTTCGCAACATGCAAAGCTTGCTCGAAGACGCCCCCGGGCGTAGGCAAAGGATTGGCGGCGAGCAGCAGCAATTCGCCGCGCAGCACTGGGTCTATTCGCGCCGCATATGGATGTTGGGAGACCCCGTGGCTGCCGATCCCACCTGGACCGCCCAGATGGCGCTGAATGGTGAGCGCGGCTTCCAGCCTTGCCGGTTCCCGTTTTAGCCAGGCTTCCAGGGCTAGCGGTACGCCGACCGCCAGATCCTGTGTCGACTGGGCGAGCAGTCGCTCGACGACGCGCAGTTCGCGCCGCACCATCGTCCCTTTGATGAACTTGTGCCGAATCGCCGCGACAACAACCATCTCCGGGTTCCAGTCAGGATCTGGTTCGAATCGCCTGGCGGCCTCCCCTAGTGCCTCCTCGCCGACTTCGGCAGCTTGTGCAGCAACGGCGTCGAGAGAGTCGCCAAGAGCCGCTAGGCCAACACGCTCTCGTTCCCAGTCTGCCGCGCCAATCCGTGCACGCAGAGCGGAGAGCACCCGTCGGTCAGGAATAGCAGCCGGGAGATTAGCGCCCATACGGAGCAGTTCGGCCCACGCGTCGCGGGCGCCGCGACTGTCGAGGGATTTCGTCTCCGCAACCGTGACCAGCAATGACACCGCGTCTGCTCGCCTTCCGGCTATGCGCCCAACCCGGTTTCGAAATGCAACCTGTGCCTTCGCGCGTGCCGCTACGGCCGACGCCGCTCTTATCCAGGCAAGCACCGCCACCGATCCTGCGGCCGCGCTCGATTCGTCGCCAACCGGATCCTCTAGGCGGTCGAAGGAGCGCACACCCTCGGACCCCGGCCATGGGGCTACGACTCTAGGCACGGACGGCCAATCCGGGCTTCGGCCGCCGCGCGCCCAGGACCCAGGAAGTCAGATCCTTGAGCTGGCGCTTCAGGGTCGCGCAACGCATCGTTCCTCCAAGAACGTCGCAAACCGCTCTAGTCCATTGATCCTTTCGTCAGCCCCGAGCCAGTTCTGTGCATTTTCGACCGGCGGTGGGTGACGTGTCCGTCGAACCGTACGCAACGGGAAGTGGGGCCGTCCGGTAGCCGACGAAGCATTTAGCCCATTAGTCGGCCTTCGCGGCGTTCGATCCCTGTTAGGTGACACTAGCGGCTGTTCGGGACCTGACCCCGGAACTACTCCTGCGCGATGCAGTGTTTGAGTTGCTGCGGGGGCGACCAGGGCTTTCGGCGCGCGAGTGCGCATTCGCGTTGAGGTCGTCTGGCGTTCAGGTGAGCAAGAAGGAGATCAATCAGGTCCTCTACAGGGACGTCTCGTTCTATCACGATGGGGCCTACCGGCCGACGTGGGCGGTGCGTGGGGACGCCGCTTCACTCGCTGCCGGCCGCGGACCAGTGAACGTGATGGAGCGCGCGCACCGACTCGTTGCGACTTCTTCGCGTAATGAGCTACTCGCGGCGGACAACCGCTTCTCTCAGGTTTCCCCACCGATTGGCTTGCGGGCGGACAAGCGACAGCCGATGCCACCAGGCAACTTCGGTAATCTGGAATTGCGACCGTGGCAGCGAGAGGCTTTCGACCAGTGGTTTGCCGCTGGCCGATGTGGCGTGGTTGAAGCTGTGACCGGAACCGGTAAGACGAGGGTGGGCGTCGCAGCCGCGTACGATGCGGTCGGCCGAGGTGAACGCGTCGTCATCCTCGTCCCGAGTATCGCACTTCAGAATCAGTGGCTAGATCCGTTGCAGCGAGGCATGCCCGACGCACGCATCGGTCGGCTTGGCAACGGCGCGACGCCGCCCGCCGACTGGGACGTACTTGTGGCGGTAATCAACAGCGCCGCAGCTGACTCGTCCAAAGCGATGGTCGCTAGCGCGGGGCTGCTCATTGCCGACGAATGCCACCGATACGGCGCTCCGACCTTCGCGCGTGCCTTACGCACAACCCATCAAGCGCGACTGGGCCTCACTGCCACCTACGAACGCGAGGACGAAGGCTTGGAGAAGTTCCTGGCGCCGTACTTCGGCCAGGTGGTCTATCAATACGACTACGAACGCGCGGTTCCCGAGGGTGTTGTGGCGCCCTTTCGCGTGGCGCTCGTTGCGACTCAGCTTACGAAGCCCGAACGGGCACAGTATCAAGAGTTCACGGACGCGCTTAGGCAATGTCGGATGCGACTCAGCCAGCATATTGATGCGCAAGAGAACTTCATGCTCGCGGTCACGAGGCTTGCCAAGTCATACAGCCCAACGGGCCGAATCGCGAAGCGATACCTGAAGCTTACGCGGGAACGGCTAGATCTCTTGGCGCGCTCTCAGGGCAAGGTGGACGTGGTCGAGCGCCTCATACCTGTGCTGGCGCAGCGACAGACGCTCGTCTTCACGGAGCAGAAGGCAGTGGCGGAAAACATTGCGCGGCTTTGTGCATCGCGTGGGTTGGCCGCTGCAGCACTGCACTCGGGGCATGCCGTTGCAGACCGCGAAAGTGCGCTGCGACGATTCAGGGAGCGAAGCCTGACTTTGCTGGCTGCTCCGCGGATCCTTGACGAAGGGATCGACCTTCCCGAGGCTGAGCTCGGGGTGGTGTTAGCCGCGAGCAAGACTCGCCGCCAGATGGTTCAACGCATGGGGCGCGTGATACGGGTCAAGAACGATGGGCGATCCGCCGCCTTCATTATTGTTTTCGTCGCCGATACGGTCGAGGACCCCGCCGACAGTGCGCATGCCGGCTTCCTTGCCATGATCACCGATGTCGCGCAGCAGTACCACCGCTTCGCCGCAGATGGCTCGGTCGGTGATCTCATCGACTTCCTGCGTGAAGAAACGGTATCGCCTGCTCGCGTGTCTTCGGTCGTGTCGGTGCCGGTGGTGGAAGTCCCGGTCGTGCGACGATTCGCGGCCGCTGGGCAACCCGCTGACCTGACACCGTCAGCGAGCGCGACAGTCGCCGCTGTGCCTTGGGGAAGCCCAACAACCGCGATGAATGTGCTGCCGCCGAACCAGAACTTGCCGAAGCGTCGGTGGTTTACTCGACTGCGATCGGGCACCGCGGGGGCGCAACATCGCACTGTTGTTACGTCTCCGTCGAGCGATCAATATTATGACCACGACAGAGGAATAGAAGTCGTTCGGAGGTACTCCTCGGACGTTCACGAGACGCGAACGGTATGCACCTCCTGTCGCGTTAGGTTCGACGCTGAAGGTCACTGCAGGTGCTCGTAGGGTTCTCGGTTCGCCCGCACGTCCTGCCAGCCCGAACACGCAGTCGCGGGTCTTACCCGCGCCTATTCGTCATCGTCATCCTGGTCCGAGTCTTCGAGCTCGCTGGCCCAGAAGGCGGCGGTTGCGATATGGCCAAGGTGGGCGGCAGACGGGTCGCCGTGGTGCATCTGCGTGATCGCGTGCCCGAGCGCGAATCCTGCGCCGAGGTCGGGGTGTACCCCAGCCTCGCGGCGTCGGACTGTCGATCTTGGTACTCGAGTCTGTTGCTGCGCCGTCCTCGCCGCCTTTCGGCGCCGCCTATAACGCACGATCGCGGCGATGATGGCGATCCATCCCACGATCCCGATCACGTTGTCCACTGCGACCTCCATTGAGTCCTACCAGAGTCGCCGAACGCGCTGACAGTTCTCTCCTTTCGGCTACCGAGCGTGAATTCCGTGCTTTTCCGCTAGAGGTTCGACCACTCTGCAGGCGTACCGATACGTCAACCTGCTAGAACCGGATCATGTTGCGTCCTGCAAGTTGGATCAGGCCAGCGGGTGTGAGTCCCGTCTGGGTAAGTACCGGAGCGCCCAGTAGCAGGCCCCGGTTCGTCGGAGAGATCTGGCGGGCTGAGCGGGGTGTCAAAAGCCTCTTCGGAGGGAGCGAGATCACGGGCCGTAGCGTGAAGCGAACTCTGCAGCCTCGTCAGATTCACAATGGGAGAGCCGAGCCGCTGATGTCACGGCGTGCTCGGGCCTGCAGAGCCGCTCGTCAAGGACACCTTCCGTCGCAAGATGGAGCCTTTGCTTGACGAGACTGGCCGCACCTTCACTGGCACGGTTGGTAAGCCGGCGATGCTGTTTAGGCGGACCGACACCGGTGCCTAGGCGGGCGGCGAATTCTGGTGCAAGATGCAGCCATGGCTGACTCCGTCGCATGGGACCTGCATTACGACCGTCGTGTTTCCGAGGACTTCCTGAAGCATTTCCTCAAGGGCGGGGTCGCCAGTTCGCTGGTCGAATACGTGAAGCACGCGCCATACCCGCTCGACCTGCAGATGCGCAAAGACCCCAAGCGGAAATTCGCCGAGCACGCAAGCCTGTATGTCGGGCTGACCTCAATCCTAACGTCGAACGCAAGGGCGCGCAGTTACGACTGAATGCGGATAAGAGGTGGATGAACGGCGGGTACGGATTCTCCGAGTCCTGGACTCCCGGGATGGGCGTCGATGAACTGCGCGCGGTCTGGCGGAATGTTGAGAACTACGTCGAAGCGGTCATACCGGACGCAACCAAAGAACACGCCTCGCGCGAGGGGGCCGTGCAGGCTGCAGCTTCCGTCTTTTCGAGTCGCGACCGAGTCATGGTCGACCGCGAGGTGGCGTTGCATTTCAAGGACATCGCCACCAAGAAGCGAATCTTTGCGGAGATCACGGGGAGCATTCTCCCGGCGATCCGGGGCATTTCTGGCGTCCCGGGCAAGCCTCCAAGCTCTTTCGGCGGTGAGTGTGATTTGCTCGCACTCGATTCCACAGGACGGCTATTGGCCGTTGAGGTGAAGCCGCGAGGAACTGGCTCGATCGTTTGGTCTGGGGTGCAGGCGACGGTCTACGCACGGCTTCTGCAGATGTGGCTCGATGCACGACCGCAGGGAACGGATGCCCCGACCACAGTTATTCACGGGATGCTCGAGCAGCGATCCCGGCTTGGCCTCGCGCCTAAAGGCGCGCGGCATTTGGCCGAGCAGCCCGTTGCAGTGCCGGTCGTTGCGATTCAGCGAGGAGCCAACCTCGTCTACCTCGACCGCATGAAGAAAGTGCAGGAAGCGTTGCTGGCGAAGGGGCGCGGTGACGCTGCCCTCGAAGTCTATGAAGTCAGCATGGCTGGGCGCCTCGACCGTCTGATCTGAGCGGGTTCCGCAGCGCATCAGCGTTTCTGTCAGTGGACGGTGTCACGCTTGCCTTGTCAGAAATTCCAATGATCGGAGCTGTATGCAAGTTCGGATTCACCGTGGGTCGAAAGAGATCGGCGGCAGTTGTGTTGAGGTCGAGGCGGATGGCGCCCGGCTCGTGCTCGACGTCGGGAAGCCGCTTTCAGCGGGCTGGAACGACGAGGTCCCGCTCCCAGCAGTGCCCGGGTTGGCCGATGGCGCCGATTCGTCATTGCTCGGTGTACTGATCTCCCACTCGCACCTCGATCACTACGGCCTGCTGCCTCAGGTCTCGCCGCATGTGCCGATCTACGCCGGAGCGGCGACTGCGAGCATGATGGCTGCGGCGGGCTTTTTCTCCAGCGCGAGCGCTGCGGTCACGGTAGCCAAACCGTTTGTTGATCGGCGGCCGATCAACGTCGGTCCGTTCACTGTGACGCCTTACCTTGCCGATCACAGCGCTTTCGACGCGTACTCGCTGCTTGTCGAGGCGGGCGATCGGCGTCTGTTCTACAGCGGCGACATTCGTGGTCACGGCCGGAAGGCCAGTCTGTTCGACCGCTTGATACGGCAGCCACCGGCCGGCGTCCATGCCTTGCTTCTCGAAGGCACCCACGTTGGCGGCGAAGGCCACGCTGGCGAGATCGTGGCTACCGAGGCGGGGGTGGAGGTTGCGATGGCTGCGACGTTCAGCTCCGCCGCTGGGCTTGTTGCCGTTGTGTCGTCAGCGCAGAACATCGACCGGCTTGTGACCGTTTACCGAGCATGCCTGCGTTCGGGCCGCACGCTGCTCGTCGACCTGTACACAGTCGCGATGGCGCAAGCGACTGGCCGCGCGACGATTCCGCAGCCCGGCTTTCCTGCGCTCGGCGTACTCGTGCCGCAACGCCAGCGCGTGTTGGTGAAGACGTCCGGTCAGTTCGAGCGGACTGAGTCCGTGCGTCCCTTCCGGGTCTTTCCCGAGGCCGTGATGGCCGACCCCTCGAAGTACGTAGTGCTGGGTTCGTCAGGTGGCGTTCGCGATCTGTTGCGCGACGGCGGGCTTGGTTCTGACGGTGCGGTCGTCTGGTCTTTGTGGCCTGGGTACTTGCGGGACACGTCGGGGTTGCGCTTTGCCGAATTAGTGAGACAGCGTGCCGTGCCGTTCGTGATCCACCACACGTCCGGTCATGCGCCGGTCGCAGACCTGCAGCGGCTCGTCGAAGCGATGAACCCCGAGCGGGTTGTGCCGATCCATACCGAAGGCGCCGATCAATACGCCCACCACTTTGCGGATGTTCAGAGGCACGCGGACGGCGACTGGTGGGCCGTCTGACCACCCACTGAGGGAGTCAACGGCCGATTTCGCAGTCCGCCCTGCCAAGCGGGTGCGAGGTCAGGCCCCCTTTGGCACCCTAGGCGCCACCTCAGGGACTCGCGCATCGCCGAAAGTCAGGAGAGCAGCCGCGGCCAGAGTGGCGGCCACAGCAGCCGGCGCAAGTCTCCGGACGTCGCCCTGGGAAACGAATCGGGAGTAACCCACGCTCACGTGTCCGCTAACGGTGCACGCATCGCGCCTGTAGCTGGTGAGGGCCCACGCCAGCAAAAACGACACATGACGGAGACATCGTGGATGACCGCGACCATGAGCTGCTGACCATCGCCGAGGCAGCGGACCTCGTTCGCTGCCCGGTCGCCACGCTGCGCTATTGGCGCCACCTTGGTGGCGGGCCGCTCAGCTTCCGAGTTGGTCGACGGGTCCTCTACCGGCGCGCTGACCTGGATGCCTGGATCGCTGTGCAGCGAGACGTAAGTCAGAGCGGTATCGCGTGAGCGCGGTCCACAGGCGGACAGGAACGACTTCGTCCGGGCAGTTGATCGGCTGACGGACGGGTGACGCGACCTTCAACCCTGCCAGCTTCGGCCAACGAGGACACAGAAGAACACCCTGTGAAATAGGGGGTTCTACGGACAGCCAACGACCGTCAATCGCTAGAGCGGTTCACGCAGTAGCGCGAACTGGGCGCCTGGCAATCGCAGGGCATCGAGCTCCTCGCGACACGCCTTCACGCTACCCGACGACGCGAGTTGGAACGGGCACTAATAGTCGAACCGGCGAGTCCGGTAAGGCGCCGCGGGTTGAGCTGCGGTCGGAGCGACGGGATCGCGCTGGGCGGGTTGCGCGCCGGTTCACTCCGAGTTGATGCCCATCTTGGGCGTGCTTACGCCGTTGAACGCAGTCCGGCTGCCGCGACTCGTGTGGTCACGCGCCCGGATTCTTGCAAGTCCGGTGATGGCCGGTCGACCCGTGGGTGGCCGTTGCTCGGCGTTGAAACGACATAAATCTCGGTGCAGGGCCGTGACCGGTGGCGCTGCACCAGTCGGCCGTTAAGAGGGCGAAGAAAGCTGACGATGCCAGCGTGATGCGCAACGGCTGCCGGCCGCGCGGGCGAGGGCGGAGCGACCATGATCGACAGCATTACACTGCAGTTGTTACGTGGCGCTGGGCTACTCACGGGCGACCAGGTCGCGCGCGTCACGGAGGAGAGCGAGCGGTCCGGCCGGCCGTGGTTGCGTACTGCCGTGGAGATCGGATTGGTTAGTGACCGACAGCTGGTCCAGGCGTCTTGTGCGGCGGGCGGTCTGTCATTTCCGGACCTGGCGACGTATCCGGTTGACGAGCGGGTGACGCAACTGCTGTCCATGGAGGACTGCTGTAAGTGGGCGGTGTTGCCGGTCGCGTTCGAGCGCGGAGCCGTGGTTGTTGCGATGACCACACTGAGCGACTCATGGCCGCTCCAGCAGGTCACGGCACTGCTCGGCGGCTTGCCGGTGCGTCCCGTGCTCGCCACCCGCGTTTCGTTGCGTGATGCGATCGCCCGCCATCACGGCGTCGACGACGCTGCCTTGGTCCGTGGGCCCGACGATGGGCTTATCGATGCTGGTTTGCTGACTGCGGAGCAGGCAGCGTTCGCGCGCGCGGAAAGCGCCAGACGTGGCCGAGCGTGGGTACGGGTCGCCGTCGAGTGCGGCCTGCTGCAGGAGGGCGAGCTGGTTCGTGCCTTTGTGGAAAGCGCCGGCCTGACCTTTCTGGAGTTAGGTCAACGTGTCTTTGACCCGGCGGCGGTCGCATTGGTTCCGCGCGCATTGTGCAGCCGATACACCGCGGTTCCGGTCCGGTTCGACGGGGAGCAAGTGGTGGTGGCGATGGCGGATCCTGCAAACATCTTCGCCGTCGATGATGTGCAGGTGACCATGGGCAGGCCCGTTAAGCCTGCTGCCGCGGGTCGCGCTGACGTGCTGGCCGCGATCGACCGCATATACGGACCGGCGCCGTTGACCCTGGCACCTGTATCCGAACGGGTGCTCGTGAGCGCGCTTCCTGCTCTCTCGAGAAACCCATCGGCGGGTCCTTCGGCTGGCGTGCATCAGGCGAGCGATCCGGTTCTCGGCTTGGCATATCCGGCGGCCAGCTCCACGTCTGCTCAGAAACCCACGAAGTCACATCGCCACGAGGCTCAATCTTTCTCGGCATAGTTGCAGTTCTCATCGTGGTCGCGGTCATTTGGGTCGTCAGCTTGCAACAGGGCCGCGCTGAACACAAAGGTGACACGGCCTGCGCGCAACTGCATCAAGGTGAGCCGGGCCATTGGGTGTGGAACCCGATCACCGGCGGCTGCTCACAGGACTGACGTCCCGGTCTACGGACATGCCGCAGCGCGGAGCCTGATTGTCGCCCCAGTTTCATGGAGCCCGTTCGGTAGTGGGTTGGCTCTGGGATTGATGCGCTTGGTCGAGATTTCGAATGCTCATGCGGCTCCGAATGTTGGTGGCGGGAATGCGCGTGGTGGGCTCACCGGCCGCCGATGCCCATGTTTGGTGCGGCTCTGGCTGGAGACGGCCAGGTCGCATGCGACGATGGGCCGTGCGGGGTGGCAAACACGGGGTCGCGAAGGAGCGGGTTCAGTGCGTAGCAAGGTGCAGACGATCACTCCGGCGAAGGCCAGCGAGTGGTTGGAGGCGAACACCACTAACCGGCCGGTGTCCCGCACGGTGGTGCGCTCGTTCGCGCAGGCGATGAAGCGCGGGGAGTGGATGG
>Ga0208717_1000247_pt1 | contig 20304 bp, 14 predicted proteins | sample NGESurF53shallow_FD_184489 | JGI IMG/M metagenome (GOLD analysis project Ga0208717, IMG submission 184489) | Arctic peat soil microbial communities from Barrow, Alaska - NGEE Surface sample F53-3 shallow (SPAdes) | ecosystem: Environmental > Terrestrial > Soil > Wetlands > Peat ... | reverse complement strand
TTAAAGCCATATAAGGCTTTAACATCATGCGCATTGAACTGCCCGGTCCTGTCCGGCGGAACATTTAATAATAAAGTAGAGCCACGGCCTACTGATGAAAGGTATATTTCAAATAACTTTTCCGGAGTTTTTACAAGACTATCTTCTTTTTCGTGGTAAAACCATCCGGGCCTTATTGAAACATCAACTTCTGCAGGTATCCATTGTTTTCCATCGATATCGCCGCTGTTTAAATAACTTTCCATTCCTGATTTACCGGGATACAGGTTGCTGACATTAATTGTATTCCAATTCGTTTCTCCGGCAATACCTTCTTCATTACCTACCCATCTTACCCCTGGACCCGCATCACTAAAAAATAAGATATTGGGTTCCATCTTCCGTACCATTTTTAAAGTGGTTGGCCAATCGTAATAGGTAGTTCTGTCGATTTCTCTTTTTTCTTTGGCACCTCCATAATAACCATCGCCCCCATTGGCGCCATCGAACCACATTTCGAATACGGGTCCATAGTTAGTAAATAATTCTTTCAACTGATTCCGGTAATATGTAATGTAGGCAGGTGTTCCATAGTCTGCACGGCTTCTATCCCAAGGTGATAGATAGACGCCAAATTTTAATCCAAAGTTCGTTGCAGCATCTCTCGCTTCTCGTACAATATCTCCTTTGCCATTTTTATAAGGGCTTGCTTTTATGGAACGGTCTGTGTATTTCGAAGGCCACAGGCAAAAGCCATCATGATGTTTACAGGTTAAGATCATTTCTTTAAATCCTGTTTCTTTTAATGTTTTGGCCCATTGATTGGTATTAACATTGGTCGGATTAAAAAGAGATGGGCTTTCATCACCATATCCCCATTCTTTATCAGTAAATGTGTTGATGTTGAAATGTACGAAAGCGTTTGTTTCCATATCGGCCCATGCCAGTTGGTTTGCAGCGGGAAGAGGATATACAGGCTCGGGAGGAGGTACTCTTTTTATTTGCGCACTCAAACTAACGGCAACAGCCATAGACGAAAATAAAATTGACAATTGTTTTTTTAAGTTCATTATTTAAGATTAGGATAATTAAAAAATATTAATAACAAACACGTTTTATTTATTTTATAAAAGATAATTTTTCATGTACAACTTCTGTCCAATGGTTGGCCATCATCTGGTGGCCTGCGGGCATTGTAACGCAGTTGCGCCTGAAAATGTGGTAACTGCGGGATTTTTTATGCATCTTTCGTAACAAGAATTATATCTTTTAAAAATGGTTGCATAATGTCATATAAAAAGAATCGTTTAGTAAGTAGTATGAATTTAATTAACACAAACACTCAACTAAGTTGCAACGAATATAAGTACACATAATGGTATCAACTGAGGCATTATCTTCCATATCATGTTCAAATATTCTTTGACAGGTTTATGAAATAAAGTTACACTATCCCTTACATACTATTGGCAGCAAGCATTGCTACATACATTATGGCTCTTAAGCAGGGGAGAAGAGGTATGGAGGTGGCGTTAGTTTATAAGCTTGTTTCCAGTGCTGATTTTACTAACCTCTATCGGCTTTATTGATGATAATCGTTATTGCTGTTTCTTTACAGAAATAGGGTGCCCTTTGAGTTAAAGTTCAGCATGGCATCAGCTATTTCAATTCCCTCAGGAATATTGCTAGAAATAAAAGAAAGCGCTTTATCTCCTTTAGGACTATTAGAACTCAAGCTTGTAATTTCAATTGGTAACAGATTTAAAAAATATCGATTATCTATTCATTTACTTTGGACTTGTAGTAACTGCTCCTGCACCATATTTATTCTTTTTATAGGTATCATATTTTTTTGTACTGCTTCCCAGCCTGGTATCTCTGTAAATGGGCTTTTTAGCGGTTTTTTTAACATAGGTGTTGCTATGATAGGCTGTTGCTTTTATATGATTTTTTTGTATAACGGTCTTTTTATGAACACTTGATTTGTGCAATGTGTCTTGTGAAAAAGCGAAAGCCGAGAATAGCAAACTGCAAATGAGTAACGGGAAGATTTTGTTTTTCATGTTTTTATATTTTTAAGATGAATAAATTATTATTTATGTTTAATTATTTCTGTGAAGCCAAAAATGCTACGAGCCTTTTCAATTCATCTTTTGAAAGAAGACCGCCATACGAAGGCATATTAGTGGCGCCGTTTACGATGCGTATAGTAAGTTCCTGTTCCGATAATCGGTTACCCACTACCGTTAGGTCGGGGCCGGCAAGGCCACCATATTTATTTATTTTATGGCAATACTCGCAACCTTTGTTATAAAAAAGATGAACGCCTTCGATAACTGTTGAATCAGGATTGGCCTGTTTTATAGCGCTTAATGGCAAAGGCTTTGCATCAAAATGCGGTGACCACGGTGCTTTTAGCCCAACGATAAGCAGGCTTATAATAAATATAAAAACGCAGATAACGCCAAACATAGCCCACGGCCTTTTCATGGGGCTTCGCTCGCCTTTGTTGGAAATAAAAGGAATTGAAAATAATAGAAATATAGTAAGCAGAGGGCCGAGCATCATGGCAATAGATTCAATTTTATGCGGCATTAATGCAAACAAAGCAAAGAAGGGAATCATATACCAGTCTGGCGTAGGTGAAGTATGCACTACAGACGGGTCGGGTGCGCTGGTAAGTGCAGGCGCTCCCATAAATACAGCAAGAACAATGATGCAGATTATGATCAGTGAGCTGAAGATAACATCCCGCCATGCAGCATTAGGCCAGAAGGGTACGCTCTTTTCTTTTAAATATTTTTCGTACCACGCACGATAGGTTTTAGGATCAATAAGTCGTCCTGCTTTTGGTGGCTCAGAAATTCCATTTCTAAAAACAAGATAAAGATGTAATCCTATAAAAATAAAAATGCCCGCCGGTGCAATGAATACATGATACGAATAAAACCTGCTGAGGCTTTGGCCGCCTATCGTATCGCCGCCAAGTAGCAATCGTGCAAGGTACTTTCCAATAAAAGGAACTCTTCCCAGTTGCTCGGCAGCTACCACTGAAGACCAGACCCCGTTTGCATCCCAGCGCAGAAGCTGGCCTGTAAAGGCCATGAAAATTGTAAACAGTAAAAGAAATACACCGGTTATCCAGTTCATCTCACGGGGAAACTTATACGAAGCGGTGATGTAGGTACGCATCATGTGAAGGCCAATTAAAATGATCATGGCCGAAGCGCCGTAGTAATGAATCCCTCTTAATACATTTCCAAACTTTGCATGGTTGGTAATAAACTCCAGTGATTGATATGCATTATTGGAGGAAGGCTCATATAACAACGATAACGCTACGCCTGTGATAACCTGCAATACAAAAACAAATAAGGTAGCACTGCCGAAAACATACGTCCACAATCTTGTTGGCGGAGCCGGATGCTTTAGTAAGGGCGTTATCAATTCGGATATGCCCGTTCGGTCATCAATCCAATACCATATTTTTTTAAAGAGTTTTTTCATGCTACGCTGTAATGCCTGTAATAGGAATGGGTTTTGTTTTTATTTGCACTTCATCTTTATATACTCTTACTTCATACTTCGTTAGTGGCTTTGGTGGTGGGCCCGCAGCCACTGTTCCGTCTTTATAATAAACACCGCCATGGCAGGGGCACATAAATAATTCCGCTTTTGCTTCCCACCTAACGGGGCAGCCTAAGTGCGTACAGTTGGCAGCAAAAGCAATGAAATTATTTTTATCATCTCTCCTGAGCCATGCGGCAGATTTTGCCGTTACGCCTGCATAAGGTTTTGGGTCAGCATTTATAAAAGTTACCAGGCTGGTGGTGCCCAAAGCAAAGTCATTCACAGTTCCAACCTTGCGCCATTTCTCAGGACTACTTTCGAGCAAGGGAGCCAGCAAGGCGCTTATAACAGGAATAGCAACAACTGCTGCACTTGCCGCAGCAAAGCCCAGGCTCAGTTTCATCATAAAGTTTCGGCGGCTTATTTCCTTCGGCGAATTTTTTTCTTTATTGTCTGTTTCTTCATTCATGGCGTAAATCATTTATCCATCCAAAAAGTGATATAGCAAATACAATTAACCCTATTATTGAAAAAAGCCAGTTGGATAATAACCCCCATCCGGCAAACATCAATCCTATCGCAAGAAAGAATGGCCAATAGGTAGGCTTGGGTAATTGTTCGGGCTGCGCTTTTGTTGTTTCCGTTTGTTGATTTTTGTTTTGCATATTTATTTTTTGCCTCACCCCAACTCCTCTCCGAAGGAGAGGGAACTAAACTCAGTCCATGGAGGAGATTTAATCTAATTAAGAATACTTTTTATTTTATTAATTCCCGGTTTCACATTTTTCACTTCAAACCATTTTATTAATATAACCATGGATGCTGTTAAATAAATAAAGCAACAAGGCACCCACATGATAAGCCCTGCCATCTGCTGATCTGCAGCTATAGAAATACCCCACTGATTTCTTATTACTGATAAAAACCCATTCATATCACTGCTGATATAACTGGTATACGTACCTGAAGATGCAAATGTGATCAATAACCCAAGCAACGAGCAAAATACACACGCTGATGATAAGTAAAGTACCGAAGTAAGCGAAGCGATCCTATACTCTTTATAAGGGCTTATTACCGGCCAGCTAAACAACATGCCGCCAACTAATAGACTCAGTAAATGAATATTTATTAAAAGAAACATCGAAGCGGAACTGCTTTGCATTCCGTGTATATGCATCATCTTATTAAAGATGTAAGGAATATGCCAAACCCACATTACGGCTACACCTGTAAGCCAGCTCAACAATGGCACTTTATATATTTTTTTTGAAATGAATAAAAGGCTTTTCTTGAATTTATTATCCCGCGGAATGGATGCCACTAACAAAGGCCCGGCAATTAAAAGCAACAATACATGAACCAGCATGTGTGCGCTGAATAAATAATTTTCACCAATAAAATATAAAGGAGACGCAATACATGTAATGATTAACAGCAGCGCTGCAATAAAATAAATCGTTTGTTTGTTGAAACAAAAATTAATGGTGTACAGATAAAGAATGCACAACAGCGCAATGAAAATTATATTGCCAGCACTAAAGCTCCAGTATGAAAAAATTGAGTGCATAATACTTTCTTTTTTAAATTTTTGTAAAATGCGGCAGCACATATACCACGGTAAAAACAAAAGCCCAAACGATATCAACAAAATGCCAGTAAATGCCCACGGTGCCTATTACATTTGATTTTGAATTATTAAAATCACCCAGAAGTGTAAGCACGAGAACAATGCATAAAACAATTAAACCGATAAAAACATGCAGGCCATGAAAACCGGTAAGTGCATAAAAACTGGTGCCAAACACACTTCCGCTCATGGTGATGTTTTCATTGATGAGTCTTATGTATTCTTTCCCCTGCCCAAATAAAAATATAGCTCCCAGTAAAATGGTTATGATGAGCCAGATCTTTAAACTTTTAATATTTCCCTGCTTATATTTTTTTTCAGCTATAATATAAGTGAAGCTGCTGCTGAATAATATAATGGTGAATATTCCTGTTGTTTTAATATCGAGCTTACTTACTTCATAAGGCTCAAAGCCTGAATTGTACGCCATATAAATAAACGCCATTATCAAGGCCACAAAAAACATTCCTTCAGTACCTACAACCAGTTTCATCATTGTTGTTTCCGGCCCCCTAAATCCCCCAGAGGGGGACTTTGCTGAACTATCTTTAAAATCTTTATCCTGAAGCATTTTTTTTCTTTTCTATTTAAACGATTCTTTGTTTTTTCAGAAACTGTTCTTCTCCCCTTCAGGGGCCCGGGGTCTTCTTCTCCCCTTCGAGGTTGGGGGCTTTCCAATCCCACAAAGGCATCCTGCTTTCCACTACCGGCAATTCATCAAAGTTTTTTAAAGGCGGTGGCGATGTAGTTGCCCACTCCAGCGTAAATGCATCCCACGGATCGTTGCCGGCCTCTTTACCTTTTTTCATGCTTTTATAAATTATATAAGCAAGCAGCAATATTGATGCGCCCATAAGGAATGCACCTGATGTTGAAATAAAATTTAATACCCCGTACCACGGAAGATCGGGATAAGTATAAACCCGTCGCGGCATACCAAGAATGCCTAATAAATGTTGTACTAAAAATGTTGCATTAAAGCCGATTACAAACAACCAGAAAAACCATTTTCCTTTTTTTTCATCGAGCATTTTTCCTGTCATTTTAGGGAACCAGTAAAACAGCCCGGCCAGCAAACCAAAAATAGTTCCCCCGATAAATACATAATGCAAATGCGCAACCACATAATAAGTATCCGTCAACTGCCAGTCAATAGGTACAATGGCAAAGGCAATACCGCTTAAACCGCCGATAGTGAATTCCACTAAGAATGCGATGGCAAACATCATCGAGACGGTGAATCTTATTTTACCGCCATACATCGTGGCAAGCCAGTTAAAGATTTTTACACCGGTGGGGATGCCAATTAACATGCTGCTTGCAGAGAAAAATGAATCAACCGTGTTGCCCATGCCTACGGCAAACATGTGATGCGCCCACACGCCAAACGCAAGCAGGGCAATAGCTACCGACGATGCAGCAACAAACGAATATCCAAAAATAGGTTTACGAGAAAAGACAGGAAACACTTCTGATAAAATGCCGAAAGGCGGAAGGATAACGATGTACACTTCAGGATGGCCAAATATCCAAAACAGGTGTTGCCATAATAACGCAGAACCACCATTAGCAGTATTAAAAAAATGTGCATGAAATTGCCTGTCCATTAAAAGCATTGCCAGGGCTGCATTTAAAGAAGGGAATGCGGCCAATAGTAAAAATGAATTCACAAAAACCATCCACACAAACAACGGAAGCTGGTTCAGCTTCATGTTTTTTATTCGTTTATACAGCACCGTTACTATCAGGTTTATAGACGTAGTAACACTTCCTATGCCCGTAAGCAAAAGCCCCATTGCATAATAATCAATGCCCGCATTGCTGGAATAATTTTTTTGATTGAGTGGCGCATAATTAAACCATCCTGCATCTGGCGCACCACCTGCCAAAAAACTAAAGTATAATAATAAGCCGCCGAATAACGTGATCCACAAGCTAAATGCATTCATTCTTGGAAAAGCCATTTCATTGGCGCCAATCATCAACGGAACAAAATAAACAGAGAAGCCAAATATGGCAGGCATGGCCACAAAGAAAATCATGGTGGTGCCATGCATTGTAAAAAACTGGTTATAAGTTTCGGGGCCCAAAAAATGCATCATCGGCCACGCCAGTTGTACCCGCATTAATAAAGCTTCCACGCCACCAATCACAAAGAAAAAAAGTGCAACAAATAAATACATGATGCCAATCATCTTATGATCAACCGATGAAATCCATTGCAGTAAACCCTGGTCTGTACTTACGCCAAGCCCAGGGATTGATGTGGATGGTTCTGGTATGTTTACTACTTCTGCCATTGTTTTATTTGCCACTAATTGCACGAATTTTCACGAATTATTGGGACAGCACTTTATATTTTCTATTCGTGAAAATTCGTGTCATTCGTGGCTATTCATTTTTACTTTTCTTAGATGATTTTGCTTTCTTATTAAATTCTAATGAAAGGCCTATCCAATAGTTCAAGGCCTTCTTTGATTTCATCATTTCTTCGCTTACCAACACCCAACCTTTGTATTCGCGACCTTTCATCACTACTGTCTTGCATCCTTTTTCTTTTACTAATGCTTCGTGCAGCTCCGGATCAATACGGCACATCATTTCATTATCGCCAACTGTTACACACATTTTATCATTGACCATAAAAGCAATGCCTCTAAACATTCTTTTTTCTTCAACATTCGGCAAAGCTCCGAGCGCTTCCCTGATCCTGCCTGCAAGTTTTTCGCTGTATGCCATAGTGTTAATTTGATTACTAAAAAAGAAATCCATTTGCTTCAAGAGTACCACTAATAAACCAATAAACTAATCAACCAATTAACCAATTAACCAATAAACCACGCTACTTTAACCCACTTAAATAATGAGCAATTGCATTCACTGAATCTTTATCCAAAATAAAATCAGGCATGTGTGCGCCGGGTTTTATTTGTTGCGGATGATTGATCCATTCATACAAATTGGCTTCATTGTTTTTCATCAACCCGGTTAAAATTTCCTGCCTGCTTCCTATGTGTGTCAAATCCGGCCCCACTATGGCATTCGCATCCGTGCCCTGTATGCGATGACAATTGCCGCAAGTTTTTTCCTGGAATAATCTTTCTCCTGTTATTGCTAAAGTGTCCGAAGGCGTTGCAGCATTAGAAGCGTTTGCAGCAAGCCATTTATTAAAATCATCCTGCGTTTGTGCCACCACGTTAATGCGCATCCATGCATGTTGTGCGCCGCAAAACTCACTGCATGCACCGATATAATTTCCGGGCTTCTTAATATCGAGCCATAAATAATTAGTAAGGTTGGGAATGAGGTCCATTTTATTTCCAAGTTGTGGCACCCACCAGTCATGTATTACATCGGCTGAGCGCATTTCCATAAGCAGATGTTTGCCAACAGGCAAATGAACTTCATTAGCCGTTATTACTTTTGATGCAGGATATTCAACTTCCCACCACCATTGATGCCCTGTAATAATTACATCAGGCTTCATTGATTTATCAACGGGAGGAGCAACAGCTTTTTCAACACTAACGGTCTGATAAAAAAAATAAGCAAGCAATAAAGTGGGCACACCAATCATCAATGCTTCCAGTTTATTATTTCCTTTTGTCGTCGCAGGCGCTGACGAGTCACCTTCTTTCGCTCTAAATTTAATACAGATATACACTACCAAAAAGCTTACCAGCAGCAGCATGCAAGCCGCAGCTATATTGAATGAATTGAAGAGACGATTTATTCTATCCGCCTGCTGTGATGCAGGATTGGTAATGGATTGTAACAACACGATAATATTTGAAGTGAATGTTGTTAACATTAAATGAAGTTAGCCATAAACGATAGCTTTTAATTATCTGAATATTTATTTTTTAAAATGCCTGCACCAATATATGCAGCGGCAAAGGCTGCCAGCAAAGTCCACTTATGTTTTTTAGCAAATAATATCGGGCTTCCATGCATGGTGTCTTTTGTAAACGGTCCATGTGCTCCATGGTCACCGGGAATACTTTCCCATAAGTTATTTTGCCTGTTAGCATCTTTAGGTTCTTTTGTTTGCTGTCCTTTATAACCGGTTTTGCCCAAATATTTATCTAAGTACCCCGGTAATACTTTATTTCCAAGAATTGTTTTATAAGTAGGATAACCATAAAATACTTCCCGTTCATTATTCCTCGCTGTGTACAAAACCGCTTCAGCAGCGGCTTCCGGCTGGTAAATAGTTCCCATTGGTTTTGGCTTATTAGGCAAATAACTTTTTACAAAACCAAATTGGGTAGTGTTCATTGCCGGCATTTGTACCATTGATAATTGCACTTCACTTTTATCATGATATAACTCTGCCCTCAGCGATTCAAAGAAGCCATGAATACCATGTTTTGCTCCGCAATAAGCAGATTGTAATGGAATGCCCCTGTATGCAAGCGCAGAACCAATCAAAATAATTTTTCCTTTATTGCGTGGCAACATTTTTTTTAGTGCAGCCATCGTTCCATACACTTGCCCGAGGTAAGTAACCTCCGTTACTCTTTTAAATTCATCTGCTTTCATTTTTTTTAATGGCCCGAATACGCTCACCATTGCATTGTTGATCCATATATCTATTGATCCTAATTTTTCTTCAATAAGATTGGCAGCTTTCTCAAAGTCTTCTGCGTTGCTCACGTCCATCGGAATTACCAATGCGTCACTTCCTAATGCTTCGACTTCTTTTTTTGCTCCGTTGAGTCCATCTTCTCCACGTGCAATTAAGGCTACCCTGGCACCTTGCTTTGCAAAGGCTCTTACAATAGAACGGCCTAAGCCTGCAGAGGCGCCGGTTACTACTACTACCTTGTCTTTAAAATCTTTTTTCATAGTATATAAATTATTTGTTTACAAAATCATTTTATTTAAATGATGAATAACAGGTTAACTGTATTACATCTCTTCTTTTATTTTACTTTTTATCAGCCACCAGTTTACAGGATAAGCAGTTAAAAAACCTAACATCATTCCTATCTGCATCATAAACCAGAACAAAGGTTCTGTTGCCTCAAGCCTGCGGTGAAAAATTAAAAACACTGAAATGGCTATCCAGCCGTACATGCCTACCTGCCTGCTTGTGAGCGATAAGGTATCTGCTTTTAATGCAGCAACAATTGCCTTACCGGGCGAAAGATTTTTCATTGGCTTAATAGCATAATACTGAAACATAATGCCAATAAGAAAAGCAATGATATAATCAACCACCCAACTTCCATACAACTTGTTTCCCAACATTGCAAAAGGGAAAATCAACAAGCCAAATTCCGCAATGATATCTCCTAATGTGCAGTCGCTGCCACAATGCAAAGTTCCCACTGCCACGCTTTGCCAGAAAGGCTTTTTTTTCGTTTCACCGTTAGCGTTATGTTGGTTAGTATTGTTATTTTTTTTCATTGATTTTCTTCCAATAGTGTAATAGGCAATCAATGCCACTGGCCCGGCATACAAGCCGGTAACCGGCCACACAATATTCATGATCCACATTTTTTGACTATGCCCGTTAAGAAGATCAATAGCGATAATTAACAAGCTGATACCGCCCGTTAGTAATGATATTATAGCAATAGTCTTTAATAAATTCATTGACGATTTTTCTCATTAACTATTTTCACCGCAAAGGTTTTATGCTCCCACTTGTCTGAATCTTTCCAATAAAAAGTAAATTGTATTTCTTTTGCATCTTTATTTTTTGAAATAATATCTGCTGTAAATACCAGTGGGCCGATTTGCTTTGTTGAGACTACGTTTTTGTTTTCCCAATCATCGTCCGTCCAATGTACATCAGCATTTGCCGCAACCTGTATGCGTAACTTTTTTGATGAGGGCATGGTTTCAAACTGGTACCTGAAGTTCCACGTAGCGTGCCTGGAAATTGTTTTTTTATCTATATATCGTGCCTGTGTTTGCGGCGGCATATCAAAAATCTTTTTATTTTTTATGGAAGCACACAGCTTTATATATTCCGCGTGTGCCCATGTTAGTGGCATTGCTGAGCCTGAATGTTCACCGAAGTATAATTCTTTTTCGGGCAGGCTGTCGGTGTCCCATATCTGCTCTGACAGAAATCCATTGCTGGCAAAGCCGTCCATTGCTTTTAATAATCTTTTAGCTTCTTTTATATTTCCTGCAGCCACTTCATAATGTGCTCTTTCACCGGTAAGTAAGGGCCATGCCCGGCCAATGCCGGTTCCATTATATGCTTCACCGTTAGCATGTTCTCCATATCCATCGTTATTATAACGATGCCAGCAAGGGCCGTTAGGAGTTTCAACTTTAAGCATTTCATCAATAACCTTAATTGTGTTGAGAATTTTTGGGTCGTCGGCTGCACGCAAGCCAAACCGTACTAAGGCCAATGCATCAATACTTACCAATTCTACCAAAAGCGTTTTACCTTCGCCGTTATGATGGTTTTTAAGATCAATAGATGCTCCTTCCAGGTTCTGCGCAGGTATGTTGTAATACGGATTGATGCGGATGTAATAACCGTCAACATTATCTTTCCTGGCGAGTGCAGTGCCTGTTATATACGTCCATCTTTCAATATTATCATTCCATTCATCTGCCAGTTCGCGGCAATATTTGGCTAATGCTTTTTCATTATTTAATTCAGCAAGGTCTGCACCGGCAAGGGCTGCCGCAATAGACACAGCAATGGTAAAGGGTGAAAATCCACTTTCTTCCTCCCATCGGTCTTGTTCTGAATAAGGTGCATTCATTAATAAAAAACAAATAGCTTTTTTTAATCCCGGCCAGTATCTCTTTAATCGTTCTTTATTCATAATATTTTCACGCACACATCTGTCAACCATCAAAACCGGAAAAGCCGTTTGGTCTATTTGCAATCCCTTCCAATGCGGTATTCCTTCCAGCCACATATTCTGCGGCCAGCTTCCATCTTCCTTTTGCGTACTCATCAGGTAATTGACAATGCGAATGGTATCATTAAATGCATTTAATGCAAGAAAGCCACCGGCACTTTCTACCAAATCTCTGGGCCATACTACATGATAACCACCGATATCTTTATCACCTTTTGTTTCTCCCCAGGGTATGGAGAGGCTGGCAATAATGCCGCCGGGAAACTTTCTTGTTTCATGCAGCCTCATAACGGTTGCGCTTACCCGTGCATTTTTTTCGGAGAAATGGTTTAACCCCTTAAGCCATTCTTTCCATCCGTTTATATAATGAGATTTTAAAAAATCGAAACCATCGAGTAAGCTGCCGTATGCATGATTGGAGGCCTCTTCTGCATTTCTTCCAAAGCCCAGGCTCAGGACGAATTCATTGCTTTCAGAAAGATCAATTTCTCCTGTTAAAGCAATGTTACCATTATCTGCCTGTGAGTATTCCCGCTTCATTTCTTTATGCCTTTGTAAGTCGGTCCATCCATCGGAATGCCCTACAAATCCGGCAGAGCGCTTTATCCATTTGGAGGAACAAACGAGTGCAACATACAAGTCTTCGTTTTTGCCATATAACATCGGAATGCCTTTATATTGACCTGTCCATCCGCTGTTATCCTCGCCTTCATCATCTAAATGCGGCGCTAATAAAACGTATAGATGGTATGCATCCGCAGATTTTTTATTTGCTTTAAAATTTATTTTTTGAACAATACTGTTGCGAAAAGGATCAGCAATAATTTCCTTCGTTATTTCATACTTTTTTTGATGGCACGTATTTTTAACGCGGTAGGCAGGTATGCCGTTTTCAATCATTTTTTCATCATGATCGCAATCTCTTTTTTCTTCTGAAAAAAAATCCACACCATTAGTAACAATCAATCCCATATCTCTTATGCAGGCAATATCTTCCCGTGGAAAATACACTTCGTTCAGAATACCGTGGCTCATGGTGAAAGTTACCTGTGATGAAGAATTGAGCGCTTTGCCTATTCCTGATTTGGAACTGGATGTCCACTTTGGTTTTATGCCCGGAGCCCCTGGCGCTGATGAGTTATGCGGCATTAATTCTATTCATTTTAAATTATGAATTAAGTTTTTTATTATGATATCAAATACATAGCCTGTGACGATTGAATTATTCAGATTGGTATGACTTCCATTATTTTTCAAGGATGATGTGTAATAACATTTTCTGTTAATGGGTCTATCATCTTCCGAACATAAATAAATTTATCGCCAGGAGTGTAATAAAAACATTGCATGGTATATGAAGTGTCCTCAAAAGCCCTGCCAATAAAAACTTCCCGCTTAAATCTGTATTCTATTTCCAAAAAGTTTGCCTGGGAGTATGGCAATTCCGTTTGTTTGTTATTGATTATAATAGATTTTTTCGTTTATAACTTTTATTAATGTGTTTATGTTTTTTCTGTCATCTTTTTAAATACCATTATCAATTTTATTATGCTGCTTAAAATAGATGTATGCGTTTAACAATGTGTTTACACTTTTCTACAGACTTTCCTCATAAGTGCATCACAAATTTGTTTATTAATAAAAAATTAAATAAAATGACATTCAAACAATTCATAGCTGTTTCTTTAGTAAGTGCAGCTGCTTTTGCCGGTGGCGCATGGGCTTATGGCAAATACAATCACCAGGAAATTTTGGCATCCAATATTCCTGCCACATCTTCAATTTTTAAAAATGTAAAATATACTGATGATAATACCGCGGGCCCGGTGGATTTTGAAATGGCTGCTGCTAAAGCATCTCCGGCTGTTGTACATATAAAAGTGTTGAAGCGGCCGGGTGATGAGGCCATGAATCCGTTTATGCAAGTGGATCCGTCTGACGATGGGGCCGGCATGTCTTATAACAACGGCAGCAGCGATAATGCGCGGGAAGTTGCATCCGGCTCAGGAGTTCTTGTAAGTACATCGGGGTATATTGTAACTAACAATCATGTGGTAGACAAGGCCGATGAGCTGGTGGTAACATTGAATGATAAAACAGATTATAAGGCCAAGGTTATTGGTACCGATCCCAGTACTGACCTTGCAGTAATAAAAATTGAAGGAAATAATTTTCCTCATCTCACCTTTGATAATTCGGATGATGTGCGTGTGGGCGAATGGGTATTGGCCATTGGTTATCCTTTAAATCTTGAAACAACTGTTACCTCTGGTATTGTAAGTGCAAGAGCAAGAAACATTGGTATTAATGATCGTAATAGCAATGCACCTATTGAATCGTTTATACAAACCGATGCAGCAGTAAATCCCGGTAACAGCGGTGGCGCATTGGTAAATACTAACGGAAACCTTATTGGCATTAACAGCGCTATTGCATCTCCTACCGGGTCTTATGCAGGTTATTCTTATGCTATTCCATCTAATCTTGTGGCTCGTGTAGTTGGTGATATTATAAAGTATGGAAGTGCCAAAAGAGCTTACCTCGGTGTAATGTTTGGCAGCGACCAGATGAGTAATGCAGACCGTAAAAGAAATAATATTCCTGATGGAGATGGCGTATATGTGATGGACGTTGCTAAGGGCAGCGCTGCCGACGAAGCGGGAATTCAAAAAGGAGATTTCATAACGAAAATAAATGGAACAATTGTTAATACAGGAACTGAAATGGTAGAGAAAATTTCGGCTATGCGTCCCAGTGATAAGATCGATATTTCTTATACACATGATGGCGCTGAAAATAAGTCTACAAGCACGTTGCAAGGTTCTGCCGGAAATTATCCGCAACAGGAAATGCAACAGCAACAACAACCTGATGCGAATCAGCAGCCATTGAATAACCAGGATCCGGATTCAGATCAATAACCGGGTTTATGATATAAAAATTTCAGAAGAGTTATAATTATGGATACATATTTGAATGCAGTTTATTGGTAATAAGAATTAAAGTAAAAGAAATTATAAGTTCTATGGAATAAACTCCCCGCCTGCAAAAAGGCGGGTTTTTTTATTTTTTAAATTTTTATTATCAGTAAAAGTCGGCGCAGTTATTTATATTCAATTATGGAAAATATTGTATGAAAATATTAATAATCGAAGATGAGAAGGCATTGCAGGAATCTATTGTAAGATACCTCGAACACCAGGGATTTGTATGTGAAGCCGTAAATGATTTTTTATCAGGAAAAGAAAAAGTTATTAATTATATATATGATTGCATCGTGGTAGATGTAGGTCTTCCGTTTGGTAACGGCCTGGATATTGTGAAAGAGTTAAAGTATATGGAATCACAAGCAGGCATCATCATTATTTCTGCAAAAAATACGCTGGATGATAAATTGAACGGACTGGATTTGGGCGCTGATGATTATCTCGCCAAGCCTTTTTATTTATCAGAACTTACTGCAAGAATTAATGCTATTATCCGCAGAAGAAATTTTGGTGGTAACAAAGCAATCGTGTTTAATGAAATAAGGCTGGAAGCCGAAGCGCAAAGAGTTACGGTAAACAATAAGCCGGTTAACTTTACAGATAAAGAATATCGGTTGCTTGAATATTTTATAGCCAATCAACGAAGGCTGCTTACCAAAGCGGCTATAGCAGAGCATATTTGGGGCGATGAATATTTGCATGCAAGCAACTATGATTTTATTTATACGCATATAAAAAATTTAAGAAAGAAACTGATAGATGCGGGCAGCAACGATTATATAAAAACAGCGCATGGCTCCGGGTACCGGTTTACCGATCTTTAAAAAAAATGAAGCTTCTTACAAAAACAACGATATATTTTTTACTGGCAATGATACCGCTGCTATCCGTTGCGGGTTTTTATTTGTTTGGGGAGTTTAGCAAAGAAATAAATTACCGAAGTGACAAAGAACTGGTGAGCGATGAAATCGAATGGATTCAATACCTGGAAAACGAAGCGGAAAATGGTACCAGTCTTATTTTAAAAGCGCCTGATGTTTCTATTACTCCAACCAATGAAACAGTTTCCGGTGAACCTTCTATTACAGATGTTAATGAATTTAATGCTAAAGAAAATCATACTGTTTTTTACAGGCAACTATCGCAGGTTATTTCAGTAAGTGGTATTTCGTACCGGCTCGTCATCAGGCAGTCGCAGGAACAGAAAACGGCGCTGGTAGCGGATGTTACAAGAATCATGTTGTTTGTGTTTGCAGGGTTGTTTGCCGCAACACTTATTTTTAACTGGGTTATCAGTAAAAGATTATGGAAACCATTCAGGCGATCTCTTCAAAAGATAAGAAATGCAGAATTGCAAAAGATGGAAAGTTTGCATTTTGAAAACACGCACACCAAAGAGTTCAATGAATTGAATACTTCATTGAACTTTATGGCAGGGAAAATTTATAACGATTATGTAAACATGAAAGAGTTTACGGAAAATGCTGCGCATGAAATGCAAACGCCTGTTGCCATTGCGCAAAGCAAACTGGAACTTTTGCTGCAGGATACCAACTTAAAAGATGAACAGGTGCAATCCATTATGGATACCGCTACTGCCCTAAGCCGTTTGAGTAAACTAAATGAAGGATTATTGCTGCTTGCTAAAATTGAAAACAATCAATACACTTCAACAAATGAAATTAATTTAACGCAGGTGACTAAAAAATACCTGCAGCTTTTTAATGAATTTATTAAAGACAAGCAACTAACGGTTACAACAAATTTTGAAAAAGATTTTATAATAAAACTTCATCCTATCCTCGCTGATTCATTAGTTACTAACCTGCTTGGCAATGCAATTAAATACAACTTTACCGCAGGAAATATTGAAATAGATATTTTTGAAAACACCTGTCGCATCAGCAACACAAGTATGCTGGAGGCGATACCAAAGGATAAATTATTTAAAAGAATGTTTGCATCAAAAGACAACCGTGAAACGTCTAACGGGCTTGGCCTCGCGATCGTAAAAAAAATTGCTGATGTAAATAATTTTCGAATTGATTATTATGCAAAAGATGGCATGCATACTTTTCAAATCGTAAAGTGATACTTAATGCATTCAATACTTTATAGCATCAATAATCTTTTATAGTCTTAATTTTTATTTTTAGTAATGATAGTTCTTGTTATCAATAAAGCTGCAATGCCTATTGTTATTCCAACAGCTAATCCTCTTTTTAATTTTTGTTTTGACGTTGCTTTTAATTTATTTCTTTCTAAATAATTTTTTTCAAAATTGGGTTCAAAATAAGTTTTGTTCTGCAATGCCATATCCAGCACCTGCGCAAGGTGTAAGCCTTTGCGGTCCGTTTCCTGTTCTATTTGTTCGCGGCAGCTAAAGCCGTCTGCAATGATGAAACCATTCTTGTCAAAATTTCTTACAGCGGGTAATAGAACCCGTTCACCTGCTGCGATAGATACATCATAATGGTCGCCTTTTTCATAACCAAAATACCCGGCCATGCCACAACATCCTGAATCTAATACTTCATAATCCAATCCTGTTTTTTTAAGCAAACTCTTTTCACAATCTAATTTCATGATTGCCTTGTGATGGCAATGGCCCTGTATAATTGCTTTATTATTTATTTGCGGTACTTCAAAGTGTGCAGCTTCTTTTTCTAAAAATTCAGCTAAGGTAAATACTTGTTTTTTCAATCGCTTTGCTTCCTGGCTATGCGGAAACAAATTACATAGCTCATCCCTGAAAACCGCTACACAACTGGGTTCGAAGCCAACGATGGGCGTTCCTTCTTCTATATCATCTTTTAAAGTATGCAAAATATCTATCAGCATTTTCTTCGCCTGGTTAAGCATTCCAAAATCGTACAATGGCCTGCCGCAGCAAAGAATTTTTCTGGGCATGATAACCTGGTAACCGGCAGCTTCCAATACATTTACTCCCGCAACTAATGTTTCAGGTAAAAAGAAATTATTAAAAGTATCAGCCCAGATAATCACCTTTGGCTTTGTTTCATTTTTTTTATTCCTTTCTTTAAACCAATCCCGGAAAGTTCTTTCTGCGAATTTTGGGATAGAACGTTTTTGAGTAACACCCGCCATTGTTTTTGCAATCGTACTAAACACCGGCGCATGGGTCAAGAAATTAACAACACCCGGCATCTTCGATGCAAGCCTGCTCCACCAATAGATCCAGCCAAATGCATAAGCCGTGCGTGGCCTTAATCTTCCTTCATAGTAATGCGATAAAAATTCTGATTTATAAGTGGCCATGTCCACATTTACCGGGCAGTCAGCTTTGCAGCCTTTGCAGGCAAGGCATAAGTCCAATGATTCTTTTACTTCTTCATTTCGCCAGCCGCCTTTTAAAACATCACCTTCCATCATTTCAAAAAGCATGCGTGCCCTTCCTCTTGTGCTATGCTCTTCTTCACGGGTCACCATATAGCTTGGGCACATCGTTCCTTCCTCATGCCTGCGACATTTACCCACGCCGACGCAGAGATTGGAGGCTTCCGCGAAATTGAAATGTTGTTCAGGAAATTGAAAATGTGTTTTGAGATCAGGAGGATTATAAGTAGTTCCTGTGCGAAGATTATTTGTTTGTCCATACGTATCCAGAATTTTTCCAGGGTTCATTTTCCATTGCGGATCCCAGATAGTTTTAAATTCATGAAACGCCTGCATGATTTCTTTACCAAACATAATTTCCAATAAATCTCCACGTGCCTGTCCATCGCCATGTTCACCAGAGTTGGAGCCACCATAGCTTACAGCAAGATGTGATGCTTCTACCGTAAACTGTTTATACTTTGCAATGCCTTCTTCTGTTTCCAGGTCGAAGCCTACACGGCAGTGAATACAGCCCTGACCAAAGTGTCCATACAAAGAAGGATTGTAATCATACTTGTTGAATAGCGCTTTAAGATCTTTTAAATAATCGCCTACTTTTTCAGGAGGACATGCTGAATCTTCCCAACCCGGATGCATTGTTGGTAAGCCGGGAACTGCTGCTGTAGCGCCAAGACCGGATTCTCTAACTTCCCAAAGCATTTTTTCCTGCTTTTCATCATCAAACAAACTCATGGTTGGAACCGTCTCGCCTTTTTTTAATTCTTCCATCAGGTCTTTTGCTTTTTGATCTGATTCTTCTTTTGAATCGCCACCAAATTCTACGAGCAACCATGCCTTACCTTTTGGTAATAAAGGAATGTCTTCCACATTCAATCCTTTTCTTTCCATGTATTCGATAAGCAAGTGATCGATGCCCTCAAGTCCTATGGGTTTATGTGGCAAAATTTTTGGAACTGCATAACCGGATTCAGGCAAACTATCATAGCCCAAAACCAGCAGGGACCGTTCTTTCGGAGCAGTCAATAAATTCATGGTTGCTTCAAGAATAGTTACTAACGTTCCTTCAGAACCAACCAATGCAGCGGCCACATTAAAACCATTTTCTGGAAGCAGTTGCGGCAAATTATATCCGGATACACGCCGTGGAATATTTGGGAATTTTTCTCTTATAAGATCAGCATATTTATCCCGCAGATCTTTCATTTTTTTATAGATCTCACCACGCCTTCCGCCTTCATTTATTATAGTTTCAAGCTCTTCATCAGATGTTGGACCGACTTTCATTTTGATGCCGTCATACGTTAGTACCGTCATCGTCTCTACGTTATCTGCTGTTCTTGCCCCTTTACCAAAAAACTGCGCCATCACAGAATGGATGCCACATGAATCATTGCCCAACATGCCGCCTAATGTGCAGTGGGTGTGGGTTGCAGGGTCGGGGCCAAAAGTTAGCCCGATTTCTCTTTCAGTTGTGTGGCGCATCGTATCCAATACAATTCCAGGTTCAATGGTTACTAATTTATTTTCTTTATCAATATTTAAAATGCGATTATAATATTTTGACATATCCATCAAAACGGCCACGTTGCAACACTGGCCCGCAAGACTGGTACCACCACCCCGTGATAAAACAGGCGCATTATATTTTTTGCAAATGGCCATGGTGTTGATAATATCTTTTTCATTCTTTGGTAATATAACGCCAATGGGTACCTGCCGATAGTTGGATCCATCAGTTGCATAAAGCGCCCTGCTGCCTTTATCAAAACGAACTTCACCATCTATAACTGCCATCAATTCTTCCTCAAGACTGTCAGCATCTACATGCATGGCATCTTTGGTTTGAAAACGGGTATCTAAATTTTCCGGGTCGTTGTTATCATGGTCACGATTTCCATTTCCATAATATTTTGGATTGATATCTTTTGCTTTTATCTTT
>Ga0208717_1000246_pt1 | contig 20341 bp, 18 predicted proteins | sample NGESurF53shallow_FD_184489 | JGI IMG/M metagenome (GOLD analysis project Ga0208717, IMG submission 184489) | Arctic peat soil microbial communities from Barrow, Alaska - NGEE Surface sample F53-3 shallow (SPAdes) | ecosystem: Environmental > Terrestrial > Soil > Wetlands > Peat ... | reverse complement strand
AGCGGCTCTTTGCCTGGATGCCCACTTTCGGTCGCCTCGCCACCCGCTGGGAATACCACGTCGAAAACTTCCTCGGCCTTGTCCACATCGGCTGCATCCACATCATGCTTAGACATTTATGAGACCACTTCTAGGCTAAGCGGATGCGGATCCTGTGTGCCTATCGGTTCTCTCGGCGCATCCGTTATCTTTCGACCACACGTTAAACGCCCCCAAAGAATTCATGCGGATTGACGTCGAGCGCCCGGACGATTTGTTCCAGCACTCTAGCACGCACTGGGCGTCAGGATGCTCGACACGGTGAACGATCATCTGGGCGAGCGCGGCATCAAGATCGCGACCGGCACCATTGTGAATGCGACGATTATTCACGCACCGTCGTCCACAAAGAACAAAGCGGGCCAGCGCGATCCGGAGATGCACCAGACGAAGAAAGGAAATCAGTGGTACTTCGGGATCAAGGCGCATGTGGGCGTGGACTCGAAGTCGAAGCTGGTGCATCGCTAACTGTCCCCGTTGAGGCGTTCCGAACTCAGTTTCAATGTAAGCGATAGCTTACAGGCAAGCCTCAGCTTATAGCGATGCTGAAGGCATGGGCAACGGACACTTGCGGGCGAATCCGTAGGTGGATTCACGTCTTGCGAACGGAGCGCGAATGGACCTAGGCCACGCTGGCAGACTACTCTGCATTGACGCGAGCACTCTCGTCAGAGTTGGAAAATGGGCACAAGGAAGTGCTTCTCCAGCAAGTGGCGGAACGGGCAAACGTCCGGTCTTCCATCCTTGCGGTGTCGAGAGGATCCGAGCGCGCGCAATAGCAACCCGATTAGAGGTTCTGGTTCAGCTTAATCAGCGTGCCGCTCTCCTCTATTCGTGCATAGAGCTGGCTATGCTTCCGCTCCGACACGTCAACCGAGTGCAACGGGGCCGGCTTCGTCAAAGCCGTCATTTTTTCTACCAGCGCACCAGGTGCTGGTTGGAGTTCAAGGGAACCGAATGAGACTTTTCTGTGCTTTGATGCGGATGTCGTGGGCTGTTCCGCGAAATTCAATGTGCTCGGCGAGGATATTCTGCGCGCCATCTGCAATTTCACTGCCGATCGACAGTCCATGGCCACGGACAAATATACGGTCTTTAATCGTGAAGTTACTGCTGGGCCGGTTTCCTCCCGCTTCTCCCCGGCTTGAATCGGAACGATCTATTGACCGTCCACATCTAGCGGAGAATTTGCGGCAGAGTGGTTCGCCGTAGACTGATTGGTTCGCCCTCGATTTTTACCGTCGACACTTTTTATCTGCTGCGATCTGCGGCACAGCAAAGCCTTACCTCATTCGTGCTGAACCCCATTGCATTCTGGGAGTAGGGTAATATTTAACGGTGTGTGAATCGATCCATGGTCCCATAATGGATCGTGCTCGAGGACTCTTAACGACATTGACTGAACCAACTATCTAAGATCGAGTTTTGAAGGTCATCGCGACCTCAAGACGTATTCCGCTCGAAAGTGTGCGACCGGACAGCAGCTTCGAGTCGCTGGGGATTGATTCGCTCGATCGCCTCAACATACTCTTTGACCTTGAAAGCGAATTCGACATCGAAATTGATGACGAGGAAGCCAAACAGGTAAAGAACATCCACGAGATGATCGCAGGCGTCACCCAACTGATCCAGGCGAAGTCCGAACCTTCGCCATCCGAGTAACGTGCACCGCGTCGTCGTCACGGGAACCGGCGTCGTAAGCGCCTTCGGCAATGGCACAGATGCTTTCTGGCGCGGACTGGTCGCTGGCAATTCCGCCATTCGTGAAATGACGGCCAACTATACCGCGTCGATACGGTTCAAGAATGGAGCCGAGTATCGCGATTACGTCCCCCAGAAGCATTTTGAAGCAAGGGACATCGGCTTCATGGAGCGCTTCACGCAGTTTGCCGTCCTCGCCGCGCGCGAAGCCATTGCGAGCGCGGGCATCGAGTGGACCACAAATCTGCGCGAAACCACCGCGGTCATCACTGGTTCCTGCCTTGGCGGCCGTCCCATTGAAGAGGCCGGTTACTGGGAGCTATTCCACGAGGGCAAAAATCACGTCCATCCTCTCACCATCCCGCTGAGCATGGCCAACGCAGGAGCCAGCCACATCTGCATGCAGTTCGGCCTAGAAGGCCCCGCCTATACCATTTCGACCGCCTGCGCCTCCTCCAACCACGCTATCGGACAGGCTTTCTGGATGGTCCGTTCCGGGGCCGCTCCGGTCGCTATCGCCGGCGGCAGTGAAGCTCCTTTTTTTCTCGGCGGCCTCAAGGCATGGGAGGCCATGCGGATCATCAGCAAGGACACCTGCCGCCCCTTCTCGGCCGAGCGAAGCGGCATGGTGCTGGGCGAAGGCGCCGCCATGCTGGTGCTGGAGACCCTCGACTTCGCGCTCGCGCGTGGAGCCCGCCCTCTGGCTGAAATCGTCGGCTTCGGCATGTCCGCCGACGCCAGCCACATCACCCAACCCATCACCACCGGAGCCGTCCGCGCGATGCGTGGCGCCATGCGCGATTCCGGCCTGGCTCCGGAGCAGATCGGCTACATTAACGCGCACGGAACCGCCACCCAAGCCAACGACTGCATCGAAACCGCAGCCATTCGGGGCGCGTTCGGCCAGCATGCCGATGAACTCGCCGTCAGCTCCACCAAATCCATGCATGGTCACGCGCTCGGTGCGGCGGGGGCGCTCGAAGCTGTCGCCAGCATTCTCAGTCTTCACTGCGGCATCCTGCCGCCCACTGCCAACTTCCTCACCCCCGACCCGGCCTGTGATCTCGATGTCATTCCCAATCAGTCCCGCCGGGTGCAGGTTGAGGCCTGCCTGTCGAACTCCTTTGCCTTCGGCGGCCTGAACGCGGTTCTCGCCTTCAAGGCGCTTCCCTAATCGCTTTCCAGACGGTTCCCCCTAAATCGAACGATTGGCCTTTACCCATGCCGTCGACTCGGCAATTCCCTCTGGAAACGAGACATGCGAAGCAAAACCGAATTCCGCGCGCGCCTTATCGCTGGGATACTCCTGGTCGTACCCCAGCAAATACACCGCGTGCCGCGTAAGCAGTGTCCGTCCCGGCAATGCGTGGACCCAGCGGTATGGAGCCTCCATGGCCGCCGCAAGCGCCAGCGCTGTCCCGCAAGACAGATCAATCCATGGGCGCTTCAGCCCAAGCCCGTCCGCCAGCGCAACTACGTATTCTTTCCAGCTCACGCCGGTCCCGTCGGTCAGGTTGTAGGCTTGCCCGACGGTAGCCGAGCTGCGAGCTGCGGCAATCATCGCATCCACGGCATTGTCGACGTAGAGAAACCCTCCCCGCGCTCGTCCGCCACCGATGTAGGCCATCTGCCCCTTCCGCAGCAGCTCCGCAATATCCGCAACAAACGCCTTGCCTCGCGGACCGTAAATCGTCGCGGGCCGAAGCACCGTTACCGGAGCCCGTATTCCCGCGCAGCGCGCCACACCGCCTTCTCTGCCAGAATTTTCGTCCGGTTATAGGGCAGGCCCACATCCAGCAACTCTCCGGTCTCCGCGCAAGGATCTGCCGGGTATCCATACACATCTGTGGTACCCACATGCACCACGCGCTCCAGATGACGCGCTTCCCGCGCCGCCTGCAGCAGCGTTTCCGTCCCTCTCACATTGCTTTCCAGGTAGACATCCGGTAGCGCCCAGTCCGTCGAAGCCGCCGCGCAGTGGAAGATATGGGTAGCATCGCGCACAGCTTCCCGCACTGAAAGGCTCTCTGTAAGGCTTCCGCGCACCACCCGTAGCTCGGCCAATCCTGAAAGGTGCTGCAAATCCGAATTCGTCCGGGCGAGCACGGTCACCTGCTCGCCGTGGGCCGCCAGAACCTGCACCAGCCGTCCGCCCAGAAATCCGCTGGCGCCAGTCACCGCGGCAGCCATGCGCTATTCGCTCCGTATTTTGTCGAACGCATCCAGCACGAACTCGAGGTGCTCTCTGGTATGAGCAGCCGTTACGCACAGCCGCAGCCGCGCGGTTCCCTGCGCTACGGCAGGGAACAGAACGGGAGAAACCAGCACTCCATAATCGCGAAGCCGCCGCGCAAGCAACGCCGTCTTGGCGTCGTCCTGCAGAATGACCGGGATCACTTGCGTCTCAGAAAGCCCTGTGTCATATCCCAGGCTCTGCAGCCCCTCGCGCAAAAACGCTCCATTCGCCGCCAGGGTGGTCACTCGCTCCGGCTCCTGGTTCAGAATCTTCAGGCCCTCCAGAATCGCTGCCGCCGCCGGTGCATTCACCGCCGCTGAAAAGATGAATGGAGACGCTCCGTGCTGTAGAAAAATTGCCACCCGTTGCGAGACTGCCACAAATCCGCCGTTCGAGGGGATAGACTTCGCCAGCGACCCGGTCCATATGTCGACTTCTTCGGTTTGTACTCCAAAGTGCTCGTCGGTTCCGCGCCCGGTCGCGCCCAAAGCACCGCTCGCGTGGGAGTCATCCATTAGCAGAAAACAGCCAAATTCTTTCTTGAGCTCGATCAACTCCGGAAGGCACCCAATGTCGCCGTCCATTGAAAATACGCCATCGGAAATAATCAGCGTCCGGTTTGCCTCCGGCCCATGTTCCAACTCATGCCGCAGCGAGACCGGATCATTGTGCTCAAACCTCTGTACCTGTACTCCGGCCAGCCGGCAGGCGTCTAACAGGCTCCGGTGCGAATACACGTCCATAATTACGCGATCCGCCGGCCCGAAAAGCCCGCTGATGACCGCCAGATTCGCCGAATAGCCTGACGTAAAGGTGACCGCCGCCTCTGTGCCTTTGAACTCCGCCAGCGCCTGCTCCACTTCCCGGTGCAGGTCCATCGTTCCGGCGAATAGACGCGCGCCGCCGGTTGCGGTCCCATACTTTCGTATCGCGGCAATCGCCGCTTCGTCCACTCGCGGGTCGCCTATCAATCCAAGATAGTCGTAGGACGAAAGCATCAGCATTCGATGCCCATCCATCTCCACGATCGGCCCTGTTCGCCCGCTCAGGGGAGGTTGAAAGGGATACGCATCCATCGAGCAAGCCAGCTTCGTGTTCTCGAACAGCCTTCGCGCGCGCGCATCGATCAGGTCGCGCTTCTGGTAGCGCTCTTCGCGCTTAGCAGCGAAATAGTGCTGAAACATTTCTCCCGAGGAGGAAGGGAACTTCTTCTTCGCCGGGACAGCCAAGTCCTTCGTCAATAGATGGTCGCTCATCAGTACCAATATATAGCGCCAATACACGGATCGCTCCGGTGGCGTGCCCGCATTGTTCGTGCGGAAAAGCCTGAGACTCGAGTACCAAGTTCTAACCGCATGTGCGGTAACAGCGAAATAGAATTCCCTGATACAGAGTATTAATTCCCGGATACTGGGTCGATAATTCCTGATGAGTTTGTACGCTAAATCGGGTTCTGAAGTCACAAGCCTTGCAGATTCAAGGTATAGACTGATCTCCTCCGAAATTTCGTGGGTCAAATCCGCGAAGTTCCCTGTAAATTTCCCTGTTAGCAGGTAATTTCGCTCAGAGAGCGGTTCGCTGGAGCCTCCATCCACCGCCAGAGAAGTCCTCCTCTCCGATTCGCTCCGACCAAAACAATGCAATTGCCACGGTTTATGCGGCGAATCTGCTGGTACTCGCAGCTCCTGAGAATCTCGGCGTAGAACTTTCATCCAATCCTTCGGCTTGTTTCCGCACGTTGCGTTCTTTCGAGAGATTCCTCGACACGAGAGCCAATTCAAGGAGTAATTGCGCCTTGTTGAGGGCGGGTAAGGCGGAGATTCTATGGGTGAGATCTTTGTCCACGGATGCGCCCTATGCCGGATTTTCTTCTCGAGAGAAGGCTGGCACACACAGTGACGCTCTACCTGGGCGGACAGTCAAGTGGTATCTTGGGCAGGTTAGAGGCGGACGTTTCGGGGCAAGCATGATTCGAGAGCGTGCGTTGACGGTTGTGCTGGTAGTGGTGGGCGTGCTGTTTGTGGCGACGGCCTATCCCGCGGTGATCTTTGTTCGGCAAGAGCCTGCGTTGTCGATGATGTTCAGCCTCTACGTCACACTCGGCGTGTTTCTGCTGCTGGCGGCTCGCAACCCTGCGGGCCATCGCAGCCTGATTCTGTTTACCGCATGGTCGAGCCTGGTGCACGCCGCCGTGATGGGCTATCAAGGGATGCGCGGCATGGTGGCACGCGGGGAACTGATCGGCGTGGGTGTGCTGGTGGTGATCGGCGTGGTGTTGATTGCGCTGGTGCCCGCGAAGCAGGCTCCCATGGACCAAGTTGCACCGTAGTGTTCCGGCAACATCTATTCCGGGATCAGCTGGTCAATGGAGACAGACTCCCAGGCGAATGTTTTACGGACCGTGAACTTAAAAGTCGGCCCGAATACTCTGCATGCCTGCGCATACGATATCGTTGAGAGCTTTTGGCCCCTGTCGTGGAGCTCGAGCGCGGCATAGCCAAAAAATGTGTCCTTTGCTTTGCTTCGCTTGTCCGAACAAGCCACCGTCAAATCGTGGAGAAACTTGGTCGAAGAAATGCAAATGAAGTCCTGCTCTAGATGGACAGAGATTCTATTTCGATCCTTTGTTTCGTAGAAATGAACCGTGGGGTTTCGTTCGTAGTAGCTCATGAGAGCACTGGCAATGACTGGATGTTCGAAAGGAGCATCGTTGCTCAGCATTTCGATAAATGCAGGAAACCACTTCTTTTTTGAAAGTGCTTTCAACATCGCGCCGGTTGCGTCGAGGCTGAGGCAGGCGGCATATGCGGCGGTGGAGTTCCATTCGGTGACGGACTCCGGCGCAAAGTTTCCCTTCTCAATCCAATAACGAGCCGCAAGGTAGTCATGCAAAGTCTTGTGTATGAACTCCCAATAATCGTCATCCTTGGGCACGAGTATCCCGAAGAAACGCGCCGTCTCCATCATGAAACGATACTCGTCCAGATCTTCCCATCGGAGCAGGTCCAGCTGAGCTCTCGCCTGGTCCATTACAATTCGTTCTTTCACCTGAGTTGTTTTTGCGTTGAAAGCTATTCGCATCAGGCAATGGACTCGGGTGCGTCCATCAACCGGAAGCTTTTGCTCGCGGGAAACGCCTTTCCCCTCATCCCAACGAAACGAAAGCGTTTCTAGGGCTCTATCAATTAGTGTGAGTGCGTTCTTGGAGTGCAGACTCATGTAGCCGCTTTTCACGATGCATACCATCGTTAGCAGCAACGGATGAGTGAGCAGATCCTCCATGCCACGTTCTCTGAGTTCCTGCAACATCTCCGCGGGCCGAATGCGACTCCCAAAGGCCGTCGCATAGGACTGGACAAAACGCTCCTGGTCCTCTCTGTCGAATGGGGCTATGCGAGCTACTGGCATTTTGAGACCGAGCACCTCGTAGAACTCGCGGCATGTGAGGTAGAACCGTCCCACCCCAGCCGCTTGGAAACGGAGCAATGTCTCAGACACTTGCTGCCGTGCAGTCGTCGAAATCTCGTCATAGCCATCGACAAGCAAGAGAATTCGCATGCCTCGGCTTAGTTTCTTCAGTGGCATCAGCATTCCAACTAGCTTCACGAGATCATTCATTGCGCTAGGCATTCTCAGCGTGATCAAAATGGGAATGAACTGTTCGCTTTTAATATTTTTCAATAGCATGTGGTGCAAAAACGTAGTCTTGCCCCACCCGGGGCCTGCGAATATCGCCGCATTGGTAGGTACCCCGAGGAACGATTCGGGTGTTACGGGCGACTGAGGAAGGCGAATAGTAATCCGCCCTCCTTCCGCATTGGGGATCGAGATGTGTGGGACCTGCCAAACGAGTTTGGTCGGCTGAAAGATGTCCTGCAAAGGCACAGGGCCATGCATTCCCATGCATTGAATGTTTGATGCGTCGGTGAACCCGACCGTTTGAAGACGCGCAAACCACTCCTTTAGCTCGATCGATTCTGAATCTTTTCCGATAAGGCGGAGGAACTTCTCCCAAGCAAACGAAATAGCCTCTCCTAGATTAATTTCGATATTTGGATAGGGTCCACTTGCCATGGTCCTAACCTTATCGCGAATGGCACGCCTACGCCACTCTGGCGGCAATCAAGGGCTCGTCTGGCCGCACCGATGGAGAGATTCGACAATCCCATGTCTCAGAAGCGAGAAATGGGGCACCCAGGTTGGTTGTTTTGGGGTGTACCGCAGATCCCTCCACTCCGGTCGGGATGACAAATCTTTTGCGATAGGGGAATTTTGGGCGACTTCTTATCCCCAGACTGAAGTCTGGGGTCTGCCTCACTCTAATTTCAGTGCGGCGTCAGGGGATAGGCTGGACCCATTGGCTGCGCCAGGCGGGGGCCTCGAAGGGATCCGCGAAATACTGGGTTTCGTGCACGACCTTGCCGTTGCGGAACTCCATAATGCTGACTGTGTAGGCCGGTCGCCCCTGGTAGGTGATGGTGTATTCCGTAATCCAGAGGTCGCCTTGCCCGAGCATTCGCCGGATGTTGAAGCCGGAGGGTTTGCCGGGGTGATGACTGCGCAGCGCCTGCAAATTGGCTCGCCCGAGGATGCGCTCGCCGGACTGGGGATAGTCGCAAATGGCATTGGCCTCGTAGATATCGTGTTCCGCATTGAGATCGCCGACGGCCGACGCATGCCAGTGCGCGTTGAGGGCTAGCCGAATTTGCTGGTCGTGTTTTTCTTCTTCCATGGATGGCTCCAGTGTTGCTGGCTTGAAGTCGACTTGCGGGGTGCGCTGAAACCGGGGATGCCTGTCCTGGCTACTCGATTGAGCCTCTGCCCTCATTCATACTCCGTTTGCATTGCAGCCACGCGACGACCAGAATTCGCGAGAACGAAAACGGCAGTGTCAGGCGCGGGGTATGGTGCAAGCTATGATCTGGATGTGAGGAAGAAGGCATCCACTCCCCGGAAGACGGGGCCTGGGAAGAGCCGGCTGCGAACCGGGGTGCGGTGGCTTGGGATCGGGGTAGTGGCGCTGTGGTCGCTGGCGGCGCTGCTGCTTATAACCGACCGGTGGATCGATCCGCCGACCACGGCGGTGCATGTGGAGCGGCGCATGCAGGCGTGGATCCAGCCTCGGGTCCACGGCAGGCCGTATCGCGAGCGCTACGAATTTGTTCGGCTGAGCCAGATCTCCCCGAACCTGCAGCACGCGGTGGTTTCGGCGGAGGACGCGCGCTTCTATCAGCACCATGGATTCGACTGGCGCCAGGTGCAGATCGATGCGGCCGGGGATTTGGAAGGTGGGCGGGTCCGCGGGGCTTCGACGATTACGCAGCAACTGATAAAGAACCTATTTTTCGGCACGGGCCGCTCGATTCTGCGCAAGGGTGCGGTAGCCACGCTGGTACCGGTGGCGGAGCTGGTGCTGGGAAAGCGGCGGATTCTGGAGCTGTACCTGAACGAGGTGGAATGGGGTCCGGGTGTGTATGGGGCAGAGGCGGCGTGCCGATACCACTATGGGATCTCGGCGCGGAATATTGGGCGAGACCAGGCGGCGCGGCTGGCGGCGATTTTGCCTGCTCCGCGAAAGCGACGGCCGCAGCGGATGAATCGCTATAGCGAGATCATCCTGAATCGAATGCGCCAGGTGGGTTGGTAGCTGGCGGGGCGCGCAACATTGCTATTCGCTCCGGAGCGCCGCCATCGGCTCAACTCGTGCCGCTCGCCGCGCAGGCCACCAGGCAGCAAAAAGACCCGCCGCCAACAGCACCGCTGAGGCTGCAAGCAGCGTCAGCGGATCCCGCGAGGTGACCCCGAAGAGAAGGCCGCTCAGAATTCGCGCGCCGGCCAGTGCGGCGGCAATCCCGATTGCCAGCCCAATCCCGACAAGCAATCCCGCTTGGCGGAGCACCGCGCAGATGTCCTCAATGCGAGTCGCGGTTCAGGAAGTCTATGACACGCATCCTTTCATCCGGGAGGCATGCGGGAGGACTATCTTTGGCCACGCTGCAACGCTCGAATCGGATATCGCCGAAGCGATGGAAAAATACAACATCCGAGCAGACTGGAGCGCCAGGAGCCTCGCCCTTTACACGCAGGCTGTCATCCAGGGCGCCTTCATCCTTGCCAAGGCAGAGCACGGCCGCAGGTTGCCACAGACTGCCTCGATCACCTGCGCCGATATCTGGAAATGCTTTTTATTCGATCTGAAACAACACAGAAACATGATGCCCTGTAACTCCAAATCGTATCTCGTGACGAATGGGCTTGAGTTGAGTTGTCTTTATGTTCATAAACATACCCGGTTAGTTGGTATGCATCGTTATTCTGTGATAAATGGGCTTGAGTTGAGGTGTCTTAGATCTTCGGGATGAGCTTGAACTTCAAAGAAAGATACTGCTCGACAAACGTAGGCGGTTGACTCGAGCGATTTATTTTATGGAGTATGCGGAGATGGTAAATCGCGATCCTCAATCCGAAGATTGGCATTGTTTAGGACAACTTGTCGAAGCCATCAAGATGCTGAGAGATCCAGAATACTTCAAGCGTTTCTACATTCTAGGAACCATGCAGGAGGAAAACGGCTCAGGGATGTGGATCGAGACATCTTGATGCTAAGGGCGGCTCACCAAATGCTCTCGGCATTTAAGCAATCGAATATCGCACGCAATAAAGTACGGATGCGGATCAATATACCTAGCTGCGCGATTCCGCTGTCGATTGCGTGGAGGTTCTGAAGTGTCTCAATTCAGAACGAATCAAAGTGGGGAAAAAGAATCGGTAAAGACCCTCTTCGCCGCGCCAGCAAAGAACTTTCTTGGAGGCAAATCATGAGGTGGAATCACAGATTGCGTAATGCGTGGATGTTTGTGGGCTCGCTCCTGATACTAAGTGTGGGAGGGAACGCTCCAGGGCAAAGCCACAAAATGGCGTATCCGAGGATGGCGCCTCTATCTCAATACTTGATGCCGGATCGGGATGCAGAAATCGCAATGGCGCGAAGCGCGGCGCCTGAAGCCATTTCCAAAGATGCCACGATCCTCGTTCTCGGACCCCATGGCTACATGACCGCGGTCGAAGGCAAGAACGGCTTCGTATGTGTCGTCGAGCGGTCCTGGATGTCGGCGTTCAATGCCACGCAGTTTTGGAACCCGAAAATACGGGGTCCGATCTGCTTCAATCCAGAGGCGGCGCGATCCATTCTGCCCATGGACTACAAAAGGACAGAGCTGGTGCTGGCCGGGAAATCCAAAGCCGAAATAATGCAGAGTATCAAAGCTGCATTTTATAAGAAACAATTACCGATGCCGGAACCTGGGGCAATGTGCTACATGATGTCAAAGGAAGGCTATCTTAACGATTCCGTGGGCCACTGGTTTCCTCACCTGATGTTTTATATCATTTTCGAATTGAAGCCACTTCGATGAGCAATCGAAGAGATGCCGAATATTCGTACTACAACGCGGCACGATGTGTCAGCGCACCAGCATGATCGGGGCTTGCCAAAATGTTGCTCGATGTCCCGCGGGATCAAGAACGCTCACCTGGCACTGATATTTTCCGGGCGCAAGTTTGCCCAGGCCGACGTGGAAGCTGAGCGGTACGATGCCCAGCCGGCTACCCACTTCTGGCATCACCGCGATCGGGGGCGTGTCCAGCGCCTTCTTCTGATCCCGATATAAGGTTACGTATGCAAAGAGCGGAGCGGCGGTCTTCGCTTCTGCTCCCACCGGTGAGCTTTGCCGATATGCCTGCACATACACGTACATCTCGTGCTGGGTGCTGAAGACCCGGGTCACACTCGGAATAAGCTTGTATCCGTCCTCGACTAGCGGATTGGCCATCTCGTTTTTGGACTCCTGCTTACCCTTGGTGGCGTTAAACAGCGAGTCTCGTATGTCGATCCGCTGACTGCTTAAGATCACCGAGCTGATAGCAACACGCTTCACTGCTTTGTTCAGATCGGGGATGACAAAGGAGGTTTGATAGGTCCCGATTCGTCCGGTGTCGTCGTCGCGCGCCAGAAACTTGATGGAATACGTTCCGGGAAAAAGAGTGAAGCCGGAGTCGTACTCAATTGGACGCCGCGCCAGTTCCGCCGCAGTGGCATCGCTTAGCTTGACATTGACATGGTCGCGAACATTGCTGACCGTCACGCCGCTGGTCTCGTCTTTTATCTCGCCAACGAAGTCAATCAGCGTGTGCTCGGCCCCGAATCGCTTCGCCAGCGCCAGCTCCCGGCCGGGGATCTTCACGATGATGGGCACGAAATACTCGGCGCGATCGAGTTGGAAATAATCGATCTCCATGGCGATCGTGAGATCCGTGATTGGATCGGCGAGCATGAGTGCGTCCTCAAGCTGTCTCTCCTTGTCCACCGCCGTAAACTTGCTGAACACCTTGTTCGCATAGTAGCCGCGGCGGTATTGGAGCTTGGCGTCGGGCGCGGAGTTCACCGTGATCTTCACCCGCCGAAATCGCCCATTCTCCGCAGTATTCGTCGTGTAGTAGCCCACGATGTAATAGTCCGAAATCGATTGCTGGGCCTGCACGATGCCTCGGGTCAAGTCGTTATTGTCGAACAGCGCCTTGCCGCCGGTGTCGCCACCCAGCGCATACATGGTGTCCTGCGACTGCTGGAATTTATCCGTCACTGCCTGCGCCGCGGTCCCGGAATACACGCCGGCATTGCCCGGCGAGCCCTGGGTCGCATCTCCCAGCGGAGCTTGTGCCACCAACCCGCGCGCATCCACCGGCCAGAACGATACTCCTGCGCGAACGGCGGCATCGACGGTTGCGTGCAACTGTGCCTGGTTGTCGATGCCATTCAGACGCATTCCGCTGGCAAAGTAGATGAGCGACTTCTTCTCGTTCATTCGCCCCAGCATTCTTGCAGCGGTCTGTAACGCCGCAAGCTGCCGGTCGGTGTTGAAGATGTTGAACTCGCTGTCGTCCTGCCCGAAAGCTGCGCCGGAATCGGCACTGCTGGCGTCTTCAATGGACTCCACTGAGCCTTGCCCCTCGCCAACAATCATCGTCTGCAGGATGCTGAGCAGCCGATCGCGATCCGCCGTAAAGTCCTGCAGCACGTCGACGGACCCGCCTGCGAATCGCAGGATCGCGACCAGGTCGGCGGAGGTCATCTGGGTGCGGACAAATGTTTCGGCGGCAGCCAGCGCGCGCTGCTGATCTTCCGGCGGCATGGCCGTCATATCGAAGTAGAGCGCCAGCAGACGATGACCCTTGTACTGCGTGTGTCCCGGACTCTCTGGCGCAAGCTGGGTTCGGTCGAGGGTCTTATAAATGGTGATCCGTTCTTCGTCCTGCGGGGTTGCGGGGGCCGGGGTCGTGGGCAACTCCTGCTGCTCGAATATTCGGACCGTCTGCGGCACGCCATCCTCGGTCACGTTGAAGTCCTTGGCGGTGAGACCCGTGATGAAATTTCCCTTCTTGTCCTTGACTACCACAGTCTCGACCACCAGATTTGAGCTCACCGTGAGCCTATAGGTATCACCCTGCCCCGGCACCGCATTCGACCCAATCGTCTGCGCGCCTGCACTGAAGCTTGCGCCCAACATTGCAACCAGTAGCCATGTTTTTAGTCCGCGCATAATCAAAACCTGAGCCGGGCGGTTACCTGCAGGCTGCGCATGTCATTGGCTGCTGCCGGGAGCCCAAAGGTTGTGCTGTTGACGGTCGAGTTCCATGAAGTGAAGGAAACATGATTCAGCAGGTTGGTGGCATCCAGCCGAATATCGAGGTTCAAGGTGGTGCGCAGTTGAAAGGTCCGCGCCAGCGCCGCATCCAGGCTGAACTGACCGGGCCCGGTAATCGAATCGCGCCCCGCCGTGCCCCATTGTCCCGCAACCGGCGCCTTATAGGCGGCCACATTCAGATGGTAACCGTCCGAAGCCTGGTAGATTGGCGCACCCGTGAGGTCCGGCCGGATCGTGCCGGTGAAGCCGGTGCCCGGCACCGCCGCCAGAAACACCGGCGTCTCCGGCAGGCCGCTGCCGGCCGAGATCAGGCTGGTGACCGTCCATTCCTTCAGCAGCTTTCCCCTCCATCCACTCAGCAGGGTGTCGCCGCCGATTCCCATCCCCGCGGCGTACTGAATCTGCGCCTTGAGCAGGTTGCGCTGGTCGAAGGTCGAGGGTCCGCGCTCACCGCGCAGATTCAACCAGTTTTGCGCGATGGCCGGCGGCGGTACCGCAGCCGGTACTGACAAGGTTTCGCCGCTCCCCTGGGCGGCCACATGTCCCTGCGCGCCCACCTGCGCGTCGTCATCGATTGCTTTCGCGTAGGTGTAATCGATGCTCGCCGTAAAGCCGCTGCGCAGTCTGCGTCGCAGTTGGATTTGTCCGGCCTCGCGCGTGGAGTCGCCGTTTGAAGTGCGATAGATGAAGCCTGTTGGACAACTGGGGCACGGATTCGTAGCGCCGATAGGGTACGTGTTGGGAAGGAATTGCTGCATGCCGTGCGTTCCCTTGGTTCCAAGATAGGTCGCGGTCATCACCAACGCGCCGGGCAAGTCGCGCTGCATTTGCAACTGCCAGATTTGTGCGTAGCCGACGCGAAAGTTGGGATCGATGCCAAAAGTCTGGGCCGTAGTGCCGGTGCAATTGAGAAATCCGTGGGCCAATGTCAGCGCACAATCGCTACTGTTTGCCACGCTGACGCTTGTCGAAAGCGGCGCTTGCTGCGCCATCATCTCCGCTTCGGACAGATACACCGATGTGTCGTCATAAATGCCATAGCCTGCCCGCACCACCAGCGTTGACGCTGGCAATGGCCGCCACGCGATCCCGACTCGCGGCTCGAATCCACGCCAATCGCCCCGCACCAGGGAATTTGGATACTTCATCCCTGTCAGCGGGCCGACCGGGTTGCCCGCCAGCACCGGGGCGACCGCGGTAAAACCCGGAGCGACGTCCAGGTTCACAAGCCTGCCAAACAATTCCGAGAGCGGCACGCCATAGTCCCATCGCATGCCCGCGTTGATGGTCAACTCCGGCCGCGCTCGCCACTCGTCCGTGATGTACAGGTCATAGACCGATTGCCGGAAGTACTTATCGGCGTTGCCATACGCCAGTGCGCTGGTATCGGGAACGCCCAGCAGGAAATCCGCCAGATCGGAGCCGCTGGTGGAAGAGGCTCCGCCCCCCTGTGTCGCCGCGCCGGTAAACGTAAATGTTCCGCGAGGGTCCTGCTGCGTGTATTCATTGAACTCCTGGCGGCGAAAGTCTCCGCCAAAGGTGACGGTATGGCGTCTTTTCGTGGTCGAAACTTTCACCGACAACGCGTCGGTGCGATTGCGATTGAACTCGCTGTCTGCGTCGCTCAGCATAGCGATACCACTCGAAAATACCAGCGCCGGTGGTCCCCAATTTGTCGGATCCTGATTGTTGCCGAAAATGCCGGCATTGCCCGAGATGTTCTCGCGATTCTCGAACTCTGGCCGCAGTTCTGTTCGGAACCGGGTAAAGTGGTACCCCAGCAAGACCAGGAACTGGTGCAGGTACACGTGGGACCAGTTCGCGTTGGCGTCGATTCCAAAGGTGTCGGTGGAGTCGCGAAAATGAAACAGGTTCGAAGTATCTACCCGCGAGCTGAGAAATCCAAACCCGCCGTAGAGATCGTCCCTGTGCCCGATCGTCTTCTCCAGCCGCGATTGCAGCGCATCCAGGTGAGTATCGTTGAGTACCTGGGTCTGGTAGTTGTAACGCGAATTGCCGGCGAGGTCGGGCAGTGGATAAAGATTCAACAGCGCCTGCGCCTGCGGGCTTACGGGAATCGGACCGGTGAACGGCAGGCCGGTAGCAGGATCGTAGATGGTCACCGGCTGCCCCTGTGGGTTCAGCATGCCGGATAGATCGCCGTTTCTCTCCGCTGCCGTCGGCACCAGTCCGGGGTCGATCGCCGCATCGCCCTCGCGCGTCCGCTGATACGCGACAAAGAAATCCGGCCCGTGCCACATGAGATGGGGAATGTTCAGCGGACCGCCCAGGGTGAACACTGTCGTCACCCGACTGTAGGAATCTTTCGGTACCTGCAGGCCGGTCAGCGAATACGGTCGCGCATCAAAGACCGAGTTACCCACGATCGTACCGATGCCGCCGGTATACAGGCCTCTGGTGCCAGGACGCCGATTGCCGAAGGCGGGCGAAATCGTGTACCTCGAAGTGGCTGCATTGTTGACGCTGCCGTTGATCAACAAGCCATTCGAAGCGCTCTCTGCGGACTGATCGGAATGTGGCTGCACCTGCGGACCACTTGCCTTTTCGGGCTTCGGCTTCGCTTGCGCAGCGATTGCGGATGGTGGCGGCGGTGGCTGGCTCACCGGCGTCTTGGCCGGCATCTGAGCCAGCCCAAGCAGTTTCAGTTCCCAGGCTCCCTGGGGCATATCGGGCGCGACGGTCACCTCACTTTTCAGTGTCGAAAAGCCGCGCATCTCGATTTGGATCTTCCATGTCCCGTCGGCAAGATTGACGAACTCATAGAGTCCCTGCAGGTCGGTCACGGTCTCGAATCGCCTGGCTCCCTGCGTGACCGTCACCGTCACACCCGGCACCGGCAGGCCATCGAAAAAAACCTGCCCGTGATACTCCGCGGCCCACGCCAGCAATCCGGCGTGCAAGATCGCCACACCGCATAGAACCCGCAATAGAGGTCCGCGCCATCGACGCCACCGCTGCATCACGCTAATTCGGGGAAGGCTTTTCGACATGATCGATTACAATCACGTCATCGGGGGCCTTGGTCGCTTCCATCTTCAGCCCGAGCTGCTCCTGAATCGCGGTGTACAGGCCTGGCGGCGCGTTCGGGTCGTTGGTCGCGTTGGCGGTCGGCATCTTGACGTTGGCCCCTCTGAACTGTGCGAATTGAGATTCGTCAGGCGTCCATTTCAAGATGAAATCGTATCGATCCGTAAGTCCGGTTTGATCCACCACCGGCCTATCCATCACGCCGGATTGCATCCAGGTGGCAAAATTCGCCATGGTCATATTTCGTACGATCAGATCTCCGAGACTCCGAAACCCAAAGCCTTGTCAAATTTTCAATTTTCAAGTACCGGATGGGTTCCCGGCGCCAGTGCCTTGCTGCATACGGTTGATCCGCTTCCCGATTCGCAGCAAACCTGCGTAGATGGGTGCGCCGCCTTGCAGGTTTTCGATGATGCCAGCCACAAAAACCGAGGCCCCGCAGTAAGCGGAGCCTTTGGGACCCGTCTCATACGCATTCTTGGTTCGTGGCTAACCGCTGCCGATTTGAATCGTACGGGTGGTAAGACGCGGGGCACTCCACTGGAGAGTAAAGCAGCCGCCCGGGCGTCATAACGCAGACCCTTCCGGAGACCACCGGCACCTCGGCCTGTCTTGTGAAGGCTAGTACTTCGGTATAGCATCGTCTCAATACAGGCCCGACCAGAATTCCTCTCCTTAGGTCGTGCGTTTCCATCGAGATACGATTGGGAAGCAGCCATGCCCGAACTAAAGATCTCGTTGTCTGTCGGTGAGATAGTTGCCGGGAGTTACAGCATTCTCGGCATGGCTGGGGCAGGCGGCATGGGCGTGGTCTATCGCGCTCAGGACATCAAGCTTGAACGCACGGTCGCCCTCAAGTTTCTTCCCGACGAGTTGAATGCCAGCGGTCGGGACAAAGAACGCTTTTTGCGCGAGGCGCGGACCGCCTCTTCTCTGGACCATCCAAACGTCGGCACAATTCACGGCATTGAAGAGACTCCCGATGGCCGTGCGTTTATCGTAATGGCCTTTTACGAAGGCAAATCGCTGGCGCAGAGGATCCGTGCCGGCCCGATCGCAAGCGGCGAGGGCGTCGAAATTGCTCTGCAGATTGCCCATGGACTTGCTGCGGCGCACGCGAGAGAAATCGTCCATCGCGACATCAAACCTTCGAATATAATGCTGACGCCTGCCGGCGTCGTGAAGATTGTCGACTTTGGACTCGCTCAAGTCGCAAGCTCTCAGACGATCAGTGAGACTGGCATTACCGGCACCATCGCGTACATGTCGCCAGAGCAAACGCTGGGCCGGGGTGTTGACCGCAGAAGCGACATCTGGGCGCTCGGCCTGGTTCTGGCCGAGATGCTTACGGGTCGCAATCCGATCGAGCGCGAAACTGCCTCCGCAACCGTTGTGGCAATTTTGAATGAGCCGCCGCATGCACTCGAGGGCGTTCCAATCGAGTTGCAACAAATCGTCTACCGGGCGTTATCGAAAGATCCGGCGCGGCGCTATCAGAACTGCACGGAGGTGATTGCCGATCTGGAGGCCGTCCGTTCGCTGAAACTGACAAGCGCGGCAGACAGGCAGACACCCGGCAAGCAGCCCTTGTCCCCAAAGCACAGCCGTAAAACCGCCGACATACGCAAGTACATCGACAATGCCGCGCGATCAAGCTGGCCGGGAGCCGCCCCACAGAAACGCGACTGGCGTTCATGGCTCATCGCTCCGGTGGCAGTGTTGCTGACGCTGGCCGTCCTTCTGTCTTTTCCGGTCTTGCGGAACCGCCTCAACGGCTTGTTTTTTCCAAACAAAGAAAAGCACGTCGCCGTGCTCCCGTTCGACAACATCGGCAACAACCCGGAAAATGCCGCTCTGGTCGACGGCCTGATGGACTCCCTGTCCGGCAAGCTTTCCAACCTGGCGGTCGGCAAGAAATCCTTGTGGGTGGTCCCGCCGAGCGAAGTCCGGCGTTTGAATGTGACAGACCCTTCCGCCGCGCTCAAGAAACTTGGCGCCAATCTCGTGGTGAAAGGAAGCGTTGAGCGCGACGGCCAGGATGTCCAACTGCAACTGAACCTCATCGACACCAAAACCATGCGCCAGATCGGGTCCGCGGACGTGGAAGACGCCGCTGGAGATTTGGCCACCCTGCAGAATGAGGCGGTGGCGCGTCTCGCCGGGCTGATGGACATCTCCGTCACCGCCGACATGCTACGCAACACCGGAGGGCACGTCGATCCGGCAGCATATGAGGATTATCTGACCGCGCTCGGGCACATGCAGCGCTACGACAAGCCCGGCAATCTGGACCTGGCAGTGGCCGCGCTGAAGAAGTCCATCCAAACCGACCCCAATTTTGCCCTCGGCTACGCCCAGATCGGCGAAGCCTACCGGCTGAAGTATCAAGTCGATAAGAATTCCCAATGGCTCACCGAAGCCGAAGCCAACTGCCGCAAGGCCATCGAGATCGACAACCGCATCCCGGAAACCTACGTCACACTGGGCCGCATTCACGACGCAGCCGGGAAGCACGACCTCGCCCTGCAGGAGTTTCAGCACGCGTTGTCTCTGAACGACCGCGATCCGTCCGCGCTCGCCGGCCTTGCGCGCGCCTACGAGAATGCCGGGCGCATTCCCGACGCGGAAGCCGCCTATCGAAGGGCCGCCGCCATGCGGCCCAATGACTGGGAGGGTTACGACAACCTGGGAATGTTCCTGGATCGCCACGGCAAATATCCGGATTCCATCGCGCAATTCAAGCACGCCCTTCAACTCACACCGGACAACGCCCAAGTGCTGCTGAATCTAGGCGCAGCGTATATCGATTCGGGCGATGCCAAGGCCCTGCCACTGGCAGAGTCGGCGCTGAAAAAATCGATCGAAATAAATCCCAGCTACGGAGCGTATGCCAACCTCGGAGATCTCCTATATTTGGAGCATCGGTATCGCGAGGCGGTCGAAGCGACCCAGCACGCGCTGAAACTCGATTCCGCCGATTACCTGGTTTGGGACAACCTTCGCCTTGAATTCGATTGGCTGCATGACGCGTCCGGAGCACAACGCGCGGTTTCGAGCGAGAAGCACCTGCTCCTCGCCTCGCTGAAGCTGCATCCCCAGGATGCCACCGCCGATTCCCTGTACGCCGATCTTTCCGCGAAATACGGCCCGCGCGATCAAGCGATACCTCACATAGAAACGGCGCTAGCCCTGTCTCCCAACGACCCGGATGTTCTGGAAGCGACCGCCGCAGCCTATAAAAGCCTCGGAGATCGAAAGATGGCGGTCCGGTACATGAACGAAGCCTTCGCCAAAGGCTTTCCCTGGCAGCAGGCGCTCGACGACCCGGAGGCGCAGTCTCTGCTGAACGATCCTGGAATTCATCCACCCAAAAAGTAGCAGGCGATACAGGCTCCAATGGAACAAAAGGAGAGATAGAAGATCGCTGCGGCTCCGACCATCTACATGGCGGTTCTCCATTTTTTATATTTATGAAATCGCGTCATTCTTCTATGAAAGAAGGCGCACCTGTCCAGAGGTAATTTGCGAATAGTTGCCGACAGACTTCTATTCGTGCTCGTGGCACACAAGGGGGATACGAATCCGGGCCGCTCCATCTGAGGATGTCCTCTTG
>Ga0208717_1000245_pt1 | contig 20379 bp, 18 predicted proteins | sample NGESurF53shallow_FD_184489 | JGI IMG/M metagenome (GOLD analysis project Ga0208717, IMG submission 184489) | Arctic peat soil microbial communities from Barrow, Alaska - NGEE Surface sample F53-3 shallow (SPAdes) | ecosystem: Environmental > Terrestrial > Soil > Wetlands > Peat ... | reverse complement strand
TGGACGCTCAGGGTGACGATCTCGCCCTGGAACTCGCTGCCGGACTTCTTGAAGGAACCGATGTTGGCCATGTCACTTCTCCTTGGCTGTTTCGAGCCCGCGACCACCGCGGCCTCGATGGCGATCGGGAAGCCGGAGGCGATCGACGACGCACCCGCCGGTCGGGGTCCCCGTCGCGCCTGCGCGATGGGGTGGCCTCAGGGCCGGAGCGCAGCGGAGGACGGCGGCGGCGAGAGTTTCTTGCCTCGCGAGGAATGCCGGCTGCGCCGGCAGGGGAAGAAAGTCTCACCGAGGCCATTGCGTCTCAGGCGATCGAGGCGCAGCCGTCCTTCGGCCAGATCAAGCCAGGGAGAGGCCGTGTGGTCCGCGCGCCGAACAGCATCCTCAGGAGAAGACGTGGCGGACGTCGAGTGCCGCCCGCAAGAGGTCGGGCGTTCAAGGAACCGTGGCGCACAGAAAGGACGGCTTCAGGGCCCCACCACCCGCGCGAACGGCAACGCTGACGGAAGGTGTCTCTCTCGGCCTGACGAGGAGTGCAACCGCGAGCGTTCCAATGAGGGCCGCGACGTTGCAGAACGTCCGGACGATCCGTCATCGCGCCGATAGCCAACCGGACGACCGCGAGGCGCTGGCCCTAACCCTGCGTAGTCGCCGCCGAGAGAGGCAGATGAGCTGATCCCGCTGCAACGCCCTGCCCGCCATTGGGAGGGAGGAACAGAAACATGCGCGCCCACGCCGTGCCGCCAACAAGGACAGCGCCGACGACGGCGAAAGTCTCGCGCCAGACTTCGGACGGCATGCCGATATGGGCGAGTCCGAGAGTCGCATGGTAGCCGGCAATGGCGGCGGGCACACCATAGAGTAGCCCGATCGCTGCGCGGATCAGCGGCGTGCGGACCGTCGCGAAGACAATGTGCCCGATCGCCAGGGTCGCGCCGCCGGCGAGGCCTCCGACAATGAGCGCGCCGATCACGCCTGAGCCACTGTGAAAGGCAGCGAGGCCGGCGGACAACCCTGCGAAGAAGGGAAGCGCGTAGACGGCGAGCGTGAACAGCAGCCAGCAGAAGAAGCCGATGCCGAACACGCTGAGGATGATCCCGACGATGATCATGGTGGATACCTCCGTGACAAAGGGTCAATCGGTCGCGCCTTCCACCACCACCACGGCGCGCCAGAGAATATAGCTGAAGACGATGGGTGGTGGCAGCGAAAATCTGCTCTGGTCGCCGAGACCGGCGAGCCAGATTAGGAAGCGGCTTGGCGGGTAGCCGGCAAAACGGCTTCACGATTCCGCGGGTTTGCAGCGTCGTGGAGGTGGGCCGGCGCTCACGTGCCGCCTGTCCCGAACTTCCAAACCGGGATGCCAAGTTTCTTGGCCTTGTCAGCGAGGTTGCCCTGGATGCCGGTGCCGGGGAAGACCATGACCCCGATCGGGAGCACGTCCAGCAACTGGTCGTTGCGTTTGAACGGTGCGGCTTTGGCGTGCTTGGTCCAGTCCGGCTTGAAGGCGATTTGCGGCACCTTGCGATGGTCGGCCCACCGGGCGGCAATGCGTTCGGCGCCCTTCGGCGAACCGCCGTGCAGCAGCACCATGTCCGGATGCTTGCCGTGAACCTTGTCGAGCGCGTCCCAAATCAGGTGGTGGTCGTTGAAGTCGAGCCCACCGGTAAACGCGACCTTGGGACCGGGGGGCAGCATTACGTCGTTGTCGGAGCGTCGTCTGGCGGCGAGGAAGTCGCGGCTGTCGATCATGGCCGAGGTCAGCGCGCGGTGGTTGACCATCGATCCGGAGCGTGGCCGCCAGGCTGAGGCGGTGTGGCGTTCGAACTGTTCGGCGGCCTGGTCGCGGAAGAATTCCATGCTGTTGCGGCGCTCGATCAGCGTCATGCCCTCGGCGGTGAGCCGTTCGAGTTCGACGGATCGTATCTCCGAGCCGTCCTGCTCCTTCTGGCTGCGCCGCTGCGCCTGCTCATTGTCGTCGAGTTCCCGCTCGATCCGGCCGGTGGCGCGGTGGAAGAGATTGACCGTTGACCACAGAAGGTCTTCGAGGTCGGGTTCGAGGCGCGTGCCGCTCAGCGTCGAGACCAGCGCGTCGAAGATGTCGGCAACGGCGCCGCCGACGGTGTCGGCTTCGGGTAGTGGCCTTGGGTCTGCCTCGTCCTGGAAGGGGCGGTGGCCGTAGAGTTGGAGTTCGGCGAGGACATGGTCGGTCGGAGATGAGGTGTGCGGGGGCTCGAAGTCGGTGTCGTCGCGGTCGGTCGCCATGGTGAAGTCCCTTGTCGGATTGGCCGCGCCCATCGCGGCCTTCGTGGCGATCACCAGACGGCGGGCGGATCGGGCCTGCACCGCCGAGCGCAGCGACAGCGGCCGGAGCGCAGCGGAGGATGGCGGAGGCCGGCTATTTTGCTTCGCGATGTAAAGGCGGGCCTTCCCGCCGACGGAAAATAGTCGGCCATCCGCCATTGCCGGGCCGGGCCGCTTGCCGTCCGATCGCCCTCTAGAAGGCCGTGGGCGCGGCCCTCTCCGACACGAAGGGCTTCATCACGATCCGATGCGATCGGCAACGAGCGGAGCCGGGCACATTATTCCGTCGCGGCCGTCGCCCAATCCATGAAGCGGACCACGTCCTTCGGCGTGAGTTGGAGGCGCAATGCCGCCCGAAGTTCGCTGGCACCGAGACAGAGCAGATCCTCGTTGAAATCGCCGAGTGCCGGGGACAGCGTCAGCGCCTCGATCCCGGCCGCTGCCGCGCGGTCGTTCAGCGTCGAAACCGCCGCGTCGCCGGCCGGATCGGAATCGCGGGCGACGTAGAGTCGGCGCAGTGCTGCCGGAAACAGGATGGCGGCGAGGTGATTGGCGGATAGTGCGGCGACAATCGGCAGGGTCGGCATGATGCCGCGCAGTGACAGCATGGTCTCGATGCCTTCGCCGGCCGCCATCACGTCGTGCGCCACGCCGAACCGGACCCCATGTCCGAGGAGATGGCCCATGGCCCGCCGCGGGGTATCGATCGGCGCCTTGTCGCGGCCCGATGGGTCGAGCCAGGTGCGGTGCGCACCGGTGATCCTGCCGTCGACATCGGTGACCGCGGCGATCAGTGCCGGCCAGGTCTCGGTCGGTGCGTCGGCATCGGGACGATAGTAGCAGCGCGGGTGGAAGCGTAGAGAACCGCTTGCGTGCAAAGCCGTAATGCCGCGTCGGCGGAGATACGCTTCGGCGCTTGTGCCCGAAATCGGCTGCGACATGGCGAAGAGACGGCGTGCGGACTCGGGCGATCCACGAGGCGCCGGAGAGGTCTCATGCCGGTTCGCATGGCCAAGGTCGGGACGCGGCAGGCTGAGAAAGGATCGCGCCTCCTCGAGAGCATCACGCAACCGGTCCAAGCCACGATTCATGGAGATGAGGTCGAGGAGATCACCATGTTGACCGGTGGCGGCGTCGGTCCATTTGCCGGCGGCGCCCCTGCCGCTGTCGGGTCCACTCAAGCGGACGAACAGGCTGCGACCCGGCGTGTTGGTAACGTCGCCGATCAGCCAGTAGCGGCCTTCGCGATGCCCGTTGGAGAGATAGTGGCGGCAAACCGCCTCGGCATTGCGCGCGAGACGGTGGGCCAGGTCGGCGGCATGTGACGACATGGTGGCCGCCTCACGCCGCCGCCCGATCCGCGATGCGGACGAGCGGGTAGCGCTCCATCAACGCACCGAGGATCATGGGACCATTCGTACCCGTCGGCACGAACAGGCGCAGCTTCCACGAGATGATCTCCGAGATCAGGCTCATCGCCTTCAACCGATCGACCATGCCGTCGGTGAAGCCGGACAGTTCGACCCGGAATTCGCCCATGATCTTGGCGCGGCGAAGCTGGAGACCCTCCTGGAGTTCCAGAATTGTCCGCCCGTCGAGCAAAGCGGTCCAGGCGTCGGCCGAGGCGATCGCCGGTGTCTCGGCGTCGGCCGCCTGCGCCACCCAGGCGGGCGAGACCAGGCGGCCGATGATCCGCTCGCCGGCATCGGTCTGAAGTCGATAGACCCGCATCGAGTCATCGGGCAGCCGTTTCCAGATCGGCAGGAGCAGACCGGTGACGATGTGCAGATCGCTCTCGGTGAAGGCCGGGACCGCGGCGAGTTCCTTCCCCCAGGCGCGGGCGAAGGTGTCCCGGTCGGCCTCTTTCCAATGTGTCTGCGCCATCGCGGCGAGCGGGATCGCCGTGCGCTCCATCGGGCGCAGCAGCCGCACGCGGCGTTCGACCTCGCCGTCGTCGAGCATCAGGCTCGGCGCCGGGACCTGCACGGCGGCACGCCCGGACTGGGTGTTGACCAGCAACAGCGCGCGAGGATCGCCGGCGCGTTCGATGGCGTCGGCAAGCTGGAGGGGATGATTGCGCTCCCGCCGGCGGATGGTGAAGATCTGCGTCTCCGCCCCGGTTTGCGGATGGACGTAGAGCGTCCTTCGGTCGCTCACGATCAGGCTTTCCGCCGTGAGCGTCTCGACGCCGGTGTCATAGGTGGCCGAGGCGATGGCGCCTTCGATCCGGGTGCGGAGCAAATCCTCGAACACGCCGAACAGCGTGTTCTGCAGGTCGATGGTCAGCGCCAGCAACCGGTTGAGGAAAGTGGTGATCGGCGGCAGGTCCTCACGCAAGGTTCCGTCCTGGTCGGTCAGGCGCAGCCCGGTGGCATTCTCGAACGCCTGAAACGAGCAGCCTTCCACCTTGCCGCTGAACAGCAGCACATAGAGCTGGCGCAACGCAGCACGGCCATAGTCGGATTCGAGATTGTCGTCTGACCGGAACAGGCCCTGCCCGCCGGTCTGGCGCTGGCCCTTGGTGATGGCGCCCAGCGTGTCGAGCCGGCGCGCGATCGTCGAGAGGAAGCGCTTCTCGGCCTTCACGTCGGTGGCGATCGGCCGGAACAGCGGCGGCTGCGCCTGGTTGGTCCGATTGCTGCGGCCCAGCCCCTGGATGGCAGTGTCAGCCTTCCAGCCCGCCTCCAGCAGATAGTGGACGCGCAGGCGCTGGTTCCGGGCCGCAAGATCGGCATGGTAGCTGCGGCCGGTGCCGCCAGCGTCGGAAAACACGAGAATGCGCTTCTCGTCATCCATGAACGCCTGCGCCTCGGCGAGGTTGGCCGAGCCGGCGCGGTTCTCGACGCAGAGCCGGTCGCCCTTGCGGACGATCCGGCGCGAGCGGCCGGTCACTTCTGCGACCATCTCGGTGCCGAAGCGCTGCACGATCTGATCGAGCGCGCCCTGGACGGGGGCGAGCGATGCGAGCCGCTCGATCAGGCGGTCGCGGCGTTCGACAGCATCGCGGCACTGCACCGGCTGGCCGTCGCGATAGACCGGCCGGGAGGAGAGATTGCCTTCGCTGTCGGTGAACGGCTCGAAGAGCCGGGTCGGGAAGCTGTGCGCCAGATAGTCGAGGACGTATTCGCGCGGCGTAATGTCCACCTGCACGTCGCCCCATTCCTCGGTCGGAATCTCGGCGAGCCGGCGCTCCATCAGCGCTTCGCCGGTGGAAACGATCTGGATGATTGCCGCACGGCCCGCATCGAGATCGCGCTCGATGGCGCCGATCAGGGTCGGCGTTTTCATCGAGGTGATCAGATGCGAGAAGAACCGCTGCTTGGCGGATTCGAATGCCGAGCGCGCCGCGGACTTGGCCTGGGCGTTCAGCGTGCCATGCTCGCCGGTGACGTTGGCGGCCTGCATGGCGGTGTCGAGATTGTTGTGGATGACCTGGAACGCGCCGGCGTAGGCGTCGTAGATGCGGATCTGTTCTGGCGTGAGCGCGTGCTCGACCAGTTCGTATTCGACGCCCTCGTAGGACAGCGACCGCGCGGCGTAGAGGCCGAGCGACTTGAGATCGCGGGCGAGCACTTCCATCGCCGCGACGCCGCCCGCCTCGATCGCCTGCACGAACTCGGCGCGCGTGGCGAAGGGAAAATCCTCGCCGCCCCAGAGACCGAGCCGCTGGGCGTAGGCAAGGTTATGCACGGTCGTCGCACCGGTGGCAGAGACATAGACGACGCGCGCATTCGGCAGCGCGTGTTGCAAGCGCAATCCGGCGCGGCCCTGCTGCGAGGGCGCCTGATCGCCGCGCTCGCCCTTGCAGCCGGCGGCGTTCGCCATGGCGTGGCTTTCGTCGAACACGATGACTCCATCGAAATCCGATCCCAACCAATCGACGATCTGGCGGACGCGCGAAACTCTTTCCTCGCGCGCATCGGTGCGCAGCGTGGCGTAGGTCGCAAATAGGATGCCTTGCTCCAGGCGGATCGGCGTGCCCTGGCGGAAGCGGGCGAGCGGCGTGACGAGAAGCCGTTCCTGGCCGAGCGCCGACCAGTCGCGCTGCGCATCCTCGATCAGCTTGTCGGACTTGCTGATCCATACGGCGCGACGGCGGCCCTTCAGCCAATTGTCGAGTATGATGCCGGCGACCTGGCGGCCCTTGCCGGCTCCGGTGCCGTCGCCCAGCATCCAGCCGCGCCGGAAACGAATAGCGTGCTCGGCGTCGTCAGGCGCGGCCGAGACGACATCGAAGGTTTCGTCGACGAGCCACGATCCAGCAAGATGGCCGGCATGCGCCTCGCCGGCATAGATCACGCTCTCCAGTTGGGCATCCGATAGAAGAATGCCGGCGACCGCGGAAGCTGGCAGATGCGGCCGGTAAGACGGCTTTGGCGGCGCGACCGAGGCCATCGCCGCCGACTGGACCAGCCGGGTGGGATGCGCCTGAGAACCGGCAATACGGATCGACTGAAGGGCGTAACCTTCATAAAGCGCATCGGTGAAGCAGCCGCCCTCGGCCGGCTTCCAGTCGGTGGTCTCGTAGGCGAGTTCGGTTCCGGTTGGTTCGGGGACTGAAGCCGGAACCGAAACCCGCCGCGGAGAGCAGACGGACCGAGTGCGAACGGGGAAGAAACGTGCGGTCGTCGCGGCAGTGCCTTGCGCGGCAATGGGCAGCCTCGGCGGAACCTGCGTCGTCACCCATGCCAGAAGTGTGGCCGCGTCGGCCGCCATGCCCGGCGAAGCCGGGAAGGCGGCCGGATCGTCGGCGGGGACACGGTCGATGACGGTCAGACGTGTGTCGACGTTCGTGCCATGGCGGGCATAGACGCCGCCGTCGATGGCGGCGGAGAACACGACGCGACCGCGTTGCTGCAGGTGGATGAAGCCATCCCGCCAAGCTGGACTGTCGGGAGACAGGCTTGCACCGGTGATCGCCACGAGCCGTCCGCCCTCGGCAAGGCGCGCCAGCGCCGATGTGACATGGCGGAATGCCGCGTCGGCGACATGGCCCTCGACATGCGCCGCGACCGAGAACGGCGGGTTCATCAGCACGATGCTGGGCCGCACGGCGAGGTCGAGATGGTCGTGGATCTGGGCCGCGTCATGCCGCGTGACCGGAACGCCCGGAAAGAGCCGTCCGAGCAAGGCGGCGCGGGTCTCGGCCAACTCGTTCAAGGTGAGGCGGGCCCCAGCAAGCTCGGCGAAGATGGCGAGAAGGCCGGTGCCGGCCGAGGGCTCCAGCACGAGATCGTCGGGGATGATCGCGGCCGCGGTGGCGGCGGCGAAGCCGAGCGCGATCGGCGTGGAGAACTGCTGAAGCGCCTGGCTCTCTTCGGAACGCCGCGTGTGCGAGGGCAACAGCGCCGCGACCTTGGCCAGCATGGCGAGCAGTGCCGCGGGCGAACCCGCGCGACCGCGCATGCCGGGTCCGAACCTGCGCAGGAACAGGACCGTCGCCGCCTCGCAAGCGTCGTAACCCGTCTTCCAGTCCCAGGCGCCTTCGGCATCGGAGCCGCCGAAGACCTCGCACATGGCGGCGCGCAGCGCTGGCGTGTCGACGGGCCGGCCAAGGGCGAGGTGATCGAGGAGAGACGCAGCCGCGGCAACAAGAGCCACCGACGCGTCGGGCGAAGCGGGCATGGCGGCAGGCGCGGCCGCGAAGGCGGTCGAAGAAACGAACATGTCCATGGAGGAAACCTCGGGAGAGCGGGAACGGGCCGAGCTGGCTGGGCGCTCTCTCTCGACCCGACCGGCTCAAACCCTTCCCGGCCGTCCTCTGCCTCTCAATGATCTCCCAGAGAAAAAGGGCCCGGCGCTGCGCGCCGGACCCTTTGATCCCGCTGGGAGAAACCGCTCGCTCATCCCGGCGAACGATCGATAAGCCGGTAGGTCCGGCTCTTGATGTTGGGAATGCGATAGAGATTGCCCGAGCCGGGTGCACGGAAGAGCATCGTGCGATGGCTGCGCGGATTGGCGATGACTTCCAGCCGATCGAAACTCCTGCCATCGGCGAAGGCGAGCGGATCGTCGAAGATGATCGTCTGCCCGTCGCGCGGACTTGGCCTGGCCCGCCTCGCGCGACGGGTGGCGGCGTTGGCGCGGCAGTCGTCCCGCCATCGCTGCGCGTGCTCGTGGTCGGTCGGAGTCAGCAGATCGAGGATCGGCTCGGGGCAATCGCGTTCATACGGCCCCATCGACTCCGACATATCCTTGTAGCCGAAGATGTAACCCTCCCGATCGCGTGGATTGTATTGGACCAGGCAAACGGCCGCCCAGACCTCCCGCGCGCCGGTGGCGGGGAGAATGTGCTCAACGGCGGCATAGTAGACGCGCATGCCGACGAGTGCCGAGCGCAGGACTTTCGAGATCGTGTCGGCACGCTCCCAGGTGAACCGGGCGTCAAGATATTGGCGTGGTCCGGAATGACCCTTGAGGGATTTCATGGTGAGCCAGCCCATGACTACCTCCTTTCGATAGCCGTGATGGATGGAAATGTCGGTGGTCAGCCGGCCGCACCGCGCCGTTGCTCGGTGTGGCGGATGGCGGCGAGCGCCGCGCGGAACTCGGCGGCGCCTCGCTCCTCCGACAGGTCGCTGCGTTCGACGACGGCGAGACAGGCGATGCGAATGTCGCCATCGCTGATCATTTCAGCCGTCAATCGGGTGAGCGTCGGATCGGTCTCGATCGCCTGGCCGATGTGTTCCCTGACGGCACCTTCGCGAATGCGGAGCAGGATATGCTCGCCATTACCCGCGCCGCTGTCGTTCTCCGCGAGGAAGTCCTCAAGGATGTCATTGGTGGATTTCCCGAGGATGGCGTCCGCCGTGATCAGTATCGCCATGCCCCCGAAGCCGTCGGGGCGCATCTTCGAACAGGTGAAGGACGTGACCGCCGTGACGTAGCGCAGCGTGGCGGACCGCCGCACGATGTCCTGGAAAATGAATTCCCAGGACGTGCCGGAGAAATCGATCTCGATCTCCGTGTCGCCGGCGGGTGTGGCCGCCAGTCGCTCGGCGACGTAGGTGGTCGCGGTGCTTTCGATTCCCGCGGACGCTTCGAACGCCGTTCGGAGATCGTCGATCGAAAGTCCGATGGCGTCGCTCGGGCCGAGGGAGGCGTGAAAATACAGCGCCTCGCCATCCGGCTCAGCGTCGAAGATCAGGCTGAGCACGAGACGTTCAAGCGGCGTCATGTCCGCAGCCGGGATCGGTTGCTGAATGACGGTCGGTGAGAGGTAGTTGGCCATGTCGGGTCTCCAGAAATGCGACAGCCCGGCAAGGTGGCCGGGCTTCGAGGGATTCAGGGTAAGAAGGATGATCAGTCGGTGGTGGCGAACGGATCGACGTCGCGATGGATCGGCTGCGCCCGGCCCATCCAGGGTTCCGGGCGGATGCAGCGCACCCAGTCCGCGAAGCTGGGGATGAAGCCGAGGTCCTCACGCACATGCTGCTCGCCGATCAGCCGGACCGGCACCACACGGCCGGTCGAGATCGTGATCGTCAGGCCGAAGAAACGCTCCAGCATGAAGATGCCTTCGGCATGATGGCGAAGCGCGCGATGCCGAAAATCAGCAGTGATGGCCTTCGACTCATCGAACCATTGATGTAGTGGCAGATAGTCCTCGGCCGCGCCGCCCCATTTCTTCACCGAGGAAAGCGCGTGGTGATAACAGTGTCCCATCGTTGCCTCCTCAAAAGACATGCTGGGAATATTCGGACTGCATGTAGCGCTCGTTGTAGTCGAGCGTGATCGTCCGTTCGGCGATGTCGAAGGTGAAGTCGCCATAGGCCCCGTCGCTGTTTTCCCAGCCGTCGTGGGTCATCCCGAGGAAGTCGAAGACGAGCCGCTCGATGGCATCGTGAACGGTCGTCGCCGTGCTTTCGGGCTCGGCCTGGTCCCAGACCGCCGACGCGATTTCGACCTGCCCGGATGGCAGCGCGACGATCTCGTCGCCGGCCTTCGCCTCGACGTTCTCGATCTGGCCGCTGTCGCCATAGCCGTCGAAGGCGACGACGACGATGGTGATTCCGGCGGCGGCGAGCGCGTCGAACACGGCCGTCTTGTTGACGGCTCGTAGCTCGGCGTCGCGGCGCTCATGTTCATCGCGCTTAATCTCCCAGTCAGGCACCGGCGCCGCGAGAGTCGGCGTAGTGGAAAGTAGCTCGGTCATGGCAGGCTCCTGGATGCGGCAGAGCCCGGCGCCCCTGCGACAAGCTCAGGAGGCCGGGCTCCGGGTTGGCTCGGATTGGGGAGGAGAAGCGGGGGCGACCGAAGCCGCCCCGCTGGTGCGGTCATTCCGCCGCGATGGCGTGGGATTGCCGCTCGTCGGCGTCTGATCCCGCCTCGTCCTCGCCGGCGAGGAAGGCCGGCAGCGCCTCGGTCTCGTCCTCGCCGGTGGCCTGCGTGCTGGACTCGGCGTCGGCCAGGCGGAGCGGCTCGGGCAGCCAGCCCGTGCCCTCCAGCAGCCGCTCGGCCTCCTTGGCCATGTCGGCCTTCTTGAGATGGTCGATGAGCTGCGCCGATTGCTCGCCCTTGGCTTCGCGCACCGCCTCGAGGATGCGAACCTTGGGCACCCGGCCGAGATAGTTGTCGACGGTCGGACGCCAGCCGGCCGCCGCCATGTCGAGGTTGACGGTCCGCGCCAACAGATCGCCATGCGCCAACGCGCCCGGCCGCCGGTTCCAGGGTTCCTTGACGACGTTCACGGCGAGGGCGGCGCAGTGCGCGAACAGCGCCGCCTGGCTGTCGCCGTCGAACGCTGTCAGAGCGTCCCAGAGGTCGGCCGGCGTCTCGGGCAACTGCCTGCCCCATTGTGCGTGCCGCGCCTCGATCGCCTTGGCCGACGCGGTGTCCGCCAGGCCCGGCGCCTGGGCGCTGAAGCCCGAATGCTTCGCCGTGATCTCCAGGCAAGTCTCGGGCGCGTAGCGGTAGAAGACGTGGAGGCAGAGCGCATGCAGGACCGCCTGGAGGGCGACATGCGGATCGTTGGCCACCGCGTTTCGCAATGCCAGGGTCCGATGGGCGGTCAGCTCCGTCACCAGACGATCTGAAAGCGGACGGATCGTCTCGTCCTCCTCTGCGGCCTCCGGGTCGGAAGTGGCCGGCGCACCGCCGATGGTGATGACCGCCCGCTGCACGGCGCGCTCCGTGCCGGCGACCGCCGCCTCGCCGCCGCCTTCGGTCTCGCCACCCGCGACCGGTTCAACCGGCGCCTCGTCCTCGGGCCGGACGAAGCCGCGCTCGACGCGCAATGCGCCCTCGCTGTCGATGCTGACGAAGACGCCGGCGCGAGCGATCTCGGCCGGATCGTAGCGGACGGACCGGTCATCGAGTGCCGCAATCGCGGTCTCGATTTCGCCGAGGCGCTGATCGACCTCGTCCGGGAGTTCGTCGGCTTCGGCATATTGCGCCTCAAGAGCGTCGTGCTCGGCCTTAAGCGCGGTAAGGCTGGCGTCCTCTTCGTCGGTGAGTTCGACAGTCTCGCCGGTCAGGCGGCGCGCACCGGCGGTGTGGCCATAGGGGAAGTCGCAAGCGACCGCGATCCATTTCCAGCCTTCACCGTGCAACGTCTCAGCTTCGGCCTGAAGCTTCTCGATCACCAGCCGATCGAGCAAAGCCGGGTCCTGCAACCAGCCGCCATCATCATGCTCGAAGAGGTCGCGCAGGATCATGCCGCCGGCGGCCTCATAGGATTCGGCGCCGACGAACTGCGCACGCCGATCCGCCGCCCGGACAGCGCCTTCGGTGAGCTGGCGGCGGATGAAGTAGGCTTCCGTGTTGTGGGAACGAGACAGTCCCTCCCAGACCTGCTCCTGGCGCGCATGGTCGTTCGTGACCGTGAAGGCCATGAGCTGCTCCAGCGTCATGCCGTCCTCGGCATAGACGTCGAGGAGCTTCCCGGAGACGGCGGCGAGGCGCAGGCGCTGCTTCACGACGGACGACGCGACGAAGAAGCGCGCCGCGATCTCCTCCTCGCCGAGACCCTTGTCGCGCAGGGACTGAAAGGCGCGGAACTGGTCGAGCGGGTGCAGGGCGACGCGCTGGACATTCTCGGCGAGCGAATCCTCGTCCGCCGAAACATCAGTGCTCGGGTCCCGCACCACGCAGGGAACGGGCACGGTCTTGGGCAGGCGCTTCTGCTTGACCAGCAGTTCGAGCGCCCGGTAGCGGCGGCCGCCGGCCGGGACCTCGAACATGCCGGTCTCCTGTCCCTCGGCGTCGAGGATCGGCCGGACGCTGAGGCCTTGCAGAAGCGTGCGCCGGACGATGTCCTCGGCGAGCTCCTCGATCGAGACGCCGGCCTTCACCCGCCGGACGTTGCCCTGGCTGAGGGCCAGCTTGTTGAACGGGATGTCGCGCGAGGCGCTGAGGGTGATCTTCTGAACAGCGGTAGCCATGTCGGTAGTCTCCACGACGGGCGCCGAGAGACTCTCTCTCGACTTCCAACCCGTCGCGAAAACCTGCGCAGCCCTCTTCCTCTTGAAGGCCGCGGACGCGCAAATCCGGAGAAGCGGAAACCCGGATGTCCGGCTTTACGTTTCAGCTGATGCCAAGCAGCACTGCGCCGTCAGGCCGCCTCCCGCTCATCCTCGGCGGAAATCGTCGCGACCGGCGGGGGAGCGTCGGGTTGAAATGCCAGAATGTAATCCGCCGCCTTCGACGCCGCGCTGGCGGCGCGCACGATGGCGCGGTTGTCTTCCCGCAGAACGTCGAGCCACGAGGCAATATAGTCGGCATGGCGCACGGTCGGGGTGATGCTGAGCGAGTCGCAAAGATAGGCGGCCGAAATCTCCGCGATCAGTTCCTCGAACGCGTACTTCTTTGACCCAAATGATCCGGAAAGATCGCGGTTCAGGCGTGCCGGATGGCCGCTGGCGTGGCTCACCTCATGGAGCGCTGTCCGATGCCAGTTGATCGGTTTGAAATAAGCTTGTGGCGGCGGGACCTGAACGAAATCATGCCGCGGGTCATAGAAAGCTCTCTCGCCACCGATGCGGAAATCCACGCCCGTCGCGCGAATCAGCGCCTCCGCCTGCGGCAGGACGAGATCGGTCTCGACGCGGGGCGCCGCCGCCATCATCTCCTCCGGCAGGCCATCGCATTGCGCCGTGTTGAAGACGGTGAATCGCTTCAGGAACGGAATCGCCTGCGCTTCCTCGCCCGTCTCCGCGGCACGCCGGCGCTCGTCCTCCGGGGTGAACCGGTCGGCATAGACGACGGTCGTGCCATGCTCGCCTTTCCGTACATGTCCATTAAGGCTCAACGCCTGGCGAAAGGTCAGCCAACTCTGGCCGATGAAGCCGTGCTCAATGACGGCGCCCCACAGAATGAGCACGTTAATCCCGCTATAGCGCCGATGGGTTGCGGCGTTCCTGGGCATAGCGACCGGGGCTTTCGCCGCCGCCGTTCCCCACGGCTGGACCCATGGCGCGCGGCCTGCCTCCAGTTCGGCGATAATCTTGTCGGTGATTTCGGAATAGAGGCTCGTCCGGTCATAGCCGGTGCGAGCGCGAGCGGCTGAACGTGACATCGCGGATCTCCGCGACGGGCGCCGCGAGCCTCTCTCGCGACCTTCAACCCGTCACGGCCGACCCGGCCATGCTCTCCCTCTAAGGCGCGGGCGCCGGCCGTACGGTGGCGGACCGGGTATCGAGCGGTCGGCCTGGGCCGGTCCGCGCCTGTGGGCGGCGATCACGCCGCCGACCGCCACCAGGCGATGCGCTCTTCGCGGGTCGCGTTCGCGAGCCGTAGCAGCAGATCGCCGTGGCATGTCGCGGGGGCGCAAAATCACAGCAGACTCTTGCCGCGAAGCTCATCGAGCGCGCGCAGCAAGTGATGCTGGCCGCGCAGCCAGCGAGCATGCTTCGCGATGACGGCCGCACGATCGCCGTCGACGCCAATCCGGAACGGATCGCCCCACTTGCTGCCACGTCCGATATAGATCGCGCCGTCGTGCTTGCCAGCCGCGTGTTTGTTGAGAACCCTGCACATCTGAACCTCCGTTTCCCGCTTCGCGAGCGACGGAGGCCGGAAGGGCGCGGTGCCAAGCCCGCATGTCACGCGAGCGGTCGACTCGCCGACCGCCGCGGGACCGGCGCACCCGTTGACATGCGGGCGACCGCGCCAAACTGGCCGAGGTTCAGCGAAAAGCGGGCTAACGGGCGTGTATCAGCAAGGTTCGTCTGAACAAATGCGCCGGCGGAACCGAACCTGGCCATCGACTGAGCCAGCGGTGCTGTGGGTCAGCGGGAATCCGGGAGGCCGGTGCTGACCATCGTTGTGACATTGGCTGGCGATTTACGCATTCGTGCTTACCAGTATGTGCGACGCACCAGTGTGGGGGCGTTGCGGAGGTATCCCCCCGCAGAAGGGGGTGCGCCGGCGATTTTAGCGCCGGCCAGGGGGAAGGCCTTCCCCCCATCCTCGCTGTCATGCTGCCCATCCCATTTCCTTTGGCTTCGGGCACGGGATCACATGACGGGGGCCTCGCCGCCTCTCCTGTTGGGTGCCGCCCACTTATGTGACGCCGCAGCGGTTGTCGCCGGCAAATCTGCCTGCGCGACCACCGGACAGAGCTCTTGCATGTCGGATATTCAGACATTATATACGGCCCAGGTCTACGAAAGACACAGAGGCCAATATGATCACCCTCGCTCCACCAGCACCTGCAATTGCGACCTTTCCGTTCGCGGCGGTAGAAGCCTGCCTCCGCGGTGAGCTGATCGCGGCAATCAAGGCTGAGGCATCGATCAGGGGCATATCGCTACCCACTTCGCCAGCAGAAACCGCCAAAACGGCCTTTCAGGTCGACTCGCTCGTGGTGGTCTCCATTCTTTGTGCAGTGGAGCCGGTCGTCGGCTTCGAGCTTCCGGAAAGTGTTGTGCGCGCTGGCGGTTATGTTTCCGTGGAAAGTGCTCTTGGGCACCTGCTGCCACGAATCGAAGCGCAATGGATCAAGAGGAAAGGAGCTAAGCCATGACCGATTTAGCACTGCGCCAGGAAAGCGACGAAGAAGAACGTCGTCGCCTGGGCGATCGTCTAAGGGAAGCCCGCAAATATCTTGGCCTCAAACAGGAAGAGGTGGCGACGTATCTGAAGATTCCGCGGACTGCGCTCACCGATATCGAAAATGGCCAGCGCCGGGTCGAGGCGATCGAGTTGACGCGCCTTGCCAAGCTCTATCGCCAGCCGGTCGCCTATTTCACGGGTGAGGACGAGGCCGGGGCGAGCCTGCCCGTGGATGTCGCGCATCTCGCGCGCCAAGCGGCCGATCTGTCGCAACAGGATCGCGATGAGCTCGGGCGCTTCGCCGAATATCTGCGCGCCAGGTCACGCGCGGCGCAGGGCTAATCAATGGCAGCGTCGGACTACGCAAGCGCTGTCCGTGCCGGGACGATGGCGGCGGCGCGACTCCACGGGCAGCTCGACCTACGCAAAGAGATCGGTTTGCGGGGCGGCAATGTCGATGTGTTTGGGGCGATCCACGCGATCGACCTGCCGCTGCTCCTTCGTCCGCTACAAGGCCTTCTGGGCGCCTATCTGCGAGATCCCGCGCCCGGCGTCCTCGTGACAACGCAGCGGCCGATGAGCATTCAGCGGTTCACGGCTGCCCACGAGCTGGGCCATTTCTCATTGCGACATGATCCGAGCCTCGATGATGAAAGCATCCTGCGGCGCATGCCGATCGGCGCACAGCCGTCGGGAGATTTTCAAGAGGTCGAAGCGGACGCATTCGGTGTCGCCTTCATGATGCCGCGCTGGCTGATCGGCTGGCATGCCGAGCGTCAGGGCTGGACGGTCGAAGCATTTCGTCGGCCCAACATCGTCTACCAACTCGCGCTGCGCATTGGCGCCAGCTATGAAGCGGCGTGCTGGACACTGGTTCGCCATCGCCTCATTGAGGCTTCGCTCGCCCGCGAGTTACTGCAGACCCAGCCCCGCACACTTAAGGCCGCGCTGCTGGAAACCTATCGACCGCAGAATTACCGCGGCGACGTCTGGCTCCTGACGGAATCCGACGCTGGAACACATATAGACGGCAGCCGCAACGATCTCTTTGTCCTACGGCTCGAAGAACATAGCGGTGGCGGCTATCTGTGGGACATCGACCAGCTCAAGGCGAGCGGGTTCGGCATCGTCCGCGATGAACTTGAAGGTATTGATGGCGAGGGCGTGGGCGGCCCGGTCATCCGACGCGTTACCGCCGCTCCGCCCGATACACACCGCGGCAGCATGTCCGTGGACGAGCGCCGCCCGTGGGATCCCGAGCCGCCACTATCGAACCTCACAGTCGAGTTTGATCTGACCGGGCCCGAGGAAGAAGGCCTCTCCCGTGCGGAACGTCGGAGCCTGCTTGAGGCGGCATGAGCGTCATCGTTGTTTCCGCCGACCTACGGCCGCTGTTCGGTCCGGCGCGCAATCAGGGACCGCGCCCGACCTGCTTGGCGTTCGCCGCCAGTGATGCGCATGCAGCTTTGCGCCCGGGATGGGCGCCGCTGTCGTGCGAATACGCGTTTTACCAGGCGCAACGGCGGGCGGCGCGGCCTCCAAGCACAGGCGCGCTGCTGTCTGCGATGCTGACGGGGCTGCGCGAGGACGGTCAGCCGGAGGAAAACGGCTGGCCCTATTTGGCCGCGACACCGCTTGATGCGGCTTCTTGGTTGCCGCCGGCGGAGGTCGGGCCGCTGTTCGGGCGCAACTGCGAGAAATCCAGCCCCATGATCGACCGAGTCATTGCCGAGTTGGACCAGGGCCGACCGGTTATCATTCTTATTGTGCTCTCGCGGTCTTTCTACACGCCGACGACCCAGGCGGTGATCAATCCGACGGAGGGCGAGGCGCCGGAGCCCGCGCGCCGTCATGCTGTCGTAGCCGTCGGCCACGGCACAGTCGATGGACGGAAAGCGCTGCTTGTCCGCAACAGTTGGGGCACTCGCTGGGGCGATGCCGGTTATGGCTGGCTAACTGAGCATTTTCTGAGGCCACGCATGTTTGCCGCGGCCACGCTGATGGAGGAAGTCGATGTATCTGCCCATTCCGCCGCAGCCTGATTGCGCCGCCGCATGGCGGGCGGCGGTAAGGGCGGTTGATAGCCAATCCGGCCATTCGGCCTATAACGTGATCATCGATGTCGCTGATCCAACCGTGAACAACACGCGGCAAGATCCTCGAATCGCGGTCGTCGATGATTTCCTGAGCCACAGCGAGAAGTCGGTCGAGGCTGTTGCGAACACCATCTTCCCGGCCGGGCTTTACTACCGGTACGGCGCGCCTGCCTTCTTCGACGTGTTCCGGGACGAGGTCCTTCCGAAAGTTCGCCGGAGTGAGCGTTGGTCGGGCTACTATTTCGAGCGAATGATGCAGTATCCAGCCGCAGCAGGGGCGCCGCCGAATCAGCTCTGGGACATTGTCGGTCGTATTCGAGACGAAAACGTCCGCGCCCTCAACAAGTTCGAACTCTCGCTGTTCGATCCGGTGCGCGACGTCGACGGTTCGCCCTATGGCGGCCAGTGCCTAAGTTTTCTGAGCTTCAAGATTCAGCCGGGCGCTGCCAAGACGCTGGCGCTGACGGCAATGTACCGAAATCACTTCTACATCGAGAAGCTGCTCGGCAATCTCGTCGGGCTGGGACGGCTGATGTCATTTGTCGCGCGGGAAGGCGCGCTCGGTGTTGGCGCGCTCACCGTTGTCTCCACTCATGCTGAGATCGACAAGCCGGGCGGTGTTCGCCGCTCAGAGATTGAAGCGATGATCGCCAGGTTCGATCAAGCCGGCGCGCCGCCGCTAGCGGCGTGAGCGCCTGCGAGAGGTAGTTCGGCAGTCTCCATGTGGCCGCCATCGTCTATGGTGCCATAGATACCGTAGACGCCCGCGATGAATTCCGCCTGACCGCCATAGCTGGGATGACGGACTGTATGGACCGGAATACCGATGCCAGAGAGCGCCAGGCCGGCGTCGCGTCCGATCGCGACAATGCGTCGAGGCTGAATCATCGCGATTAGCGCTGTCAGGAGCGGCCATGTGGCCTCTCGCTCCGCGCGGGTATGGCAGCGATTTGAAAACGGATCGCCTGACTCATGCGGATGCAGCGGGAAGATGTTCCAAAGTACCGCCGGCTCGCCAATCCGGTTGAGCACGCGCCAGACGATCGCTGCGGTGCGTTCCGCGACGACGGGGCCACGCGTAGCGCGATCGAGTGCTACGCCGCCCAGCAAGGCACCGGCCTGCCCGAGATGAATTTCGTCAGTCAGGGGCACGCCTGTCCGGCGGCCGCCCCGATAGCCGAGGTCGCGTGCGATCCAGATTGTATCAACGCGCACAGCCAGCGCCGCTTCCAGAAATCGCATCAGATTGCGTTTGCGCACACGGGCCGCGTCAGGCCGGTCATGGACAAGGCAGCAATCGCGGTACGGATTGAAGACGGAGGGAAGACAGGTGTCTGCGAGCGCCGCGATGAAAAGCTTCGGTGTCTTCACGATAATTTCTCGGTGGTCAGGCGGTGATTGTTCATGTCGATATGAATACGGCCGCGACGGTGCTGGCGCAGAAAGCGAAACGCGGCATAGCCCTCCAGAATCGCCTCCTCCCAAAGCCAAAGCGGGCAATGCTCGGCCTCATAGCCGGCGACGAACTGCCGGACATGCTTGAGGAGATTGAACGGAAGATCACCTCGGTTCATTCCGGCGAAGAGACCCAGCTCAACCGCTTGGCCGAAGATCCAGGTTGTGACGCCTTCTTCGATCAGCGTCGCGCGCGCGCCATCCTGTGCCTCATCGATCTTCGGGTGGCTCTTCCGTTTGAGTCGTAGCAACGATCGTACAACCGGTGACCAACTGAGAACGGCGACGTAGGCAAAATGAAAAACATCGTGGAAGCGGTAATCATCAGCGGTCATTGCGTTGTCGGTCAGGCGATCGCCGATGTTAATGCCGCCCGCGCGCTGAAACACATAGGTCTGGCCGCGGACGTCGCGCTCGAAAATGTCGACAAAGAGATCGCGTGGCAGCCGTTCCTCGGGATCGGCGTCGGCATCGAGCGGCTCAGGATAAAGGCGCTTTTGGGGCCATCGATCGAAGATTTTGGCGAGGTTCTTGACGGCGGCGGCCTCTAACGTGACCGCGGCTTCGTTGGCGGCCTGGATAAGGGCGCGGGTGATGGCGATCAAACGGTCGGCGAGCGCCGCTCGATCATCGGTCAGCCGGCCGGCCTCCTGGTCGGTGACGAGGAGACCGATCTGGCCCGCAAGCCGGAGCAACGTCTTCTCGAAGGCGGCGCTCGGCTCGGCTCGCCGCGGCATGATCTCGGGTTGCAAGGAGGCGAATGAGAGCATCGTGTTGCCGCTGGGCTGCCAATCTGAATAGCCTCGGTCGAGGTTGGCTGTGATATCGCTCAGCGTGAGCCCTCCTCTGGCAGCGACCGTAGTGAGATACCAGAGGACATCGCCCAATTCCTCGACGACGGCGCCGGCGTATCCAATGTATGAGGCCCGATCGCGCTGCTTTTTCTTGACCTCGCTCAAGAGGCTCCCGGTCTCGCCGAACAGGCCCAAAAGCGGAAAGGTCAGTGATCCGCCGTCGCTGCGTTGGTCTGTTGTCAGGGCTTGGGCGGCGTAATCCGCAACCGTAAGCGGAGTGAATTCATCCGTCATGACGGCCGCTTCTTCCGCCGATCGGCGATCGCTTCAGGCGGCACAGGCACGCCATAGGCTTGAAGTGCCCGCAGGACGATGACTCGGATCGGTTCCCGCGTCTCAACAGCCCGAATTCCAAGATGTCGCTTCGTGACCGCTGGCACCTGGATCTGGAGGTGCTCGTCAAGTTCGTCCAGCGATGGGGCCGCCTCCTGTTTCATGAAACCATTCTACCATGAAATCATGAAACGTGAAGGCAGGATCCGGATTTCCCCAGCCGGTGTGTGGCCGGCCTTCCCTTTTCAGTCCGCCGCGACGAGTTGGCGACGCCCGCGCTTTCTCCCGGTGATCGTGTCAGCATGCGGATTCCGAGGGATTGCGGCCAGTGATTCCGATCGAAGGTGGCCACTGATTCCGACGGAAGCCGGACAGTGATTCCGATCGATCCCGGACAGCCCTGA
>Ga0208717_1000243_pt1 | contig 20458 bp, 18 predicted proteins | sample NGESurF53shallow_FD_184489 | JGI IMG/M metagenome (GOLD analysis project Ga0208717, IMG submission 184489) | Arctic peat soil microbial communities from Barrow, Alaska - NGEE Surface sample F53-3 shallow (SPAdes) | ecosystem: Environmental > Terrestrial > Soil > Wetlands > Peat ... | reverse complement strand
GCAGACCGGCTGGCCGCCGGCCGAGCAGGAGTTGTTTCGCCGGATTTGTGGTCCCGCCATGCGGCTGTACGGCTATAGCGAGGACCCAGGGTACTTCGGCTGACCGAGCATGATGCCGTACGCATTCTCCGCCATCACCGATCTGCCGGGATTGCAGGAGCAGGCGGTGCTTCCGGCCTTTGGCTGCACCCTGCGGACGCGATTGGCGATATTCCCCGTCCAGACGGCGGGACTGACGCCGATCACCTTTGCGCCAGCCCCGTGGGAGATACCGCGGTTTTCCCTGTTCCGCACCGATGCAACGTTGCTATCCGGGTTCCGCTTGCATGAGGTGAGCGGGAGGCTGTTCACCGATGCCTCCATCGTCGGAGACACCAAGGCGGAGAGCGATCTGTTCACCAGGAAGGTGGAGATCGGGCAGGCGGAAGACCTCGACAAGCAATCCTTGGACGCCCCCGTCGTCGTCGAAAAGGGCGGGCCCGTCCTGGTGCTCGCCAGCGACGAGCCGGCAAACTACGGCAGCTGGCTCTACCGCTTTCTCCCGAAATACCTGCTGTCGCGGGTCGCCTCGGAGTTTGAGGCCGTCCTCGTCTACACGCCCGGATTCGCGTTCGACCTGCTGGACGCGGCGGGCGTCAAGCGGGAGCTGGTGTCGCACAATCCGCGGCGCCGCTATCTGGTGAGGAATGCGATCATCCCGTCGCTGCCGGCGCCGCACGTCTATCTGCGTCCGGAAATCGTGGCCGCCCTGCGCGGCATGGTGCCGAGCGATCGTAAGGGCGTCGACCTTGGCGAACGGCTTTATATCTCGCGGCGGATGCAGGCCATCCGCAAACCCGGATTTCGCGTGCTGATCAACGAGACGGAGTTGGTGGAGAGACTTCGCGAACACGGTTTCGCCGAGTTCATCCCCGAGAACCACTCGTTTCGTGAACAGATGGCGATCTTCAATCGCGCGCGGATCATCGTCGGTTGCGGCGGATCGAACATGTTCGGCTGCGTGTTCGCCAGCAACGTGGAGTTCATCGTCGATCTGGAGTCCGCACCGAACTGGCTGTTCGCGCACCTCAATCTGTTCGAGTCGCTGGGCTGCGCCTACACCGCCGCTCTCGGGACGCGCCGGGGCGCCGAGGAAGACACGCCGCATGTGAACTGGACGATCGACGTGCCGGCGGTGATCGACGGGCTCCGCGCGCTGGGAGTCGCTTAATGATATACCAGCAGCCACAATTCACCGACGTCATGCCCGCGAATGCGGGTATCCACGACTTTATCGGCGGCCAAGGAAGACGTGGATACCCGCATTCGCGGGCATGACGATGAGAGCGGCAATCTACCGACCCACGTTCTCGTCCCGATTCTCCTCATTAGCGCCCGGCAAACCAACGCCTTCGTACAACTCACCGAGCGGAACCTCGATACCGATCTCGGGCATACGCAGGACGGCCTCGCCGCCGGCGACGATATCGGCGACCCAGTCCTCCGCCTTGCGCGCGAACACGATCGCAGCGGCGTGGGTCTGTTCGAGGATGACGTAGCGCTGGATCGAAGCGGTCGCCCGGTATTCGGCGTTCTTCTCGATCAGGTCCGTGCTGGCCGTGCTCTCGCTGAGGATTTCGAAGACCACCGTGGGATCACGGACGACGGTGTCCTTCGGAGGGATCGGCGCGCAGACGACGAAGGCATTTGGATAGCGGACACTGCCAGCGACCTCGATTTTCAGCTCGCTGCCGTGCGGCCGGCACGGCGTGCTGCGCAGGCGGGTTCTGAGCGCGGCAAGAAGGTTGACCTGGATGGCGGAATGGCCGGCCGTGCCGCCCGTCATGGCGATGGGCTGGAAGCCATCGAACTCGTAGCGCAACTCCTGGCGCTCCTCCCAGGCGAGGAACTGCTCCAGGGTCATGGTCTTGCGGAGCGCAACGACAGGTACGGCTGGAAGTTCTCGCGCGCCACGATGGCTTCCTGCCCCATCAGCCGGTTTATCAGCGATCGGCGCTCGATTCCCGCATAGTCGCTTGCCTTGCAGAACGTCGAGAAGCAATCGGAATCCGCTTTCGCGTTTCCGCCCCAGATTTCCTGAATCAGCACCCGTCCGCCACTCTTCTCGACCAGGGCCGCGATGCGCTCGGCCGAGACCTCGGTTGAGCGCAGGCCGTGCTCGACCCCGGGTGAGGCGGCGAGATTGGAGTGGTGGATGAATGCCGCCCCGCCCGGCGCCAGCATCTGGACGATCTGTGGGATATATGGCTCCATCGCGTCCATGTCGGCGTGGACCAAGGAGTCGTACGAAAATATCAGGTCAAACGCCCGGCCGGCCACGACGGCGAGCGACTTTCCATCATTGACGAAAAACTCGGCTTCCGGGTGGGCGGCGAAGCGTTGGCGGCAGAATTGCACGCACAGCTCCGATAGATCGACGCCACGATACCCACGCGCGAAGCGAAGCAGCATGTTCGTGCATCGCCCGTGCCCCGGAGCAATTTCCAGCACCATGCTCGCCGGCAGCGCGAAGGCGATCCGCGGCATGATCGTGCCGAACCACATAGCCTCCGACGTTCCCCACGAGGCGGACCATTCATCTCCCGCCTTGCTCCAGTCATAGGAGCCGTCCCAGGTTCCTTTGTTCCAGTCGAGGTCCGGCATGGATGTTTCCCTCGGTTTGTCTCACAACTTCTGGAACGCCACGACGTCCTGATGGTTATCCCATGCGTTCTCCGAGATCGTAATCACACGTGCATCCAGTTCCGACACAGCGCGGATCATCCATTCGATGGTATTGGCCGATATGCCGTGGTTCTGCCCTGGGTGCGGGACATAGCCGTAGCCCTTGACGGCCAGTTCGGCGAGGATCGGTTCGATACTGTTCGGGTCGGGAAAGTAGGCATGGGTGCGCGCGCGAGCCAACGCGATGAACTTCCGCCCATGGGTCGTTAGGGCACAAATTCCTCCTGGGGTCAGCCACTCGTGGAATTTCCGCAATAGCACCCGTGTCTCTCTCGCCGAGATATGGGTGGCGAGCGATCCGGACCAAATCAGGTCATATTGCCGAGGGGCAGTGACGGACGAAAGATCTTCCGATGAAACCCAGCCTGTAGCTCCAAACGTCTCAGCCGACCACCTCACCCATTGTTCTCGGATGTCTGCCACATGCAAGTCGGAATCTGGATACGCTGCTCGAAGCCAGCGGGTCACACGCCCGGTCGCACAAGCGAAATCAAGGATTGACGCCGGATCCTGCCTTCCGGCGAGAATGTGGCTGGCCGCTATGACGCGAAGAGCAGATTCTCCAACGTGGGCGTAGTGCTCGGCATTCCCGCCGAACATCGGATCATCAGGAGCCCTTACCCAGTCTATGGCAGACTTTATGGGGGCTATAAAGTCAAGCATCACCTACCTCGGGTCAATAAGTCATATGGAATGAGTCTGCCGCTTTGCGGCAGATAGTAGTCCATTCGTCAAAATAGCCGCGGGCCTTGAGAGGATCCTTCGACATGTGCGAAAGATATCCAACGGCTAGGCGGTCCCGCAAAAGCTCCATATCCAGGTTGACATGGCTGTCTAGGGGTTTTCGCACACACAGCAAACGGACTGGTCCGTACACTTGCAATGCCTCGAAAATCAGTTCCATCACGTCAAACTCCAAGAGACCGTCTGACGTTTTGTAAACAAAGACTTTTTCGGCGTCAGATAGATCTTCTATCAATTTGTTCCTAAGGAAAACTAGGCGTCTAGCCATTTTGCGTCTGAATGTCTCTGGATCGTTTTGGTCAACACGAACGAAGGTGTGCATGGAGAAATACCGCTTGTCGACAACGCTCCATTCCTCCGACTGTCGGATGATCTCGGTGTTGCTCAACTCGCCGATGCCTTCAAACCTCGTCTGCAAGCATGTCAGAAGGTTCTGCGGATAAATGGTCGCCCATCGGAGCAAGCCTAGCGGTTCCACGCCGCCCAGGCGCTGGACGATTCCGAACTCGCAGTTGTCTCCGAGGCTCTCGAAATGGCTAAAGAGGGCTGGGTCCCGCCTAGCTGCACCGGTGGCAGTTGCGCTGCCACGCTCGCCACCGGACGAGCCGGGGGTGATGCTACGATGCTCGTGTTCGACATCCTCGAGGGCGGCTAGCATCTTGGCTTCGGAGAAACCCTCACGAATCTCCGCGAAGTTCGGAAATAGCTCGGTGGCGCTAGTCCACCGGCGAACTGCCTCCGGCCAGTCTCGACGCAACGTGGCCGATCTTGCCCGTTCGAGCAAAATACCGGGATGGCCAGGAGCCATCTCGTAACCTTGTGCGATCAGCGCCTCAGCCCCCGCGACACGGCCGAGGCGCATCAGCGCTCGTGCGCCATGCACGTAACCCTCCGACCATGCGGGCGCCTCACCGATTAGCTCGGTTGAAAGGTCCAACACCCGCTGCCAGTCATTCCGGTAGGCGGCGCACCAGATGATTACATCCCGCAGTTCAATGCGCCTTGCGATATCGGACGGAGCCTCGCTTATGAAGCGCTCCGCCTCCTCGAACCTCTGCAAGTCACGCAAGGTCCGTGCTTTCACGATGTAGCCATCCGCATGACTTGGGTGGCGCTGGATAAGATCACTTGAAATCGTCAACGCCCTCGCCAAGTCGCGTTCAGCTACAGCCGCAACGGCAGCTTTGGTGAGTCCGGTCGCGTCCTTTGGAATTTCTGCTTCCTCCACTTCGGCCTGGGGAGGAGCCGCATCTCCGGAGAGCCGACCCAATACCGCGAAGGCGCTCGTTAGCCGCTCCGGCGGGAATAAGGGCATGCTGTTGGCGAATTCCGCGATGAAGCTCTCAGGGCACGTATTCTCATCAAACATTCGGATTGCTTCCGAATACTGTGATTGTAAGACCTCAGAGTTTGGATCAAGGTTCGTTATCGCGATCAAACCTGTCGGCGGTGTCGTGATTCCAAACATTACCAGATCAGGCCTAAGCTGGCGAATAATGGCAGCTGCCTTCCATACGTCCCCAGCCCACCAATCAGGATGCGGTGACAAATCCGCAAGCGACATGTCAGCGGGGTTGCGGCGGGCGACATGCTCGTCCGACGGCAAGCAGTCATGCATCAATACAACGGAATCTTTCTCGCAATGTTTCTCTACGTTGATAAAATCTCGCAATAAAAATTCGTATTCATGCATCCCATCCAGAAACGCCATTTGAATGGCGCAGCCAAATAGTTCCCGAGGATTATACTTAGAAAAAACTCGTCACTTGTTGTTTGAAACAGATGACAAACTCGCTTCCTCCCGACTACGGGATGCTGCAATTCAAAATTAGGGTCAATCGCAATCGACGCACAGCGGGCTAAGGCCAGCGTGCCTCCGTTCAGAGTGCCAATTTCGAGGTAGTTCTCTGGCTGAAGATGCTCATGCAGCCTTCGCAACACAGCGGTGTACATTTCTCCCCTGTGCTCAGGAAGAAGGTTGAAAGTATCCATCACTACCCTGTCTCGCGATGAGTCATCGCCGGCCGCCTGATGCGGACCAACCCTCGTCAAGCCGCCCCCACAATCCCCTCCACCGCCGCCCGAAACCCCTCCACCCCACACTCCGCCGCCACCCGCGCCAACGCCGCCTCTCGCAACGCGCCCCACATCTCCGCGTCCCGATACACCGCGAGCACCGCCCGCGCGAACCCCTCCGCGTCGCCGACCGGGACCGCCATCAGCTCCCGCCCGTCCTGCCATCCCAACTGCTCGGCCAGCAACGCAGTCGCCACCACCGGCACCCCCATCGACGCCGCCTCGTGCACCTTATACGGGATGCCCGCCGCGAAGCGGGTCGGTGCGACGAACACGCGATGGCGATCGTACACCGGGGTCAGATCGGCGACCTCCCGGCGCAGGGTCGCGCGCGGATGCTCCTCCAGCCGGGACAGATCGACCTCCCCGACATGCCCGACGACCGTCAGGCGGGTCTCGTAGCCCAGCGCCGCCTCGATCAGCGGCAGCACCGCGTCCGCGAACCACAGCAGCCCGTCATGGTTGGGCGAACCCTCCACCGCCAGCGCGCCGACGAACAGGATCCCCGCCCGCTCCTCGAACGGGCGCGGCGTCGGCGCCGGCACGCTTGCATGGCCGAGCACGGCGACGTCGGTGAAGCCCAGCGCGCGCAGCCGCGCGGCCTCGGCCTCGCTCACCGCGACCACCGCCTGGCAGAACCAGGCCGAGGCGAACTCCTCGGCCATCGCCTCGTCCACGTCCAAGGGCGGCTCGCCCATCACCTCCCGCCTGCCCGCCTCGCGCAGCGCGCCGATCGCCTCGGTGTCGAGGACGATGCGCACGCCGCCCACCACGTCGGTCCCGCCGCGCTCCAGGATCGGCTTCACCTTGTCGAGGTTATGCGTGCGCGCGATCCAGATCGTGTCGTAATAGCCGCGCCTTGCCTTGAGGAACGCCTCCAGCGCATCGAGGCCGCGCTCGTGCATCACCTCCACCGTCTCGCCCATATCGGCATAGATCGCCGCCGGATCGACGCGGGCGGGGTGGAGCGGATAGACCGTCACCTGCCGGCCGGAGGCGGCCAAGGCGGCCACGATGTCGTTGGATCGCACGAAGCCCTGCCCCAACCGGCGCAGCGGCACCTGGTCCTCGATGAACAGCACCCGCCCGCGCGACGGCACCGATGACCGCGCGAACAGCGCGGCACGGGCATCGGCGGGGTAGCGGAAGCGCAGGCGAGCGCGATGCTTCTTGAAGAACACGTCGCGATGCGCCGCGATCATCGCCGCCGCCGCGGCGACGCCGTCCGACGTCCCGTGCTCCAGATGGCGCGCGACCACGGCGGGATCGTAGACCACGCGGTGCCCCGACGCGGCGAGCGCGAGGCACAGATCGGCGTCCTCGTAATAGCCGGGCGCGAACGCCTCATCGAAGCCGCCCAGCTCGTGCACCGGGGCGGCACGGACGAGCAGGAACGCCGCCGAGCAGTAGTCCACGTCGCGCACGAAGTTCGCCTCCGGCGCCAAGGGTGAGGCGTCGCGCATGTAGCCGGTCGTCCAGCCGTCGCGCCAGACGATGCACCCGGCCTCCTGCAAGGCGCCGTGGCTGCGGATCAGCTTGGCCCCGACCGCGCCGATCGACGGATCGCCGAGGCGCGCCAGGGCGGCGGCGAGCGCGCCCGGCGCCAGTTCGACGTCATTGTTGAGAAACAGGACGAAGGGCGCCTGGGCGAGTTGCAGCGCCGCGTTGGAGCCGCGCACGAAGCCGATATTGTCCTCGAAGCGCAGGATTCGTGCCCCGCGCACGTAGCGCCCGAGATGGCGCGTCTCATCGGCCGAACCGGAATCGACGACGATCAGCTCGATCCCGCCGGCGAAATTGGCGCGCAGGCTGCCGAGCGTCCGCATGGTCAGCGCGAAACGGCCGTGCACCACCATCAGCACGCTCAGCGCGGGCGCGCCGTCGGCGGTGAAGTCGATCGGCGCCCGCCCGTAGCCGGGCAGCAGCGCGCGAGCATCGGCGAGGAACAGCGCCTTGGCCTGGCCCTCGCCGGGCGGGTCGGCCTCGGCGTCCTGCGCGCCCGGCCCGGCCAGCGCGACATGGCGCAGCCCGGAGCGGATATCGAGCGTGCGGTTGCGCGCCGCCCGCCAGGCGCCCACCGGATCGAGGCCGGGCGACGGGCGCAGGCCGCCGAACAGGCCGTGTCGCAGGAAATGGCGCAGCAGCCCGCCCGGCGGATCGGCCTCCAGCTGCGCGCGGTAGTGGGTGCGCGAGAAGCGCGGGCTCGGATCGACGCGGTCGTTGTCCAGCGCGTCGAGCAGCGCGGCGATGGTGATCGGGTCGGGCAGCAGCTCGGGGTCGGCGTCGCGCATGAAGCGCAGCTCGATCAGCGGATGCGGTGCCCGCGCCTCGGCGACGCCCCAGCCGATGAAGTGCAGCAGCGGATCGAAATCCCCCGCCGCCATGTCGGGGTAGCGCAGCAGGCACCAGGCGCGGTCGAAATACCAGGCGACGTCGGGGCGCGCGGCGACCGGCAGCGCCAGGTAGCGCGCCACCGCCTCGGGGTCGTCCTTCGCCCCGCCCATCGCATCGGTGAACAGCGCCGGATCGACGAATTCCGAGGCGAACAGTTCGAGCGCCTTGTCGAGGGGGTATTCCATTATGGTCCCCCTCCCCCTGCCCCCTCCCGCAAGGGGAGGGGGGACTCGCGTGCACAGTCCCCCCTCCCCTTGCGGGAGGGGGTTAGGGGGAGGGGTCGCACCCCGATCACACCCAAATCCGCGCGCCGGACGCGCACGCGATCTCGTGCGTGGTGCCGAGCCGGCGGCGCAGCGGCGCCGCGCGCGACGGCAGGGCGACCGCGATCGCGGCGCCGCCGTCCGCGGCCAGCACCCGATGCAGCAGCCCCGGCCCGATCACCGCCAGCGTGTCCGGCGCCAGCGCGTAACGGTCGAGCATCCCGTACTGCTCGGCCATCGCCAGCGCCTCGTGGCCGGTCCGGCTGCTCCAGCGGGATACGCCGTCGGCGCTGAACTCCGGCAGCTTATGGCTGTCGCGCACCACTTCCAGCTCCACCGCCGCGCCGCCGAGCGGGATCACCAGCGCGAGGCACTCGGCGGGGGAGGCCAGCGCCTCCATCCCGCTCGGCTGACGGAACGGGGCGGGTTCGCACGAAACCGGGCGCAGCACCAGCGGGTGATCCTCCAGCACGGCGCGTAGCGCGGCGATCACCGACGGCGCCTCCAGCGCCCGCTCGATCGCGCGCGCCGCCGAGGCTTCCTCCGCCGGCCGGCCGAGCGGCAGCATCATCAGCCCGTCGTTCACCAGCGTCTCGACCTGATCGGCGATCGTCTCGGCGATCATCGCGATCTCGCGCCGCCCGCGCAGCAGCGCCGGGGCGTCGATCCGGTCGGTCCACAGCCCGCCGAGCACGCTGCGGTGCCGCCCGCTCGCCGGCCAGTCGCGAAACATCGCGCCGAAGAACTCCGCGTAGCCGGAGATCGCGGCACGCGGCATCTCGACGTCGCTGCCTTCCGGCTTGACCACGACGAACGGCAAGGAGAGCGGGCTCAGGGGCGCGTAAAAGTCGATCCGGTAGCCGCAATTGCCGTCGCCGATTCCGACTTCGGCGAGGTCGGGGCGATACTGGTCGGCCGCCGCCTCGCCGATCACCTCGTGGTTCAGCAGCGCCTGCACCGTCAACCCGTCGCGCGCGTCCGGCGCATACGCCCAGCCGGCGAGGCCGGTCGTGGTGATGACGTCAAGCGAGCCGCGAATATACACCCTGCTTCTCCGTCAGAAGGCGCCGGTAGAGGTCGAGATGGGCGTCCAGCGTCCGGGCCGGCGGGCTCGGCGCGCGCATCGTCGCGCCAAGGCCGGACAGCAGCGCGCGATCGGCGTCGAGCCGCTTAAGCAATTCGGCCAGGGAGTGCGCGCTGCCCATCCGGAAATGGAACCCGTCGATCCCGTCGCGCACCTTTTCCGCCATGCCGCCGATATCGGAGCACAGCACCGGGCGGCGGTTCCGCAGTGCCTCCTCGATCACCAGCGGCGCGTTCTCCCACCAGATCGAGGGCACCAGCACGGCATCGACGCCGCCCATCAGCGCATCGACCTCCTCGTGCTCGTACGGGCCGTGGAAACGCACGTTCGATCCCGGCGCGGCCAGCCGCTTCTCGAGGTCGGCGCGGAACACCTCCGGCTGATTGCGGTAATCGCCGAACACCGCGAAGCTGATCGCGGTGCGGCCCTCGGCGGCCAGCGCCTCCGCCGCGCCGAGCAACACGTCGATGCCCTTCAGGCGCGAGATCTGACCGAAGAACCCCACCAGCAGCGTATCGCCCGCTTGGCGCGACGGGAGCACGGCACGGGCGGCGGGCAGGACGTTCTCGACGACCGCCATCCGCTCCTCCGGCACGCCCCATTGCACGTAGCGCTCGGCAAGGAATGCGCTCGGCGCGACGAACTGGTCCACCCGATCGAGGAAGCCCTGGATATAGCGCCGGCGGAGGAAGAAGTCGCCGGGCGGGATCTCGGGAAAGCACGCCGCGCACCGCGCCTCGCTGGCGCGCCGGCACAGATGCAGGTCGGGACGGGTGACCATCTGGCCGAAATAATGACAGATCGCCAGGAACTCGTGCAGCGTCAGCACGATCGCGGCGTTCGGCAGCACGCGCCGCACGATCTCGAACGCCTCGACGCCGAGGCTCGCATAGTGGTGGAAATGCACGACATCGGGCGCGAGTTCGGCCAGCAGGCGGGCGAACTCGCGCGGGAAGCGCGGGTCGCGGTTGGCGAAGTTGAACCAGTTGAAGGCGCCGGGCGCGTACAGGAACTCGCGGTCGGAGAAGGGCTGGGTGATGCACAGCTCGGCCCCCTGCCCCGCCGGCGTGCCGCAGCCGAGGAACCACGCCTCGTGGCCGCGTTCGCGCAGCCCCTCGAACAGATGGAACGCGGCGTTCTCGGCGCCGCCCTTGCCGATCTCCGGGTGGCCGTGCGAGGCGACGAGCACGCGCGGCGGGGCGGCGTTCTTGCGGCGCCGTTCAGCCATGATGATCGGCGCTGGAGGCGAACCAGCGGTTCTGGTGCAGCCATGCGTTGTACAGCGTCATGTTCATCCGCCAGCGCTGCGCCGCGCCGACCTGGGAACGCCGCTCCAGATGGTAGAGGCGCACCGCCGGATCGACCGCGCAGCCCAGCCCGCGCGCGGCGAGACGCCGGCACAGGTCGGAATCCTCGAAGTCGCCGATGACGTAGTCCTCGTCGAAGCCGCCGAGTTCGTCGGCCTCGGCCCGGCGCAGCATCATGCAGGCGGCGGTGATCGCGGCGGCGGGCAGCAATTTGGTTTCGGCGCGCGGCTTCATGCCCTTGCGCGGATGCAGCGGGAACGTCCAATTCCCGAACTCCGCCAACCTCTCGTATTCGATCCCCTGGTGCTGCACGGTGCCGTTCTCGAACACGAGCAGCGGGCCGACCGCGCCCAGCTTCGGATCGGCGTCGAGCCGCGCGGCCAGCGCATCGAGCCAGCCCAGCGTGTCCGGAAACACGTCGGAGTTCATGAAGCACACGAATTTTCCGCGCGCCTGGGCGAGCCCGACATTGTTGGCCGGCGCGAAGCCCATGTTGCGGTCGAGCAGGGCGAGCCGCAGCGCGATGCCGAAGCGGGCATGGACGCTGACCGCCAGCGCCTCCAACTCGCGCCGCTTGTCGGGATCGTCGAGCACGTAGATCAGCTCGGTGTCCTCTAGCCCGTGGCGCGCAAACAGGGCCGCCTGGTATTCCAGGAAGTCGATGCGCCTGTACAGCGGCACGATTACGCTATGACGCGGTGCCGGCGGCGGCGCGCCCAAGGTCACGATGCCGACGCGCGGCCGGCGCGCCATCCGCTCGGCGTTCAGCGCGCGCACGGCGGGGCCGATCACGGCGTCGAAGCCGGTGGCCAGCTGGTCGTAGCGCAGGTCGAAACCCGACAGCACCCGCCGGATCGCCTCGATCCCGCCGAGTGCCTGCACGGCGACCGGCTTGTAGCCGATCTCCCCCCGCGTGGTTTCCACTTCCAGATAGAACGGATCGGCACCGGACGGCGTGATGAAGCCGCACTCCATCTCCGCCCGCCCGGCGCCGAGTGCGCCGACCACGTCGGGGCGGGCGATGCGAAGCGTGTTGGCCTCCGTCATCGCCGCGGCCCGGGCGCCGGCGCGCAGCCGAACCGCGGGCGGGGCGTCCGCCGCCATCCAGCCCATCAGGACGACCCCCTCGCCGGGGCACGCGATCGCCGCGTCGAGTTCGAGCTGCACGACGTCCGTCAGGGCGGCCAGCGTGTCCTCCCCGGTGAAGCCCTTGCGGGCGAGCCGCTCCAGGAGGATGGCCCGGCTATCGGTCGCGCCGCCCGCGTGGCTCAGTTCGGCGAAGACGCGCGTTCCGACATCGACGCCGCGCAGATGCTGGCAATCGCCGGGGACCGTCATCCCCGCGACCTGCTCGCCAGTCGTCACGTCCAGCCAGATCAACCTGCCCATGAACCGGCCCGGCGAGGGAAGGTGCAGCACGATCCCGGAGCCGCGCTCGCCCAGGTCCGGACGATGGAAATAGGTGATCGTGCCGGGGCCGGTCAGCGTGCCGGTCTCGAAATCGACTCGCACCTCGACCGAGGCCGCGGAGTTGGGAGGGATGTACAGCGCCTCGATCCAGCCGACGAAGAACCAGGCACCGGAGCCGGTGTGGAAGCCATAATAGTCGACCAGCCCCTGCCAGGAGCCGCGCGGACCCGATTTTCGCGCCTCCGGCGCTTGCGCGACCTCTGCCTCCTCGACGTCTGCCGTCATCGCGCATCTCCGTCACCGGGCGGGGCGCCCCGGCCGGCGGTGAAGCTGGCCCTGAACTATTCGTGAGTGCCCTCGTGTAGCCAGATGCGCCCCCGCGCTCAAGCCTTTTCGGGCCGCGCGCTTGCCGGGCGCGCCCGGCTTTGCCATAACCGCCTTGAGTTATTCGGCGGCGCACAAGATGCGGCGATTCGGGCAGCCGAGGCCCAGCCATCTTGCGCTCCGCTCGCGAAGGAGCGGCGTGTGCCTGACGGCGGACAGCACTTCCCGGCGCTTGTGCTGAACGCGGATTTCCGGCCGCTGTCCTATTTCCCGCTCTCGCTCTGGGCCTGGCAGGACGCGGTGAAGGCGGTGTTCCTCGACCGCGTCTCGGTGCTGAGCGAGTACCCGACCCGGGTCCGCTCTCCCAGCATGTCGATGCGCCTGCCCTCGGTGATCGCGCTGAAGGACTACATCCCGTCGGCGCGGCGCCCGGCGTTCACCCGGTTCAACGTGTTCCTGCGCGACGGCTTCGGCTGCCAGTACTGCGGCGACCGGCTGCCGACGCACGATCTGACGTTCGATCACGTCGTGCCGCGCAGCCGGGGCGGGCGGACGACGTGGGAGAACGTCGTCACCGCGTGCGGAGACTGCAATTTGCGGAAGGGTTCGCGATTGCCCAGGGAGTGCGGGATGGCGCCGCGCGCCCATCCGCGCCAACCGACGACGTGGGAGTTGCAGGACATGGGGCGCGGGTTCCCGCCCAACTACCTGCACGAGAGCTGGCGCGACTTCCTGTACTGGGACAGCGAACTGGAGAGCTGATCCCGGCACCTGGAAATTGGGTCCTGCCTTGCCCTGCCCACTTTCCGGAAGGGGTATAATAGGTGCTTTGGGTGCTTCGGCCGCGTGTAATCCGGCAACGCAAGGCGTGGCATATCCACGGATAGCTGGACAAGGATGGGGTCGACGAAAGCTGCCGATGCCACCAAGGCGCAAGCTGCTCCAGACTGCCCCACCCGAAGGCGACAAAGCCGTCGCGGCGATTTGCGCCGTTGTCCGCCGCATCCCCAAGGGCTGGGTTGCCACCTATGGCCAGGTCGCCGCGATGGCCGGCCTGCCAAAGCGCGCTCGCCTTGTCGGACACGTACTCCAGCGCCTCGGCCCGGCAACCACTATTCCCTGGCATCGTGTCGTCAACGCCAAGGGCGAGGTGTCCTACACCCTATCCCGCAACGGCAGCGACGCCTTCCAGCAGCGCTTGCTGGAAAAGGAAGGCGTCGAGTTCGACGACAGGAACCGCTTCAACTTGGAGCGATTCCGCTGGCTTGATTAGAAGTGGCGGGGCTGAAGTGGCACCTGTCGGCGCGGCGGCGAGGGATCGCTCGATGTACACGGAATCCGCTCGCAGCTGCGAAAGATATACACGGATTTGAGCCGCGCGGCGGCGCGATGTACACGGTCCGACACTGCGTGATGGTCGGATGTACACGGAAATGGGCCTGGGGAGGATACCGACTGCCGCGCGCGCTGGCTCATTGCGACCCCTCCCCCTAACCCCCTCCCGCAAGGGGAGGGGGGACTGGTTTGGGCGAGGTAGCCAGTGGGGTGCACCGGTCGGGCCAGCGGTATGAGATCACCGGACCGTCGCGGCCCCATCCTCGCCGCCTGTCTCATGGCAACCTTCATGCCGGCGGTCGAGAGCACCATCGTCGCCACCGCGATGCCGACGATCGTCGCCGACCTCGGCGGGTTCGGGCTGTTCTCCTGGGTCTTCACGATCTACCTGCTGACCCAGGCGGTCAGCATCCCGCTCTACGGGCGTCTCGCCGACGTGCACGGCCGCAAGCCGGTGTTCTTCTTCGGCGCGGCGCTGTTCCTGGCCGGCTCCGCGGCCTCGGGGTTCGCCTGGAACATGGTGGCGCTGATCGCCTTCCGCGCCATCCAGGGCCTCGGCGCCGGCGCCGTCATGCCGAGTGCGGCGACCATCCTGGGCGACGTCTACGCGCCGGCCGAGCGCGCGCGGGTGCAGGGGATGGTCTCCTCCGTGTTCGGCATCTCCGCCGTGATCGGGCCGTCGCTCGGCGCCTTCCTGGTCGAGCACGGCGACTGGCCGGTCGTGTTCTGGGTCAACCTGCCGATCGGCGCCGCCGCGGTGCTGATGATCGGCCTGTTCCTGCACGAGGAGGTCGAGCCGCGCCGCCATCGCCTCGACGTCGCCGGCTCGCTGCTGCTGCTCGCCGCCGTCGGCGCCTTAATGCTGGCCTTCGTCCAGGGCACGGCGCTGTCGACACTGGCATGGTGGGGCGCCGTCGGCGGGGGCCTCGCGGCGTTCGCGGCGCTGCTGGTCAACGAGCGCCTGATCGCCGAGCCGATGCTGCCGCTCGAGCTATGGCGCCATCCGGTCATCGTCGCCGGCAGCCTGGGAAGCTGCGCGGCCGGGGCGGTGATGATGGGGGTCGCGGCCTACCTGCCGACCTACGTGCAGGGCGCGATGGGGCGCAGCGCGGGCGCCGCCGGGCTGGTGCTGGGTGCCATGTCGGTGAGCTGGGCGCTCGGCTCGATCGCCTCGGGGCGCATCATGCTGCGGACGTCCTATCGCACGACGGCGCTGATCGGCGGCGCCGCGCTGCTGGCCGGCTGCGCGCTGCTGCTGGCGCTGACGCCCTCGCGCGGCCCCGCCTGGGCGGCGACCGGCGCGTTCGTCATCGGGATCGGCATGGGGCTCTGCAACACCACCTTCATCGTCTCGGTCCAGGCGGCGGTGCCGTGGCGCCAGCGCGGCGCGGCGACCTCCTCCATCATGTTCCTCCGCTTCGTCGGCCAAGCGCTGGGGGCCGCCGGTTGCGGGGCGGTGCTGAACGCGACCCTGCGCCCGGCCGACCCCAGCGGGCGGCTCGCCGAGCGGCTGCTCGACCCGGCGGAGCGCGCCGGGCTCGGGGCGGACCTCGACCGGATGGTCGATCTGCTCGCCGCCGGGCTGCACAACGCCTATTTGCTGACCTGCGCGTTCGCCGTCGTCGCGCTGGCCTTGGCGCTCATGATTCCGCGGCGGCTGAGCCCGGCGGGGCATCCTCCTCCTCGTCATAGCCCAGCAGACGCAGCGCCCGCCCGCTGATCCCGCGCCCAGCCATCGCGTGGATCAGCGCCTCCTCGCGCCCATGCGTCACCCAGACCTCCCTGGCGCCGGTCTCGTCGATCGTCGCGTTCAGCGCGTCCCAGTCGGCGTGATCGGAGATCACCAGCGGCAGTTCCACCCCGCGCGCCTTGGCCCGCTGGCGCACCGTCATCCAGCCCGACGCGAGCGCGACGACCGGATCGGACAGCCGGCGCGCCCAGCGGTCGGCGATGGCGCCGGGCGGGGCGAGCACGATGGCGCCCACGAGATCGGCCTTCGCCGCGGCGGTGGCGGGGCGCAGTTCGCCCAGGTGGACGCCGCGCGCCTCATAGACGGCGCACATCGAGACCAGCGCGCCGTGCAGCCAGATGGGACGGTCCCAGCCCGCCTCGCGCAGCAGCGCGATCACCCGCTGGGTCTTACCCAGCGCGTAACAGCCGACGAGGTGCGTCCGCTCGGGGAATACCGACAGACTGGCGAGTAGGCGGGCGATCTCGTGGCCGGCCGGCGGATGATGGAAGACCGGGAGGGCGAACGTCGCCTCGGTCACGAACACGTCGCAGGGAACTGCGATGAAGCCGGCGCAGGTCGGGTCGGGCTGGCGCTTGTAGTCCCCGCTCACCACCACCCGGCAGCCGGCGTATTCCATCACCACCTGGGCGCTGCCCAGCACATGCCCGGCCGGCTCCAGCCGGACCCGCACGCCGCCGATGTCGATGCCCTCGCCGAAGCCGAGCGCCCGGCTCGAGCGCGGCGCCCCCTCCCCCATCCGCGCCGCCATCAGTGCCAGCGTATCGGGGGTGGCAAGCGCGTTCGCGTGGCCGGGGCGGGCATGGTCGGAATGGGCGTGGGTGATGACCGCGCGATCGGCGGCGCGCGTCGGATCGATGAAGAAATCGGCCGGCTCGCAATAGAGCCCCTGCGGCAGGACCTTCAGCCACGCGGCGGGGTTGGGCATGGCGCCGCTCAGACCACCCGCAGGCCGAGGTGGCGCTCCATCGGCCCGAAGTCGCGATCATCGTGCAGCAACTCGTGACCGTGGCGGATGCACCAGGTGCCGATCACCACGTCGATTCCCGTACGGATCGTGAATCCGACGGCGCGCAGAATGCGATAATTCCGGGCCGCTTCTTCGGCGAGAGAGGGGTCCATGAGCGCGACAAGCGGGAACCGCCCCATGTCTCGCCGGAGACGCACGGCTTGCGCTTCGTCGCGGGCGCCCAGCATGACTTCCATCAGGATCAGGTCTCCGACGACGATGCGCTCATTTTCCTGGTCTATCCGGCGCAGCTTGCGGACGGATTCCGTCTCCGTCCCGCGCAGTTGGGCGATCCAGACGGAGCTATCGACGAGTATCACCTTCAGGGATTGCGCGTGCCGCGCAACGCGTCGAGATCACCTTCCCAACCCATCCCCCGCATATCCTCGATCGCCTGTCTTCGCTGGGCGGCGCCTATCAGGCGGCGCAGCGCCTCCTCGACCGTGGCTTTCTTGGTCGATAGGCCCGTTATCGCCATCGCCTCGGCGAGGAGCGTGTCATCCAGGTCGATGTTCGTGCGCATGATGCGCCTATATGTGTGTGTTTGATATATCCTTATACACCTTGCGCCCCGCTTGTCAACCCCCGCGTCGGCGGCCCTATGATGCGGGCAAGCAATCAACCGGAGGAAACCGCATGTCGCGCCGCAGTCGCTTGCTCGCCGCCGCTTTCGCGCTTGGCCTGTTCGCGTTCATCGCCCGCCCCGCGACCGCGCAGCAACCGCTGACCATCGGATTCGCCATGTCGCTCACCGGGGGCCTGGCGCCGAACGGCAAGGCGGCGCTGCTGGCGATGCAGATCTGGGCCGAGGACACCAACGCCAAGGGCGGGCTGCTCGGCCGGAAGGTGAAGCTGATCTACTACGACGATCAGAGCAACCCGGCGCAAATCCCTGGAATATATACAAAATTGCTGGATATTGATAAGGTCGATCTGGTGGTGGGGGGGTATGCGACCAACATGATCGCCCCCGCGCTCCCGGTCATCATCGCGCACCAGCGGACCTTCATCGGGCTGCTCGGCCTCGACGTGAACTCCAAGTTCCACTATCCGAAATATTTCTCGATCTCGCCCACCGGCGGCCCGCACCCCAAGCAGGCCTTCTCCCAGCCGTTCTTCGCGGTCGCCGCCGCTATGCAGCCCAAGCCGGTCCGCCTCGCCCTGGTCGGCGCCGACGCGGAGTTCCCCAAGAACGCGCTCGACGGCGCGCGGGAGTTGGCGAAGGCGGACGGGTTCAGCGTGGTCTACGACCGCTCCTACCCGCCGAGCACCGCCGATTTCAGCCCGATCATCCACGCGATCGCGGCGACCAGGCCCGACGTGGTGTTCGTCGCCTCCTACCCACCCGACACGGTCGGGATGCTGCGGGCGGCGCGCGAGGTCGGGCTGAAGGCGCGCCTGTTCGGCGGCGGCATGGTCGGGCTGCAATCGACCTCGATCAAGATGCAGCTCGGCGATCTGCTCAACGGCGTCGTCGACTACGATTTCTGGCTGCCGGTGGCCCGCTTCGCGACCCCCGCCGCGATGGCCTTCCTCAAGGAATACCAAGCGAAGGCCGGCGCCGCCGGGGTCGACGCGCTGGGCTACTACCTGCCGCCCTTCGCCTACGCCGACATGCAGGTCCTGGCCGATGCGGTCGAAGCGACCAAGGGCACCAACGACGACAAGCTCGCCGACTACCTGCGGACCCACGAGTTCCAGACCGTGGTCGGCCCGATCAAATTCGGTCCGGGCGGCGAGTGGACCGACGCCCGCGTGCTGGAGGTGCAGTTCCAAGGCGTGACCGGCCATGACCTGGCGCAGTTCAAGGACCCGAAGACCGAAGTGATCCTGTCGCCCCCGGAGTACAAGTCGGGCACGCTCCGCGCGCCCTACCAGGACGCGCAACATTGACCCGCCTCCCGCGCGCCCTCGCCGCTTCCCTCGGGGCGGCCTGCCTCCTCGGCCTCGCCGGCGCCGCGCCCGCCGCGCCCCCGCTGACCATCGGCTTCGACATGTCGCTGACCGGCTCGATCGCGCCCAACGGCAAGGCAGCACTGCTGGCGATGCAGATCTGGGCCGAGGACATCAATGCGAAGGGCGGCCTGCTCGGCCGCCCGGTGAAGCTTCTGTATTACGACGATCAGAGCAATCCCGCGTTGGTCCCGCAGATCGTCACCAAGCTGCTGGACGTGGATAAGGTCGATCTGCTGATCGGCGGCAACGGCACCAACCTCGTCGCCCCCGCACTGCCGATCGCCATGCAGCGCAGCCTGACGCTGATCGGGCTGTTCGGCCTCGACGTGAACAGCAAGTTTCACTACGATCGCTACTTCTCAATGATCCCGGCAGGCGGGCCGGACCCGGCCGAGAGCTTCGCCGAGGGGTTCTTCGCGGTGGCTGCCAGCCTGTCGCCGAAGCCCGCAACGGTCGCCCTGGTCGGCGCCGACGCCGAGTTCGCCAAGAACGCGGTGAACGGCGCCCGCGAGGCGGCCCGCAAATACGGCTTCCGCGTCGTCTACGATCGCACCTATCCGCCCAGCACCGCCGATTACAGCCCGATCGTGCGCGCGATCGCCGCGACGCACCCCGACCTCGTCTTCGTCGGCTCCTATCCGCCCGACACCGTCGGCATGATCCGCGCCGCGCACGAGGTCGGGTTGAAGACGCGAATGTTCGGCGGCGGCATGGTCGGCCCGCAGGCGGCCGCCATCAAGACGGAACTCGGCCCGCTGCTGAACGGCATCGTCGACTACGATTTCTGGCTGCCCGTGGGCGCCTTCCGCACGCCAGAGGCGATGGCGTTCCTCGCCAAATACCAGGCCCGCGCCGCCGCCGCCGGGGTCGATCAGCTGGGCTACTACATCGCCCCCCTCGCCTACGCCGACCTCCAGGTGCTCGGCCAGGCGGTCGAGGGCACCGGCGGCCTCGATCAGGCGAAGCTCGCGGACTACCTGCGAACCCACGACTTCCACACCGTCGCCGGCGACATCAGCTTCGGCGCGAACGGCGAATGGGCGAAGCCGCGGGTGCTGGAGGTGCAGTTCCAGGGCGTCGCCGGCCACGACCTCGCGCAGTTCAAGGACCCGAAAAGCGAGGTGATCCTGTGGCCGGAGGACGCGAAGTCGGGGACGGTGCGGGTGCCGTACGAGGGTTCGCGGCACTGATACCAGCCGCCCTTTGACCTCACCCGTTTCCGTCATTCCCGCGAATGCGGGAACCCAGGCCCGCGCGCACTGAATCCCGTGCCATCCGCCTGTTGGGGTGGACGGCCCCCGAACGGCATCTGTGTGCCAATGATGGGGTCGTGAGACATCATCGAAAGGAGCCGTCCGTGGACCAGATTAGCCGCATTGGCATGGATACGTCGAAGCGAATCTTCCAGCTTCACGGGGTGAACTCGGCCGAGCAGCCGGTCCTGCGGAAGAAGCTCACTCGCGGCGCCATGGTGACGTTCTTCGAGCGTCTCGCGCCGACGGTGGTGGCGATCGAGGCGTGTGGGGCGGCACATTACTGGGCGCGGGAACTCGGTCGGCTGGGGCATACGGTGAAGCTGATCGCCCCGCAACTGGCGAAGCCCTACGTCAAGCGCGGCAAGAACGACGCCGCTGATGCGGAAGCATTGTGCGAGGCGATGGCCCGCCCGACCATGCGTTTCGTGCCGGTGAAGACGGCCGAACAGCAAGCGGCGCTGATGCTGGCCGGGGAGCGCGAACGGCTGGTGCGGCAGCGCACGCGGTTGGCCAACGGCCTGCCCCTGCGAAGGCGGGGGCGATCCGAGGCTATGCGGGCGAATTCGGACTCGTCGTAGCCAAGGGGCTGAGCCATGTCGAGAAGCTGCTGGAACAACTCCAGGCCGACGAAACGGTGCCGCTCCTGGCGCGCGAGCTGTTCGCCGAGCAGGCGGCGGACTACGCGCGGCTGCAAGCCCGGATCGAGGCGACCGACGCCCGATTGCTGGAATGGCACCGCGCGAACCCGATGTCGCAGCGGCTCACCAGGGTTCCCGGGATCGGGCCGGTCATCGCCTCGCTGCTGGTGATGAAGACCCCCGATCCG
>Ga0208717_1000241_pt1 | contig 20518 bp, 21 predicted proteins | sample NGESurF53shallow_FD_184489 | JGI IMG/M metagenome (GOLD analysis project Ga0208717, IMG submission 184489) | Arctic peat soil microbial communities from Barrow, Alaska - NGEE Surface sample F53-3 shallow (SPAdes) | ecosystem: Environmental > Terrestrial > Soil > Wetlands > Peat ... | reverse complement strand
CGCCGGCGGCAAGACCGTCAACCTCATCTACCGCATGCGCCAGTCGGCGGCCGGCTGGAGGATCGTCGATGTCTACTATGACAACATCAGCCAGCTCACCACCCGCCGCTCCGACTTCGCCGCGCCGCTGGCCGCGGGCGGCGCCAAGGGGCTCATCGCCCATCTCGCCGCGACCAGCGACAAGCTGCTGCAATAAAAACACCTTCCTCGCCCACCGAGGCGCACTACATCGGGGCGGTGAGCCTCGACGCCCTCCTTGCCGACATCCGCGCCTGCCGCGCCTGCGCGTTCGAGTTCGGCCATGAGCCGCGCCCGGTACTGCGGGTCGGCCCGGACACCCGCCTGCTGATCTGCGGTCAGGCGCCGGGGCGGCGGGTTCACCAAAGCGGCAAGTCCTTCGACGATCCGTCCGGCGATCGCCTGCGCGGCTGGCTGGGCGTGGACCGGGAGACCTTCCATGATCATCCCGCGATCGGCACGGCGGCCATGGCTTTCTGCTATCCGGGCACGGCCGCCGGAGGGGGCGACCATCCGCCGCCGGCCCGGTGCGCGGCTCTGTGGCGGGCGCGACTGGTCGCGGCGTTGCCCAGGGTCGAACTCACCCTGCTGGTCGGTCGGCCGGCCCAGATGTGGGCGCTAGGGGCGGGCGCCAAGGGCTCCATGGACGCCGCCGTGCGCGCCTGGCGCGACACCTTGCCGGGCGTGCTGATGCTGCCGCATCCCTCCTGGCGCAACTCCCGCTGGCTGAACATCAATCCGTGGTTCGAGGCGGAGGTCACCCCGTATCTGCGCCGCCGGGTGGCGGACATCCTGGCCGCATGAAGCGCGTCGTCGCCCTCTTTCTGGCCGCCCTGCTCACCGCCTGCGCGCCTACCCTTCAACAAGCCGGCCGGCCCGACGCCGCCTTCGTCGGCCCGCATCTGGAAGCGCACCACTTCGTCAGTTTCGACGGCGCACGTCTCGGCCTCACCCGCTGGGGCGCGCGAGGCGGCGAGCCCTGGGCGGTGGTGGTCGGGGTGCATGGCATGAACGATTACGCCAACGCCTATCACCTGGCCGCTCCCTACTGGGCGACGAAGGGGATCACCACCTGGGCCTACGATCAGCGCGGCTTTGGCCGATCGCCGGATCGGGGAATCTGGGCGCCCGACGATCTGAAGACCGAGGACCTGCGCACCCTGGTCGCCCTGGCGCGCCAGCGCTATCCGCGCGCGGTCATCGCCGTCGCCGGCGAAAGCCTGGGCGGGGCGGTGGCCATCGAGGCCTTCGCCTCTGACCGGCCGCCGGCCGCAGACCGGCTGATCCTCCTCGCCCCGGCGGTGTGGGGCTGGTCCACCCAGCCCCTGCCCAACAAGACCCTGCTCTGGCTGGCCGCCCACGCGGCGCCGGCCGACGTTCTCACCCCGCCCGCCTGGCTGACCCGCAAGGTCACGCCCACCGACAACCGCGCCGAATTGATCGCCATGAGCCGCGACCCCTTGATGATCTGGGGCGCCCGGCTCGACACCCTCTATGGCCTGGTCTCCACCATGGAGCGGGCCTGGCGCGAAGTGGGCGAAGTGCGCGCGCCGACCCTCTACCTCTACGGCGCTCACGACGACATCATCCCCAAATCGGCGACGCGCGGCGCGGTGCGCCGGCTCCCCGCCGGCGACCGGACGGCCTATTACCGGGCCGGCTATCATCTGCTCCTGCGCGACGAGCAGGCGCTCAATGTCTGGCGCGACGTCGCCGCCTTCATCGCCGACCCCGCCGCGCCGCTGCCGTCGAAAGCGCCGGCCATCATCGGCGGGCCGCGGACCTCGCGCGGCCCGGCGGCGGTCCACGCGGGGTTGTGAGCGGTCTTCGCGCGGCGTAGAGGCGGGCGCCTTTCTCCCATCAATGGCCCAAGAGCGTCCATGAGCGTCTTCGATTCCCCCGCCTTCGCAGGTCACGAGGCCGTGCACGCCTTCCACGACGAGGCCAGCGGCCTGAAGTGCTTCATCGCTGTCCACTCCACCGCTCGCGGCCCGGCGGCGGGCGGGTGCCGCATGTGGCCCTACGCCAATGAACAGGCGGCGATCGACGACGCGCTTCGCCTGTCGCGGGCCATGTCGTTCAAGAACGCCGTCGCCGACCTGGACCTGGGCGGCGGCAAGTCGGTGATCGTCGGCGATTCACGCACCGCCAAGACCCCCGGCCTGTTCGAGGCTTTCGGCCGCGCCGTCGAGGCGGTGGGCGGCGCCTATTGGAGCGCCGAGGATGTCGGCGTCTCGCCCGCCGATCTGGCCCACGCCCGCAAGGCGACCCGCTACATCGCCGGGTTGGAGGGCCATCCGGCCGCCTCGGGCGATCCCAGCCCGGTCACCGCCGAGGGCATCCGGCGCGGCATCGCGCTGTGCGTGCGTCGCGTCCTGAACCGCGACCTTTCCGGCGTCACCGTGGCCATCCAAGGGGCCGGCCATGTGGGCGCCTACCTCGCCGACAAGCTGGCCGCCGACGGGGCTAGGCTGGTGATCGCCGATGTCAACGAGACGGCGGCGCGGACAGTGGCCCAGCGAACCGGCGCGAGCGTCGTCTCGCCCGAAGCAATCTTCGATGTGGAGGCCGATGTCTTCGCTCCCTGCGCCCTGGGCGGAGCGATAAGCGCGGCGACGCTGCCCCGGCTCAGGAGCAGCATCGTCGCCGGCGGGGCCAACAACCAGCTCGCCGGTCCCGAGGTCGGCGCCGCACTCTACGCGCGCGGTCTGATCTACGCGCCCGATTTCGTCATCAACGGCGGCGGCATCATCAATGTGGCCGCCGAGATTTGCGCCCTCGAAGCCGATGAGGCTTACGATCCGGCCTGGGTCGAGATGAAACTCGCCCGGCTGATGGAAACCCTGAACGAGATCCTCGACCGCTCCCTGCGCGAAGCGCGTCCCACCCACGACATCGCCATCGAGATCGCCCAGGCCAGGATCGCCGCGGCGAGCGGCTGACCTCTCACGCCAGGAATCCGGCTTCGGCGAAATCCACCATGCGTTTGAGCAACGCCTCTGTGTCGCTCTCGCGCGCGGCCCCCTCGGAGAGCACGTGCAGGCGGTCGAATTCGGCGAAGCGGTTGTTGTGCATCATGCCGAGGGCGAAATGCAGGCGCCAATAGACTTCTTCGGCCGCCAGATCGGGCAGGGCGCCGATCAGGGCGTCGGCGAACCGCCGCAGGTGGGAGACGTCGGTGCGCAGGACATCGCGCATCGCCTCGGTCCCCTCGCTGCGGGCGCGGATGATGAATTGCACCGAGACGCGGCGCGGGTGATCCGGGTTCGACCAGCGCAGGGGCGGCGCGAAGAGGGCGGTGAGGATGGCGCGCACCGGCGGCTTGCCGCCGTGCCGGTCGGCGGCCTCGTGCAGCATCCGCGCTCGCTCGCGGTTCAGCTCGGCGGTGCGTCGGCGGAAGATCTCGAACAGCAGCGCGTCCTTCGAGCCGAAATGATAGTTGACGCTGGCCAGATTCACCCCCGCCTCGGCGGTGATGTCGCGCACCGAGACGTTTCGGAAGCCGTCGAGGGCGAACAGCCGCTCGGCCGCGGCGAGCACCTGGGCCTTGGTCGCCGCTTCGCGCTCGGCGTCGGCGGGCGGATGGAGCGGCGAGAAGGCTTCGATCATCGGTGCGATTCAATCGCTCGTTTCAAGGCGCCGCAGTCTTAGGCGTTGCATCGCCTCGCGCAAGGCTGGCGCCGTCCCGCCGGCGTGATCGCGCCAGCCCGTCTTGACCATCCCGGCGCCGCGCCATACCTCCCTCGCCACGGGCGCAGTCGCTCAAAAGTCTCTTTGAGGGGCGCTCATGGTTTCCCCAAGGCTGGTTGTAACCGCGCTTGCCGCCCTGGCGGCCCTGGGTCTTGCCGGATGCGGCGCGCCCCATGCCGGCCCGCCGAACCGGGGCCCTCCCGAGGTGGGGGTGGTGACGCTCCAGGCCGAGCCGGTGACCCTCACGACCGAGCTTCCCGGGCGCACCAGCGCCTTTGAGGTCTCCGACGTGCGCCCCCAGATCAGCGGGATCGTCAAGGCGCGGCTGTTCCAGGAAGGCTCGCTCGTGAAGGCCGGCCAGGTGCTCTACCGGATCGATCCGGCCACCTATCAGGCGGCCTACGATCAGGCCAGGGCCCAGCTGGCCAGCGCCCTGGCCAACGTCGCCACCACCCAGATCAAGGCGCAGCGTTACGCGGGTCTGGTCAAGATCAACGCGGTCAGCAAGCAGGATTATGACGACGCGGAAGCAGCGTACAAGCAGGCGGCGGCGAGCGTCCAGCAGCAGAAGGCCGCCACGGAAGCAGCGCGAATCAACTTGGGCTACACCCGCGTCACCGCGCCGATCTCGGGACGCATCGGCGTCTCGGCCGTAACGGTGGGCGCCCTGGTCACCGCCGACCAGACGACCGCCCTTTCCACCATTCAGCGGCTCGATCCGATCTATGTCGATGTCACCCAGTCGGCCAGCGACGAGCTTCGCCTGCGCCGCGAGGTCGACGCCGGCCAGGTCAGTCGCGGCGGCCTGGGCGTCCTGGCGGTGCGGCTGAAGCTCGGCGACGGAACGGATTACGGTGAGGAAGGACGACTGCAGTTCACCGACGTCACGGTCGATCAGACCACCGGCGCGGTGACACTTCGGGCGGTGTTTCCCAACCCGGCCGGCCTGCTTCTGCCTGGCCTCTATGTGCGCGCGGTGATCGTCGAAGGCGTCAAGCCCGACGGGATTCTCGCGCCCCAGCAGGGAGTGGCGCGCGACGAGAAGGGCGAGCCGACCGCGCTCGTCGTCGATTCCACGGGCCACGCCCGCCTGCGCGTTCTGCGCACGAGCCGGGCGATCGGCGACAAATGGCTGGTCGCCGACGGACTGCGAGCGGGCGACCGGCTGATCGTGGAGGGCCTGCAGAACGTCAAGCCCGGCCAGGCCGTGCGCGCCGTCCCGGCCGGATCACCGCCATCGGCGGCGCCCGTTCACGGGCCGCCCGGCGGCCATCGATAGGCCGCCGCGCCGGTGTCACGCTTCTTCATCGAGCGGCCGATTTTCGCGATGGTCATCGCCATCGTAATCATGCTGGCCGGCATACTGGCCATCCGGACCCTGCCGATCGCCCAATATCCGACCATCGCCCCGCCCTCGGTGTCGATCCAGGCCTTCTATCCTGGCGCGTCGGCCCAGACGGTGGAGAACTCGGTCACCCAGGTCATCGAGCAGCAGCTCAAGGGCCTCGACCACCTGGTCTATTTCTCGTCCAACAGCAGTTCGGACGGCAGCGTGGGTATTCAGGCGACCTTCGCGCCGGGCACCAACGCCGACATCGCCCAGGTCCAGGTGCAGAACAAACTGCAGCAGGCGACCCCCCTGCTGCCGCCGGAGGTGCAGCAGCAGGGCCTGACCGTCGCCAAGTCGCAGTCCGCCTTTCTGCTGATCGTGGCGCTCTACGACACCACCGGCCGCTACACCGACACCGACATCGCCGACTATCTGAACAGCCAAATGGTCGATCCCCTGGCCCGGGTGGACGGGGTGGGCGACGTTCGGGTGTTCGGCGGCGAATACGCCATGCGCATCTGGCTCGATCCCTACAAGCTCGACAACTACAAGCTGATGCCTTCGGACGTCCGCGATGCGATCCTAGCCCAGAACGTCCAGGTGGCGGCCGGCGAGATCGGCGGCCAGCCGACCGTCGCCGGTCAGGCGCTCAACGCCACCGTGACCGCCCGCTCGCGCCTCCAGACCCCTGATCAATTCAGAAACATCATCCTGCGCACCCAGCCGGATGGATCGCAAGTGCGCCTGGCCGACGTGGCGCGCGTGGAGCTGGGCTCGGAACAGTACGGCGTGGTCAGCCGGATCAACGGCCGGCCGGGGGCGGGCCTGGCCATCGAACTGGCGCCCGGGGCCAATGCTCTCAGCACCGCCGACGCGGTGAAGAAGCGGGCCGTGGAGCTTTCGGCCAATTTCCCACCGGGCGTGAAGCTGAGCTTCCCGGTCGATTCGACCACCTTCATCAAGCTCTCCATCAAGCAGGTGGTCATCACCCTTGTCGTGGCCATCTTCCTGGTCATCGGCGTGATGTTCGTCTTCCTGCAGAACTGGCGGGTCACCCTGGTTCCGGCCATCGCGGTGCCCGTGGTGCTCCTGGGGACGTTCGGGGTGCTGGCGGCGGTCGGCTATTCGATCAACACGCTGACCCTGTTCGCCATGGTGCTGGCCATCGGCCTGCTGGTCGATGACGCCATTGTCGTGGTCGAGAACGTCGAGCGGATCATGGACGAGGAAGGTCTGCCGCCCAAGGAGGCGACCATCAAGTCCATGGGCGAGATCACCGGCGCCCTGGTCGGCATCGCCCTGGTGCTCTCGGCCGTCTTCCTGCCGATGGCCTTCTTCGGCGGCTCGACAGGCGTAATCTACCGCCAGTTCTCGGTGACCATCGTCTCGGCCATGGTGCTCTCGGTGCTGGTGGCCCTGATCCTCACCCCCGCCCTGTGCGCGACCCTGCTTAAACCGGTCGAAAAGGGCTCGCGCGCCCGACGCGGTTTCTTCGGCTGGTTCAACCGCACCTTCCAGGGGGGGGTGAGGCGTTACGACGGCGGTCTTCGCCGCATCATCGGCCGGCCGCTGGCGGCGGTGATCGTCTACGCCGTGCTGGTCGGCGCCATGGCCCTGCTGTTCCTGCGTCTGCCCACCGGCTTCCTGCCCGAGGAGGACCAGGGCGGCCTGATCACCATCTACAGCCTGCCGACCGGCGCGATCCAGGCCCGCACCGTGGCGGTCGCCAAGCAGGTCGAGCACTATTGGCTGACCCGCGAAAAGGCCAACGTCGACACCGTGTTCACCGTGGTCGGCTTCAGTTTCGCGGGCTCGGGCCAGAACCAGGGCATCGCCTTTTTACACATGAAGGACTGGAAGGATCGGCCGGGCGCCAAGAACCATGCTCCCGCCGTCGCCCAGCGCGCCAACGCGGCCTTCTCGGCCATCCGCGACGCCCAGGTCTTTGTGCTGGTGCCGCCGGCGGTGCGGGAACTGGGCAATTCCTCGGGCTTCGACCTCGAGCTGGAGGATCGCGCTGGCCTGGGCCACGCGGCCCTCACGGCGGCGCGCAACCAGTTGCTCGGCATGGCCGCCCAGGATCCCCTGCTGGCCGGGGTGCGCCCCAATGGCCTGGACGACACGCCGCAACTCCATCTCGACATCGACCAGGCGCGCGCCGGCGCCCTGGGTCTCTCTCAAGCCGACATCAACGACACCTTGAGCTCCGCCTGGGGCGGCGTCTTCGTCAACGACTTCGTCGACCGCGGCCGGGTCAAGCGGGTCTATATGCAGGGCGATGCGCCCTACCGCACTTCGCCGGAGGACCTGGGGCGCTGGTTCGTGCGCGGCGCGAGCGGGGCCATGGCCCCCTTCTCGGCCTTCTCGACCACCAGCTGGACGGAAGGGCCGGCCCAGCTGTCGCGCTACAACGGCCTGCCCGCCATGGACATCCAGGGCCAGGCGGCGCCGGGCAAGAGTTCGGGTGTGGCGCTGAATGAAATGGAAAAGCTGGTGGCCAGGCTGCCCAAGGGCTTCGGCTACGAGTGGACCGGGCTATCGTATCAGGAGAAGGCCTCGGGCGCTCAGGCGCCGGCTCTCTACGGCGTCTCCATGCTGGTGGTGTTCCTGTGCCTGGCCGCCCTCTACGAGAGCTGGTCGATTCCCTTCGCGGTCATGCTGGTCGTGCCGCTGGGCGTACTGGGCGCGGTGCTCGCCGCCACCCTGCGCGGTTTCTACAACGACATCTATTTCCAGGTCGGTCTTCTGACCACCATCGGCCTGTCGGCCAAGAACGCCATCCTGATCGTCCAGTTTGCCGACGAGGCGGAAAAGCGCGGCGACAGCTATATGGAGGCGGCCATGGAGGCTGCCCGCCTGCGCTTGCGGCCCATCCTGATGACCTCGCTCGCCTTCATCGCCGGCGTCTTTCCCCTCGCCATCTCCACCGGCGCGGGGGCCGGCAGCCAGAACGACATCGGCACCGGCGTCGTCGGCGGCATGCTCGCCGCCACGATCCTGGCCATCTTCTTCGTGCCGCTGTTCTTCGTGGGCGTGCGGCGGGTGTTCCGCAAGAAGTCCCGAGCGGCGCCCCAATCGGTGGGGGAGGAAGCATCGTGATGTCTCGCTCTCCGGTTCCTTCTCCCCTTGCGGGAGAAGGTGGCCCGAAGGGCCGGATGAGGGGTCTTCCACGCCGTCGCCGGCGCGACCCCTCATCCGTCGGCTTCGCCGACACCTTCTCCCGCAGGGGGAGAAGGGCGGTCACGGCTGCCATCGCCGCCCTCGCCCTCGCCGGCTGCATCGACCTCGCGCCCCGCTACCACCGCCCCGCCGAGCCGACCCCCGCCGTCTTCCCGACTGGGCCGGCCTATGCGCCGCCGAGCGCCGCCGTCCAGCCGGTCGTCGGCTGGCGCGACTTCTTCTCCGACGCGAAGCTGAAGACGGTGATCGACGAGGCCCTGGCCAACAACCGCGATCTGCGCATCGCCGTCGCCAACATCGCCGCGGCGCGGGCCCAGTACCAGGTTCAGCGGTCCAACCTCTTCCCGCACCTCAACGCCAACGCCGGTGCGGTTTTCGGACAATTCCCGGCCGGGAGCAGCAGCGGTTTCGGCGGTGGGACAGGGACCGGCGGCGGCACCGTGCCGTCTGGCGCCGCGTCTCCGTTCACCGAACACCAGTACAACATCGGCCTTGGCGTCAGCGCCTTCGAACTCGACCTGTTCGGCCGGCTGCGCGACCTCTCCAAAGCCGCCCAGGAGGCCTATTTCGCCACCCGCGAGGGGCGCGACGCCGCCCAGATAACCCTCATCGGCGAGGTCGCCGCCGACTACGTGACCCTCGCCTCGGATCGCTCCCTGCTGAAGATCGCGGAGGATACCGTGGCCAGCGGCGGTAAGACCCTCGATCTCACCCGCGCCCGCTTCGGGGGCGGCATCGCCTCGGCGCTCGACGTCGCCCAGGCCCAGACGGTCGTCCAGCAGGCCCGCTTCGACGTGGCCCGCCTCACCACCCAGGTCGCCCAGGACCGCAACGCCCTCGAACTGGTGGTCGGCGCGCCGGTCGCCGACGCTCTGCTGCCCGATGAGATCGGCGCCCCGGTCGTGGTGCTCTCGCGCCTGCCGGCCGGCCTTACCTCGGCGGTGCTGCTGCGCCGCCCCGACGTGCTGCAGGCCGAGGACCAGCTTCGCGGCGCCAACGCCAACATCGGGGCGGCCCGCGCCGCTTTCTTCCCGACCATCTCGCTCACCGGCTCGGGCGGCCTCACCAGCACCGCCCTTTCGACCCTGTTCCGAGGCGCCGCCGCCACCTGGACCTTCGCGCCATCGATCACCCAGCCGATCTTCGACTTCGGCGCCAATCGCGGCAATCTCAACCTCGCCAAGGCTCAGCGCGACCTTGCCGTCGCGACCTACGAAAAAGCCGTCCAGACCGCCTTTCGCGAAGTCGCCGACGCCCTGGCCCAGCGCGGCACGATCGACGCGGAACTGGCCGCCCAGCGCGCCCTGGTCGCCGCCGCCCTGGACTCCCTCACCCTCGCCAATGCCCGCTACCAGGCCGGCGCCGACACCTACCTGAACGCCCTGATCGCCCAGCGGACCTACTACGCCGCACAGCAGACATTGGTGACGACGGAGCTGACGCAGGCGACCAATCTGGTGACGCTCTACACGGCGCTAGGGGGCGGGCTGGACGCGGCGTCGGAGCCTGGACAATCTTAATTTCCGAAAGCGTCGCCCTGCTCAATCCTCCTCCGGCCCCGGATCGGCGCCGATATAGCGCGGGCGAGGGGGTGGAAGGACGTAGCCGGCGGTGACCACCAGACCGAGACCTAGCCCCCAGAGTGGCGCGAGGAGCGCGAGGAGCCCGCCGGCGGCCAGCAGAGCGGTGGCGATCGAATACCGCATGGTCATCTGGCGCAGAAAGCCGGACTCCAGGCGATGGTCCATCAGCCGCCGCCCCTGCAGCGCGTAGAACCATTTCGCCAGCCAGGCGAGGGAGGGGACGAGGAGCGCCCAGGCAAGAAAGATCGCCGCCACCCGCTCGTCCGCCCCGCCGCCGCCCAGGTGCTGAGTCCAGATGCGGACAGGATAGGGCTGGCACATCACGGCGGCCAAAAAGACCAGGGTCAGAAAACTGAAGGCGTGGTCGCTCTTCGAATAGATGCGGCCGGAGTAGTGGTGCTGCAGCCAGTAGAGGCCGATGACCGCATAGCTGATCGCCAGGCCAAGATAGGGCCGCCATTGACTGAGCAGCGCCGCCGTCAGGCCATGCGGTTCGGGAGGGCCACCCGGCGTCCCGGGCGGATGGATCTCCACCACCAGCAGGGTGATGGCGATGGCGAAAACCGCGTCGGCAAAGCGCTCGAGGCGGCTGAGCCCCCGTTCTGCGCCGATGGTGTCGCCCGAGGCCATGGGCGCTCTTAAATCATGTCCGCGTCGCGGGCCAGTCTTGCCCGTGATCCTGGCGCGGCTATCGGATCGACTCCATCGGCTCGAATCAACCCACCGTGGCCGGCAAAGGAGATGTCCGGATGAAGATAACCCTCAGTGGCGTGCTGGTTGCCTACGCGGTTGCATTGAGCACGTTGTTGGCCGGCATGGTAGCGGTCCGTGCGGTCGGTAGCCCTACCGAGACGACGTTCGACACCATCGACGTCCATCGGATCAATCTTCGCGAGCCGGACGGGACGGTTCGCCTGGTGATCTCGGACAAGGCCCGTTTCCCAGGCATCATCGTCAGGGGCAAGGAAACCCCGCATGCGTCACGCCGCGACTCTGCGGGAATGCTCTTTTTCAACGACGAGGGCACGGAGAATGGCGGCCTGATTTTCGGCGGCGTCAGGACGAACGGGGTGGCGCGGGCGTTCGGGCATCTCAGTTTCGACCAGTACGAGCAGGACCAGGTGATAAACCTGGAACAGTCCGAGGCGGGCGGCGAGCGCCGCGCGGGGTTGAGCATCAGCGATCGGCCGAACAAGCCGCTCGACTACGCCGCTCTCTCCCGCCTTGAGGCGGCGCCCGAGGGGCCTGCCAAGGACGCGCGGATCGGACGGCTTGAGGCGGCTGGCGAATTTGGCCACCCGCGCCTCTTCATCGGGAAGAGCAACAACAATTCAGAGCTGAGTTTGCGCGACGGCCAGGGCCGCAAGCGTCTCGTGCTGCGGGTGACCGATACCGGGGAGGCGACGATCCAGTTCCTCGATCAGGCCGGAAAGGTGGTCCGCACCATCACGCCGCCGGGCTGAAGCGGCGTGATCGCCTCTCGCTACCGATCCACCTTGGTCGACAGCACCACCGAGCTGGTGGTCCGCTCCACCCCGTCTAGGGCGCCCAGCGCGTCGATCAGGGCGTCCATCTCGGCCGCCGAGGGGGTGACGACCTCGGCGATGAGATCGAAGGGGCCGCTCACCGATCGCAGCAGGCGCACGGCGGAAAGGCGGCGGATGGCGCCGACCACGGCGGGGGCGGACTTGGGGGTGACGGTCATCATCACATAGGCGTGGATCTGGCCGCGTTCATGGGCCTCGGAGAGGCGCACCGTGTAGCCGGCGATCACGCCAGAGCGTTCCAGGCGCTCCAGCCGGCTCTGCACCGTGGTGCGGGAAAGTCCAAGCGCGCGGGCGAGCTTGGCGGCGGGGGCGCGGGCGTCCTCGCGCAGGGCCGCGATCAGGCGGCGATCGAGTTCGTCCATGTGCGGGTTTCCATCGGCGATCCGCCATGATTGGATCGGCGTTTCGTCGGTCTGGCAATATGAATCGACCGCGCCGCCCACTATTTTCCCTTCAAGCCATTCCAAGGGAGAAGACACAATGAAGGACGTCGTCGTCATCGGCGCGGGCCATATCGGCTCGACCATCGCTCACCTGCTCAGCGACAGCGGCGACTACCGGGTCATCGTCGCCGACCGCAGCGCCGAACAGCTCGCCGAGTTGGGCGCCCATGTGCGCGTCGAGCACAAGGTGCTGGACGTCACCGACGCCGCCGCCCTCACCGACCTGCTGACCGGCAAATTCGCCGTCCTTTCCGCCGCCCCCTACCACCTGACCTATAGGGTCGCCGAGGCCGCCAAGGCCGCCGGGGCCCACTATCTGGACCTCACCGAGGACGTCGCCTCCACCCGCAAGGTGAAAGCCCTGGCGGCGGATGCGAAGACCGCCTTCATCCCCCAGTGCGGTCTGGCGCCCGGCTTCATCTCCATCGTGGCGGCCGATCTCGCCCAGCACTTCGACGTGCTGCACGACGTGCGCCTGCGCGTCGGCGCCCTGCCGAAGTATCCGTCCAATGCGCTCAACTACAACCTCACCTGGTCCACCGACGGGGTGATCAACGAATACTGCGAGCCGTGCGAGGCCATCGTCGACGGCCTGCCGCGCCAGACCCGCGCCCTGGAGGAATGCGAGGCCTTCGCCCTCGACGGCGTGGCCTATGAGGCCTTCAACACCTCCGGCGGCCTGGGCACCCTCGCCGAGACCCTGGAGGGCAAGGTGCGCAACCTCAACTACCGCACCATCCGCTACCCAGGCCACGCGGCGATCATGAAGGCGCTCCTGAACGACCTTCGCCTGCGCGACCGGCGCGATCTTCTGAAGGACATCCTCGAGCAGTCGGTGCCGGCGACGATGCAGGACGTGGTCATCGTCTTCGTCACCGTCTCGGGGCTAAAGAACGGCCACCTGGTGCAGGAGACCTACGCCAACAAGATCTACGCCCGCGAAATGGGCGGCCAGATGGTCAGCGGCATCCAGATCACCACCGCCTCGGCGATCTGCGCCGTGCTCGACATGCTCTCGTCGGGGCGCCTCGCCGCCAAGGGCTTCGTGCGTCAGGAAGAGATCGGTCTTGGCGAATTCCTCGCCAACCGCTTCGGCGCCGCCTACGCCAACGCCGAGACGGCGTCGCTGGCCGAAGCCGCCGGCAAGCCCAAGCTGGCGGCCATCGCATGAGCGCGCTCTTCGCGACCCCCATCGCCGAGGAGACGGCGGCCCTGCTGAAACGCCTCAGCGTTCCGGCGCGCGCCTTCGAAGGCGGCGGGCGTGTCGTCACCTCGCCGATCACCGGCGAGACCATCGCCAAGGTCCACGACCGCTCGGCGGAAGCGGCGCGGGGCGCGATCGACGCGGCCCACGACGCCTTCCTTGCTTGGCGCAAAATCCCCGCGCCTCGCCGGGGCGAACTGGTCCGGCTGCTTGGCGAAGAACTGCGCGGCGCCAAGGACGATCTCGGCATGCTGGTCACCCTCGAGGCCGGCAAGACCATCTCCGAGGGCCTGGGTGAAGTGCAGGAGATGATTGACATCTGCGACTACGCCGTCGGCGTCTCGCGGCAGATCTTCGGCCTGACCATCGCGACCGAACGGCCTGACCATCGGATGATGGAGACCTGGCATCCGCTCGGCGTGGTCGGGGTCATATCGGCCTTCAACTTTCCCGTCGCCGTGTGGTGCTGGAACGCCGCCCTGGCCCTGGTCTGCGGCGACGCCGTGGTCTGGAAGCCGTCGGAAAAGACCCCGCTCACCGCCCTGGCTGTCCAGGCCCTGTTCGAGAAAGCGGCGGCCAGGTTCGGCGACGCGCCGGCCAACCTTTCCACCGTCCTGATCGGTGACCGCGCGGTCGGCGAAGCCCTGGTCGCCGCGCGCAAGGTCGCCCTGGTCTCGGCCACAGGCTCGACGGCCATGGGCCGCGCCGTCGGGCCGGTTCTGGCGGCGCGCTTCGCCCGCGCCCTGCTGGAACTCGGCGGCAACAACGCCGCCATCGTCGCCCCCTCGGCCGACCTCGATCTCACCCTGCGCGGCGTCGCCTTCGCGGCCATGGGAACGGCCGGCCAGCGCTGCACCAGCCTTCGCCGCCTCTTCGTGCACGAAAGCGTCTATGACGCCTTCGTCACGCGGCTGAAGAGCGCCTACGCCTCGGTGAGCGTCGGCGATCCTCGGCATGCGGACAATCTCGTCGGTCCCCTGGTCGATCGGGCCGCGTTCGAAGGGATGCAGCGCGCCTTGGCCGACGCCCGCGCCCAGGGTGGCAAGGTCAGCGGCGGCGAGCGCGCCGAAGCAGCCGGAGAGGGGTTCTACGTCCATCCCGCCCTGGTGGAAATGACCTCCCAGAGCGATGTGGTCCGCCGCGAGACCTTCGCGCCGATCCTCTATGTGATGGCCTACCGCGATTTCGACGAAGCCATCGCCCTCAACAACGACGTCGCCCAGGGCCTTTCCTCGTCGATCTTCACCGGCGACATGCGCGAAGCCGAGCGGTTCGTCTCGGCGCTGGGCTCCGACTGCGGCATCGCCAACGTCAACATCGGCCCCTCCGGCGCCGAGATCGGCGGCGCCTTCGGCGGCGAAAAGGAAACCGGGGGGGGCCGAGAATCCGGCTCCGACTCCTGGCGCGCCTACATGCGCCGGGCGACCAACACGGTGAACTACGGGACCACGCTGCCGCTGGCGCAGGGGGTGAGGTTCGAGATATAGAAGCTAAGTGTTCCTCCGGCGAAATGCTGGCGCAAAGAGCGCGACTGGCGAATGAAAAGTCTCGGTCCTTTCGTGGCGATCTTTCTCGCGCTTCTCGCCTCACCGGCCAACGCCGACGACTTACAAGCTTCGTTGGAAGCTGCGCTTGCATCGGGCGACGTGCAGACCATTGGCGCAATCTGGACGTCGCATCCTGACAAGGCGAGCCAGATGGAAATTGGCCAGTGGTTGAAGGATAAAATCGACAATGGGCAGGTATCGGACAGCTTTTCTATCGCCTTGTCTCCCATTCTTGCGAGTGAGGGAGTCGTTGAAGGCGCCCTGACGTACTTGGATTATTTTGCCGCTGTTTCCTTAGTCGACGTCGCCGCCTGCCCGGACGCTTCTTCCCGCGGCGCCGTCGCCGAAGCGGCCGTCTTTATGCACGCTCTTTCGCGGAGGAAACTCAGCGCCGATGCCGCGCAAACTCGGAGTAGAGTCAAAAGGGCCATGGCGCTCGAGGCTGCCACGGCGGGCAAGCGAAGAGTCGATCCCAGCCTGTGCGGCGGCGGATGGATTCCCTATTCCAACCCTCACGGACTGCCGCTGCCGGACGCGCCTCCTGACAAAACGGGCTCGCGGCGCAAGCTTTGGTCCGCGACCGGACCGCTCTACATCGACGACCCCGCCTGGCGCTCCAAACGAAGCGCTGCTTTGCCAAATCTTGAGAGTCTCCTATTGACGATCGATGGCATCCACTGAGGTGGTCATCTTGAGCTCTCAGTCTTCGGCAAAGGCCGTTGGAGTTTCCTTCCGAACAATGGACCAGCGTTCCCGCAACGCCGGCGCTTCGCGCCGCGAACCCTTACCCCCCGATCTACTCGAATTTGCTGACCTTCACCGATCCGCCCCGAAAGCGGGCGACGACGTCAGTTCCCCGCTCACGGCGTCGATGAAACGCCGCGCATTGCTCACATACATGCCAGGCCGCCTCTCGATGTTGGCGACCGCAGCCTAGCCCCGATGGCCCAATCGGGACTATGATTGACCGATGCAGATCGATCTACCAGCATTGCTGGAAAAGCTGACCGCGCTGAAGCCTGACCTTCGGCGGCGTTTTGGTGTGAGTGCTATTTTCGTGTTCGGCTCCCACGCCCGCGGAGAGGCGGGCGCCGAGTCGGACTTGGACCTGCTTGTGGATTTCGCCGCCGAGGCGCGACCGACCCTCTTCTCCTTGAGCGATCTCGATCGCGCGTTGGAAGCGGCGCTCGGCGTCAAGGTCGATGTCGTTCCCCGAGCCAGCCTGAACCCCCGCCTCGAGCCCTATATTCGAGCCGAACTGATCGCGGCCTGATGGCTCGTCGTTTTTCTCGACCATTGTTGGAGGACATGAGGGCGTTCGCGAAGGAGGCCGCGGAATTCCTCGGCAATCGCTCCGACCAAGAGATCGTAGAGGATCGGATTCGATTTCTCGCAATCACCAGGGCGGTTGAAATCGTCGGCGAAGCGGCCGCGCAGGTTCCAGCGCCCGTCCAAGGCGCTCTGGACGATATCGACTTCAAGGCTGCAATCGGCATGCGCCATCGTTTGATTCACGGCTATGGCGCGATCGCGGCCCCTATTCTCGCGGACACGATCCGCGCGGACTTTCCCCCCTTGATTGCCGCCTTGGACGCCGCGCTGAAAGGCGCATTGCCCGATGACCCGCCCGCGGTTGGCGAAGCGGCGGCACAACCCGGTTGAACGGCCACCCTCTTCCACGACACGTCCTCCCCCTCCCGCCGATCCAAGAAGCCGGTGACGGCCCCGGCGGCGTCACGCTGGAAGATCTTGCGGGTGCGCGGCTGGCCGGGGACGAAGAGGACATCCTTCAGTTCGGCGAGGAGGGGGACGGCCGGCGCGCCTTCCCGGCCGCCGACCAGGGCGCCGTTCTTCAGGGCGATAACGTAGGTAAGATCGGGACCGGCGCGGTAGGTTCCGGCATAAGCGGCAAGCGCGCGCGGCGGAAGTTGGATGGCGGGCGGGTCCTTGAGCACATTACTTTCGTGGACCAGCATCAGTTTCCAGCCGTCCGCGGTGTCGCGCCAGGTTTCGGTCATGAAGAACGTCGCGTGGAGGGTTTGGCCGTGGTAGTCTTCGATCTCGGCGTCCTGGTGCACGACAACGGCCACGTCCCCCGAGCGGGTCATGGTGTATTTGACGATCCTAATCTGACCCGACGTGTTGGCCGGCAACGGCTGCAACTGCGCCAGAAACGCCGCGCGGGTCATCAGCACATTGTTTTCGTCGAGGTACAGGGCGCCGGGCGCAGGGCCGCCTCCCAGGCCGCCCGATCGCCGGGCGCGAAGGCGTCCATCAGGGCCTGATCCCTTGCCCGCAGGGCCCGCTCCAGATTGGCGTTGGCGGCGGCCGCGGGCGCGGCGAGGGCCAGAAAGAGCAGCAGGCTGGCGATCATCGGCTGGGTTTCTTTTCGTCATTGGGCGGGCCCGCCCGCGGTGGAACCGCCAAGAGGCTTGTCCGTTGGATAGTCTCTCTCCCATGGACGCTCAGCGAGGATCAAGATGAGTACGAACCGCATCGAGGGGGCCGGCAAGAAGGCTGCCGGCGCCGTCAAGCAAGCCGCCGGCAAGGTCACCGGCAACAGGTCCCTGCAGGCCAAGGGCGCCGCCGAAAAGGCGGCCGGGACCGTGCAGAACAAGGTCGGCAAGGCGCAGGACAAGGTCGGCGCGGCGATCCGCCGCTGATGCGCCTTCGCGATGATGACGATTACCGGCGCCGCCCAACCAGGGCGGCGCCGGTTTCTTGTCAGGCGGGGCGGACGGTGATCGGCAGGTTCGCGAACAGCAGAGGCGCGTCGCTGGTGCGGGCGCCTTCGATGGAGAGCATCCGCGCCTTAGTGGCGACGCCGCCCGGGGCCGAAAAGCCGCCGACCTTGCCGCCAGAACCCAGGACGCGGTGGCAGGGGACGACGATGGGCGTCGGATTGGCGCCCAGCGCGCGGCCGACCTCGCGCGCCGCGCCAGGCGCGCCGAGCCGGCTGGCGATTTCGCCATAGGTGAGGGTCTCGCCGGGAGGAATGGCGCGGGCGATGTCATAGACCTTGCGCTCGAAGTCCGTCGCGCCCTTGAGATCGAGAACCACGCCGGTCAGATCGGTGGGCTCTCCGGCCAGCAGGGCCTGCATGCCCCTGATGGCGGAGCGGACCTTTGGCGGCGGCGGCGCCTCGGCGGCGCGCGGAAATCGCCGGGTCAGCCGGGCGCGCGCCGGCCCCTCCCGCGCCTGGGGAAGCTCGACGCCCGCGACGCCGCGCTCGCTCCACACCACGCCGCAGACGCCGATCGCGGTCTCGAACAGGGCGAAGCCTGGGGAGTTTGTCATCGCCCACCAACCTATCACAAACGCCGGTCGCGAGCCGCCATCCGCGCGCGGCCTTTTGCGCGGGGCGTTCTTGTGCTTTGAGGGGAGGCGCGCCGCCCATCCTGGAGTCCTTCTTGACCGAACCTCGACCGACGCCCCGGCCCAACGCCCTTGGCCTGCGCATTCCCGAGCCCAAGGCGCGGCCGGGCCAGGCGGTGGACTTCGGCGATCTGCGCCTCTCGGCGGCCGGCGTTGTGGAGCGCCCCCCCATCGATTCGGCGCCCGAGGCGATCCGCGATCTCGCCTACGCCCTGATCCGGGTGCTGGACGACGACGGCCGCGCCGTGGGGCCGTGGACGCCCGCCCTCGACGCAGACACACTCAGGGCCGGCCTGCGCGCCATGATGCTCACCCGCGCCTTCGACGAGCGGATGTACCGCGCCCAGCGCCAGGGCAAGACCTCCTTCTACATGAAGTGCGCCGGCGAGGAGGCGGTGGCCGTCGCTCAGGCCCTGGCGCTCGCCCCCGACGACATGTGCTTTCCGACCTACCGCCAGCAGGGCCTGCTCATCGCGCGCGGCTATCCGCTCATCGAGATGATGAACCAGGTGCTCTCCAACGCCCTCGACCCGTTGAAGGGGCGCCAGCTGCCGGTGCTCTATTCGAGCCGGGAGTATGGGTTCTTCTCGATCTCGGGCAATCTCGGCACCCAGTACAGCCAGGCGGTCGGCTGGGCGATGGCCTCGGCCTACAAGCACGACACGAAGATCGCGGCGGCGTGGATCGGCGACGGGTCCACCGCGGAGGGCGATTTCCACCACGCCCTGACCTTCGCCTCGGTCTATCGCGCCCCGGTGGTGCTCAACGTCGTCAACAACCAGTGGGCGATCTCCTCCTTCCGCGGCATCGCCTGCGACGCGCAGGCGCCGTTCGCCGCGCGGGCGGTCGGCTATGGCCTTGCCGGCCTTAGGGTCGATGGCAACGATTTCCTGGCGGTGTACGCGGCGACCGCCTGGGCGGTGGAGCGGGCGCGGGCCAACCTGGGCGCGACGCTCATCGAACTGGTCACCTACCGGGCCGAGGGCCATTCCACCAGCGACGATCCCAGCCAGTACCGGCCGAAGGACGAAGCCGCCGGCTGGCCGCTGGGCGATCCCATCGCCCGGCTGAAAGGCCACCTCATCGCCACAGGCGAATGGTCGGAGGATCGCCACGCCGCGCTGCACAAGGAACTCGTCGAGATAGTGCGCGCCGCCGGCAAGGAGGCGGAGGCTGTCGGCACCCTCTCCACCGGCTCCAAGCCCAGCGTCCGGGAGATGTTCGAGGAGGTTTACAAGGAAATGCCTTGGCACATCCGCGAGCAGCGCCAGGAAGCGGGGGTCTAGGGGCGTGGCGACCATGAACATGATCCAGGCCCTCAATTCGGCCATGGACGTGATGCTGTCGCGCGACCCGGATGTCCTGGTGTTCGGCGAGGACGTCGGCTTTTTCGGCGGCGTGTTCCGCGCCACCGAGGGCCTGCAGAAGAAATACGGCCTGGAGCGCTGCTTCGACGCCCCGATCGCCGAGGGCGGCCTGATCGGGGTGGCCGTGGGCATGGGCGCCTATGGCCTTAGGCCCGTGGTGGAGATCCAGTTCGCCGACTACATCTATCCGGCCTACGACCAGATTGTTTCAGAGGTGGCCAAGTTGCGCTACCGCTCGGCCGGCCAGTTCACCGCCCCGATGACCATCCGCACCCCCTACGGCGGCGGCATCTTCGGCGGCCAGACCCACAGCCAGAGCCCGGAGGCCCTGTTCACCCATGTGGCGGGCCTGAAGGTGGTCATCCCCTCCAATCCCTACGACGCCAAGGGCCTGCTGGTCGCCGCCATCGAGGAAGACGATCCGGTGATCTTTCTGGAGCCCAAGCGCATCTACAACGGCCCCTTCGACGGCCATCACGAGCGCCCGGTCTCTCCCTGGGCCAAGCATCCGGCCAGCGCGGTTCCGGAAGACCACTACATCGTGCCATTGGGAGAGGCCGCGATCGTGCGCCCCGGCGCGGTGGTCACCGTGCTCGCCTATGGAACCATGGTTCATGTGGCGCTGGCGGCCGCGGAGGAGAGCGGCGTCGACGCCGAGGTGATCGACCTTCGCACCCTCTGGCCGGTCGATATCGCCGCCATCGTCGCCTCGGTGAAGAAGACCGGGCGGTGCGTCATCGTCCACGAGGCGACCCGGACCTCCGGGTTCGGGGCTGAACTGAGCGCCCTGGTCCAGGAGCGCTGCTTCTATCATCTCGAGGCGCCCATCGCGCGGGTAGCCGGCTGGGACACGCCCTATCCCCACGCCTTCGAGTGGGAGTATTTTCCAGGACCCGAACGGGTGGCCGCCGCCCTCAAGCGAACCGTGGAGGCTTAAGGACATGGGCCAGTTCACCTTCAAGCTCCCGGACGTCGGCGAAGGCACCGCCGAGGCGGAGATCGTCGCCTGGCATGCGGCGGTCGGCGACCGCATCGAGGAGGACCAACCCCTCGTCGATGTGATGACCGACAAGGCGACCGTGGAAATGACCACCCCGGTCACCGGGCGGATCGTGGCGCTGAACGGCGAACTGGGCGAAATGGCCGCGGTGGGTTCGGCCCTGGCGGTGATCGAGGTCGAGGGTGAGGGGGAGGCGGTTGCCAAAGAGGCCGCGCCGGCGCCCGCCCCCGCGCC
>Ga0208717_1000240_pt1 | contig 20680 bp, 18 predicted proteins | sample NGESurF53shallow_FD_184489 | JGI IMG/M metagenome (GOLD analysis project Ga0208717, IMG submission 184489) | Arctic peat soil microbial communities from Barrow, Alaska - NGEE Surface sample F53-3 shallow (SPAdes) | ecosystem: Environmental > Terrestrial > Soil > Wetlands > Peat ... | reverse complement strand
TAGCAACCCGCAGGTAATGGTACAGGCTTATAGATTGCTTATTGAAAATATGCATGGGGAATTAGGACATTGCTATCCTTTGCATCTTGGTGTTACAGAGGCTGGCGATGGCGAAGATGGAAGAATAAAATCTGCTATTGGTATTGGAACTCTTTTGGAAGATGGCATTGGAGATACGATTCGTGTTTCATTAACTGAAGATCCTGAATTTGAAATTCCTGTCTGCAAGGATATAGTGAAAAGATATGTTGATGTAAAGAGTACCTCTGTTCCTTCAATTGAAAAATCATCTTTATCTTTTTTACAAACTAATAGCAAAAGGGCTTCATTCGAAATACAAAATATTGGTGCGAAGCACGTGCCTGTTGTTATTGCTGATTTCAGAAAAAAGAATACCATTACTCCAAAAGATCTTGAAGCTATTGGTTATAGATATGATACCCTTCTTGATAAATGGAATATTGGTGATATGGCTGCTGATTATATTTTTTGTGCTGATAAAAAAATTGATTTTGCATTACCCGGAACATTGCGCATCATTAATTATTATGATGCAAGGAAAGATGCAAGGGATAAAGAAAAGAGCGTTCCCATTTTTGATGAACAACAATATTTGGATGATGCCATTATAAAATCAGAGCTTATCAACTTTGTTATGATAGATTGTTATTCTGAAAATTATTCATCCTTTGAGAAAGAAAAATTATTGCATAAAATAAAACATGATTCAACAGCGGTGCTTTGTTTTAGTTCAACCAATAAAAATGCAATGCAAAGCATAAGAAGAATGTTAATTGAATTGGCAGAGGATGATATTAAAAATCCCATAGTATTTATTTGCGACAGCAATGATGCTACAATGGATGAAAGCCTGATTCACTATGCAATTGAAACAGGCGCTTTATTGATTGATGGCTTCGGAAATGGTATTTGTTTAGGCTATCATTATTCTGATAAAAACAAAAAAACTGATTATAAAATACTCAACTCAATTGCCTTTGGCATATTGCAGGCAACACGTACGAGAATTTCAAAAACAGAATATATCAGTTGCCCGAGTTGTGGTAGAACTTTATTTGACCTGCAGGAAACAACCGCCAAAATAAGAGCAGTAACCAATCATTTAAAAGGGGTAAAGATTGCCATAATGGGATGCATTGTAAATGGGCCGGGAGAAATGGCCGACGCAGACTTTGGTTATGTTGGAAGCGGTCCTGGTAAAATAACATTGTATAAAGGAAAAGAAGTTATTAAGCGTTCGGTACCCGAAGATATTGCCGTGGAAGAACTCATTAATCTTTTAAAAGAAAGTGAGGCATGGGTAGAGCCTGCATTAGTACATGCATAATATATTTCCGAGACCATTTAAGATACAACCTCTTCTATTATGAAAAATTTGATCAAACTTTTTTTAATCGTAACCACTTTCGTTTTTTCCCTAAAGTCTATAGCAGGAGAAAGAGAACGAATTGTACAGAAATTTTTTTTGAACTCACTTTGCCATAATTTTCAGGACACTACTTTTATTAAAAATTATATTGCTGCTAATAAAATCGCATTTTTATATGCCAACCCCAATTTAGCTTCAAAGACAAAAATTAGAATTCCGAAAAATGTTATGATCACAACTATCAAGAGGTCTGGTAATTTTGAATATGGAGACTTCAGTGTTTCTTCAACTAAAAACTTTAAAGGATGGTTTCTGATATCAGACTTACAAGGAATAATCTTTACACCACCAAAAACTAATTAATAAACTATCTCCTAATTCCTCCTAAAATTTTAAAAATTAGGAGGTTTTAATTTTACCTGAAACAAAATAAAACAATGAAAACAGATTTCTTAGTGATTGGAAGTGGCATTGCAGGTCTTACTTATGCACTCAAAGTTGCACAAGATTGCCCAGATAAAACAATAACCATTCTTACCAAAACCTTCAGCGACGAAACCAATACAAAGTATGCCCAGGGCGGCGTAGCAGGTGTAACCGATTTTGAAAATGATAGTTTTGAAAAACACATAGAAGATACTCTTATAGCCGGCGATGGTTTATGCGATCCAAAAATTGTTGAGATAGTTGTTAAAGAGGGAGTAGAAAGAATAAAGGAAATTATAAGCTGGGGCGCCCATTTTGATAAAGAACATTCTGGTGAATATGCATTGGGTAAAGAAGGAGGCCACAGCGAATTCCGTATTCTGCATCACAAAGATGTAACGGGTAAAGAAATAGAAGATACTTTACTTAAAGCAATTGCTTCAAAGCCCAACATTACATTAATAAGTCATTGTTTTGTAGTTGATATTATTACGCAGCATCACCTTGGTTTTTTGGTTACAAAATCAACTCCCGATATTGAATGTTTTGGTGTTTATGTGCTTAATATGCAAACGAATGAAATAGAAAAAATTATTTCAAAAATTACTTTGCTTGCCTCCGGTGGTAATGGCCAGGTTTACCGCACTACAACCAACCCTTCTATAGCGACGGGTGATGGTGTTGCTATGTTATACCGAGCAAAAGGAAGAATAGAAAATATGGAATTTATTCAATTTCATCCAACTGCATTATATGAAGCAGGCATAAGCGGCCAGGCATTTTTAATTACAGAAGCAGTACGCGGAGATGGAGCTATCTTACGAAATCATAATGGCGAGGCTTTCATGGAAAAGTATGATGAAAGAAAAGACCTTGCACCGCGTGATATTGTTGCACGTGCCATTGATAATGAAATGAAGATAAACGGTACAGAGCATGTGTTTTTAGATTGTACTAAAATGGACATGGAAAAATTTGTTCATCATTTTCCTAATATCACAGAAAAATGTTTATCAGTCGGTATCGATGTTGCAAAACAATTTATTCCGGTTGCCCCTGCAGCACATTATAGTTGTGGTGGAATTAAAACAGATGAATGGGGAAGATCATCAATAAGAAATTTATATGCCTGCGGAGAATGCGCCAGCACAGGGCTTCATGGAGCTAACAGGCTGGCAAGCAATTCATTGCTGGAAGCAATGGTATTTGCACACAGATGCTATTTGCATGCAGTTGAAAAAATAAACACTTTAGCATTTAATGAAGCAATCCCCGATTGGAATGCACGAGGAACTACTGCTCCCAAAGAGATGATCTTAATAACACAAAGCCTTAAGGAGCTACAATTACTCATGACCGATTATGTAGGAATTGTTCGTACTAACGTAAGACTTGAAAGAGCTATGAAGCGGCTTGATTTATTACATGAAGAGACTGAACAATTTTATGAAACCACCTTTGTGTCGCCACAACTTTGTGAGTTGAGAAATTTGATAACGGTTGGTTATTTAATTGTGAAAGAAGCACAGTTGCGACATGAAAGTCGTGGGCTTCATTACAATACCGATTATCCGTTTAAGAATGAAATTGTGCAGAATATCGTTTTATAGTGCCGAATGCAGTTTGTCTCTTGTGACCTCTTTCCATGAATTACATCCTGCGAGCCCCATTGTTAAATCTATATCCGCAAGTAAATTGGCTACCACTTCTGTTACACCATCTTCGCCTGCAAGCGCAAGACCATAAGCATAAGGTCTTCCGAGCAAAACCGCTTTAGCGCCTAATGCCATGGCCTTAAATACATCAGCGCCGCGACGAATTCCGCTATCAAAAAGAATAGTGGTCTTATTACCAACAGCATCAACAATTTCTTCGAGTGTATCAATGGCACCTATGGCCCCATCCAATTGACGGCCGCCATGGTTAGATACTACAATTCCATCAGCGCCATGATCTATCGCCTTTTTTGCATCATCAGGATGCTGAATGCCTTTAACTATTAAAGGAAGTTTGGTACATTCTCTTATAACGGCAAGGTCATTCCACGTAGACGAAGGATTGGAAAAGCAATTTGCAAAATGCATCATAGTTTGCATTTTGTCTTTGGCGGGGTCACCAACTTCTGCAAGGAAAACTGGATCAGAAAAATAATTTGCCAAACCTTCATTATATAAGAAAGGTAAGTATGCATTTTTTATATCACGTTCCCGCCAGGCAAATAACCGGGTGTCAAGTGTAACTACTATAGCCGAATAACCAGCCTTCTCGGCACGCCCAATAATACTCCGGGTAAAATCATTATTTCGACCCCAGTATAATTGAAACCAATGTGGATGTTCTCCGTGAACTGATCCAATCTCTTCAATTGTTTTAGAAGACACCGTACTAACTATCTGGGGCACACGCAGATTTTTAGCAGCACGTGCAACGGCCACTTCCGCTTCAGGATGTGCAATAGATAAAACGCCGACAGGGGCCAGCAAAACCGGTGTGGGTAAAGTCATGCCAAATAATTCAATAGCAATACTCCGTTGCGAGACATCGCCCATCATCCGCGGAATAATCTGCCAGTGATTAAAAGCTTCTTTATTATTGGAGGTGGTTATTTCTGATCCGGCGCTTCCGGCGATGTAGCCAAAAGCCTCCGGATTCATTACTTCAGAAGCTCTTTTTTCCAGCTCTTCAAATGATACCGGTAATGGAGGTTTTATATTTTGGGTTCCTTTAAAGTAGATCTGCAACTGGTATTGCATAGCCCCGGATAGTTGGAAAAATGTTCCTGTGTTCATGAATTACATTATTTAATGCTTTTCTTTCTCCTTTCATGTATGCGTTCCCGTAAGTTATGAAAAAATAACTGCCGGTCTCTTTCACTTATCTCACTTATAAGCATCGATTTTTTAAGTAATATTTTAAGCGTTTCAAAGGTATAATTAATAAATTCTTTATTATTGGTCATTATATAATTTATAACATTATGATTCAGGAAAACCATTTTTTCTCCGTCGAGCTCAACTGCAATAGTGTTATCGCCTAAAATGAATTCATTAATATAAACACTATATTTTATTTTATTTTCCTGAACTGGGTTTCCTGGTGGAAATTTATATCCATACTCTACCTGCATTTCTATATGGTCCACTAATTTTTCAAGGCAATCATAAACAGTTTCAATATCCTGCTGCGATTTAAAAATTCTTGTTTCTTTATAATAATCTATTTGCCTGATTGTGGTGTTGATACAATCGAGGTTCCATATTTCCACTGATGGAATCTGCAGATACAAGTCAGAAATTTTTTTACCTGTGTTATTAAAAATATCAATGTAGTCTTCAATCAAAAACTGGTCTTTATTAAACTTGGGATAATCAAGGTCGTAACGGCTCCAGAAATAGCATTTAAATGCCGCCAGCTCCGGAAACATAAAGTGATGAAAAATAGGAATATCCTTATTGAGATAAAACATTTGTTTTTGTTTCGCCGGAATAAAATATTCCAATTGCCTCACAATACCCTGCAAATAATTTTCAAAATCAAATGTGTGACGGTCAATATTTTTTCCCCAGAATATCAGAGAATCACTCTGCAAATGCAGAAAGCTGTCCAATGAAATTTTATAGTGTGAAGCGAGAATCTGTATCTCATCAAAAGTTAAATGCTTCTCACCTCTAATGCGTCGATAAGCGCTGTCATTGCTCAAATTTAATTGATCTGCAATTGCATCAACCAATGCCAGGTGCGATGGCAACAGGTTTTTTATTTGCTTTAGAAAAGCCGTTTGTAGTTCTGCTGCATTCATGTTTATGGAGATTGAGAACTAAATATAGATACATAATTAAACACTTGAAAGCGTTTATGCGAAAAATGCAAATATGATTTTTCAGGCCTATCGCTTTTGCAAAAAATGCAAAACATACTTCACGCAATAGACAACATCAATTATGAATCAGGAAATAGGCTATTGATCTTTATATCGTAAAACAAATGTTATGAAACTGATTATTTTTTTCACATTTAGTTTATTGATAACTTCTTCAGTAAAATGCCAGTCGTTTAAAAATAGTATTGCCAACATTGATGAAAATGAATCAAACAAAGCATCTGGGCAATTTAATACAACAACAAACGGTCGGGTAAACGTTTTTATATTCACGAGGGAAAGACATAAAAGAATTGATCTGTTGGCTTTTTATACATTATTAAGAGCAAGGGTAAAAAGTTTTTTTCATAACAAAGAATTTTATGTCGTAAATGCCCGGTCTTCAAAAGATGCAACAGCAAAAGTGGAGCGCATTCTTCATACAAAAAGAAAACTCATTAATAATCTCTGGTTCGATTCTCATGGGCATTATGGTAATCGATATTCTTCCTTTCGTGTAGGTACAGACCAGTTTTATTATAAAAATATCAATGATACCAGCGCAACAAAATATTTACAAATTCTTGCCGGGTATTGTGATGATAAAACAAAAATCGGGTTAGGCTCCTGTTACGCCGGTGCTGATTTTTATTTTCCTGCAACAGATAGTACGCCGGCAACAAGAATGAATGGAGATTCGCTCATGATAGGCCTGGGCGACATCTTTGACAAGTCATCAATATATGCAAGCGAAAGTTGGGTTATGGCCAAGCCTGGAATATTTACTAATAAGTTCGGCTTCGCAGGATATCCCCTGCAGAAAAGATTTAAAGACAGCGTGTACGCACCCGTTTGGCAACGCATCGGTAAATGGAAAGAATATTCAACGAAGGATGGTGAGTTGAAAAGCATTCCAACTATTGCTCTGGACAGAAAAGGTAACATACATACGAGGTACCGTGAGTATAATAATTTTTATAAATCAAGAAAAAGTATTGCAAAGGCGTTAAAAAAATTAAAGCCTGCATTAGCAAAATTTTAATTGGCCATTTATTTAAAACTACAAAATGATAGCAAGATTATTTTTGGACCTTACAGATTATCCTGCCTTCCGCCGCATCATCTGGAAACCTGTGTATGAAACAATTGCAAAAAAATTCAAAGTTGCCGACTGGCAATTTATGAACTATGGCTATACGCCAAACGCTTATGAATTACCACTTCGCCTGCAACCCGAAGACGAGGTAAACAGGTATTCCATACAATTATATCACTACCTGGTATCCATACTCGAAGTTCCCGGTAAAGAAATACTGGAAGTAGGAAGCGGGCGTGGCGGCGGAGCTAATTATATTAACAAATACCTGAAGCCTGGAAGAATTACAGGATTGGATATTGCCCACAATGCAGTAAAACTGGCTAACGAAAAACATTCCGATTCAGGGCTAACATTCGTACAAGGCAATGCTGAGAAACTTCCATTTGCTGATGAAAGTTTTGATGTGGTTATTAACGTAGAATCATGTCACGCCTATGGTTCCGTTCCCGCATTTTTAAGTGAAGTGAAAAGGGTATTACGTCCCGGAGGCTACTTTCTATGCACAGATATGCGTTCCCCAAATGGCATGCAAACTTTAAAGAACAACCTATTGGCAACCCGTATGCAAATAAAGATTGATGAAGAAATTACCAGCAATGTCATCAATGCAATTGAGTTGGAAGAGGAGACAAAGCAAAAGAGAATTTCCGATAACATTCCAAAATGGATTGCAAAACCTTTTAAAGAATTCGCAGGCGTGAAAGGCTCGAGGATTCACGAAGATTTGAAAAATGGTTCATTGGTATATCGTCGGTTTGTTTTACAAAAACAATCTATTCAAAACAAATTATCATAAAATTTTTATGGATTATGAAAAATGTAATCTACCTATTGATTCTCTTATTAGTTTCAGTGCTGGCTAATGCACAAAAGAAAAAAGAAATAAGCATTGCGTTCGTAAATACGGGAAGCGCCTATCCTTTTTCCCAATTTGGCAAACTTCTTTCAGGTATTGAACATCCCGGCATCGAGATAGGTTATGGCTTCAATTGGAAAACAAAAAGCAAGCATGACTGGTTCCAGGAGATAAAGCTTTCTTATTTCTATCACAGGTTTGTGCAACATGGAATTCCATTATATACTGACATTGGATACCGATACAAATTCTCACATACATTGAGTACACAGGTTGCTCTCGGTGCAGGCTACATGCAATCAATACCTGCGACAGCCAAATTAAAATTAAGTGATCACGGAGAATATAAAAACGACAAAGGCATTGGTCGTTCTCAGGCTGTGGCTGTATTAAATCTTGGTATCGGGTATACAATTCATCCTGCATCAAAAAAATCGCCGAAGATTTTTATAAACTATCAGCAATTTTTACAAACACCTTTTGTAAAAGCGTATGTACCTATCCTTCCTTATAACAGTTTGTTGATTGGCTGCAGCATTCCTTTACAACCACACAAAAAAACAGCATCATGAAAAATTTTATACCTATCATAAGCTTTTTGGCTATTTTCTTTTCATGTAAAAAGTCACAGATACAACCTACGCAAATTTCTTCCATTGAAATACCATGGCACGATAGCAGTAACAGGCATCCGAAAAGTGAGGCCTTCACTGCATTACTAAAAAAATATCATGATAAGGGCTTGCCCGGTATCTCGCTTTTGGTGAATGATGCTAACGGTACCTGGGTAGGTGCAATTGGCAAAGCAGATATAGAAAAGAACATTCCTTTTACCGTTGGGCAGGTTTCTAAAGTAGCCAGTATCACCAAACTTTTTATCGGCGCATTAATTTTCAAACTGATAGAAGACTCTGCAAATACAGGCCTGGGATACAATGCACTTTATACAAAAATTAATAACTGGTTGCCATCTTCTATTACTGATAAATTACCCAATGGAAATAAAATTACCCTTGGCGATTGCATGAAACATGAAACGGGAGTTCCTGATGTAATAGAACAGGATGCTTTTTACCTCGCAGTATTAAACAATCCAAACAAAATATGGAAGCCTGAAGAATTACTTGAATTTGTTTATAATAAGCCGCCCGTTTTTAATCCACGTGACACGGCTATTTATTCTAACACCAATACCGTTTTGGTTATTATGGTAATTGAGGCTGCTACTCATAAAGATCACAGTGACCTTTTGAAACAGTATATTTTAAATCCATTGCACCTTGCCAATACTTATTATCAGCCGCATGATGTTTTGCCCAATACAGTTGCGCAGGGATATTTTGATTTGTATAATAACAATACCATTGTAAATGTATCCAACCTGGTTACAGGAAGCGGCAATGGCTATGGCGGTATTTACAGCAATGTATTTGACCTGTTTACATTTGAAAACGCCTTGTTCATTCAACAAACATTGCTGAGCCCAAAGTCCTTTGCCATTATGCAAACGTATGGCAAAAAGGACGACACTAACTATTACGGCTATGGGCTGCAAAAATCATACATCCAGGCAAATGGTGATTATGGAATTGGCCATAAAGGCCGCGACCTGGGATACTCGGCTAACCTGTTTTATTTCCCGCAAAATGGAGTAACGCATATTTTCTTTGTCAATTATGGAACCGATGCCGAGAGCGGACTTAAAGATGTCTTCAGAAGTTTTGTTGATGAGCTTGTTGCGCTAACCTTAAAATAATTCAAAATCATTTTAAACAAAATCAATCCGCTTAATAAATTAAAAAATTTCATCATGAAAAAGATAATCTACCAATCAGCACTATTCATTCTTTTTTCAGGATTTGCACATTTTACAAATGGCCAGGGATTTTCATCAGTTGTTCAAAAAAGACTTCAATCGGTAATCGATAGTTTTCAAAATAATCCTGCCAATCCCTTTATTGGTGGCATGTCAGCAGCCATAAAAGTAGATGGCCTTGCAGAATGGGAGGGCGCTACCGGCTATGCGGCCCGTAATGTAGATGAAAACAATAATGTAGTTGCAGGTGGTACTCCTTTTAAAGTAAATACACTTTCACGTATTTACAGTATCACCAAAACGTTCACTTCACCTTTGGTTCTGGAACTCGCCAATGAAGGCGCTTTTAGCCTGGATGATCTCATTAGTAAATACATTCCCGTCAATACAATAAATCCAGACCTTAACAGTAATGTTACGATAAGACAATTGCTGGCACATGAAAGCGGTTATAGCGATTTTACTGACGAAATTAATTTAGAGATTGCAGTAGCCGCACAACCTAATCATGTATGGCTGCCTTACGAGATGCTATCATTTGTTCACCAGGAAACCCCTGTTGGGACTGTGCGCAAATACTCAAGCACCAATTATGTTTTACTTGGGGCCATTATTGAAACGGTAACCGGCAAAAAGGTAGAGGACTTTTACAGGCATCGTTTTTTCAATCCGCTTGGCCTCAAGTCAATGTATTTTGATATTAGAGAACAAAATCCGACCAACCGGATTTTAGCAGCGCCACACGATAATATCAGCGCATTCGATCCTGTGTTTTTGCAAACAGGTCAGCCTACATTCCCTGATGCTTATACGAATATTTCAATGTTTCCTTACACGGCTATTTCTTCACTTGGCTTTACAGGAGGCGCTATTATATCGGATGTAAAAGATGTGGCAGCATGGAGTTCTGCTCTTTTCAATGGCAAAGCAACAGGCAGAAAAATTCTCAATACCATGCTTCAATCTATATCTCCCGATGCTGATGAAGATGGAGACAGGCTTGGTTATGGTGTAATTCTTTCAAAAAAAATAAGTGGTAGTTACGATTTTTATGGCCATGATGGAAATGCGCCTGGTTATCGTTCCGTTATGTTTTATCAGCCTGATAAAAAGTTAACCCTGGTAATATTAACCAACTATCATGGAGCAGATATTTATGCGGTTGCAAAAGCTTTATACAACGCAGTTCCGGATTTTAACTGTGATAATAAAAAAGAAGATAAGGTTGCTATTTGCTTTTATGGTAAAAATTTATGCCTGCCACGTGTGGCAGCTTCATGGTTTATTGCATACGGAGCTACATTGGGTGCATGCGATGACAAGTGTTCAGTTCCTTTTGCAAGGGAAGACGCAGCATTGAATTCTAAATTACAAATTGCTTCGAATAACCTGGAGGTTCAGGGCGTGTTTCCAAATCCATTCACTACATCAGTTACTTTCTCCTTTAAATCGCAAGACGCAGGCCAGGCCAGCATTAGATTGTACGATATGAATGGCAAAATGGTGGCAACAGTTTTCAACGGATTTACACAAAAAGATATTGTACAAAAAATAAATTTCGATGGCAGCAGATTGCCCGCAGGTATTTACCTGAGCCGGCTGCAAACAGCTTCGGGTACATCAGAGCAAAGGGTAGTAAAAATCCATTAGAATAAATTCAATGATCATGCGGTTAAAAAATTCAATTGCATAAAAAATTATTTCAAAACCAAAAAACAAATCAATATGAAATCAATTACTCTTTTAATGACATTAATGATTCTCTTAACGGCATTTAGTTTATCAGCACAAACAAACGTTGGCATCAGTGCTGGCGCTTCATTCTCTAATATAACAGTAAAGGCGGCAGGTGTTTCTGCATCTCCAAAATCAAAAACAGGGATTACAGTAGGTATTGCGATCGATGCTCCATTGAGTTCGAATTTCAGTTTTCAACCCGCATTGAACTTCATTCAAAAAGGCTACAAAATTGAAGATCAGGGGAGCAAGGAAACTGTAAACCTTAACTATCTCGAAGTGCCATTTAATTTTGTGTATAGTACCCGAAAAAATGAGGGATTTTTTATAGGGGCAGGGCCTTCACTCGCCTACGGAATTTCAGGCAAGGATAAATTTACTTCCGATGGCATGCCCGACGATAATCAGAAAGTAAAATTCGGATCATCAGGAGATGAAGTAAAAACTTTTGATTTCGGGGTAAACGCGCTAGCCGGTTACAAAATGAAGGGAGGCTTTATGATTTCAGCAAATTATAACCTCAGCTTAAGCAAGATTAATAATGATGATGGCAGCGGTGATGGCAGCACTATTAAAAATAAATATTTTTCAATAAAAATTGGGTACTTCTTTGGTGGACATGCGCATAAATAGAAATTTATCCGCAGGCGATTTAATTTAAGATTGCCGGCATTTCATTAGTTGGCAATCTTAAAATTTAATTCTTTTAGCGATAAATATTAAATTATGAAAACAATACTTAATAGCCAGATTTCAATTTTGAAGATGTTGGCAATCATTTTATTCATTTTTACTTTTTCCTCTTGTAAAAAAGTATCCAACCATTGCGAAGAATGGGAAGTAACAGACGAATACTCTGTTTATGGTAATTGCTTTTTCTGTGATGGTAATAACAGGACTTTAACCTTAGTTTTTTGTGGAGACGGTTTGAAAGATGCCAAAGCCGGAAATACAATAGTTATGAGCGATGACGGCTGCTGCCGTTTTACCAGGACTTTCAAGCGTTTAGTAGGTACGCTATGATCCACAAGCGCTGCATTCATCCCAAAAAATAAAAAATCAAATGAAAATAATATTGATTCCTCTAACTGCATTATTCCTTATGCTAACTGAAAATTTATTATGAAAAAGAAAATTTCAATTAATTTATTTTATTTGCTATTACTCTGCTTTCTGTTTACAAAAGGCGCTTGCCAGTCAATAGAGGATTCTATGATGATTGCTAATAGCGAAAAGTGGAATGTTAATTACAAAAAAGGAACATTCACACTTTCCCAACCAGGCTCAAATCAAACATTTACTATGAATCTTATAAAGCTGGATTCCGGTAAACTAAAACAGAAAAAGAAGGATAGTGCTGAAATAGAATTTTCCGGCTCAGATGGATTCGATCAGAGTAAGTACATGACTATTAAGAAAAGCAGGGTATACAAATTGCAATCAGGTACTGACGAAAATTCCATGGAAGCCTTATTTACAATTGCGAATGAATCAAAACAAAAAAGACAAACTTTCCTGGGCAAAGTATTAAGCAAAAACGATGAAGGAAAAGATGAAGTGCTACGTTCGACAAGCACTATTTTCGGAACAATAAAAAGAAACAACGCAGCAACAGGCTGGAAATTCAGCCTGGATAATTTGTCGGCAAACAACATGTGGAATAAAGCGCTTCCATTTATCATTTTATCGCCGCCACAGGGATTTTTAGAGTCAGAAAAAGATTCTTTATTTTTTGAGCCTGCATCGTTTAAAGCTGACGCTGTACTTGTAAATGCTCATGGAGATCACGTAGGTGCTGTCAAGTTTAGGAAAAAGCCTTTTATTATGTGGGTAACAAAAGATATTGATAATTCTTTGCAGGATGCTATTGGGGTGTTATTTGACGTAATGATCGGGATGAAAGAAAAATAAATGTTCATTTTTCATACTGATAATTTTGAATAACTTTATTTGGCTCACACAAAAATTCTGATAATAACATGAAGCGATTTATTCTTCGTTTATTGTTGATCGTTATATTAATAGCATTAGTATGGGGCATTCGTTACGCCTGGGTATCGTTTCCTATAATAAGCGGCTATAATGCCAAGCAAATGTGTACCTGTGTATTTGTTTCAGGAAGAGATGCAAAAGATATCGACACCAGCGATCTTGGAGAACTTCCTTTAAGCATTGCCACTAATAAAGTTAACTACGAAGATTCATCTGTAACCAGTACCGTTTTAGGAACTGCTTCGAAAAAAGCTATTTACAGAAGCGGAATAGGTTGTACGCTTATTAATGACATAAGTGAAAAACAATTGCGTTCACAATCCTTCGCAATACCTGTTTCAACCGTACAAAATACTGACAGCATTTCATGGCCGAAAGGTGATAAGATAACCGATACATTTCCCCTGGCCATAAATAAGAGCAAACTGCAGGCGGCAGTTGATAATGCCTTCACAGAACCTCATCCCGGAAAAAAGCAACGCACAAGAGCAGTTGTCATTCTTTACAATGGGCAATTAATTGCAGAAAAATATGCGCCAGGGTTTAATAAGGATACAAAAATGTACGGCTGGTCTATGGCAAAAAGTTTTACAGCAGCATTAATTGGAACGCTTGTTCAGGGCGGTAAATTAAATGTAGATGAACCAGCACCCGTACCCGAATGGAATGATTCAAGTGATCCGAGGCATGCCATCACGATAAAAAATTTATTGCAACAAACAAGCGGGCTCGACTTTAAAGAAGATTATACCAAGGCAAGTGATGTAACTAATATGCTGTATAAAAAAGATGATATGGCTGCTTACACTGCTTCACATTCATTGGCTCATAAACCCGGAACGATATTTAATTACTCCAGTGGCAACAGCAATATTCTTTCACGCATTATCCGGCAAACGGTTGGAGAAAAAGATTACGCAGCATTTCCTTTCAAAGAATTGTTTTACAGAATAGGCATGTACCATACTTTATTTGAGCCCGATGCGTCAGGCACCTATGTTGGTTCTTCTTACATTAATGCAACCGCGAGAGATTATGCCCGCTTCGGTTTGTTGTATTACAATGATGGTGTATGGAATGGTGAAAGAATTTTACCCATTGGCTGGGTGAAGGAAACACAGACATCTTCACAGGCTAATCCCTATAAAAATTACGGCTACCAGTTTTGGTTAAATGGCTTTGATGAAAAACATTCTTCACAAAAAGCATTTCCTGATGTGCCGGATGATATGTTTTATTGTGATGGATATGGATATCAGTTTATTTACATTATTCCTTCAAAAAAATTAGTAGTGGTAAGGTTAGGGTTAACACTTGATCATTCATTTGATGAAAATGCTTTTCTGAAAAATATTATTGAAAGTGTAAATGATCCTCTTAAATAAAACAAAGTTTGTTTTTGCATCTAACGATTAGTGCTTAACAATTTATGGTAGTATAAATGTATGATGAAGGTGACAGCAATCCTATTGGATTCTTCACGATGAAAAGATCGATGTTAGTACTCCAAAAATCCGGGCTATTTGTCCGGTTTTTTTGTATTCTTCATAATAATAGTTTAGCTATATAATGGCTATCTGATTTTACAGAATACTGCGATAAAATAAGTTTTAGCAAAATGCAAATGTGTGTTTTATATTTACTTAATAAATCAATCTTTCATTTTACAATCAAAACTAAATCTTCCAAATGCTTAGTAAAAAAACATGGCACGACCTTTACCAGGAAAGTTTATCATTCGGCCAGAGGCTTGCAGATAAAGTAGCCAATGGCATGGGCTCGTGGACATTCATTATCAGCCAAACAATTTTTGTAATTCTCTGGATGTTATTAAATTTTGTTGGCTGGATGAATCACTGGGATATTTATCCATTCATTTTACTGAACCTTTTGTTTTCAACACAAGCTGCTTATGCGGCACCCATCATTATGATGGCACAAAACAGGCAAAATGAAAGGGACAGAATGCAGGCACAAAAGGATTACCAAACAAATACAGAAGCCAAGATTGAGATTGAAGCGCTACAGCAAAAACTAAACTCGCTTGAAATTGATAAACTGGATAAGATAATTCAAATGCTGCAGGAAATGCAAAGCAAGGATACTAAGCCGGCCAACTGAAATCATAACAGTATTTGCGGTAGTTTTTATCAATACCATTACCGTAAAGTCCGGGTCTACTGGCTGATGCTCTTTATAGTATTTCTTTGTTGATTCCTGTTGCAAAGTCTTTTACTCAAAATGATTTTTTATCATTGTCCGTCCGAAGGTTTTCATCTGATTCAGGCGCCATCAATATTCAAGCAGTAGACTCTCCTTATTTCCGTGCAAGCTCATCCAATATTTATTTTGTTCAAATAAATATCGACAAGTTAAAAAGCCAGACTTTATATTATGAAATATCAGGTCTATTTGATGGAAATGTTTGGGATAGTATTCAAGTTACGAAGGGCGGGTTCGATTTTGAAATCAATTCCCAGAATTTAAATTTTTAAACTATTCATTAATAGTAACAGGAGTGCCAACCGGTATATAACTATATAAATCTTTAGCTTCGGTATATTTTAATGAGATACATCCATCCGTCCAGTTTTGGTAATAATCAACAGTCCATTCTTCCTGTGGCCTTGTAGCGTGTATGGCAATACCTCCGCCAATTTTCGCATTACGCGGAACTAAGCCTTCGGCCTTTCTTTCCTTAAATTTTTCAATACTTTCCTCGTTAGGATAATCTAATAAAAGCTCGAAACCCCATTGCGGATGAATTTTTTTGAGGATCACTTTAAACTTGCCATCTGGCGTTCTTCTATCGCCTTCTGCATACTTATCGCGAAGATCATCGCTGCCAAATACACAGGGATATGTTGCGTACCAACCCTGGTCATCATATACTTTTAACTCATAATCTTTTTTTGAAATAATTATGTAGTATGGATTGTCGATAAAATTTTCCCTTACAATTTTTTTTGCAGATACTGCAGAGGTAATAATTTCTTTCTCATTTTTTTTGCCAGGGATAAAGGAAAAAAATAATACAGAAAAAATTATGGCGGATGATAAGAAGGGTTTACGGTTGTTCATTTTTGTGGAAAGCTTACTGCAATATATTCCAAACGAAATGTGAAGCAAAATTATTTTGCGAACATTTTATTGTTTTAACTTTTTTTTCAACAGATAGTGTCATCAACGCGTAATAGCCCTATTAGCACTGGTTCTTTTACGCGAAGCTGTTGACGTAATTAATGGTGAAACTACTTATATAAGCGATGTGATGAAAGGAATGGCGCAACAAGAATTTAAAGCGTGGATTTAATGCATCGCCTCAGCCATATTTACTTTTTTCTTCCTGTTACCCTTAACTAATAAAACGAATGGTACACAAATAAGAAATAATATACCGAGGTATAGAAAAACATCCATATAAGATAATACCGAAGCCTGTTTTGACACACTAAAATCCAATGCTTTATAGGCGCTTTTGAGGGCGATGTCCTGCGTCATTCCTTTGGCCATAAACCCTCTTTCCAACAAGGAAACTTTTTGTTGAACTGCAGGATCATTTCTATCCAAATGACTCACAATATTCAAACGGTGAAACATATTTTGGGTTGAAAGAAATGTGGTAATGATAGCAACGCCAAATGAACCCCCTAACTGCCGCATCATTCCTGTAAAAGCCGCACCTTGCCCAATTTGCTGACCATGTAAAGATGAGAGTGCCAATGTGGTAATAGGTATAAATAAAAGGCCAAGGCCCGCTCCTCTTACAATAAGTAACCAGAAAAAAGCATCTGCACCGGTATCTGGCGTTAATATTTTATAAGCCCATAAACTATACAGAAAAAAAGTAATAAGGCCGCCAGCAACAAGATATTGTTGCTTAAAGCCACTTTGCAATAGCTTACCGATAAGTGGCATCATAAAGGCTGTGGCAATGCCCGAAGGTATCAACAACATTCCTGCTTGCTGTGCTGTCCAACCCAGTGTTAACTGTGTATACAAGGGAATTATAAATGTAGAACCGTACAAACCAAAACCCAATAAAAATGACATGATGGTACCCACGCGAAGGTTGCCATTTTTTAGCACCCGTAATTCAACAATGGGATTTTTATAGGTGAGTTCTCTCCAAATAAAGAAGAAAAATCCAAGTACAGCAGTAACTGCAAGTAGTACGATGGTGCTACTATTAAACCAATCATCATCATATCCTTTTTCCAATACATACTGAAGAGAGCCCACTGCAATAGCGAGTAAAGCAATACCAAGAAAATCGATATGCTTCCTTAAGGTTTTTGCATAAAATTTCGGACTTCGTACAAACTGCAACGTTAGTAATGTAGCAGCAATACCTATTGGGATATTAATGTAAAATATGTAAGGCCAGCTAAAATGATCTACAATATAACCACCCAGCGGTGGCCCCAATGTTGGGCCAATAATAACACCAAGACCATAAATAGCCTGTGCCATACCCCGTTTTTCTATCGGGTAACTTTCCGTTATTATTGTTTGTGAAGTAACCAATAATGCCCCACCACCAAGTCCCTGGCAAAAACGGAAGATTACCAGCTCCCATATACCTGTTGCATTTCCACATAAAAATGAAAATACAGTAAAGATCATGATGGATGCTGCGAAATAATTTCTGCGACCAAATTGTTGAGAAAGCCAACTCGTCATCGGCACGACAATTACATTTCCGATTGCGTAAGCAGTTATAACCCATCCAATTTCTGTTAATGTTGATCCGAGGTTTCCTTTCATGTCTGTCAATGCCACATTAACAATTGTGGTATCAACAATTTCAAGTAACGCACAAAGTATAGCTGTTACGGTCACAATAACACGCCTTGCTCCATATTCCACTAAAGAATTTTGCTCTTGCATCTTTCTAATTACGCTCTTTTAAAATAGATTAATTAAGATGTACGTCCACATCCACATTCATGCCTGCTTTGAGCCTGTTCAATAAAGTATCGCTTTTATCGGTAAACTCAATTTTCACGGGCAGGCGTTGCACAACTTTTACAAAATTTCCGCTGGCATTATCAGGAGGAAGCAAGGCAAACTCAGCGCCTGTAGCCGGCGAGAAGGATGAAAGTGTTGCCTGAAAATCGTGTTTAGGAAATGCATCTGCATGAATGATTACCTGTTGCCCTACTTTCATTTTTTTATATTGGGTTTCTTTAAAGTTAGCAACCACCCAAATATTTGTATTGTGCACAACGCTAAAAACGGGCTGGCCAGCTTGTAAAAATTGCCCTTCCTGAACGTTTACTTTAGAAACTTTTCCATCTTCAGCTGCTGTTATGATAGTATAAGATAAATTAAGTTTAGCATCTTCCACTTCTACTTCGCGTTGTTTAACCATAGATTCTGCAACACCTATCTGTCGCGATGTTGCATTGCTTTGTGAAGAAACGACACTGGTTTGTGTGGAAGCCTGCTTTTTCTGTTGTTCTAAAATCTGCAATTGCTTTTCGGCGGTTTCCTTTGCGGCTTGTGCTTCTTCATATTGTTGTTGGGTTATAGAATGATCCTGGATAAGATTAGCATAACGGGTATAATCCTGTGTTGTTCTTGTTACAGCAATTTGTGCGGCTGCAATTTGAGCATCTACAGTTGAAACACTCGCCTTTGAACTTTCGATTCCGGTACGAGCGGCATTAGAAGTGGCACGTGCAGCATCTACATTGCTTTCAGCGGTAACCAATGCTGCCTCAGCACGGTCGAGATTTAATTTGTAATCGCGGTTATCAAGTACTAAAAGCGTATCGCCTTTATGAACCGCCTGATTATCTTTTACTCTTACTTCATTTACATATCCCGAAACCCTCGGTATTACAGGGCTTATATCGGCTTGCACCTGGGCATCATCCGTTTCTTCGTGATGCATTGCATAGGTATATTTTGAAATGCCGAACCATCCCCCTAAAATTATCATTACAATTAAAATTATCAGGAAGACCTTACTCTTCTTTTTGGGTTCGGCATTTGTACCATTTGTTTCCTCTGACGGTAATGAATTGGCCGGTGTTACTTTTTCATTGTCTTTCGATTCCATAAAATTGATTTATACGCTTTAATTTTTTTTAATTAGCAGTTATTAAACCTGCTGTTTCCAATAATTTATCATAAGCCAGCAATACATCTGCTTTAGCAACTGCCAGGCTTATTTTCGATTGTAACAGCGAAACATTTGCATCCAGCAAATCTGTAGTATTTACAAGAGCATTATCATATTTATTTTTTGTAATTCTATAATTTTCTGTAGCCTGGGCAACCGCTTTTTCATATACTTCAATCTTTCTCGTGCTTAACAGATAGTCTTCATAGTCTCGTGTTACCTCAAGCCGCACAGCATCGTCAAGCTGGGCCTGGCCGGCTGTAATCTCTCTTTCGCGTGCCTGGGCTTGTGCAATTTTTGATTTTGTTTTCCATAGTGAGCCAATATCGTACTTAACGCCAACCCCTATGTTTACTGCATTTGTTATTGTAATGAAATGCGGAATATCTGCGGCTATATAACCTCCGGTTAATGCGATGGACGGATACAATTCCGATTTCGCTGCTGCAATGCCGGTAGTTGCCGCTTTTTTACGAAATGACAATGCAAGAATATCTTTCCTGTTTTGAAGAGCAAGTTGTTCATACTCTTCTAAATTTTTAAGGCTGATATTTTTTTCAAAACTTGATGAATCAGTAATCAGTTTAGTTTGTTCTGGCAGGCCAAGCATAAGGTTCATATTTACTGTAGCTATCCTCTGGTTGCTTTCAGCATCTAAAACTGAAAGTTCAATATTGGAAGATTGCAGTTCTGCTTTTAGCAAATCATTCCTGGCAAGCAAGCCGTTTTGTTCCAATCGTGATAAAACAGAATCACGCTGTAACGACTGATGTAAATTTTCTTTTACCACATCAACGGTTACTCTTGCTTTATAAAGATTTGTATAGGCATCAATCGTATTTAATATAACGGATTCTTTATCGCTCTCTGCATCAAGGGTGGCTGCTTGTTGTAAATATTTTGCAGATTCAATTCCATAGCGAATTCTTCCCCCGGAATAAATAGGAAGCGAAACACTGGCGATACCATATAATGCCTGGTTTATAGAAGGGCTGCCTCCGCCGGTGCTATCGGCATTTCCAAATACTTTCGTTTTTAAAGACACGGTCGGATTGGGAATGCGAAGGTAAGCGCCACTGACACTTGCGTTGGGAAGCTTGTTATCTTTTGCCTCACTCAAAGCTCCGGTTGCCTCGTCAATTCTTGCCTGGGATGCCTTTAGCTGCTTGCTATTCTTTATGCTTAAATCTATTGCTTCCTGTAAAGAAAGGTTTTTGATACCTGCCGTGTCTTGCGCAGACAACAGAAAGGGCATTGAAGATGCTATTAAAAAAACAGGCACGGCTAAAAATACTTTTAATTGTTTCACGAAATACATTTTAAAATTCCTGACGTTTTTTGTTTAATTATTTTTTTTCAACAAGTGAGAGCGCAT